>Ga0164294_10005529_pt1 | contig 10855 bp, 8 predicted proteins | sample GEODES005metaG_FD_111479 | JGI IMG/M metagenome (GOLD analysis project Ga0164294, IMG submission 111479) | Oligotrophic lake water microbial communities from Sparkling Lake, Wisconsin, USA - GEODES005 metaG | ecosystem: Environmental > Aquatic > Freshwater > Lake | place: USA: Sparkling Lake...
AACGGCCACATTACCTTAATCGTCTTCGTCAGCCGCCAGCTCTGGAAACAACACCTCGGTAAACCCAAACTGCGCCATATCGGCCATGCGCATGGGGTAGAGCTTGCCCCACAGGTGGTCGCACTCATGCTGCACCACCCGGGCGTGAAAGCCCTCGGCCACGCGGTCAATGGTGTCGCCATACTGATCGAACCCGGTGTAACGGATGCGCGACCAGCGTGGCACGATGCCGCGCATGCCAGGCACAGACAGACAGCCTTCCCAATCGTCCTCAGTGGCCTCGCCCAGCGGCGTGATCACCGGGTTCGCCAAGACGGTGGGCGGCACAAGGGGTCGGTCCGGGTATCGCGGGTTGCGCGCATTGGAGCCAAAAATCACCACCTGCAAATCCACGCCAATCTGCGGCGCCGCCAGCCCTGCTCCGTTGGCAGCGCGCATGGTGTCAAGCAGGTCGGTAATGAGCAAATGCAGGGCGTCGGTGTCAAAGGCTGCCACCGGCTTCGCCACGCGCAGCAGGCGGGCATCGCCCATTTTGAGGATGTCGCGCACGGTCATGGCTGTGCAAAAAACAGCGGTTCGAGCTTGGTCAACGCCCGCGCAGGTGTAGCCTCAGACATGAATGGCTTGGTTCTCGACAAAGGGGCGAAGTTCAGGTCGGAGTGCCTTGTCGGTGACCAAATCGACGGGGCGACCCAGCAAGTCTTCTAAATAGAACTGCACACCAAAAAAGCGTGCCGAGGTAGCGGGACCGTCAAAACCTACAAGTACATCCACGTCGCTCTGGGCGCCCGCCAGGTTTTGCGACATGGAGCCAAATAGCGCCAAATCACGCACACCAAAGCGCTGCGCCAAAACAGGCTTGCTTTGGGCCAGTATCTGAAGGGCGGAATCGCGTTGCATTACGGCAGTTTAGCGCCCATGCTGGCTTTTGCTAGGCCAGCATCTGCCGCAAAGCCGCCTCGTCAATCACCGCCACGCCCAGTTCGCGGGCTTTATCGAGCTTGCTGCCCGCCTCGGTTCCCGCCAGCACGTAGCTGGTTTTCTTGCTCACCGAGCCGGATACCTTGGCCCCGGCGGCTTCGATCAGGTCTTTGGCGGCGTCGCGGCCCAGTGTGGGCAAGGTGCCGGTGATGACGAAGGTCAGGCCGGCGAGCGGTTTGGGCGCGTCGCTGGCGGCGTCCAGCGCGCTCCAGTGGATGCCGCAGGCGCGGAGTTGCTCCACCACCTCGCGGTTGTGGGCCTGGTCAAAAAAGGTGCGGATGCTTAGCGCCACGGTGGGGCCGACGTCGTTCACCGCCAGGAGTTGATCCTCGGTGGCGTCCATGATGGCGTTGATCTGGCCAAAGTGGCGGGCCAGCGCCTTGGCCGTGGCCTCGCCCACATGGCGAATGCCCAGGCCAAACAAAAAGCGCGGCAAAGTGGTTTCCTTGGACTTTTCCAGCGCGTCCACGATGTTTTGCGCCGACTTGTCCGCCATGCGGTCCAGCGTGGCCAGGGCGGTGAAGCCCAGTCGGTACAGGTCGGGCAAGGTGCTTATCAGGCCCGCGTCGACCAGTTGATCCACCAGTTTTTCACCCAGGCCTTCCACTTCCACTGCGCGGCGCTGGGCGAAGTGCAATATCGCCTGCTTGCGCTGGGCGCTGCAAAACAGGCCGCCAGTGCAGCGGTAGTCAGCCTCGCCCTCTTCGCGCACGGCGGCAGAGGCGCAAACCGGGCAGATGCGGGGCATGGTGAACACCTCGCCCCGCGCAGTGGACGCCAAACTCTCGGGTACCACGCCCACCACCTCAGGAATCACGTCGCCTGCGCGACGCACGATCACCGTGTCGCCCACGCGCACGTCTTTGCGCCGGGCCTCGTCTTCATTGTGCAAGGTGGCGTTGGTCACAGTTACGCCGCCGACAAACACCGGCGCGAGTTTGGCCACCGGCGTGAGCTTGCCGGTACGCCCCACCTGCACGTCGATGGCCAGCACGGTGGTGAGTTGCTCTTGCGCCGGGTATTTGTGCGCCACAGCCCACCGTGGCTCGCGGCTGACAAAGCCCAGACGCTGCTGCAGCGCCAAGCTGCTGACCTTATAGACCACACCGTCGATGTCAAAAGGCAACTGGTCGCGCTGCGCACCGATGCGTTGGTGGAACGCCACCAAGCCCTCGGCACCCAGCGCGGTGCTGGTGAGTTCGGCCACCGGAAAGCCCCAGGCTTTGACGGCTTGTAGCAGTTCCATGTGCGTGCTGACGGCCAAGGTACCGCGCACCTCGCCCACGCCATAGGCAAAAAAGCTCAGCGGCCGCTCAGCCGCAATGGCTGGGTCGAGCTGACGCACGGCCCCGGCGGCTGCGTTACGCGGGTTAACGAAGGTTTTTTCGCCTTTGTCGCCGCGCGCAATGCGCGCGCGCTGGCGTTCGTTCAATGCTTCGAAGTCATCCCGGCGCATATAGACCTCGCCGCGCACTTCCAGCACCTCGGGCAAATGGCTGGGGTCGGCACCCAGCAGCCTCAAGGGAATTTGGCCCACGGTGCGGATGTTTTGCGTCACGTCCTCGCCGTATTCGCCGTCGCCCCGGGTGGCAGCTTGCACCAACACGCCCGCCTCGTAGCGCAAATTGATGGCAAGTCCGTCGAACTTCAACTCAGTGACGTATTCAACCGTCGGCGCTTCGCCGGTCAGTTCAAGCTCTTTGCGCACCCGGGTGTCAAAGGCCAGGGCGCCGCTAGATTCGGTATCGGTCTCGGTGCGGATGCTCAGCATGGGCACGGCGTGGCGCACGGAGGCGAAGGCGTCTAGCGGCTTGCCGCCTATGCGCTGAGTGGGCGAGTCGGGCGTGCGCCAGTGCGGGTGGGCGGCTTCAAGGGCCTGCAGTTCCTGAAACCACTGGTCGTATACGGCGTCGGGAACCTCAGGCGCGTCGAGCACGTAGTACTGGTGGCCGTGGTGCTGCAGCAGGCTGCACAACTGCGCCATGCGTGCCTGCACTGGGTCCGGCAATGCGGGGTCAGCAGAGGCCGCAGAAAAAAGGTTGGGCGTTGGCATGGGCAAAACGGCTCACCGAGAGGCAGTGGATGGGCGCAAAGCCTGCACGGCGCGTGAGGGCAGCGCCGGATTCAAGAAAAAAGGCGCCTCGCCAAGGCCGATCCGGCTGCAAAGTCGCGCTGCTCCAGCATGTCATACAGGCGGTGCAGCTCCTGGCTAATGGTCTGCAGCGCTTGGGGCGACAGGGCTTGGCCGTTGTCATCGGTAACCACACCGTCCATGCTCTGCGCCATGGCCTGGGCCGCGTGGCACATGCGGTCAAAGGGCTGGTCGGCGCGGTCCACTTGGGGCACGTCCAAGTGCAAAACCAGTTCGTAAATCGCTGTTTTGTCCGGGTCTTCAGCCAGCACGGCCTGGCTGTCAAATGTCAACGACAGCAGGGGTGGCAAACCGTCGGTAGCGCTGGCCATGACCATGCGTCCCGGTAATTGGCCGGCCACAAAACCCTGCTGCGCCGCCATCTGGGCCACATAGCCCGGACTCCAGGCCGCCTGGCGAACGCGAAGATTAAGCCCGAGCTGGGCGTCATGCGCGCTGGCGAAATTGTCGAGCTCCCGGGCCCGCGCGACTTCATCGCGCATCTCAGGGAACTCCGGCGTTGCGCCCAGCGCATCGGCAAAAGCCTGTGTTTTCATCACAAATTCAGAGTACTCAATGTCGTTGAGAGGCCCAGAACGGTTCGCTAATTGAACGCCGGTCTGAAATACGTGGTAGCGCGCACCGGCGGCCGGGCTTTCCCATTCCTGGGTTTCGGCGTTAAAGCCTTCGATAGAAAACAGCTTGGTCCCCGCGCGCCGGGTGGTGGGGAAAGCGGCCATGGCGGCCTCACCGGACACCGCAGTGGCCAAGGGGTCGAGGTTGACAGCGGCAATGGCGTCTATCAAGGCGTCGATCGCCGGGCGCCGGGCCATCGGGTGCGACAGGCGCATGGCATCAAAACCATCGTCATCCAAGGATGGCTCTTGCACCGCAGCTTCGTTTTCTGGCAGCAAACCCATTGGTTCGGGCTGCCGGGGCGCGTTGGCACGGGCGGACCAGGCACTGTGTGCCACCAGGCCCAGCAGCACCAAAGCACCGATGACGACCAAGCCAAGTTGCAAGTTACTCATGTTGTGCTATCTCCATCTCGTTTAGTGAGCGACTGATTGTGGCCCTTAGGACTGCTGCACCAGGTCCACGGCCGCTTCCATATCCACCGCCACGATGCGCGACACGCCCTGCTCTTGCATCGTGACACCAATCAGCTGCTCAGCCATTTCCATGGCGATTTTGTTGTGGCTTATGAACAAAAACTGGGTGCTCGCGCTCATGCTGGTGACCAGCTTGGCATAGCGCTCGGTGTTGGCGTCGTCCAGCGGCGCATCGACCTCGTCAAGCAGACAAAACGGCGCCGGGTTGAGCTGAAAAATAGCAAACACCAGCGCAATCGCGGTCAGCGCTTTTTCGCCGCCCGAGAGCAGGTGGATGGTCTGGTTCTTTTTGCCCGGTGGCTGCGCAATCACTTGCACGCCCGAATCCAATATCTCGTCCCCGGTGATCACCAGCCGCGCATTACCCCCGCCAAAGAGCTCAGGGAACATGCGCCCGAAATGGGTGTTGACTTCGTTGAATGTGGTCGACAGCAGATCGCGCGTCTCGGCGTCGATCTTGCGGATGGCGTCTTCCAGCGTCTCCATGGCCTGGTTGAGGTCCTGGCTTTGCGCATCCAAAAACTCTTTGCGCTCGCGTCCGGTGGTCAATTCATCCAAAGCGGCCAAATTGACCGCGCCCAGGGCCGCAATGTCGCGGTGGATGCGGTCAATCTCACTTTGCAATCCCGACAACCGCACCGGCTGCGCTTGCAGACTCAGGGCCAGGGCGTCCAGGTCGGCTTGGGCTTCAAACAGCTGGTTTTGGTACTGCTCAAAGCCCAAGCGGGCCGCCTGCTCTTTGAGCTGGAACTCGGTGATGCGCTGGCGCAAGGGCTCCAGCGCACGCTCCAATTGCAGGCGTCGCTCGTCGCTGGCGCGCAATTTTGCGGTCAAGTCATCGTATTCGCTGCGCTTGGCGCCGAGTTGATGCTCACGTTGCGCCTTGAGCTCCAAGGCACTTTGCAAGCCCGCCTGGGCTGCGGCGTCGGTGAGTCGCGCCAGCTCCACGGCGGCGCGCGCGCATTCTTCTGTCAGCGCTTGGGTCTGCTCGTCGGCCGTTTGCATGGCGCGCACCAGTTCGCCGTTGCGGGCGTCGAGGCTGCGTTGCGAAAAACTGGCTTCTTGGGCCTGGCGCTCCAGCGAGCGCTGTTGCTCCAAAGACTGGGTCAGGCGGCTGCGGCACAAGATGACTTGTTCATCGAGTTCGGCGTGGCGCTCCTGGCTTTGGGCTAATTCCAGGTCGAGGGTCTCAAACTGGGCCTCCGCCACGGCAGCACGCTCTTGCAAGTCCTCAAGCTGGGCGTCCACCTCGGCGCCATCGGTGGCGATTTGCAGGCTGCGGCTGCGCACCTGCTCGCACAATTGCGCCAGGCGCAAGACTTCGACCTGCAGGCTGTGATTGCGCTCCTGTACCTCTTGCGCCTGTCGCCGCAGGGTCACCAATTGCCGGGCGCTTTCGGCATACGTAGATTCGGCGCGGGTTAGCGCCGCGCGCGACTCCTGGGCCATCAGCGTTTGGGCGCGCACCTCTTTTTCCAGGTTTTGGATCTCTTGGGCGCGCGCCAGCAGACCGGCTTGCTCCGCATCCGGCGCATAAAAACCCACGCTGTGCAAGCCCACACCATGGCCCTGGGCCACAAACAGGGTTTCACCGGGCAACAGGCTGCCGCGCTGGGCCAGGGCTTCGTCCAGGCTGGAAGCGCAGTAGCAGCCCTGCAGCCATACGGCCAAAACCGCAGCCAAGCCGGCGTCATGCACCCTCACCAGGTCGGACAGCCGGGCAAGCGCAGACGCCGCAGACCCAGTACCCGCAAGCGGGGGACTGAAAAATGACAGTTTTGCCGGTGGTGCATCGCTGGCAAACGACCGCACCATCTCCAAGCGTGAGACTTCCAAGGAACCCAGCCGGTCGCGCAGTGCCGCTTCCACGGCGTTTTCCCACCCTGCCTCAACCTCGATACGGCTCCACAGGCCTTGTAAGCCTTCCAAACCGTGCCTGGTCAGCCAGGGTTGGAGCTTTCCGTCGGTACGAACACGCTCCTGCAAGGCCTTGAGCGCCTCCAGGCGGGCCGACAAATCCGCGTGCCGCGCCGAATCGTGGTTGACCCGGTCTTGCTGCGTGCGCCGGGCTTCGTCGAGCAGGGGCACGTTGTCTTGCAGTTCGTTGACGGCCGCCTGGGCGATTTCCGCCTGCAATTGGGCGGCATCGCACTCTTGCTGCAGGGCGAGCAAACGCGGCTCATCAGCGGCCACCAAAGCGCTTTTTTCTGCGGCTAGTCGCTCGCGGCGGGTCGTCAACTGGCGACTTTGCTCCTGCACATTGCGTTGCTCTGCAGCCAACACGCCAATGGCCTGCTGAACTTGCGAGACCGCGTTGCGCTGGGCGTTGGCACTCGATTGCGCGTGCTCCAAGGCGCCTTCAAGTTGGGGCAACTGCTGCGCATGGTCGTCCAACTGGGCCGACAGCAACTCCGTGTGTTGCGCCCCGGCCGTGGCAAGTTCGCCCAGGCGCTCGATTTCTTGACCGGCCTGGGTCTTGCGCTCGGCCCACTGCAAGATTTGCTCTTGAAGCGCTGCCATGCGCTGCTCCACGCGCTGGCGGCCATCGACCACGAAACGAATTTCCGCCTCCAAGCGGCCTACTTCTGCACTGGCCTCGTAGAGCAAACCTTGGCGCTGATTTACGTCGTCGGCCGCCGCGTAATGGGCCTGGCGCACCAACTCCAGGTCGGCCTCGATGTGGCGCAGGTCGGCCATGCGGGCCTCTAATGCAAGCACAGCGCTTTGCGCCTCCGTTTGCACCTTGGCCTGGTCGGCCTGGGCTTCGGCACGTTTCAAAAACCATTGCTGGTGCTGTTTTTGGGTCACGTCAAGCTGCAACTGCTTGTATTGCAGGGCGACTTGCGCTTGTTTTTCCAGCTTTTCTAAGGCGCTGTTGAGTTCGCGCAGGATGTCCTCGACCCGGGTCAGGTTCAGGCGGGTGTCGCTCAGGCGGTGTTCGGTTTCGCGGCGGCGCTCTTTGTACTTAGAGACGCCTGCAGCTTCTTCCAAAAACAAGCGCAATTCTTCGGGTTTGGACTCAATGATGCGGCTGATCGTGCCCTGGCCAATAATGGCGTAAGCGCGTGGCCCCAGGCCCGTGCCCAAAAACACGTCTTGCACATCGCGCCGACGCACCACCTGGTTGTTGATGAAGTAGCTCGATGTCCCGTCGCGGGTGAGCACCCGGCGCACTGCGATTTCGCCAAACTGACCCCATTGGCCGCCAGCGCGGTGGTCTGCGTTGTCAAACACCAGCTCCACACTTGCGCGGCTGGCCGGTTTGCGCGTGGTCGTGCCATTGAAAATAACATCTTGCATGGACTCGCCACGCAGTTCGCTGGCGCGGCTCTCGCCCAACACCCAGCGCACGGCATCCATGATGTTGGATTTGCCACACCCGTTGGGGCCTACCACGCCCACCAGTTGCCCTGGCAACAAAAAATTGGTGGGCTCAACAAAGGATTTAAACCCGGAGAGCTTGATGGAATTGAGGCGCACAAAAAGAAAAAATTGGGGCTAAGCTCTTGATTTAATTACCAAAAATCGATTTTTATCGGCTGGTTTCGGTGCGCCGATGATACTGCGGCGCAGCAAAGCCGCTACCCCGATCACCCTGCTTGGGCCAAATAGTGCGCGGCCTCTTGCGCCAGCACCAGCAGCTTGGGTGACAAATGGGTAAACGCGGCATCGATGCCCGGCGCGTCGGCGCTGCGACACAGCCGCTCTACCGCCAGCAACTCTGCTCCGAGGTCCTCATGGCAAAAAACCGGGACAAAGCCTTTGAGCGAATGCAAGCAGCGGGCAGCCGCAAGCCTTTCTCCCTGGGCCAGCAACAAGGCCACGGCAGGCACGTCTTTTTCCAGGGTAGCGCACAAGATGGGCAGCATGTCTTGCAGGGCCTGGGCATCACCTAAATAGTCCAAAGCACCTTGCACGTGAAAGCGCCCGTAATTGGGAAAAGAGGCTAAGCGATCAGGCATGGAAAATCTCCTCAAAAGGCCGAGGTCTTACTCAGCACAAGCGCCAGCGCAAAAGGCTATTTGACAGCAATTCGACGATAATAACGTCCCATGAATGCATATTTGCCGCTATTGCAGGCCTATCCGTTTGAACGCCTGCGCCGTTTATTCGCCGACGCCACACCCAACCCTGCATATTCCCCCATCAGCCTGGGTATTGGTGAGCCACGGCACGCCACACCGGCGCTGATCAAGGATGCATATTGCCAGGCCATCCAGGGCAGCGGGCTGTCCTCTTACCCGGCCAGCGCCGGGGACCCGGCGCTGCGCAGCGCCGTTAGCCATTGGCTGCAACGCCGCTACCGGCTGGAAGTAAACCCCGCCGCACAGATACTGCCCGTCAACGGATCACGCGAGGCCCTTTTTGCTCTCGCCCAAACCGTATTGAGTCCCCGGGCCGACGGCACCAGGCCGCTGGTTGTCTGCCCCAATCCGTTCTACCAAATCTACGAGGGTGCTGCGCTTTTGGGTGGAGCCGAGCCGTATTTTGTGGCGTCCGACCCCCAGCGCAACTTTGCTCAGGACTGGGCCAGCGTGCCAGAGGCGGTATGGCAGCGCACACAGCTGCTGTATGTTTGCAGTCCGGGCAATCCAGCGGGCGCGGTCATGCCTTTGTCGGAATGGAGCATGCTGTTTGATCTGAGTGACCGCTTTGGCTTTGTGATCGCCAGCGACGAGTGTTACAGCGAAATTTATTTCCGCGACGAGCCGCCCCTGGGTGGCCTGGAAGCCGCCACGCAACTCGGACGCAGCGACTTCAAAAACCTGGTGTCCTTCACCAGCCTGTCCAAGCGCAGCAACGTGCCGGGCATGCGCAGCGGGTTTTGCGCAGGTGACGCCAAGCTAATCCAGCAGTTTTTGCTCTACCGCACCTACCATGGCAGCGCCATGAGCCCGGTGGTACAAAGCGCCAGCATCGCCGCCTGGAACGACGAAGCGCACGTGGTGGAAAACCGTGCGCTCTACCGGCAAAAATTCGCACAAATCACGCCCCTGCTGGCCGCAGTGCTGGACGTGGCTTTGCCCGACGCCGGCTTCTATTTATGGGCCGCCGTGCAGGGCAGCGACGAGGATTTCGCCCGTGACCTTTACGCTGCCTACAATGTGACGGTCTTGCCCGGCTCGTATTTGGCGCGCGAGGCCCGTGGCCACAACCCGGGTGCCGGACGCATTCGCATGGCACTGGTGGCACAAACCGACGAATGTTTGGAAGCCGCACAGCGCATCGTGGACTTCGTCCAAACCCGTAAGTAGACCTCCTAACGCAGCACGACGCAAAACACCCCCTTTCCAGATAACTACCCATAACGACCCATAACGACCCATAGCGACACGCACCATGACCCAGCAACTCCAAACCATCCTCGACGCCGCGTGGGAAAACCGCGCCAACATCTCCATCCAATCCGCACCCAAAGAAGTGTCGGACGCCGTGGAACATGTCATTTCGGAACTCAATAGCGGCAAACTGCGCGTTGCCACCCGGGACGGCGTGGGTCAATGGACCACCCACCAATGGATTAAGAAGGCGGTTTTGCTGAGTTTTCGGCTCAAAGACAACGCCCTCATCCAAGCGGGCGACCTAGGTTTTTACGACAAGGTACCCACCAAATTTGCCGGCATGAGCGAAGCCGAAATGAAGGCCACTGGCGTACGCGTGGTGCCGCCGGCCGTTGCGCGGCGCGGCAGCCACATCTCCAAGGGGGTGATTTTGATGCCCTCTTACGTCAACATTGGAGCCTACGTGGACGAGGGAACCATGGTTGACACCTGGGCTACTGTAGGTTCTTGCGCTCAAATCGGCAAGAACGTGCACCTCAGCGGCGGCGTTGGCATTGGCGGCGTGCTCGAGCCTATGCAGGCCGGCCCGACCATCATCGAGGACAACTGCTTTATCGGCGCACGCTCCGAAGTGGTGGAGGGCGTAATCGTGGAAGAAAACTCAGTCATTTCTATGGGCGTCTACCTGGGCCAAAGCACCCCGATTTATGACCGTGCCACCGACACCGTAAGCTATGGGCGCATCCCTTCGGGCTCCGTGGTGATCAGCGGCAGCTTGCCCAAGAACGATGGCAAGTACAGCTTGTACGCCGCCATCATCGTCAAGCGGGTGGACGCGCAAACCCGCGCCAAGACCTCGCTCAACGATTTGCTGCGGGATTGAGAGCTCCGGGGCACACCGCCAGCATTCGAAGGGGAGCTCAACCATGAATCAAACGGGAAAAAGCGACGTTTTGGAACGCATGCTGCGCTTCATGGTGGACAAACGCGCCTCCGACCTCTACCTTTCTGCAAATTGCCCACCCACCATCCGAATCAATGGACTGTGCGTGCCGATCACCAGCCAGTCGCTTGGTAAGGACGCGCCCAGGGAGTTGCTCGCCAGCATGGTGTCGACCGAACACATGGAGGTATTGGCTACGAGCCACGAACTCTCCACCGTGATTCCTCTTGACGGTTTAGGGCGCTTTCGGGTCAGTGCGTTCATTCAGCGCGGCACCGTAGCTCTGGTCATTCGCTTTGTGCCCTTTGTCATTCCATCGTTGCTAGATAGCCAACTGCCCCCGGTTTTGCAGCGCCTGGTGATGGAAAAACGCGGCTTGGTGCTGATGGTGGGCGCCACCGGGGCG
>Ga0164294_10005531_pt1 | contig 10853 bp, 9 predicted proteins | sample GEODES005metaG_FD_111479 | JGI IMG/M metagenome (GOLD analysis project Ga0164294, IMG submission 111479) | Oligotrophic lake water microbial communities from Sparkling Lake, Wisconsin, USA - GEODES005 metaG | ecosystem: Environmental > Aquatic > Freshwater > Lake | place: USA: Sparkling Lake...
AGCGGCGCGCAGACGCTGCGTATTCGGGCCGATGTTGCCATCACCAACGCAGATTTCCTGCCCATCACGAAGCAGCGTACCCACGCCGGACAACACGGCTGCCGTACCGGAAAGCGCAGCCTCGCCGGTCTTCACCCACTCGAGCATTTCATCGACCGTGAACACACGCTCTTCGACTTTATAGCCTAGGTCCGGCGCCATGCGCAGCAAAGAGTCGCGGGTAACGCCATGCAGGAAGCTCGGGTCGAGGCTGCGCGTCAGGATGTGACCTTCGCGGATGAGCAGGAAATTCGCGGCGCCCGTTTCCTGTACCTCGCCACCTGGGCAGAACAATACTTGGTCTGCACCGTACTGCTTACGGGCCGCGAGCGTCGGGCCGAGCGCTGCTGCATAGTTGCCACCAGTCTTCACCATGCCGAGGTGCCCCGCGCAACGCGTGGCGTGCTCTTCCACGTAGATGCGCAGCGGCTTGGCGCCGCCGGCAAAGTAGTCCCACACCGGGCTGCAGAGCACCACGAGCATGGCGGAGCTGCTAGGCGTGGCGGCCGCGCCGATGTTCGGCGTCGTGCCGATTAGCATGGGGCGCAGGTACAGCGCGCCGGGGGCCTCCGGCACTTCCTGCCGGTTGTGCTCGATGGCCGCTAGCACCATGGCTCGCAGTAGTTCCGGGTCTGGCTCGGGAAGCGCCAAGCTACGGGCGCTCTGCACCATGCGGGCGACATGCTTGTCGAGACGGAACACATTCACCGAACCGTCTGCGTGCAGGAAGGCCTTGCCACCCTCGAAGCAGGTGCTGCCGTAATGCAGCACATGGGCCGCAGGGCTTAGCGGCAGCGGCGCCACCGGGCGTACGTCGAAGGCACCCCAAGCACCATCGTGGTACTCCGCCACAGCCATCTGACCGGCGAGGATGCTGCCGAAGGGGGCGCTTTGCGCGGGGTGGTTCGCCATGGTCGTTCTCCTGCTGCAGCGCCGGGCTTCCCGGCGCCGGGCCGTATGTTTTGTGGGTTCGCGCTAATCTGCCATAAAAATAGTGGCGGGCTGCTCGAGCCTTTCCTTCAGCGCCTGGACCATCGCGGCGGCATCGAAGCCATCCACGAAGCGGTGATCGAACGATGAAGACAAGTTCATCACTCGGCGCACCACCACGGCACCCCCCACCACGACAGGCCGCTCCACCGCCTTGTTCAGGCCGATGATGGCGACTTCGGGCAGATTGAGCACCGGGGTGCTGACAATGCCGCCCAGCTTACCGAGGCTGGTGACAGTAATTGTACTGCCGCCGAGCTCTTCGCGGCGCGCGGTGTTGTTGCGGGCCGCCGCAGAGACGCGGCGCACCTCGGCCGCCACCTGCCCCAAGGTGAGTGCCTCGACATGGCGGACCACGGGGACCTTGAGGCCATCTGGCGTTTGTGTGGCCACGCCGATGTGCACCGCGGCGTGACGGAGGATGACGTTGCGCGCGGCGTCGTAGTGGGCATTGCATTGGGGGAAATCGTGCAGCACCCGGGCCAAAGCCGCCATGACAAACGGCAGGTAGCTGTAGGCCTCGTCACGCGGCCGGCGAGAATTCAGGTGCAAACGCAGGGCTTCTAGGGCAGTGACGTCCACTTCCTCGACGTAAGAAAAATGCGGCGCCGTGCGCTTGGCCTGCTCCATGCGCTGCGCAATAACCCGACGCACCCCGATGACGGGAATTTCAGTGATGCCGGTCGTGGGCTTGAGCTTGTTGGCGACCTCCCCTGTAGGAGCGAGCTTGCTCGCGACCGTCGGCAGCAGGCTGCCTCCCGGCGTGGCAGAGGCCACTGCGGGAGCGAGCCCGCTCTCGACAGCCCGGTCCAGGTCCGTGCGCAGTACACGCCCACCCGCCCCGGTTCCGAGGAGCGTGGTGATATCCACGCCCGCCTCCGCCGCCCGCCGCCGCGTTGCCGGAGAAGCCATCACCCGGTCCAACCGGGTTTTTGGGGAAGAGTGACCAAGGCTGGATGAAGCGTCGGGAGCAAGCTCCTCTCTAGCCACTTCTGCTGTGAGAGGCAGCTTGCTACCGACTTGCTCAAACACCACGAGCACGGAGCCCACGGCCACGGCATCGCCGGGAGCACCGGCCAAACTCACCACGCGACCACTCACCGGCGACGACACTTCGACCACCGCCTTGTCGGTGGACAGCTCCGCGAGCGGGGCATCTTCTTGTACCCAGTCGCCCACGGCTACTTTCCACGCCACGATTTCGGAACTGACCGTGCCTTCACCAAGGTCCGGTACCTTGAAATCGAAGCGACGCGGTACTGTGCTGCCCACTACGCTGTTCATGCCGCCTCTCCCATCACGCGTTTCAGGGCATTCGCTACGCGGGTTTGGCCGGGGAAATACTCCCACTCAAAAGCATGCGGGTAAGGAGTGTCCCAGCCGCCGACACGCATGATGGGGGCTTCCAAGTGCCAAAAGCATTCCTCCTGAATGGTGGCGGCAAGCTCGCCCCCGAAGCCGCCGAAGCGCGTCGCTTCATGCACCACCACACAGCGTCCGGTCTTCTTCACCGAAGCAATGATGGTGGCGGTATCGAGCGGCGAGATGGTGCGCACATCGATAATCTCGGCATCGATGCCAGCGGCTTGTGCGGCGCCTTCGGCGACATGCACCATCGTGCCGTAAGTGACGATAGTCAGTTCGCTACCAGCACGGGCAATGGCGCATTCGCCTATCGGCAAGCGATAGTAGCCTTCTGGCACCTCGCCCTTGGCATGCGCGGTCCACGGCACGGCCGGCTTGTCAGGTTGTCCATCGAAGGGCCCGTTGTAGAGTCGCTTGGGCTCCAGAAACACCACGGGGTCGTTGTCTTCGATAGCGGCGATGAGCAAGCCTTTAGCGTCGTACGGGTTGGAGGGCATCACCACTTTCAAACCACACACATGCGCGAAGATGGCCTCCGGGCTCTGCGAATGCGTCTGCCCACCACGAATGCCGCCTCCACAAGGCGTGCGAATGGTGACAGGAGCCGTGAAGTCGCCAGCGCTGCGGTAACGCAAGCGGGCCAGTTCACTCACAATTTGGTCATAGGCCGGATAGATGTAGTCGACGAATTGAATCTCGGTCACTGGCCGCAGCCCATTCACACCCATACCAATGGCCGCCGCAATGATGCCGCCTTCGGCAATGGGCGTATCGAGCACGCGGTGTTCGCCGTATTTGCGCTGCAAGCCTTCGGTGGCACGGAACACACCGCCGAAATAGCCGATGTCTTCACCGAGGAGCACCACGCTACGGTCGCGCTCCAGCATCACGTCCATGGCGGAGTGGATGGCCTGCACCATATTCATTTGTGGCATGGCTTCAGACTCCCTTGCCCTGGTGACCAGCTTGACCAGCTTGACCAGCTTGACCAGTGTGTTCGTTGTGGCCAGCTACAGCGGCGACGGTCGTGCCCGCCAACTCTGCCCGCAGCGTCTCACGTTGCCGCGCCAAGTGCGGCGGTAGCGTTTCGTAGACATCCTCAAACATCAAGGCGGGGTCCAACTTCGGGCCTTCGGTCATCGTGCCGAACGTGCAAGCTATCTTCCATGCTGCATTCACTTGCTGTTCCAATTCCACCGTCAGCGCTGCATGGCGGGTGTCGTCCCATTCGCCCAGCATGCAGAGATGCTGGCGCAAGCGCTCTATGGGACAACCCAAGGGCCATTGTTCGGCTTCATCGCGCGGGCGGTAGCGGGAAGGGTCGTCGCTCGTGGAATGCGCCGCTACGCGGTAAGTTACCAACTCGATAAGCGTAGCGCCGTGGCCCTTGCGCGCACGTTCAGCGGCCCAACGCGTTGCTGCATACACCGCGAGGAAGTCGTTGCCATCAACGCGGACACCAGGAAGGCCATACCCGGGGCCACGCGCGGCAAAAGAAGGCGACTCCCCCGCAGCGAATCCCTGGAAGGTAGAGATGGCCCACTGGTTGTTCACCACGTTCAACACACAAGGCGCACGATAGGTGCTGGCGAACAGCAGCGCATGATGGAAGTCTGCCGCTGCGCTCGAGCCTTCGCCTATCCAACTCGCAGCAATATGGTCTTCGCCTTTGATAGCAGCCGCCATGGCCCAGCCCACCGCTTGCGGGAACTGCGTCGCGAGATTGCCGGAGATGGAAAACAGCCGCGCATCGCTACCGTGATACATCACCGGCAACTGCCGGCCCTTGCACATGTCGCCGGTGTTCGACAGCAACTGGTTCATTAACGCCACCAACGGCTGACCGCGCACCATCTGCAGCCCTTGGTTGCGATAGCCGGGAAACAACATGTCATGCGGCTCGAGCGCCATGGCGGCGGCCACCGACACCGCTTCTTCGCCAGTGCACTTCACGTAGAACGAGATACGCCCCTGCCGCTGCGTCTTCTGCATGCGTTCATCGAAGAGGCGCGTGAGCAGCATGTGCCGCAAGCCCACCTGCAGTTCGGCGGGTTCCAAGTGCGGGTTCCACGGCCCCACCGCCCGGTGTTCGTCGTCGAGCACGCGTACCAACTGCGTGGCCAAGTCCATGGCGGAAGGCGTCATCGCATCGAGGCGGGCGCTCGGGTCGGGCCGCGCGACAGCGCCGGCAGCAGCAAGGCGCAGGTAACTGAAATCGGGCGCCTCACCGGGTCGGGCCGACGGATGGGGAATATGGAGACGTGACGGGCGCGACATGGTCTGGGCTCCACTAAAGAGGCTGTTGTGGCTACCAAACTAGCTTGTGGCAGCAGAAAAATTCGCCCAAAGTGATGCTAGCAGAACCCTATTGGTGGTATTTTTATCTACTTATATGACATTTGTAAGATAAAAAAATGCAAACCTTCGATCGTACCGACTTGAAGATACTGGATGCACTGCAAAAAGATGGCACCCGGTCCACCGCAGACATCGCGCAAGCGGTCGGGCTTTCGCAGTCACCGTGCTGGCGGCGCATCAGTTTGCTAGAGGAATCAGGCGTTATTCGACGCCGGGTCGCCCTGCTCGACCGGCACCAGCTGGGGCTATCCGTGCTGGTGTTCGCCACGGTGAAACTGGCCAGCCACGGCTGGGAATCGCTGCCGAAGTTCAAGGAGCAGGTGGTGTCGTTTCCCGAGGTGCTGCAGTGCTACCTCGTCATGGGCGACACGGACTTCGTATTGCTGGTGGCCACGCCCACCATCGAGGACTACAACACCTTCATCCAGAAGCGCTTGTCGCAGGTGCCGGGCGTGCAGTCCATTGAATCGCGCATCGTCATGGAAGAGGCCAAGAACACCACCGAGGTGCCGCTGGAACTGCTGCGGGCACAGCGCTAGAAACCGACCCGCACCGCCAACTGCGGCCCGCCCGTCTTGAACTCCACGCGGCCTGACGTACCGGTGAAACGGCTCTCCGCTTCCAACTGATAGCGCTGGTAGCCCAGCGTGAAGGCCATACCCGGCTGCCAAGCCCACACCACGTTGCCGCTGTAGCCACGAATGGTGCCGTTGGCGTCCTGAATGACGCCGCGCAAGTAGGCCGCGCGGCCTTCGACGTACCAGTGCTCGCTAATGCGCCAGAGTCCTTCCACGGCCAGCCGCGGCACGGGTGCCGAGCCGTCATCGCGACTACCCAAGCCGCGTGCGGCCGAACCCACTTCAGCGCGGAAATCGATGAGGTCGACGCCGACTCCCGCCGACAACTCCAAGCGCTCATTGCGGATGGGCGAGTACAGATAGGTAGCGGAGAACCGACGCAGGTCTAGCGCGGTTTGCAGCGTATCGGTCGCCTGATAGGTGGTGCCGTCATAAACCACGGCGCGGGTAAGCGGTGCCGAACCAGAGCGGCCCATGGACAAGTAGTCCGCGCCCACTCGGAATCGATGTCTCCCCTCCACCCGCAGAGTCAGTTCGGCGGTGCCAGTCAGCTTGCTACTGGGCAGACCTAGGTCGTCTTCCGCCACCAGCGGGGTGCCTAGCACCCCGGGCGCGCTGTCGCGACGGAGCAGGGTGTCGAAAGAGGTACGACCCACTGACGCGGTGAACACAACCCGCTGATATTGCAGGGCGTTACTCGGTGCGCGCGGGGCCGCGGCGAGTGTAGCGCCGGGCAGCAGCAGCAGCAGGCAGGCAAAAGACTTGAACGCGGTAGCAGACGAGAAGTGGGACACAGCACCAATCCTTGGGGGAGGAACTGCAAACTACCGCAGGTAGACGGCTTTGTGCAGTGGGGTACCCGTCCCTGAATGGCAACAGGTGGCGGGTCAGACCTCGCGGTCGAGGGGTGGCGGGACGCCGGGCGGCCGCATACCCGGTGGGGGTGGCGGGACGCCGGGCGGCCGCACACCCGGCGGGGGTCGCCGGCCGGGTGGCCGGCCAAACCGCAACCAATCGCGCAGGCGCTCGTGCTCTTCAGGCCCGAGGGATTCCCAGCGGTCGCGCAAACGCTCCTGCTCTGCGGGCGGCAAAGTACGCCAGTGGTGGAAGAACTCTCGCCAACGACGACGTTCTTCCGGCGTAGCCGCCAACCAACGGCGCGCACCCTGCACCAGTGCTTCGCGCCGCTGCGGCGGCAAACTGGCCCAGCGTTGCGCATACCGGCGCAGCAGTTGCTGCTCCGCTGGTGTCAGTTTTTCAAAGGCGCGCGCGCTCACGCCTTCCGCACCCTCGGGGGCCACACTCATTAGGTCTGGCTCCGCCCAGAGTAGTGGGCCGGGTGGCACCGCCACGGCGGCAGTGCTTACCAGCAGCAGGCCCAAACTGGCGTAAGCGGCATACCTAAGGTTCATGGTGTCGCTTCACCCACAGCAGCCAGCGCGAAGAGCGTGGGGTCTTCGTCGAACAAGCCTTGGCCGCCAGCGCCACCTAAGTCGCCTTCATCGATGGCCACCACCGGCGCTGGCGTGGACGACCGCGGGCGGTGGTTGCTGCTGGGTAACAGCAGTAAGGCAGCCACCACTGCCACAACCGCGGCAGCAGTCAGCGGCAGGAAAGGCGTACGCGCCCAGCGGCTTCGCGGCTTGAGTTCTGCCAGCGCCGTCTGCCGCGCTCGGTTCAACTGCGAACGCGTCTGGCCATCGAGGTTTTCTGCCGCGCTGCGCAACCATTCGCGCGTGGCTTTTTCGAAGGGCGTGCTCATGGCGCGTCTTCCCCCACCGCGGTACGCAGCGCCTGCAAAGCACGGAAGTAATGCGTCTTCACGCTGCCTTCGCTGCAGCCCATGGCCAACGCAGTTGCTGCAATGTCGAGGCCCTCGACGTTCCGCAGCAAAAACGCCTGCTGCTGTCGTGGCGGCAGCGCTTCCACGGCGGCAGCGACGGCCCGCAGCGCCCCTTCACCCGCCAACCGGCGGAGGGGTTCTTGGCGGGTATCTGGAGTGTTTTCAAGCGGGTCGACCGGCGCTTCGTCATCTTCTGCGTTGCCCTGCGTCCACCACGCCAGCCAACGCCCGCGCACCGTGCGCCGGCGACGCTGGTCTTGGATCTTGTTCACCAGAATACGGAAAAACAGTGGCCGCCATTCGGCCGCGGGGCGGTCCGCATAGCGACGGCAGAGTTGGAGCATGGCGTCCTGCACGGCGTCCAAGGCGTCTTCTCGGTGGCGCAGGCCTAGCAAAGCATGCTGGTACGCGCGCTTTTCCACTTCCGCGAGGAACCGCTCCATGGCCGCGCGCTGGGCCTGCTGCGCCGATGCACTGCCAGCGGCTGCGAGCGCGCCGGCCGAATCGTCGTCGGGAGACATGAGGAGCGTGGACAAGGACACTTCGGCGAGGCCTCCAAAAGGAACGCGCGACCCCAGGGTGCGGTCGCCGCGCGTGCATCAAACGGCACGATGCCGTAGTTGCAACGCCCGCGCCAGCGCGAAGTTGACAGGTGCCAGCGCGAAGTTGACGGGCACTAACCCAGAAAAGCGCTTGCCAAACGCCGCACACCCAAGGCGCGTGGAAAAGTTATCCACCACCCAAATAAACCAAGGACTTGCGCGCTAAATGGATGGAAGAATTTAACAAATGCACGTAACCAGACCGTCATATTCCTGCGTAAAGTGACGTAACTCATTGATTTTTAAAGCGCGCAATATCACTGTTCAAATTTTGTCCGGTAAGGCACAAAACCCTGTAGCGACGTACACTTAGCGCTGTCCCTCCCCCTTCCATCCACAGAGTTATCCACAGGATGTGTGGACAACCCATGGTCTACCTGCGCCTCGCCATCGACACCCCGTTGCGTCGGACGTTCGACTATCTGCCGCCGGCGGAAGGCGCGCCTGCGGGCGGGTGGCAGCCGGGGCTGCGGCTGGCGGTACCGTTCGGGCGCGGCGAAGCCGTGGGCGTGCTGCTGGAGGCGGCTGGTACCACGGAGGTGCCCGCTGCCAAGTTGCGGCAAGTGCTGGCCACGCTGGACACGGAACCCGTGCTGGACGCTGTCACCTTGGGCCTGCTGCGCTGGGCCGCGGACTACTACCACCATCCTATCGGCGAAGTGTTCGCGGCGGCGTTGCCGGTGCTGCTGCGCCAGGGGCGCGCGGCCCAAGCGGACCGCCGCCTTTGGTCGCTCACCGCCGCAGGTGCAGCAGCGCTTGAGGGCACCGCCACGCCGCCGGCCCGCCTCGGCAAGCGGCAGCGCGAGGTCTTGGAGTTGCTGCGCACGCATAGCGCAGGGCTGACATTGGCGTATTACGCGGCCTTGGCACCCGCCTTGCGCACAGCACTTCGGGAGGCGGTGGAACGTGGCTGGGCAAACCACGCCGCGGCCGCACCGGAGAACGGCGCACTCAGCAACGCTAACGGCCGTAGTGAGGACGTGCCTCCCGGCAGTGGCCGTGCAGTTCTGCCGCCCCCCGGCGCTACCCGCCCAGAGCCCACCACCGCGCAGGCCGCTGCGCTCGCCGCCGTCGCCGCCGCGGGCCCGGGGTTCCACGCCTTCTTGCTGGAAGGCGTTACCGGCAGCGGCAAGACCGAGGTGTACCTGCGCCTGCTGGAAGACGTGCTGGCCAGTGGGCGACAGGGCTTGGTACTGGTACCCGAAATTGGCCTAACGCCACAGCTGGTAGACCGGTTCCGCGCCCGGCTGGGCGGCGGCTTGGCCGTGCTGCACTCGGCACTGACCGACAGCGAGCGCTTGGCCGCTTGGCGAGAGGCCCGTGAAGGCCGCGTGAGTGTGGTCATTGGCACCCGCAGCGCGGTGTTTACGCCGCTGGAACGACTGGGCCTCGTCATCGTCGACGAAGAACACGACGGCAGCTACAAACAACAAGACGGCTGGCGCTATTCAGCACGCGACCTCGCTGTCATCCGTGCGCAGCGCGCCGGCGTACCTGTGATGCTAGGCAGCGCCACACCCGCCCTAGAAACGCTGTGGAATGCGCGGCAAGGCCGTTACCAACTACTGACCATGCCCGTGCGGGCCGGTGCTGCCGGCGCGCCGCGGCTAGGCTTGGTGGACCTGCGCCGCGAACCGCAATACCAAGGCCTCGCCACCGCCAGCGTGCTGGCTATGCAGCGGCACTTGGCCGCCGGCAACCAAGTGCTGCTCTACCTGAACCGTCGCGGCTTCGCGCCTACGTTGTTCTGCAATAACTGCGGCTGGACCGCGCCCTGCCGGCGCTGCGATGCGCGCATGACCGTGCATTCCCGGCCCGCGGGGCTCACCTGCCACCACTGCGGTTTAGCAGCCACGCTGCCCTTCGCCTGCCCCACCTGCAGCCATGAACTGTCGCCCGTGGGCCAAGGTACCGAACGTATCGAACAGCTGCTGGCGGACCAGTTCCCAGGCACCGAAGTGCTACGCATCGACCGCGACACCATCCGCCGCCGTGGCGAATTGGATGCGGCGCTGGAGCGGGTTCGCGAAGGCCACGCCCGCATCCTCGTGGGCACGCAAATGCTGGCCAAAGGGCACGACTTCCCCGAAGTGACGCTCGTGGTGGTGTTGAATGCCGACCAGGGCTTGTTCGGTACGGACTTCCGCGCAGCAGAACGGTTGGCGCAAACGCTGACCCAGGTAGCAGGCCGTGCGGGCCGCGCCGAGCGCCCGGGGGAAGTGCTTATTCAGACGACGTTCCCGGATCACCCGCTGCTGGCGCGCTGGCTGGAAGGGGGCTACGACGCCTTCGCTACCGTGGCGCTGGAAGAACGCGCCGCGGCCGGGTGGCCGCCCTATTCGAAGCTGGCGGTGCTACGCGCCGAAAGCGAGGACGAAGGCGCAGCACTGGCCTTCCTGCGCGCTGCGCGGGACGCCGCCAATGCACTGGGTATTCAGGGCGTTCGGCTGCTGGGGCCGGCCCCAGCAGTGATGGAGCGCCGCGCGGGGCGCTTCCGGGCGCAGCTGCTGCTGGAATGTCCGCAGCGCGGCCCCCTGCACCAATTGCTAGCGGCTTGGCTACCGCTGGTGGATGCCTTGCCGCGTCCACGCCGGGTGCGTTGCGCCCTCGACGTGGACCCGGTGGAAGTGGCCTAAAGCCAGCCCACTCCCGCTGCAAGAGGGAGCTTGCCTGTGGGAGGGCGCTTGCTCCCGACGCTTAACGACGCTTTTGGCGCACCGCCTTCATCTCTGCCCGCGTCAACCTGCCGTCATGGTTGGTGTCCATCACAGCAAAGTGCTCCGCAAGCATCGGCATCGCCTTGGCCTCTTCGGCAGAAATGGCGCCGTCGCCATTCTTGTCCGCGCTGCGCAGACGCTCAGCCACGATACCTTCCATGCGGCCCTTCATGCGCCCGCCCAGCGCGGCCGTCATCACTTTGCGGGCTGCCTCGGCTTCGGCGCGGGTTACCTTGCCATCGTGGTCGGCATCCACTTGCTCGAAGTGCTTGGTCGTCATGGCTGTGAACTCGGCGCGAGTGACGACACCGTCGCCGTCCTCATCGGCCATGGCAAGCATGGCCCCGGGGCCACCCATGCC
>Ga0164294_10005532_pt1 | contig 10852 bp, 6 predicted proteins | sample GEODES005metaG_FD_111479 | JGI IMG/M metagenome (GOLD analysis project Ga0164294, IMG submission 111479) | Oligotrophic lake water microbial communities from Sparkling Lake, Wisconsin, USA - GEODES005 metaG | ecosystem: Environmental > Aquatic > Freshwater > Lake | place: USA: Sparkling Lake...
CGGGTTTATGTTCTGGAACTTGATCCCAAAGTTCTACAAGAACCGAGGTTTCTGGCCCAAAACTCAGACTGCCGAAAGAATCCTGGCTTGGGTTGTCTTTATGTCGGCTCGACTGACGATGTCGAAAAACGTATCCGCATTCATATCGATGGCCCCGGGCCCAAAGACAATCCAAGGGTTCGTGGTTCAACGCTTGTCAGGGACCATTTTCTCCATCGCCGGGAGGATTTGGAGCCCTCCGATATCTATGCAACCTCGGCCCACGCAACCATAGCCGAGGCTCTCGAGGCGGAATACCTCCGCGACGAAGGTTACCGAGTTTATTCCAACTAACCCCGCCCATGTTTCGACAGCGCTAAACGTCGGTGTTTTGGGGTTAAGGATCAACTTAGAGCCTGAAGCAAGATCGTGTCTCTGTGATACTCAAAATGTTCAGCCTGCTTTCGTGTAAACATACCTGCATTAAAGCATTCTGACTGAGGGATTCCCATTTTGATTAAAGAGGAGCGGTCCACTACTTCAGAAACAATCAACTCCCAACTATTTTTGAAAGATTTAAATACACCATCAAACAGATGATCGATCGAAGGGGTAAGTAGAAGCCCATTTTCTCCATCAAGCCACTCTCGTTTACCAGAAACCCTCCAAGGCTTGGTATGACTAGCGATGGGGTGCTCCGGTCGACTTACTTTTGTCACCCGACTGCATGTTTCTATTGAAGTTACCTTTGCCTTAAACAACCCCTGCCCTCTTCTTGATTTTTCAACCTGCTTACTTCTTTTTTCTTCATAAACAGATTTGTGCGTAAGGCCAAGGACAATTATAATCTCACAGAAATTGGTTTACTTATGTAATTGAGGATTAATATATGTTGAGTTTAATTAAAGGCAATAGTGAGGCTTTCTTAATTCAAAAGACTTACTCTACTAGCCACTCACACAAGGAATTAATTTGGTCGTCATCATGAAGATTAGCACAGTTATTTAGTACAGCTTCTTTATATTGAATAAAGATTTCTGCAGCCATTGCTTTTTCAATCGCAGCGCCAACGAAGAAGATTTGGACCCGTTCGCCTAACCGTTCCCGAATTCTCTTCAAAGCTGTACTACCTGTCTTCCAGTGCTCATCGGCTCCAGCAGGATCAATTCCACCCTTTAATTCCCCTAGTTTTAAATATGAGTCAGCTGTATTCAGGTATTCCTTAAGTTTTAGCACACCTAAGTTTGATACACTTTTGTTGATAATCGTAATATCAATATTTTTGCCCACAATAGGTGATGTTAAATCATAAATTAAGGTTCTTGGTTCTTTTTTGGTTAGAAGCCAAAAGAGGCTTTTAATATCTGTCGAATGATCGCGCCGGTACTCATCTCCTCGAATATATTTCTTCTTATCAGTGGCAAAATAAAATTCATATCCCTTGATTTTGAATTGCGCAATGATTGCTTCGGTTAGCTTGCCACGAGCTAACTTTCCAACGATATTCCTCATTTTTCCACCGAGTGAATCACCTTGAGTGAGAAGGTACCTATAAGTTGCCTCATCAATGTAGCCAACTCCAGTAGGTTCAAGTATGTTTTTTACAAAGTCTGATAATATTTTTTCTACATCTTCATCATCAAGATGAGCTTTAGCTTTCGAAGAAACACCTGCGGCTTCTATAAGCGGATCTTTCTCTTTAATATGTTTTAAGATATCCTTGGGACAATCAGTTTTATTTGCAAGCAGTGCTTTAAATGCCTTTGCCTTGTCAATGAAATCAATCGACTCCCTGTTACGTCTGTGGACGAATTCTAAAAAACCCTTTCTCCTTGTCACCTTTGTAGTGACCAAAGAGTCAGCGCAGGTTACAAACTTATTTGGAAGATGCATATTTCTTAATCTGTAAAGCTATAGCTTTGGCAAGAACAGGAGGAACTGCATTTCCAACCTGACCAAATTGCGTCATAGTTACTTTTCTCTTACTGCTGTAAGAGTCTAGCCTTGTACCGACAAACTCCCAATTATCAGGGAATGTTTGCAAGCGGGCTAGCTCCCGGACGGTCAACATTCTGTCTAGAAATGGATGGATGAAATCTCTGTACCCACTCCGCGTGACTGTTGGAGACGGTTTATCTGGATCAAGCCTTCTGTACGTTGAGCCAAAACTTTTTTTGATTGCAGAAAGCTTAGCGCCTATCTTTACCGCCCTGATTTTCTTTAGTGTCGTTGGGGCATGGGCAGTTTGTTGATGATTTTTAATAGCCATGTTTCTTAATTCTCCCTCGAATAGTCTTCGATATGTTTTTAGCTGTCTCTGAGGGCTCATCAGCCTCTGGCAGATCACCAATCGCGTGCCTTACTGTTCTCCACTTTTTTTGAGACTGGAAGAGCTCTTGCTGATTATTTACCTCGAAATACTCGGGCTCTGGAAACTTGAAGGCCGCACCATTTCTCAGTCCTATAAAAAACACCCTTTCTCGGAATTGGGCTGCCCCAAAATCCACAGCATTAAGTACTCTATATTGGCACGAGTATTTATATAATTTTCCTTTGTACGATATCGGCTCTGATGCCTCGTTGAGTATCGCTTCTACAGCTTTGCCCTCTGACCAATTGAGCATCCCTTTGACATTCTCCATAACGAACGCAAATGGAAGCACTTCCCTAACAACGCGGAAAAATTCTGCAAGTAACCTGCCTCTAGGGTCATTCAAACCCATTCTTTTTCCTGCTAAACTGAAACTTTGGCATGGCGGGCCACCAAAGACAACTCCGGCCTCAAGAGGCTTAAGGTTAGCTGCCTCTAAAATTTGTTTGCCGGTGATTTTTGATATATCACCTTCAATGATGGGGGTTTTAGGCAAATTTTTCCTAAGTGTTTTACAGCATGATGGGTCTTGCTCAACAAAGAGAACAGGCTCAAACCCGGCTTCCTTGAAGCCGATATCCATACCCCCAGCCCCAGAAAAAAGGCTAATCACTTTCAAACTCATCACTGATCAATAGACATTTTTGTATTTTTTTCCAGATATCATGCTAAATGGTGGTGATTCCTGTTCTTTGGGCACCATACACCCGCCCCTGCCCCATGGGTCTCCATACCCGCTCGACCTTTGCGGGATCCCCTCCGGGTTGTTGGGATTGGGTGCTTGCACCCTGTCGCAGTCCAAAATTACATTACTCAAAGCTCGGACCCTCCAGATTCTTCCGTAACTGGTTGCCCCCGACGTCCCTTGTGTGAAACACCATCACCGCATCATCAGGCCAGATATGGTGCTCCTTAGCCACCCCTAATATCGCAAAACCCTGCACCAACATCGCCCGTAACAGCGGCCTCGCATCCTCAAGCTCAGTGTGGTTTCGCGCAAGATGTTCAAGCGCTGCCTTTGCCAACAGCTCGTAAAACCCATACTTATTTCCAGCATCCAGCCATCCATCGAATAGATCCCGCATCTGGAAAACAAACCATGTCACCGGCCCTGCATGCCTTGTCCGCACCGTCAGGTCATGGTCGAAATACCCCGGTTCGCAAAAGTCTTTCTCAAAATCAATCGTGATCCGGATGTCAGAACCCCTCCACTCCGGAATCCTATCCATTTCAGGATGCGTCCAGGGCCCTCCAGCCTCAATGGCCCTGCCCATATCCATCAACCCATCCTCAATCGCTTCTGGTCCCTTCACCATGAATTTCGTCTCCTTGTTCCTCTTCATTTTATTTTTTGCTTTATTCATCATCCCCTCATCTTACCAAACCCCCTAGGACATTCGGTGGGCTATCTATCCAAAAAGTTTCCAAATCCTTAAACTGCGGTTATTGGTCGCTGTTTTTTCCTGCTTTGAGCAGTCCTGCTTACATTCTGTAGCTGGTCCTGCCACTCCTCCCAAAGCATCACCATGGCCAGGGTGTCCAACTCGCAGTATTTCAAGAGGGCTTTCTCCACACCGGCCACCTCCCGCATTGTCTCGTAAAAGTGATTCTGGGATTCATCCCGATTCACTTTGGGAGACCACATATATCCCCCAGGAACCTCGTGATCGAATGTCTGGTTCTGGCTAACCCACCAGAATTTCATTTCATAGCCCTCTGCATGCCAACGAAATATTTGATATCGTAGGGGATCAAGCGCTCTTGATCATGGCGATAGAGCCGAGCAGTTTGTCAATTTCTGTGTCTGCGTTATGCCACCAATCGGTCGACCAGATTCGGTAAAGCTTCCAGCCAAGCCCTTCAAGTATTCCCTGACGTAGTTTGTCTCGGTCGCGTGCTGTGGCAGCGCGATGGTACGTGGCTCCATCGCATTCAACCCCCAACAGATACCTGCCTGGCGCCGATGGATCAACGACAGCGAGATCGATGCGGTAACCTGAGCAACCGACCTGATGATGGACATCATATCCCGCCGCGCGAATGCGATTTGCGACCATGCGCTCAAATTCCGAATCCACATCTTCAAGGGAGGCACCGCTTGTTGCCGCGACCAGCGCGATTGGCCCGCGCTCAGCATATTCAAGGAAGTATTTTAAATCCCGCACACCACGACGTTGGGTGCGGGTGAGATCAATCTGGCCTCCTCGCAAACCGCTGTACACGATTACTTCGTGTTTCGCCCGGGTGACGGCGACGTTCAATCGGCGTTCACCTCCCTCACGGTTGAGCGGGCCGAAGTTCAATGAGATCTTTCCAGCATCATCCATGCCGTAGCAAATGGAGAATAAGATAACGTCCCGTTCATCGCCTTGAACGTTCTCCAGGTTTTTTACAAAAACCGGTTCGCCTTCCACTGGCGGATCATCACCAAAATGACACTCGATCTCGGGGAATTTTCTCCTTTCCTCGTCCAGCAGGTTTTCAATAAGCGCTTGCTGAGCCTGGCTGAAGGTCACGACTCCAAACGAACGACCCGAAGCAGAAGGATCCCTAAGGCGTAAAACCAACTCCCGCACTAAGGTCTCAGCTTCTATGCGATTTGTCCGGGACTTGCCTTTATCGTATCGCGCATCGGGAATATGACGGAAGCGCACACCGCCCAATTCACGTTCAGGCGACGGGAAAGTGAGAAGGTCATTCTCATAGTATTGCCGGTTGCTGAAGGTTATGAGCCCCTCGTGACGACTGCGGTAGTGCCAACGAAGCCGCTTGTGACGCAGACCGAGCGTCATTAATTCATCGAGAATGCTCTCCATATCCTTGTGTTCATCGGGGGTCAGATCGTCTTCATCGTCCGTGCTGGTAGCAAAAAAGCTGGTGGGCGGAAGCTGCTTTGGATCTCCAACGATAATGAGCTGCCGTCCTCGGGCAATGGCGCCGATAGCATCCCACACGGGAATTTGGGAGGCTTCGTCAAAGATCACAACATCAAAGGTTTCATGCGATGCTTCAAGATATTGCGCGACAGACAATGGACTCATCAAGACGCAGGGTTTTAGCCGTGGAAGAAGGTTGGGAATACGGTTAATCAGTTGCCGGACCGGAATATGGCGCGCGCGTTTACCGATCTCTTTACGAAGTAGACCGATCTCCAGTTTCGATATGCCGTCAGCGGTGTGGTCCCGGGGAACACCTGCGGCAAGGCGAGCACGGATCATTTCGCAGGATAGTTTTGCCAGATGAACGTCCAGGTCGCGGAAGCGCTTAATGATTTCGTTGTGTTCGCTGCCGTAGAATTCACGAAGTATTTTGTCGTTTTCGAGAATGGCGAAAAATAGAGCCCGGCGGAAACTGCATTCGAACAGAATTGGAACTTCAATCGAAGCTCCACTAGGTGATTCAGTTTTTTCAACGATTCGCGACAGCCCTAAAGCAATTGCTTCGTGCCTGACCTTTTGCCAGGAACACCATTCACGTATTCCCAACCAAGCACCTGAGATTTTCTCGACGAGTGCGCGTGTTGCCGAAAGATAATCAGTTGAGACATCGATGGCATTACGGTTAAGCCGGACTTCGGAGGCGTACGCATCCAGACCTTTACTAAAGGCAACCAGACTTTCGCGGAACCGAATGAGACGACCACAGATAATGGTTCCGGATCCGTAAGACCCAGCTCCTTCGGCAAAAAGCGATGAAAGATAATTTCGGAACGAGTTAAGCCACGCCATATCTTCGCAGGCGAATGCAAGGAGACGGGAATTGAGTGTTTCCCCCCATGCGAGCGCTTTTCTAATAGCATCTGCATCCGGCTCCCCTCTCTCCCAAATAATACCAAGGCATGCTTGGGCAACTGGACCGGCTAGGGCGAATCCTACACTGATCTGGCGTAGCCGCGGGGCTGCGCCGAGAAAAATATCCAGCGCTTGTTTCACCGCGGTGAAATAATCCGAAGCGTCGTCGATAGCTTTTCGCTGCAACGACGCCGACTCAATGAATGCCTCACTTGCGGCATCAAATGCAAAAGCTGCGTCGCGCAGTGCTTGAAGTAGTTTGCCGACTTCCGATCCCTGTTTTAACCACGACGGCCCCGCCAAGAACCATTCTGCCAAAAGACAACGGATTGATTCGCGCCAGCCGTCTTGCTTGCCAGCCAAGCGGTCGAGGCGTAGGTGTAATCTTTCACCCCAAGCACGAATGAGAGAAAGGTCCTCCCCTTTCGGCTCGCCGCCGCACCAGCTTTGCCCGAGGAGCTTGATCGCCGCAGTCGTGGCAGAGCTAAGAATATTATTTATCTCACGAAGTCTCAGGGCGGTACTGACAATTTCTCCCATGAGCAAAGGATCTGGCTTTACCTTATCAGCAAGGGCAAGCGACAACTGTTTGCGAACCCAGCCAGTATTAAGAATCTTCGGCAAGAACCAAGCGGTTAGCCCTTTGTTCCACTTTTTTTGAAGAAGGTCTAGATCGAGAGCGAGAAGCTTAGCCTCATCGTATCCGTCGATTCTCGACCTAAGCTCCACGCGCTCCCGAACCAGTAAAATCAAGTGGTCGAGGAGTACTGCCGTGGAATGCCAAGGCTCCGTGGCGAAAGCAGCGCCGACGGGTTCCGATTCCAGAAGGCACTCCGCTAGATCCACAAGCCGGCGTAACTGCTCGCGAGTGATATCCAAATCCGGCTTTTTCAGCCAGGTCAGTACCAGTGAAGTCTCTTGAGCCGCTTGCGCTCTGAAGATTTCAAGTTCTCGGGCTTTTTGGATAATAGCTGCAGCGAGTTCGTCGGAATAGGTTTCACAAGGAAGTGGAATCCGTTCCGAGACCGAAGGCGGATATAATGGGCACAACGCGTTGCGCAATTCGACACGCTCCCCCGCCCATTCACTCCAGATGTTGAGATCTGATGCGAGTTGACTCCATGGGGTGGTGACAAAAGCGGAACCCACGGGCTCCGGCGCAAGCAGATTTTCCACTAATGCGTCAAGGCACAGCAAATCTTTACGGGATAGCACACGGGAGTACTGCAGCCATGACGTAAGTTCCTTCGTTACCTCAATCGCGGTGTCACATTTAACGGCAAGTTTGTTTTGTAGATTTTGAACCCGCTCGGCCCAGGAGGGGGACCAATCCTCGTATTCAACGGGTCGGAGCGGGTGATCCTCTAGAGGAACCAACGGCTGCGATCGGCGTTGCAGTTGCCGTGCGACCTGCCGCGCCAAGTCGAGTGTCTCGCCGCTGGTCTCGAGAATGGCGGGCCAGTTATCGAGCACTACCGTTTCCTTATCCTTTCGCGGAATCAGGTAATCAAGACAATGGTGGGCACTCAGTCCACAAGGAAAGCGGCTATGCAATGCGCGGGTATAGCCGTTTAGAGAATCCCGTAGGCGTTCAAGTTCGGTTGCGCGGTGTTCCCAGTCGATAACTCCCGCTGCATCAACAAACTTCAGAGTATTATCGAACTGAGCCAGTACATCAGCTTTGCCTGTTTTGTTGGAGTGGAGTTCCAGGCAGAACGGCTCCAGTCCGTCCTCGCGTAGGCGACGGTGCACTACATCCAACGCAGCCCGTTTTTCCGCGACGAAGAGCACTCGTTTCCCGACGGCAAGGCAGTGGGCGATGATATTCGTGATTGTTTGGGATTTTCCAGTACCGGGCGGGCCTTCCAGCACAAAGTCATGCCCATCCGCTGCCGCCATCACGGCCGCAAGTTGCGAGGAATCGGCGCTGCGCGGGCAAAGTATTTCTCTGGGGTGGAAGCGGTCATCCAGCTCATGAGCCTGAACATCGCCGGGTGGATTCGTAAACGGTGTTCCGGCCTCTTCGATGAGATGCCGGACCACCCTATTTTTCTTTAGATCATCGAGACGATCGCTCAGATCCTTCCAAAGAAGAAATTTGGTGAAAGAGAATTGGCCGAGCCAGACCTCCGGCTTCACCTCCCATCCAGATAGATCACGTACAGCATCGCGGACAATGCGTAGCACCTTCGAGACATCGACACCATTTTCATCAACAGGCAAAGGATCTAGACCTTTTATTTCTTTGCCGAAGTCCTGTCGCAGCATCTCCATCAAGGTGAAGTTGAGGCGGGTCTCCTCGTCAACCCTGCGAAGGGAGAATCCCTCAAGCACGGACTTCCGTTTCAATTCAACCGGCACCATCAGCAACGGTGCGCGGTGCACGCACTCGCTGTGCAACGTCTCACGCCATTCAAGGATACCTACGGTAGCAAAAAGCGTATTAGTGCCATTTTCGTCCAGCGCATTGCGGGCGGAGCGGAATAGTTCTGTGAGGCGACGATCATGCTCATCCTCTTCTAGATGGGTATGCAAACGTCCAGCTAAAAGCTCCTCCTGCAAATGTTCCTTCAGCGCGTCGGCGCGTTGCTCATGGGTGTAAATCACTGCATCCCGCGGGTCGCTTTCGCTCATTAGTTTTGGCTTCGGGCGAAGTGCGAGAAGACGCTCAGCGGCCAACTCATCCTCGAATCGATCAGGCTCAGCTAGCACGCGGATGGTTGTTTTCGTATCCCGGAAATTCAACAAGCGGTTCCGCAAACTCAAATCGAGAAGACGGCTTTTCCAGAGATCGATACGACTCGCGGGCTTAGCAGGCCCCGTCTCGGAAATCTCAATCACATCAGAGAATTTGCGCTCCCCCAACCCGGTGGATGACGGCACAGAAATAACTTTTGCTGCCCCCGGATGCCCAGAAGAACCCTCTCCAGCTACGGGGAGAGGGAGAATCTTTGCCGATCGAGCGGCGTGGACGTCTAAAGCAAGGCGAAAGATGTGGTCTTTTTTTAGATGAGATTCTGCGAGAAGTTCCGCGTTATCCAAAGTCCCTGGATTACCACCGGTTACAGCAGTTGCCTCGAAAACAGTCAGCAACTCCAATTCGAAATCCTTGCGGACCTGCTGCAAATCGTCGTCAGCTGGTTCCGGCATGCTGCGTTCTTCCAACCAACACCCTGCGTAGGCGTGCCCCTCATGAATAAAGATGAACGGACGAAGCCCCGCCTGCTCGCAGCAAGCGGCGAAAAGAAGGCTGAGATCGAGGCAATTTCCGAAACGCTGGGACAGAATATCTGAGGGTAGCCGAACTTTCTGACCCGTACTCTCGAAACTGGCTGGGAGTCCTATATAGCGAATCTCAAGTTCGCCGATGGCTTTATATATCGACGCGATTTGTTCCCAAGACCGCTTGCGGTTCTTGTCCTGATATGCGTTCAGGGCCGAACGTCCCGTCATCTCCTTTAGAATATCGGATGCCCTGTCAAGGATCGTTGCGACAGCCGGATCGTTCGGCAAAACGAAGGCGGCGAGAATTTCGGGCAGTGAAACCAATCCGCACCATTCATTGCGGGCGAGTAGGTCGATGGGTTCGGTGATTGACTGGACTACCTCACCCCCCTCGACCATCTCAACTTTCAGCCAGCCGGATACTTTTTCCTTCAACCCATCAAGAAAATCATGGCTCAGTTTTAGGTTAAGTTGGGGTGGCGAAATTCGATATTCATCGCCGCCTTTCAGAGCTTGGAGGCGGACTTCCACCGGTTGCGCGAAGGGGGGTTCCGTGGTCAGCCGGAAAATGAGATCTTTACGCGGCAAGCCGTTGTTCTGCAAACGCATCTCTTTCACCACCGGTATAGAATTCTGCTGGAAAGCGTAGTTAATGGAGCGGTCGTAAATCAGCGAAATCCGAGGTTGAGGCGGAACAAGTGTTACGGCTTCGGAGCGCTCCGCCAGCACATCCCCGCCCTTGACCAGAGTCACCCGAATTTTCGCATCCGTCCTCGCAGGTAATTTAAGAAAGAAATCTGTTTTTAGGTCCACAGTAATGTCGCTGAGGGGATGACGGGTTCTCGCGGGCAATACCGGAATAGGAAGCTGCATTTTTTCAAAGCATCCAGGGTGGCAGGAGATTTCGACCACGAGTTCCTTATGAGAATCGGCACCGTCGTTCACGAACTCCAGTAGTTCGACAAGCCGCAAAGAAACTCGCTCGAAAGTGAATTCGATGACATCAGGAAATTTGCCGTCGATCTGAAAGCTCATATTAATGGAGGTAGATGCTAGAAAACGGATTTAAATACTGGGTGCGGTCCATTACGTGGGGCGAGAAGGCGCACTCATTGGCATGCACAATACGCTTGCCCAAAATGACTAAGCAGCATTTATCCATACTCTGTTACTTTTATCTAATAAATAACCGCACCCAAGCCTTCAATTCATCAAACTGCGCTATTGAGCTGGGATAAACTGCCCCCAACCGTTTCAGGCCGGCTCCGGCTTTTAGGCATTTGCCTCACACCACCTTCAATGAAGTGTTTAGGATTTTGAGCATCGTGGCTGCGGCCTTACTTTCATCCGAATCGACCCAGCCCTCCACCAACCAAGGAGGTGTAAACACTTCCCCATGATCAGCAACTCGTTTTTTGGATTTAACAAGACTCATTGAGCTTTCACAGATGAACCACGTCATTGAGATTACTTGATTACAAGCCGC
>Ga0164294_10005534_pt1 | contig 10851 bp, 8 predicted proteins | sample GEODES005metaG_FD_111479 | JGI IMG/M metagenome (GOLD analysis project Ga0164294, IMG submission 111479) | Oligotrophic lake water microbial communities from Sparkling Lake, Wisconsin, USA - GEODES005 metaG | ecosystem: Environmental > Aquatic > Freshwater > Lake | place: USA: Sparkling Lake...
CAGTACCCTCCACAGTACCCTCCACAGTACCCTCCCACTGTACCCTCCCACTGTGTAGGCGTGTTCCGGATCTTCGACTCGGACTCGGACGGGCTGCTCAACGACCAGGAGCTCAACGCGTCGATCGCGAACTACCGGACGATGCTCGAGACCGGCCAGATCCCGATGCTCAAGCTCGACTTCACCCTGACCGAGTCGGACGAAGACTGGAACGCCGCGGCCTTCGCCAGCGACTACAAGGTCTACCTGAACGGCGTCGAGAAGACGATCACCAGCGACAAGGGCTTGCTCGAGTGGCCACCTGGGCGGGTCGACGTCTACCTGAAGCGGGCGGACGGTCACTCCCTGTCGGACCGGATCGAGCTCGACAAATTCGACGAGAAGGTCTACTTCATCCGCGGCGTTGCCCGCAAGAAGATGGGGTTGAACTTCCGAGATCAGCTGTTGGAGCACCCGAACGAGTGCATGCCGCCGGTCGACGGCGATGTGCTGAACTACCTGGCGATCTACCAGCGCCTGCACCCGAAGGCCGAGATCTACATCGCGATCCCCGTGGGTGGCTCGACTGCCAGCAACAAGATCGGCCTGTGGCGCTGGGATCGCGTGATCGGTGCGCTGCTTCGGGTCGACGACAACACGGGCGGGTTCCCCGTGCGCTTCGCGGCGTTGACCGGCGTCGGCCTGACCTTCTCGGGCGCCACCTATTCCCCGCCGACCGAGGCGGAGCTCGAAGAGCGCGCGGCCCAAGCTGCCCCCGGCGACTCGGTCACGGCGGGGACCGTCGACTCGCTCCTCGGAGTGCCGAAGCCGACGGTGCTGGCGTTGCCCTGGAACTTCCAGCTGCGCGGCCACTATGGCCGACTGCTGGTCCTGACGGGCATGCAGTACAGCCTGCGCCTGGCCGCTCAAGAGGGCTACGAAGACAACAAGTGGCGCGACGAGTTCCAGGCGTGGAACCCGAAGGAAGGGCCGGGAAACAGCCGGTATGACGTGACCAACTGTGCCGCGGGCAGCGGCGGGGTCCCCACCGGCGGGACCGCCCCCACCTCGCTCACCGGCACGGGCACCTCCACGACCACGGGTGGGACCACGTCCCCGACCTGTAGCACCGTGCTCAAGGAGCGCACCTGGCAGCGCCTGCAGTACGCCGGCATCGGCGTCGTCCTCGGCCGCAACGCCCCGATCGGCTTCGGCTACCGCGGCTACCTGCGGTTTGGCTGGACGAATGTGCCACATGCGGTCGATCTCACGGCCCACCTCGGCGTGACCAGCAACCCCTTCCTCAAGAACCCGGACGGCCGCGTCAACCCGCTGGTCGACCTCGACTTCTGGGGCGGGACGGCGATCGGCTTCGGTGACTCGGTCTTCATCCAGCCGGGTCGAAAGATTGGGCCGCCCGTGCCCCTCTTCGGCTTGGTCGGCTCGGCGGGCCTCACCTTCTGACGACGATGGGGTGAACCGCCGTCGGCGGCTGGACACCGAGGGGTTCGGTGTCCATCATGTGGGTCTGGAGGCTCGATGCTGCTCGCCCTCGCCCTCGCCGCTGCCCCCGCGCACGCCGTCGACGGCCTCGCGTGGACCTGGGACGCCCCCCGCCGCTACCTCCTCGAGGCGGATGTGTATTACCCGTCCTACCAGGTGTTTCCGGCGGAGGAGAACCGGGAGGTGCGCATCGTCGCCACGACGCTCCGGGTCGACACCACCTGCGCACCCTACGGCAAGCCGGCCAAGAAGTTCGTCGAGGTGCGGTGTGCGCTCGACGACATCGAGATTGCGGCTTTGCCCCTCGCCGCCGACGCCGGGCGGGTGGTCACCGTGTTGGACGAGATCGAGCGGGTGCTCGAGCCGGCCTACCTGCAGATCGAGTTCAACTACGACGGCCGGGTTCGCAGCATCGACCTCGAGGGCATCTCGACACAGAATATGAACGACCGGATCCGTCGGATGGAGCAGACAATTCGTCTGGCGCTCGTGCGGGCCTTCGCGCCCTTCGACCTCGCCCTTCCGTCGGGGGGCGCCGACGATGGCCGGCCGTGGACCCACGATGGCATGCTCGCCAACGGGTTCCCGTCGCTGGTCGGCTCGGTCGGCTCGGTTCCGGTCGACATCGCGGTCGCGCGGACCGAGGGCACGCTGGTCACCCTCTCCACCAAGGGCCAGGGGGTCGCCGGACCCGGGGAGACGGTGGGGACGCCGGGGGGAGGCGAGCGGATCGCCAACACCTACGCGATGACGTTGTCGGGCTTCGCGAACTTCGACACCGCGGCCCACGCGCTGGTGGCGCGTCAGTACCGGGTTGTCGGCACCCCGACCGCGTCATCGCTCAAGGCGGAGGGGGGCTCGAGCGCGCCCTACACGCAAGACACGCGCCTCACCCTCGTCCGACCGACCGATCCCCCGCCGCAGCTCGGTCCGAACACCGAGCGGACTGAGTAGCCTCGCCGCCGATCAGAAGAGGTCGGCGACCTGATCGTAATAGACGCCGAAGTGCACGCGGTTGATCTGCTTGCCCATCTTGTGGAGCTCGCGCGCAATCGCGTTGATGATGTGCGGCATTCCGACCGACCGGTCCTCGGACGCCGCCACGATGCAGGCGTTGATGGCGGCGTTGATGATGGCGCCGCCCGCGAGGACGAACTGCTTGGACACATAGTCGAGGTCCAGATCGGGGGCGCGGGGCGCGCCGTCGGGGATCGCCCGCTCCCACAGCTTGAGCCGCTCGGGCGGGGTCGGCATCGGGAACTCGATCACCGCGCCGAAGCGGCGCAGGAAGGCCTCGTCGATGTTCTCTTGCAGGTTGGTGGTGAGGATGGCGCAGCCCTCGAACACCTCGAGGCGTTGGAGCAGGAAGGCGACCTCTTGGTTGGCGAAGCGGTCCTGGGCCTGCTTCACGTCGCCGCGCGATCCGAACAGCGCATCGGCCTCATCGAACAAGATCACGCTCGAACCGCCCTCTGCCGCGTCGAAGATCTCCTTGAGGTTCTTCTCCGTCTCGCCGACCCAGCGGCTGATGACGCTCGACAGGTCGACCTTGAAGAGGTCCAGCCCGAGGCTGCCGGCGATGACCTCGGCGCACATCGTCTTTCCGGTGCCAGGGCCGCCGGAGAAGAGGGCTTTGATGCCGTAACCGCGCGGACGGACCTTCTGACCGCCCCAGCGGTGCATGACCGTCTCTTGCTGCGCCAGGTACTGCTCGAGGTGCTTGAGCTGACCGAGGATCTTGTCCGGCAAGATGAGGTCGGTCCAGGTGTACTTGGGGACCACCCGCTGGGCGAGCCCGGAGAACTCGGGGCGGGCGGCCTCGCGGGCGGCGGACCACAGGGTCTCGGTGTCCGGCTCGGCGCCGCCGGACTCGGCCAACGCCCGCTCGCACACGCGCTCGATCGTCGTTCCGCCCACCGAATAGAAGCGCTCGGCCAGCTCGGGCGCCTTGGCGGTGTCCCAGGTGCGGCGGGTGAAGGCGTCGGCCCAGGCGTTGATGCGCTCCTGGGTGGTCGACCGTCCGACGGGGACGGTGACATTGGGGCGTTCGCCGCCGAGCATCGCCGCGACGGCGCGGCGGTCGTTGCCGCCGACGCAGACCGGGTAGGGGAGGGTCGCCAGGCTGGTGCCGACATTGAGCATCTGAAGGCGCAACGCCGGCTCTTCCGAGGTGTCGGGCACATTGACGAGGTAGGGGATGGCCCCGTCGAGGACGAGATCGCGCACCAGCTCCATCGGCTGCTGCAGGTAGGCCTTGCACCGCTCGATGTCGACCCGGACCAGCGCGCGTCCAGCCTCGCGGGCCACCGCCATCGCGACGCCTTCGCGCATGCCACCGGTTCCACCCACAATGGCCACGGTGATCGCCGTGTTCAGGGATCCGTGGAGCTGGCGCAACCGCTCGTCGGTCATCGTGGGGATGAAGGGCTTGCGGGTGGTGTCGAGCGGGGTGGCGCCCTCGGACAGCGCGACCAGGCTTTCCCGCAGCATCCACTGGAGCAGGCGCGGCGCCGGGTGGACCCGTCGCGAGGTGTGGGTGTCCATCCCGTCGGGGGGATTCAGGAGGACCAGCCGGTGGTGGATCAGCGGAGATCCGGGGAGCAAACGACTTTGGAGCGACAGGCGCTGGCGGCGCTCTTGGCGCAGCACGCGGGTGGCCAGGTCGACCGTCAGGTAGGCCTGGTTCAAGTTGTCGTGCAGGTACGCGAAGATCTTGCCGTAGCCGGCCGAGATCTCCGGGGCGAGCGCCAGCAGGACGAGGTCCATGTCGTCGCCGTCCAGCGCGAAGGCCTCGCGCAGGCGGCTGAAGCGGGACCCCGGCGCGTCGCGGTACGCGGCCGAGGCGGCGATCGCCTCTTCCAAGCCGTCGGCACCGGCGGGGTAGTCGATCTCGCCGTGCGCGCGGAGGAGCGCGTCCACCTCGTCGTCGGTGATCACCGAACCCCAGAACTGGCCCTTGGCGCGCATCGCCGGCCGGGCACGCTGGCGTCGGACGGCGCGGAGGAGGAGCAGATCGGTACGGCGCAGCCGGCGGGCGAGGTCGGAGAACGTGGTCGTCTCTTGCATGCGTCGGAGGCCTCGTGGCGCGGGCGGCGCCCGCGAAGGTCAGCGAAGGACCTAGAACTTCCGATGCTCGGTCGTCCGGGTGACGTGGTCGATCGCCTTGCGCGAGTGCGCGCGCATCACCGCGTCCGCCAGCTCGTGGACCACCTCGGCGTGCGACTTTCCCTGCGCCCGCAGGGCCTGGTAGCCAAGCCAGGCGTTGGCCCGGTCGTCGCCGGACGGCGTATCGTTCAGCGCGTTGACGGCGGCCTGCTGCAGGTTGCCCGACATCGCGTCGCGCAGGATCTGGCTGACGTCCATGCCCTTCTCGGCGCGGTGGAGGACCATGCGCTCGATGGCGCGCGCCGCGATCTCTTCGCTGTCGCGGGCGCCGTGGACATCCGAGCCGCCGGACTCGCTCTGGTGGTGCCGTTCGTGCGCGTAGAGCGCGAGATCTTGGGGCTTGGAGGCATCGAACTGATCATCGACGAAGATGGTGCCATCCATCGTCATCGCGCGGGCGCCGAGCGTCTTCAGCGCGCGCTTCGCCAGCCCACCCGTGTAGACTTCTCCCCCGTCGGCCATGCTGCGTCGGGAGAGACCAGCACCCGCGCCCCGCGAGAGCAGGCGCTCGGAGAGCGGCGACTTGGGCATGCGACCTCCGGATGGACAAGGAGAACAGAAGAGATGACCGCAGTCTTCCCGGAGTGGATCTGGTCCGGCACCGAGCTGTACGCGGGGTGGGGTCTCGAATTCGACGCCCACGGGATCATTGTAGGCCTGTTGCCGCCGGAACGCCAGCCGGCAGACGCGATCCGCATGCCGGGACGCCTGCTCCTGCCGGGGCTGGTCAACGCCCACAGCCATGCCTTCCAGCGCGCCTTCCGCGGCCATGTGCAGTGGCGCGCCGCGGGTGAGGACGACTTCTGGTCCTGGCGCGACCGCATGTACGCCGTCGCCGGCAGCCTGACGCCCGAGGGGGTCGAGGCCGTGAGCGCGCTCGCCTGTTTGGAGATGGCAGAGGCGGGCGTCACCGAGGTCGGGGAGTTCCACTACCTGCACCACCAGCCGGATGGCACCGCCTACGCCGACCCGGACGAGCTGGCGCGCAGGGTGATCGCCGCGGCGCGCGCCGTGGGGATCCGCATCGCGCTCCTGCGCGTGGCCTACCAGCGCGCGGGCTTTGATCAGCCGCTCCGGCTGGATCAGCGCCGCTTCGGAGACGCGGACCCGGCCGCCGCGGTGGAGGCGGCTTTCCGCCTGGCGGCCCGACCCGAGGCCGGGGTGCGCATCGGGCTCGCGCCGCACTCGGTGCGGGCGGTCTCGCCGGACGGACTCCGGGCGCTCGCGGGGTGGACCGGAGTCGTTCATGCGCATGTCTCGGAGCAGCCCGCCGAGAACCGCGCTTGTCTCGCGGCGACCGGTCGCTCCCCGCTGGCGGTCTTCGCCGACGCGGGTCTGGTCTCAGAGCGGTTCTCCGCGGTCCACCTGACCCATCCGATGCCCGGCGATCTGGAGCTGCTGGTCGCCGCGGACGCCCAGATCGTGGTGTGCCCGTCGACCGAGCTCGATCTCGGCGACGGGTTTCTTCCCCTCGAGGCGCGGTCGGCGCGCCTGTGCCTCGGCACCGATTCCCACGCCCGCATCGACCTGTTCGACGAGGCCCGGGCGCTCGAGCTGCACGCGCGCGGCCTCGCCGGGCGGCGCAATGTGCTGGCACCGCCCGGTTCGCGACACGGCCTCGCATCGCGGTTGCTGGCTGCCGCCAGCCTGGCGGGTGATCGCGCCCTGGGCGGGGCGGGCGTGGGGCTGGTCCCCGGGGCGGCGGCGGACTTTGCGGTGGTCGACCTGCGTCGTCCCGCCGCCGAGGGCGTGCCGCCGCTCGAGGCCGCGGCCTTTGTCGCCACACCCGAGTGGGTCGAAGAGACCTGGGTTGGGGGACGGCGCATCGTGGCGGGGGGCCGTCACCCCGCCCGCGACGCCGTCGGTCGGGCAGCTGCGCCCTATCTCGCGGCGGCTGGGCGCTCGGCCACGCACCGGGCGTAGACCACGTCGGCGACGACGTCCACCGCGCGGTGGAGGGGGCCGATCTCGAGGTATTCGTCTGCTTGGTGCGCCACTTCGATCGAACCGGGTCCGAAGATGAGCGGCTGCATCCCCGCGCGGACCAGATTGCCCCCGTCGGTGGCGAAGGTGGCGGCGCCACAGTCCGGGTGGCAGGCGTGGGGGCGCAAGTCGGCTTCGAGCGTCGTGCCGGTCGGCGTCAGCAAGGCCGGCGTCACCCGCAGGATGCGGGCGCGGTAGCCGCCGGGCAGCGGGAGGTCGGCGAGGCGCGCTTCGATGAGGCGGAACGGGAGGTCGAAGGGCATGCCCGGGAGCGGGCGATAGCCCAGCCGAATCACGCACTGATCGGGAACGATGTTCAGCGCGGTGCCACCGGAGATGGTCGCCACATTGACGGCCACCCACGGGCGCTCGAGCTCCGGAAGATCGGCAGGCGACTGCGAAAGCGCTTGGGCCACCTCCTCGATCGCTGCGAGGACCCGCTGCGCGGCGGCGATGGCGTTGATCCCGAGATCGGGCCGGCTCGAATGGGCGGCCTTCCCCGAGAGCACGATCTCGGCCCCCACATGACCTGGGTGCATGCGGAGAATGCGGAAGTCGGTGGGCTCGCCGATCAGGCAGGCCCGCGGCACGGGGCTCCCCTCGGCCACCAACCGCGCCGCGAGCTGTGCGCTCCCCAAACACCCCACCTCTTCGTCGTGGGTCCAGGCGAGGACGAGCTCTCGGCGCAGCTGCGACAGATCCACGCGTCGAAGGGCTTGGAGGGTCGCGGCGACAAACCCCTTCATATCGGCCGTCCCGCGCCCATACAGCCGGCCGTCCCGCTCGGTGAGTCGGAAGGGATCGCTGGTCCACGGCTGCCCCTCGGTGGGGACGACGTCGAGGTGACCCGAGATCACCAGTCCATCGCGCGCCTCGCTCTCTGGCCCGACGCGCGCCAGCAGGGTGGCCTTGCCGGGGTGGTCCGGATCATCGAACCACTCGACGCGAAAGCCGAGGTCCTCACAGCGCTCAGCCACGAAGGCAGCCAGATCGCGCATCGGTCGGCTGGAGACCGAGTCGAAGGCGACGAGGCGGGCGAGATCGGCGACGACATCAGGTTGGCTTGCCATCGGCCTGCTCCTCCTCTTCTTCTTCTTCGGTCCACCAGGGGTCCTGCACGCGCTGCACCACGGGCGGGGCGTCTGGGGTGGTGGTGACATTCTGGATCTCGCGGGCGACCTGCACGCCATCGGGCTCGGCGCAGGCGCCGGCTGCTCCGACCCCGACCTCGCCCAGCGCGTCCGGGGCCGCGCCCGACCGCTCCTGTTCGCTGACCTCAACCAGCTTCGTGAGCTGGTTGAATGCGCGAGTCTCGGCTTCCATCGCCTTTTTGAGCTCGGCTTGTCCGCGCCGCACGTCGCCCCGACAGAGGTGGTAGGAGGCCTGTTCGTACTGGTGAGCGGAGTCGCGCCAGCGCGTCGGGTCTGGCTTGCCGACGTCTTTCTGGGCGTCGCCCACCATGCGCCACCAGTCGAAGTTGGCGGCCTTCTGGCTCAGCGCGAGCTCGCGCTGTTGGACGTCCCGGATCGTCTCGAGGCGCTGGACCAGAAACTGGAGAAGTTCGTCTCGTTTGGCGGACTGGCTGTTCAGCCGCTGCTGGATCTCGTCGTTGCCAACGCCCTTGGCGAGGGCTTCCAACTTCTTGCTGCTCGCGTCCTTCAGCGCCTGCTGGGCGACAGCGCCCCCCTGCTGCAGGGAGGCGGGGAGGTCTTTGCGCTGGGCGGATCCGCGGTCGGCCATGTTCCAACGCTAGCACAGCGGATGGATGCGGCCGTCGACTCCGGCGAAAGAACAGGAACCAAGCAGATGAGCAGCTGACCTCTCTCGTCCCCGGTCGAAAATGTGGTGGCGGGACTTGATCTCCAGTCGCGACGTGGGGAGGATCCGACCGTTCGCGCCGCGTCGGAGCACACCCGCTCCGAACGATGCGTCCTGAGGAGCCACGTCCCGGATGCGCCTACTCAACCGGCTGGAGCAGCGCAGGGCGCATCGCGTCCCGGGTCGTATGCCCGAGGATCGCGCGCTGGCTGTCCGCCTCCGGGCGCGGTCCGAGTGGGAGGAGCCCGCGTCGCCGATTCAGATCGGGCAGATTGTGCGTGCGCGCGAACTCCCGGGTGATCGCGCGCTCCGCACGGCCGATCCCAGCCCGAACGCCCCGCTCTTGAAGCGGCTGGTCCGTCACCCGTATGCGCACGAGGTCGGTCGCGCCGTCCGGGTGCAGTGGGCCCCGGCCCGGGAGCGCCTCGCGCAACGCTTGTCTACCTTGACCTTTCGCGCGGTGGTGTCCGAGCTTGCGGAGCTGCGTCGGCCAGGCCATCCGCTGGCCGAGGCGGGTGCGCGTCGGGCGTCCGCGCCTCCGCGTCCGTTCGCCCGGGTGCGTGGGGAAGTGCCGTGAAGCAGGAAGGCCCGATCCTCGGACGCCAACTCCCGGAAGGCTTCGCGGCCGGTCCGATGCAGGGCTTTTCGGTCATCGGCGAGGTCACCGAGTCCCTCCATCGCTTCCTGCTCGACGGTTGGTCGTTTGACACGCCGCCGCCGCGGATCGAAGAGGACCTGTCCTTCGTCCCCAAAGATCGGGAAGAGGTGCTGTACATCTACATGTACCGCGTCGCGCAGAACATGAGCCTGCAGAACGGAAAGCATTGGCGCCCCGCCAAGATCCAGCTGCTCGGCAACCGTGACGACGGCGTGATGTACTACGAGCGCGCTCCGCTCTACCTCAACGTCTTCTACTTGATCGGCTTCCACTCCAAGTTCCGCTCGGACACCGAGCGGCTCATGGGGTGGTCGCTGCTGCGCCTGCACGACGCCACCCACCTCGTCTATCGCCCGCGGAAGTACGTGCTTCCCAAGGGCGAGGCAGTGGACAGCCTCGGGCGCCCGTGGCGCGCCGATGCAGAGGACCACGACAACCTCGTCATGGAGAAGGTGGCATTGAGTCTGGTCGACGACCTCACGGTCGGCGACGCGATCAACTTCTTCACCATCCATGAGGCGCCCTACCGCCCCTTTTTGACGTATCGCGCCATGTGCGCGGTCGAGGGCTACCTGGTCTCTGGCCAGCCCACGACCGTGCGGATGGAGCGTGCCGTGCCCATGTCGGACGAGCGCCCCGCGCACGAGCGTGCGGGGGGGCGGTTGGGCCGCATGGAGCTCGGCGGTGCCCGCCAACGTTTGCCTATCGGCCCACCCGGCCGCGACATCCGTCCCATCCCGGACGAAGAACCCGACAGCGAGGAATGAACGAACATGGAATACCATACTCCAGGCGTATACATTCGTGAAATCGACAGCGGCCCCAAGCCGATCACGTCGGTGGCCACGTCCGTCCCGGGCTTCCTGGGACTGTACCTCCATACGCCGAAGGCCGATGCGGTCGCGATCAGCGCCACCGACGGCACCCGCGCCCTGACCGGCAAGGTGCTTCCGCAGCTCGTCGACTCCAAGGGGTCGATCTCGGCTGGCAGCACCGGCGAGGCGGTCACCGCGCTCACCAAGGCCTTCCAGCTGAAGCCGGCTGGGGTCCGCAACCTCAAGGCCCTGCTCGAGCTCAACGGTCACAAGCCGAGCATCGGCAAGGGCGCCCCGGGCAAGACCAAGATCACGGTCGGCAAGGAAGCGGTCGAGGTCGACGAGAAGCTGCTCGACGCGGCCGGCAAGGTCATCTCGGACGACGACCGCGCCGTCGAGGACCTGCTGAACGCCGTTGGCGCCACCTTCGCGCTCGACAAGCCGGCGCCGAAGACGGCCCGCGATCTGCTCGAGGTGTACGGCTTCGAGTTCCAGGGCGCCAAGGGCACCGCCCTGCAGTCGGAGTACTCGGTGCCGCCCTTCGCGGTCCACAACAAGTCGGAGTTCTTCCGCTGGTTGCAGAGCTACTTCGCCCAGTACCTGGTCGAGACGCGCCCGGTGGAGGACCTCATCGGCCGCTCGGTCGAGAACATCGACGACGCCGCAGACGCCGTCTTCGAGGCGCTCACCAGCGACGACAAGCTGAAGACTGAGTTCCGCGAGTGGCTGTCCCACCCGTCCGTCTTCAACTTCGTCTCCGCGGTCAACGGCTTCTACGACAACGGCGGCGGCAAGTCCTACGTCTACCTCATGGGCGTGCAGGACCTCGACCTGTCGATTCGCGAGAATCAGGCCGACAAGCTCGGCTTGTATGCCTTTGACGACGCCGACGACATGGCGATGATGGTCGCTCCGGGCCTCAACTCGAAC
>Ga0164294_10005535_pt1 | contig 10848 bp, 4 predicted proteins | sample GEODES005metaG_FD_111479 | JGI IMG/M metagenome (GOLD analysis project Ga0164294, IMG submission 111479) | Oligotrophic lake water microbial communities from Sparkling Lake, Wisconsin, USA - GEODES005 metaG | ecosystem: Environmental > Aquatic > Freshwater > Lake | place: USA: Sparkling Lake...
GAGGCCGCTGCGTTGACAGCCAGATAGAAGTAACCGTGCTGATAAAGGTTGCGATCGACAATCGTCGAAACCCACGCGCCCGGTCCCGCCTGTTCGAGCGGCAATTGTACCGCCGACCGGTCAAACACCGCCGAGAGCATGGATTGCAGCAGATCGAACAGCGGATCGAAGCAAACTTGCGGATTCTCGTGATCATAGGGCGCCAGCGGCGGGGCCTTGCGATCGGGCTTCACCAGCGTCGCGATCTCGCCGGCCAGCGAGGCCAACGCTTCGAACAAGCGCTCAGGGTGCACCGACGGGAGCGAATCGAGATGCCGCAGCACCTGCATCCAGCGGTTCAGGGCCTGCAGCAACAGGAAGCTGGCAAAGGTTTCCGAACCGCCGTCGGTCGCCTCGACCGCGCGCAGCGCCAGCTCGTCCGCGCGCTGTTCGACGCGGCCCGCAATATCGACCAGCCCGCCCTTCAGCCGCCGCGCGGCGGCGATGTCCTGCGTCGGTGGAATATAGCGCTCGTCGAACATGACCCGCTTGGATTGCACCTCGCGGATGCGAACCAGCCCGAGGCAGACCCGGCCATAGGTCTGGTCGCGGGTGATGCCAAAGCGCAAGTTGGGCCGCGCCAGTTCGATAGGTTCCGAAGTGCGCTCATCCGAAAACGCGTCAACGACTTCGTTTTCATCGACCAGATAGCGGGCATCGCCCCGCATGCGATCCGACTCGGCAAATTCCACTGCGCCGATCTGCGCGGCCGGCAAAGTCAGCGAGACGATCACATCGCGGGCATCTTCGGGAACGTCGATCGGTTCCGGCGGGGGCAGTTCGTCGGGGATCGAGAACGGGGTCCCGTCGGGCATGGTCCCGCTGGCGCGCACGATCGCGAATTTGCCCAGCACCGCCAGATCTTCGTTGATGACCAGTTCGACCAGACCCCAGGGATAGGGGCGCAGCAGGCCGGCGCGCGCGCGCAGCGCGGCATCGGCGGCGCGATCCATCTGCTGGAAATGTTGCGGGCGCAGGAAAAGTCCTTCCCGCCACGCAACGCGCCTGCCGCCCGCCATATTCTTCCCCCGGCCGTGCTTGTTACGAAGTCCTTGAAGCATAGCTTCCGTTTGAACGAAAGCATGGTTATCAGTTTGCGCGTGTAATACGCAACAATTCATGCCGCGGGGGGGCGAAGTGACCGACGAGCCATCATTCGACCCGAAATCATGGGGCAAACCAGAGGCAAAGTCTCCCCGCCCCGAGAGCGAGGCCTTGCCTGAAGCGTTTCGCGGAATTGTCGCGCCGCCCGGCCAGCCCGGATCATCCGCTCAGGCCGAAACCCCCGCGCCGGACCAAAAACCGGCCCAGAAACCGGCCCAGAAACCTTCTGGAAAACCGGCGGGGACCGCGGGCCGCACCCTGATCGGCCCGGCGCTTTCGCTGGCAATCCTGGGGGCCGGTGCGGCCACCGCCTGGCTGATGCGCGCGCCGCCGACCCCTGTCGCGGGCGATCTGCCCGAAGCGGCTGCCGCCGCCAGCCCGGCGCCCCCCGGCGAGGCCAAATCGGTTCGCCGCCTCGTGCTCGCGGGGCCCGCCGATCTGCGCGATGCGCTCGTCGCCGCAGGGGTGCCCGTTCCCGAGGCCGAAGCCGCGACTCGCGAGACCGGCAAAGCGCTGGGCGCAGCGGCGGGCGAGATCCGCATGATCCTCACGCTCGTCATCGGCAGCGATGGCACGCATATCGATCGGATGGAGGTTTCGCGGCTCGACGGATCGGGCGCGGCGGTCACCCGCGATGCCGCCGGAGTCATCACGGCAAGCGCGGTTGCAGCCGAATTGAGCAAGCAGATCCGGGTGGTAAGCGGCGAACTCGATGCTGACAGCTTCTATTCGTCGGCGGTCTCGGCGGGGCTGATCGACAGCCTGATCCCCGATTTCATCAACGCCTTCGCGTTCGATTTCAACCTCGCGTCCGAAGTCTCGCCCGGCGATACGTTTGAAGTTGCGTACGAAACTGCCGTCAACGCCGCCGGCGACGCAGTGGGAGAGCCGCAGCTGGTCTATGCCTCGCTGACGACGCCCGCCAAGAGCCGCACGCTCTACCGGTTCAAGTCGCCCGAGGGCGAGTTCGGCTGGTATGATGGCAATGGCGCCTCGACCGTGCGCTCGTTCATGCGCACCCCGGTCGATGGCGCGCGCATCTCCTCGAAGTTCGGCATGCGTTTCCACCCGGTGCTGCATTACAACAAGCTCCACGGCGGCACCGATTTTGCCGCGCCCATCGGCACGCCGATTTTTGCGGCGGGCAACGCGACTGTCGAATTCGCGGCGATGAAGGGCCCCAATGGCAACCTCATGATCCTGCGCCACGACAATGGCTGGGAAACGTATTACCTGCACCAGAACATGTTCATGCCCGGCATCGCCGTGGGCGCGCATGTGGCGCAGGGGCAGAAGATCGGCGAAATCGGCACCACCGGCCGGTCAACCGGCCCGCATCTCCACTATGAAGTGCATGTCGACGGAGAGAAGGTCGATCCGCTGGGGATCAAGACCGACTCCGGGCGCAAGGCGCTGGAAGGCGGTGCTTTGGCCGCATTCCGGCAAGCGCGCGACCGGGTCGATATCGCGCGCGCGAAATACGTCAAATAGGCGCTGGCGCGGGCGCTTTTGGGGTCGCTTGACTGGCCTGCGCCCGCTTGTTGAGGATCAGCGGCACGAGCAGCGCTGCCAGCACGAACGTCATGGCGATGCTGGCATTGAGCCCTTCGCCGCTGCCGCCCCACATCTCCGCGCCGGTCAGATCCCAATCCGCGAGCGTGCCAAAATCGCTGATGCCGGGATTGGGGTCCAGCCCCAGCACCAGTTGCTCCGCCGCGTTCCAACCGAAATGTGCCGCCACGGGCGCGATCAGGCCGCCGCTGCGCCAGCCGAGCAAGCCGAACCACACCCCGCCGAGCAGGAGATTGAGCAAGGTCAGCGGCGCGCGCGCACCGCCGAGCATGTGAAACCCGGCAAAGGCGAGCGCGGCAACGATCAGCGCCGCCAGCGGCCCGGCATGGCGCGCCAGCAGCGGCTGCATCCAGCCCCGGAAAAACAGCTCCTCGGCGGCCACCTGCCCGGCGATGATCACAATTCCGGCGAAGAAAGCGCCAATCGCCAGCGTTCCGCCCGCGCCTGCCACGGCAGACCCGGCCAGCCAGGCATAGCAAGCCGCCACGATCAATCCCGCTGCGCCGCTGGCGAGGCAGAGCGAAGCCCAGCGCAGCGGCTGTGCTCCGGTGCGGGGCAAGGTCCCGGTGATCCAGCCGCCCGCCAGCGCGGCAATCGCCATCGGCCCGAAAATCGCGCCATAGAACATGGCATTGAGCAAAATCGGCGATTCACTCTGAACCGTTGCGACCCATTCCGGCGCAAGCAGGATCGCGGCTGCAGCAACGGCCAGCCCGGCGACAAGGCACAGACCATCACGGACAAGATGCGAAGGCCCAGAGGTTGACCCCGCGTCGGCCAAGGACTTGGCCTCAGGCGGACTAACCACCAATCAGCACCGTGAACTCACCCAGCACGATCATGCCGCCATGCGCCGTCATATCCATCAGGATGCGCGCTGCCGGCTTCTTCCCGACCATTACCGTCGCTGAGCCCTTTGCGATGACATCCGGCGGCCCGACACAGGTGGCCATATCGCCTAACCGCGCCTACGGCTTCTTTCCAGTAAACACCGTCACCTCGCAAGGCGGTAGCACCGGCCCACCCACATGCGGCACCACCCCCGTGACCATCGGGCAAACGTGCATATCGCCCATGCGAGCAGCCGGAAAACCTACCATGTCGCACTCCTAAATCGATGATCCGCGGGCGTCACCGGGTGCTCAGAGCTTCTACCACCGATGCCCGCAGCTTGAAAAGCCAGCAGCGTTGGTCACAATCCCACCGGCGTGGTGGCCGCAGGAGCCACCGCCACCGCCGTCCCCGACAGCATCGTCTTGCTGGCATCGCCCACCACGAAGAACGCACCCCAGAAAATCGGGTGCGAGAACGCAGGTTGGGTAATCAGCCCGGTTTGCGCGGTGCGCAGCGCGGTGGCGATGTCGGCGGTGCGTCCGGCGCGGTAGAACCCTTCGATCAGCGCCTCGCTCTCGCCTTCGTCCGAAATCGGCCAATACGTCGTCAGCACCGCGCGGGTGTTTGCCGCCAGAAACGCGCGGACCAGCCCTTCGAGCGTGGCCCCCGACTCTTCCTGCCCCGATGCGCGCGCTTCGGCGCTGCTCACGCCGCTCGCGGTATCGCAAGCCGAGAGCACCACCAGATTGGCATCGAGGCGCAGCCGCGCGATTTCGGCAAAGCTCAGGATGCCGTCCGATTTGTCATTGCCGATGCTGGTGACCAGCGCCGGCGGCGATTGGCGGCAACCCCATTGCCCTTCGGTCAGCCCGTGGGTGGCAAAATGGAGCACCTGAAACTGATTGAGGTCGGTCCGCGCCTCAACCGCTGTATCGCTGAACGCTGCGCCGATCATCGACGGCGCGCTCACCAGCCCGAGCGCAGTCGATGCGCGGGTCAGTTCGCGCGCATCGATCGGTTTGAGCTGGTTCGACAAAGCCGCGATGGCCCGCCGCTCGACCACGCAATTGGTGCCCACGCTGATCATCTGGCCGCCGAATTCGCCGGTCAGCGGCATCGGCATGTGCTCGGCAAAACCGATGAACGGCTGCGGCGCGGTCGAGGCAGGCAGCTTGCGCGCCACCAGGAACGAGCGCGGCGAGAGCGCCGAAGACAGCGCCACGCGCGTCGCCAGGAAGCTGACCTGGCTATAGTCATCCGGGCGCTTGGCGCGGCTGGCGGCGAACGCGGTCACGCTGGCGCGGTCCGTCACCAGAACGCCCAGCGGCAGTTTTTCAAACGGCCCCGATGGATCGACCACCACCGACTTGGCCGCCAGCAAGCGCTCGGCCACCGGGCCTGCCGCCAGCTGGAACAGCGCATAGGCCCCCGCGACATTGAACACCGGCAGCTTCTCGCCGCCGCCGTCGATCGAGGCCCGCACGATCGCCGCCAAGGGCGCCACATCGACCAGCGGGCGCGCCACGCGCCAGATCCGGTAGCCCTTGCCATCGATCAGGATGCCAAAGGCATAGTTGCGGATCTGGGTGACCTTGAAAAACGCCTCATCCGGCCGCAAGGCGTCGTGCACTTCGGCAATTGTCGCAGGGCGGTCATCCACCGCGCGGAACGCATTGCTCGCCTGCAATTCGGCGTCGATGGTCACCAGCTGCGCCTCGGCCGCACCGCGCCGATCATCCAGCGCCTTGGCCACGTCGGGCTTGTCCGCGGGCACTTCGGCAATCTGGAAGCGCAATTGGGTAATCTCGCGCTCCAGTTCCGAGCGATCCTGCACGCGCGCGGCCAGCGATTGGTCCGCCGTCACGATCGATTGCAGCTGGGTAAACTGGCGCGACACCGCAGGCTCGCCCACCGCCTGAATGGCGCGGAAAAAGCGCTCGCCGGCATTGCCATCTGGCTGCGCCTCAGCTTCGGCGACGAGAAGATCGAGATACTTTTCGATCGAGGGCGGCAGCACGCTGCCCGATGCGCCCGATGCGATCAGCTCGTTGATCGCGCCTTCGAACTGCGCCAGATCGGCGGTGCGATCGCCCGAGCCGAGCGCTGCGCGTTCCATCTGCGTTTCAGCCAATGTCGGACCGACCCCGCTGCCTTCGCTGCCTGCGCGATTGAGGCTGGCGATGGCGCGGTCGAGCGCGGCCAGCGCGCCCGGCAGATCGCCAAGCCGCGCCAGAATGCGGCCGCGCTGGCGCTCGATGCGCGCGTCGAGCCACAGCACCTGCCGCTGATCGACCCGCTCGCGCCGGAGCACGGAAAAGCTGCGATCAGCCAAAGCCAGCGCAGACTTCGCCTCTTCCGGCTTGTTTTGCGCCAGCAACGAAACGCTGCGGGCCCAATGCGCCTGCGCATCGATCACCAGCTGCGAAAGCGTGTCCACATCGGGAACCGCGATCGATTGCGATGTTGCGCGCTCGCTGTCGCTTTGCTGATTGAGCGAGCGCACGATCGTCACATCGGTCAAGGGCTGCGTGGCATCGCTGGTGCCGAGCGTCAGCCGTTCGAGCGACTGCATCGCATTGGCAAATTCGCGCCGGTTAAGCAGGTCGAGCGTGGCATAATTGGCGCGTTTGCGGGCCAGCGTCGCCGCGCCCGCGGCTTCCGGATTGGCCGCCAGCAAGGCATCGGCGCGGTCAAAGCTCTCCTTCGCCGAATCGAAAAAGCGCAAGTTCGAATCCGCAAGGCCAGCCACGAGCAGAAGATCGATCCGCTGCGCAGGTGCCGCATCTGCGGGCAACCGGCTGAGCGCGTCGTTCAGAACCCGCGAGGCTTCCATGTGGAGCCCCTGACGGATGAAGCGCACCCCTTGCTGCAGCGCCGCATCGGCATCGATGCTCAGCGGATCGCCGGTGGCGCTGCCGGTCGGCACGGCCAGCGCAGCACTTTCGATCGCCGCCGGCGCCTTGCGGTTGCGGTCGGGATTGGGTTTGCTGACCCGGGCCAGCACCCGCAACGCTTCTTCGGCGGGTCCTTGCGCGGTCGAGACGACCGAGGCGACAAAATGCCGTTTGCCGCGATCATAGGCCGTCGCCACCGTTTCGAAACCGATCGTCTTGTCGATGCAGCGCCGCGCGCGCACCGGGCCGAGGCCAGGCAACGGAAAACTGCTCGCCGCACCGCAATCGAGCGTGCGCTCGACCGATTCCACAAACGCGGGCTTGAACGCACGGACCACGCCAAGCGAGCGCCCCGCAGTCGCGCCGCGGCAGGTGATCGTGTAGCTTTCGGAAAAATATCCCGGCAGCGCCGCGTCGTTCCAGTTGCGCGCTGCGGCGCAAGGCTCGCCGCGCGCATCGCGGCCCAGCTCGATGCGGTCGGGCAAGTCCTTGCCCGCCCTTTGCGCAAGAGCCGTGCTCATGCCGGTAATGGGGGCCGTGCTTGCGGCAACCAGCGCGATCGTCGAAATCCATGCGCGACGCATCACTTGTTGTCCTTCTTCGGGCAGGTCTGCGGGTCGGTACATTCAGGGCCGCTCGCGGGAGGCGGGCCCATCGGAATATCGGCAAGGCCGAACGTGCCGACATCGCCGAACAAGGCCTCGTTGTTGGTGGCGACCAGCGGTTCGAACGGAATTTCAAAGTCCGGCGAGGTCTTGAAGATGTCGGCGCGGCTCGTATCGAAGACCTGCAAGGTCGGTTGGACGATCGTGCTGACGAGGCAGCCGCCGCCGCCCGAGCTCACGAGGCAGCCGTTGATGCGCAAGTTGGCCCGGTCGACATCCTTCACCACGATGATCGCTTCGCCCAGCAGCGAGGTGGCCGAAGAAGGCGTTTCGTTGATCGTGCCGAAGATCGCGAAGCCGCGTCCTTCCGGCGGCACCGCCCCGGTGATGACCAGCGCCGCAAGGGTCGGTGCGGCCGTGGTCGTGCCGATCTTCGCGCCCGCGGTGGTGCCCGCCGTGCCGGTATTCTGGAACAGCGCATAATCGTTGAAGCGCACCGAAAGCTTTGTCGCTTCGACCGTCAGCTGACCCGGCGGATTGTAAGGTGCACCACCGATAATCGAGCTGTAGAGCGAGGAGTTCGCATTGCCGATGTACTGGTTGGCGACCAGTTCCTTGGCCAGCGGTGTGCCCCCGGCCTTGAGACCGAGTTCGTTAAGGAAGCCCGCGTCCTGGCCAACGCCGATGGCCTTGCCGTTCAGTTCGAGCGCGCCTCCCGAGAGGAGAATACGTCCGCCCCCTCCCGCTGCATCAGCCGCCACGCGGATCACGCTGGCCAGTTCGTCCACCGCCGCGTTGCCGCCCAAACGCAGGGTCCGCGCGCCGGAGCCGGAGATAGTTCCGGTCACATCGAACCGCTTTACGCCCAGCACGTCGATGCGCGATGTTCCGACGGCAGGATCAAGCGCCAGCCCGCCGATCGCCACATCCTGCCGCGTCAAGGTGCCGGTGGTTCCTGCATCGAGCACGACTGTGGCCGCATTGAGGAAGTTGATTTCAGCTTGGCTCAACCCGAAACCGCCGCTTGGTGCCCCATCGCCCAGGTTGAACGGATTGGCGCTGAGACTGGAGTTGATCACGGTGATGGTCGTGCCCGTCACCTTGCTGCCGATCGCCGCGTTGGCGGCCGTGATGGTCACCGCCTTGCCCGCCGCGTCCAGACCATCCGCCTTGAGCGTGAACGTCTTGGGAGTCGTCGCGCTGACATCCCCGGCGCTGATGCCCTTTGTGATCTCGATGTCATCCCCGGCGGTAATACCGAGATTTCCGCCTGACTTGATCTTGCCGATCGTTGCCTTGCCGCTCGTCGTCGCGCTGAACGCGCCGGTGCTGGTGCCATCGGTCAGCGTGATCGACGTTGCGCTTGCCGGCGTGGTCTTGCCCGCCAGCGTCAGCGCGCCGCCCGAAACAATCGTGCCGAGCCCGATCGCACCATCGGTACTTGCGACAAAATTGCCGCCGCTGGTCCCGTTGGTGACACCGATCCCGGTCGCAGCGGTAATCGTCGTCGCTGTGCCAGACTTGATCGTGCCCAGCGTCGCACCGGCGCCGGTCGTCACGACAAGATCGGCGGCGCTGTCGGCGCTGGTCACATTGACCGCGCCCCCTGCCGTGACGGCCATCGTCCCACCCGACTTGGCGGCTGTGATCGTTGCCGTGCCGCTGGTCGTCGCGCTGAATGCGCCAGTGCTGGTGCCATCGGTCAGCGTGATTGACGTTGCGCTTGCCGGCGTGGTCTTGCCCGCCAGCGTCAGCGCGCCGCCCGAAACAATCGTGCCAAGCCCGATTGCGCCATCGGTACTGGCCGCAAAATTGCCGCCGCTGGTCCCGTTGGTGACACCGATTCCAGTCGCAGCGGTAATCGTGGTCGCCGCGCCCGAAACCAGAGTGCCAAGCCGTGCAGCGCCCGCCGCGGCATTGACGGTCAACACACCCGTGGCGCCCAGCGCCGACAAGTTCGCCAGCGTAGCGCCGCGTCCGGCAACATTCTGCGCTGCCGTGATCGTCAATGGCCCGGCGGTTACCGTGGCATCGCTCAGGAGAGCGTCGCCCGCCGTCGCCTCGATCACGATGGAATCGGCCGCATTGGCCGAAGTCAGCGATACGGCGCTGTCTTTCACGTCGATCGATTTTCCGCTCACCCGCGCGGTTCCGGCTGCATCGGCACTCACTGTGCTGAGGAAAGCCAGTCCGCCCGTCGCGGTGATCGAGGCACTCCTGCCCGCGCCAGCCGCTGTCACCACGCTGCGCGTCCCCGCCGTGCGCCCATTCACGCCGAGCGCTGCGGTCACCGTCGCATCGCCCCCGGTCGAGGATGCCGTATCCACCGAGACGTCACCCGCTGTCGCCACCAGCGACAATGCGCCGCCGGTCGCTGTCGCGCTCGTCAGGCTCACGCCCGCCGCGCTCACATCGACCGATTGACCGCTGACCGTCGCCGTTCCCGGCGCGCTCACCGCGCCAAGCAACGCCTGTCCGCCGGTCGCGGTGATCCCTACATTGTTACCCGCACCCACCGCGCTCACCGCGCTGCGCGTCCCCGCCGCGCGGCCGCGCACGCCGAGCGAAGCAGTCACCGTCGCATTGCCGCCCGTCGAAGACGCCGTGTCGACCAGCACATCGCCCGCCGTCGCCACCAGCGACAGCGCGCCGCCGGTCGAGGTCGCGCTGGTCAGGCTGATTCCGCCCGATGAGACATCAACCGATTGACCCGTGACGGTCGCCGTCCCTGGCGCGCTCACCGCGCCAAGGAATGCCTGTCCGCCGGTTGCCGTCACCGCAAGGTTTGAACCTGCACCCGCCGCGCTCACCGCCGCGCGCGTGCCGACCGTGCGCCCGCGCACACCGAGCGATGCCGTCACGGTCGCGTCGCCGCCCGTCGAAGACGCGGTATTCACCAGCACGTTGCCCGCCGTCGCGACCAGCGACAGCGCGCCGCCCGTCGATGTCGCGCTGGTGAGCGAGACGCCCGCCGAATTCACATCAACCGATTGACCCGATACCGTCGCCGTACCCGGCGCGCTCACCGCGCCAAGGAATGCTTGTCCGCCCGTCGCCGTAATCGCGACATTGTTGCTTGCACCCGCCGCGCTCACCGCGCTGCGCGTCCCCGCCGTGCGCCCACGCACGCCCAGCGATGCCGTCAATGTCGCATCGCCGCCCGTCGAGGACGCGGTGTCCACCAAGACATCGCCCGCCGTCGCCACCAGCGACAATGCGCCGCCCGTCGAGGTCGCGCTAGTGAGCGAGACGCCCGCTGCGCTCACATCAACCGATTGACCCGAAACCGTCGCCGTGCCCGGCGCGCTCACTGCGCCAAGGAACGCCTGACCACCGGTTGCGGTCACTGCAAGGTTTGAACCCGCACCCGCCGCGCTCACCGCAGCGCGCGTTCCCGCCGTGCGTCCGCGCACGCCGAGCGAAGCCGTCAATGTCGCATCGCCGCCCGTCGAGGACGCCGTATCCACCAAGACATCGCCCGCCGTCGCGACCAGCGACAATGCGCCGCCCGTGGAAGTTGCGCTCGTCAGCGAAATACCCGCCGAATTCACATCGACCGACTGACCCGAAACCGTCGCCGTCCCCGGCGCGCTCAGCGCACCAAGGAACGCCTGTCCGCCGGTCGCCGTTACCGCAAGGTTTGAACCTGCACCCGCCGCGCTCACCGCGCTGCGCGTTCCCGCCGTGCGGCCGCGCACGCCGAGCGAAGCGGTCACTGTCGCATTGCCGCCCGTCGAAGACGCCGTGTCGACCAGCACATCGCCCGCCGTCGCCACCAGCGACAGCGCGCCGCCGGTCGA
>Ga0164294_10005536_pt1 | contig 10848 bp, 4 predicted proteins | sample GEODES005metaG_FD_111479 | JGI IMG/M metagenome (GOLD analysis project Ga0164294, IMG submission 111479) | Oligotrophic lake water microbial communities from Sparkling Lake, Wisconsin, USA - GEODES005 metaG | ecosystem: Environmental > Aquatic > Freshwater > Lake | place: USA: Sparkling Lake...
TCGCGCGATGCGAGTGTGATGTAAGGGCAAGGGCACCTTAGGGGCGCCGCCTCGCCTCGGACGCTGCGGCCTGGGCGGCCCCGGGCCCCGCCATTTTTATTCCAATACACGATATTCAAATACTCTTCAAATACACCTACCGCGGTATTAAAACGTGCTGCCTCGCACGTGCCGTCGTGCGACCGGCTGGGCGGGGCGGAAGGGCGAACCGCCTCTCTAAACCGAACGGTGAATCATCTCGAGACTCGACTCAATAGCGCTCCAATTCCCACCGGCAGACCACGACGCGGCTGCGCCAAGCCTCCAAGGTCCGGCGCGCACGCTCAGACTCTCCACCGTGAGAGGATACACGCCATCCCTGCACATTGGCAGCATGCCAGCATCCGCCATCACGGTGCTCTGGCGGCTCCATCGACACGTCACACCGCCTGCCCGCGCTCCTCGCGGGCACAAGGGCGCCGTCGTTGTCTCTTGTCTCTCCTCTTCCAACCCAAGGTACCACCTCGTGGCCGCTACCCTTGAGTCGCTCACGTCTTCCCCGATGGCCACCCGATGGCCACAACGACTAGATGCGGAAGAAGCGCTTATCGGCCTCCTCCTCGAGGACGGCGGGCTGGGGCAGCGGCGGCAGGTCCAGGGGCAGCAAGGCGTACCGTGTGTACGGGTCGATGGCGTACGCAAACTGCTTCTTGTCCGCGGCGTCTGTGGGCGCCTTGAGCTCGGTCAGCCGGTTGACGCCGCTCAAGCGCTTCGTGTACGCGAACAGCGCCTCGCGCCGGTCGAGGAGCTTTTGGTACTCAGCGTCGGAGATTCGCGCGCCGTACCGGCGGAGCACCGAGTAGCCCTGCACCATGTCAGCACAGTCGAGTACGTGGAAGAAGCCGCGGTTGATGCCGAGGCCTTCGGGCCTGGAGCGACTCGACGGAGCCGAGCAGTGATCATCAGAAGTGATCAGTGGCAATCAGTGGTCATCAAGGGTCATCAGTGGTCATCAGTCACCAGAAGGGCTCCTGCAGCGCGTCGCCCACACGCGTCACGAGTACGCGAGAAGCGGGCGAGCCGCCAAGCGTGGCGCCGGGCACAAGGATCGCCGCGCGGTTGGACGATTTGCGTTCCGAGAAGTCGAAGATCTGGAGCTGATCGGGGACGAGTGGCTGCTGCGCGAGCGCAGGCACGAAAGCGCTGATGGCCTGGCGCGCATACGCCTCGAGCTTAGAGCGGTCGACGTTCTCGCGCGACGTCGGCTCGGGCACGCTGAGCGAACGCACTGCACCCGCGACCATGAGCGCCTCCAGATCCGAGGTCATCACGAAGTAGTGTGTGGCGCAGTCGGCAAAGTTGCCGCTGCTGCGGTAGTACACGATGTTCTGAAGCACGCAGCCGTTCCGGGCGAGCTGTGCGAAGGTCTGTTGGTGGTACTGCTGCGACCAGGTCGATTCCGGGAGACGCATCTCCTCGACCGTCTTGTGGTTCTGCAGGTGCACCACGATGCACGTCGCGCGCGCGAAGCGGGTCGAGAGCTGCGTGAGGCCGAGCTTCTCGAAGAGCTCGCAACGCGCACCCGTCGCGTCCACGAGCACGTCCGGAGGCTCACCCGGAGCACCGCCCTTGGGCGCCATCGCTCGTGCGCGACGCTCGTCCACACCGCCGCCAGAGCGCTTCTTCGAGGTGGCGCCGCTGGTAACCGAGCGCGCGCCAGTGCGCGAATTGCTCGCATCGCTGTGGAGCATGCCGAGCGGCGAACGCGGCGCTGGCGCGCTGCTCGAGTCGCTTTTTGTGTGCAACGCCATCGCAACCGGCTTGCGCGGCGACGGTGGGCGCGGCGTGAAGAAGGAGGCAGAGAGGTAGCTCTGTAGCGAGCGCGGGTCTGCGACCTTGCAGTTGAAACGCACAGTCACCCCAAGGAGCACCGCGACCTTGAGCAGGGAGTGCTGCAGCTGCGAGGTCTGCACATGTCGAAAGTCGGCGCCGCTAAAGATAGACGGATCGATGAACTTGATGCCCAGATCAATGAGATCCAGCTCGACCCATTCCCACAGATGGAGTACCTGCAGCCGGCCGAAGCGCTCGCGGCTCTCGAGCACCTCCACGCGCAGACCGAGGAAAGCGAGCTCGATGGCGCAGCGCAGGCCGATCGGGCCGCCGCCGATGATGACCGCGCGTCGCCGCGCCGCCTCTCTCGGCAGCCGTTGACCTCGCGCGTCCATGTCGGCTGCCGAGTATTGCGCCCGCGCCGCGCGGCTGCTCAGCTGTGCGAGGAGCTGGCGTGAACGATGCGGGAGAAGCGGCATCAGTGCCTCAGTTAGCAGCGGCAGCAGCGACGGCGTGTCGGCGGTGAGCACGCTGCTACCGCGCCGTCCTAGCACGTCGATGTGGAGCGCCGTCAGCAGCGCCGCGTGCGCATGAAGCACGTCGGCTGCCTCCTTAGCCGCTAGCAGCTCGCCGAAGGCCGCGGCGGCCGCTCGCTGCTCCTCCGTCATCTCGGCGGCCGTAAGGCGGGCGGGGTCAAAGCCCAAGCGCTGCGCGCCCGGCACACCCAGCCGTTGCGCACCCACCGGCAACGCTACCGCCGTGCTACGTGGCGTCCAAGCACGCGGCGACGACGCACGCGGGCTCGTCGAGGCTGGGGCCGCCGCCGCTGCCGCCGCCAGCGCGAGAGGCGCACGCGGCACCACCACTGGTGGCGTCGCGGGCTTGGCGGGCTTGGCGGGCGGCGGCGAACGGAGGAACAGCTTGAAGGGGGAGATGAGGAGCGAGGCAGCCGTCGGGCGTGTCATGTTAGGTGTACTGGCGTCGAGCTTTGGATCACTGCCGCCCAACTTTCTAGGCGAGGAGCTCCGAGGGTTCAGGGTCGGCCGAACGCTGCCGGAACGTCCTTTTGTATTGCATGCCTTGGTTGACGTTGTCGCTGTCGCTGCTGCAGTCGTCTCTGCCTCTGCCTCTGCCCCTGCCCCTGCCTCTGCCCCTGCCCCTGCCTCTGCCTCTGCCCCTTCCTCTGCCCCTGCCTCTTCCTCTGCCTCTTCTGCCGTCTCCGCAAGAGAGCCACACGTGTGGGCGGTCGGTGGCGGCGAGAGGCGTGCGCCCGTGACACTCCCCGTCGTCGACGAGGCGGCCATGAAGTCGGCGGACCGGAAGGAACAGCTCGAGGAGCAGCTGGATGAGGAGCAGCTGGATGAGGCGGTCGATGGCGCCGCCGGCGTTTGTGCCGGTGTCCAGAAGCTCCCTCCGCTGGTGTTGACGCTCCGGCTGTTGCCGAGGACGAGGGGGAAACCGACGGGGCTGCAGACAGGGCTCACCGGCGCTCGCTTCGCGTGCTTGCGCCCACAGCCGAAGAACAAGCAGAGCCCAAAGCAGCCAGCAGCAGCAGCCGGCGTGTCGCTCGCCTCGCCACTGGTTGTCGGTGGCATCGGCGTGGGCGCTACCTGGATCCGGAAGGTTTGCTGCTGAGGCGAAAGCTCAGGTGACAGCATGCACGAGGTTGTGGGCGACGGGCGATGCGACGATTTTGAGGCTGCTGAGGGCGGCGGCGGTGGCCAGAGCTGCACGGGTGGAGCAGATGCCCGGATCATTTCGTCGGGCATCGGCGCCGCGGCACTGCGCTGCGAGGAGGTGCGCGCGGAGAAGGCACGCGGCGAGGCGCGGGCCCGCTCGATAGCGGAAGTCTTGGCAGCACGAGCGCTAGCAGATGCGCAGTTGGTGGCGGACGCAGAAGAAAGGGCGAGTGGCGGCTGAGCAGCACTGGCGACGGCTACCCCGCCGGCAATACTGCTGGCAATGGGACCGGCGGCGGGCACGATGCCAAGGTTCTGTTGTTTCGAGGACGCCGCGCGCAGCTGACGCTGCCGGTCCGTGTTACGGAAGAGGGCAGCGTTCGCCATGCGGCGCGCTGCGTCGTTACGCAGCGGCATGCCAAGTCTGATGAGTGCCCTCGCTCCACCTTTGTCGAGCATCTCGGCGAGCGCCATTTCGACCGCAGTCGAGACAGCCGTGCGCTGGTCGGTGAGCCGCAGCTCACGCAGCGTCGTGTTCGACTGCAACGCGCCAACGATGTTGAGTAGCCCAGGCTCTCGCAGGTCGTTTCTCTCCAGATTCAAAACCTCGACGCGCCCGCCTGCATCGGCGTGGAGCGCAGCTGCCAATGCCGAGGCGCCCGCATCGGGGAGCGTGAGGCCCGAAAGGTTGATCACCGTGACGTACGGGTTGCCGATGAGCAGCGCCAGGGCAGCCACCTGACGTGGTTCCGGCCAGCGGATGAACTCCTGCTGCAGCGCGGCTGTGAAATCGAGGGACGTCATGGACGTGTCATGCGTAGCGATGCGCATGAAAAGGGCGCGCAAAGGCGACGCCGCGTTTAGTGAGGCCGACACAGCCTCGAACTTTGCAAGGTGAACGGGGTGTGCCATCGAAAACCGCCCGTGGGACCCGCGGCTCACGGCGAGGAGGAAGAGAAGTGACAGAAGAACGAGAGTTCAAAAGCGTTGGAAGCGACGCCTATGAATGACCCTAGATGGAACATCAGTTCAGTCTGAAACCCAAAATTGCTGGGAGCACTGTAAAACTGACTCCACATCTACATGTTCATGTACGCATATGCGATGTGATTGATTTCTGATTAAGGAGCCTATTCGCCGGTTCAGTCCAGCCCATGGTGCTCGTCCTCTCGGACGAGCTTCCAGTGGACGCGTTGCTGCGCGCGCAACGCGCGGATCACACCAACTTGGTCACTCCCAATTCAGCCAAGCGACAGCTGGTCACGCATTGGGCGTTGCCAGCTGTCGATGCCGTGGCGGCGGAGGCACGCGCAGCCGCGGTACAGGCTGCGGCCGACGAGATGAGCTACCTCGTTTCGACGCTCCCTTCGGAAATTGGTGGCTCAGACTACGTGGACATTGATAAAGAGCCCGTGCAGCCAGGGCCGCCGTCTCCAGCCATTCTCGAGCAGCGCGCGCGCATGGTGAACGTGACCAACATGCTAGACGGCCACGATCACAGTTCTTATGAAGGGAAGCTGCTGCTCGAGTCGGTCGACGACGCAACTGTGCGCCTGCTCGATGAGACGCTCGACGCGCTAGAGCGCGCGAGCGAGGACACCTCTCGGGCTTCCGAGATCAGCTCCAAGGCCATGCTGATGGCTCTCGATAAGATGGACGACTTGGTCATGAGGGCGGGCCCTCGGCGCTCCTCGACGAAGCGGCTGGTGTTTGACGCCACGCCCGAAACCGCGCCAGGAGCCACCGCGGCGTCCGACGCGGCCCACGCCCCTCCGGGTGACGCGGCCCAAGCCCCTCCGGGTTCGCCGTTGATAGACACGTTGTCGGCGAGTCAGCCGGCGCTGCCAGGAGGTGTGGGCAGCGAGGACGAGCTGCAGAGAGCCCTCGGCGAGGCTGTGGCGAATCAGGGTCGTCTCGAGCACGAGCTGGGCCTCTCGAAGACGCTGCTGGCCAAGGCGCACGGGCAGCTGCTCGATGCTAAGAAGCGCACACACGAGGCTCGCATGCGGCAGCCGGGCGGCCGATGCGCTGAGGGCGCGACGCAGACGGAGCCAGAGCACCATCGGTCCGTGTTTGAGAGCCTGCACGACGGCCTGTACGAGCGCGATCGCGTCATCGACATGCTCCACGTCGAGCTCAAGCATGCTTACGAGATCGCTGGCATCACGCGCACGCGCAGGTTTCCTGTGCCGCTGCCCGTGCCTCCCTCCGTCTGGTCCGAGGAGATCGAAGTCGACAGCAGCACCACCACGTCGGTGACAGCGAAGACGCCCGAGCGCAGGCGGTTATCAACGGCCAAAAAGTTCCTGGACCGCGGCGCGATCGAGCCGAAGACTAAGGACGCCTCCACCATGACACGAGACGCACCCGCGCCCGCGCCCGCGCCCGCGCCCGCGCCCGCGCCCGCGCCTGCGAAGCCGCCGAGCGAGGACGCCGCCTTGGTGCGAAAGCTCAAAGAGAAGCACGCGAGTGAGAAACGACAGCTCGAGCAGAGGGCTACCGAGCTCGAGGTGAAGCTGCAGGCGGCGACAACCGCAGCGCAGGAGGCGGCAAGTAGGCCTGCACTCGAGCCGGCGGTGAAGGAGCTCCTCGACGAGGAGGGCGGCGTGAACGCCGTCTTGGCACTCGTGGGCAGAGCTCACGCAAGTGAGGTGCTCCTCGCACGCAAGGATCGCGAGCTTGTGGCCAAGGATCGCGAGCTTGTGGCCACGTGGCTCGACGGCGTGCTCGCGCGCACGGCCGACGTGGTTGTCGCCGAGGCGAAGATGGAGGCGAAGATGGAGGCGGAGGTGCGGCGGCGCGTCGATCGGGCAGTTGAGGCGAGGAATGAGCAAGAACGAGAGATAGGGCTAAGGCTAGCCGAGGCGAAGGGGGCGGCGGCGAGGGCTGAGGCGGCTTTGCAGCGGCAGGCCTTTGATGGCAATGTGCTTTCTTTGAGCCTGGCGGCGGCGGACGAAGAGCTTGAGGCGAGTGGAGAGCAGCTCGAGGAGACGTACGAGCGGCTCGATACGGCGCTCGGGCGCAGCCGTGCACTCGAGGAGGCCGAGGCGAGTGGTCGGCAGATGCACGCCCGGGTGGCGGCCCACAGCCGCGAGGCCACTGCCCAAGCACTTGCTTTGAGCGCCGTGCTGCTCATTGAGCTCGATCGATGCGATGAGAGCCTCGGTGCCGCGCACGCACGCGCCAGTGCGCGCGCTGAGGAGCAAGCCGCGCTGGCAGCCTCCGCGGAGGAGGCGCGTGCGGGCCGCGCGGCCGTCGACGCCGAGCGTCGCCAGATGCTCGAACGCGTGGGCGCGGCGGAGGCGAAGGCCGAGGCAATGGCGGCGCGTGTAAAGCAGCTCGAGGCGGCGGCGCAGGCGGCGCAGGCGGCGGCGCAGTCGACGGCGGCGGCGCAGGCGGCGGCGCAGGCGCAGTCGGCGGCTGCGGCTCAGGCGGCGGCTCAGGCGGTGGCGGCCGCGGGCCAGTCACAGCAGCACGAGCTCGTGCTGGCGCGCACGCTCACCGCGGCGCTTGACGAGCTCGAGGCCGAGTGCGAGTCGTACCAGCAGGCGGCCGATGAAGCCCTCGCCCTCTGCGCCACGCACGACAAGGCAGCCGCCGCGGCTCTCGTGGCGTCGCAGGTGGCTTCAAAGGAGGCACATGCCAAGGCAGCTGCTGCACGCCTCGTGAGCACGGCCCATCGGAGCATGGCGCAGAGCCTGCGGGGTGCCGCAGGCGCCCAAGCAGGCGCCAACGCAGATGCTGCCGCGGCCATCGTCGCAGCCGCCGTCGCGGCCGAAGGGCACACAATCGCATTAGCCGCGCTCGGCGCCGAGGTGCGCGAGCTCGAGGCGGCGCTGAGCGACACGCATGCCAAGCTCTGGGCACTCAAGGTGCATGCGAACATCGGCTCCGTGATCATCAAGCGGCAGCGCGAGGAGGCGTGCGGTGCTGGTGGCGGAGGCGGCGGCGAGCAGCTTTGGATCCAAGACGCGAAGGGCGAGTTGCTCTCGCGCGGCGTGCTCCCGGAGGCATCCTCCGCGGCGGACGAAGACGATGACGAGAGCGCCCCCCTCGCGTCTCCTGGACATCCCGGCTCTTCTTCGGTGGCCTCGCGGCCGCCCGTGCCCAGTACCTGGGCACAGGCAAGTGGTCGACGCCCCCCTCAGCAGGTGTCGCCGCTCTCCGCTGGGGCTGAGGAGGTCTTTGGACAGCCCACGTGGCTGCGCAAACCGACAAGCGCGGGCATGGGCAGCAGCCGGGCGGCAGGTGGGCGGAAAGAGAGCTCGCGGCCCTACCTGTCCCCGAAGACCGTCCCGTGGGAACCGCCGCAGGCTATGACCGACGCCGAGCGCGACGCCGAGCGCGACGCCCCGCCGAGCGCGCGGCGCCCGATGAGCGCCGCGACGGCCCTCGCGCAGGCTCGCGGCTCGGGCAGATCATCGAGCCTTCACAGCAGCACCTCAGCGCCAGCGCTACCAAGCGGCGGCGGCGGCAGTTCGCGCGACGCCAGCCCGCTGCGCGACCACGAGCCGGACGGGAACCGACGAGTGAGCTCGCCACAGGTAGGCGAGAGGCCGCAGGGCCCGTTACAGCGCCCGAGGACGGCAGCACCCGACGGCAGCACTCTGAGCGTGCGTACCACCATACTGGAGGCAGCTATGGAGCGAAAGCTCGAGAGCGAGTGGGGTCGCAAGCACTCCGAGCTCCTCTTCAAGATGTCGGCAGCACGCCAAGCGAGCAAGGCGTACGAGGAGTCGGCCGCCGCTAGGAGCAGCCGACGCGCGGCCAGTGCTGGCCCGCACTCGGGCGGGAGCACAGGCGTCGCCGCGGCCGCGGCCGTGGCCGCTGCAGCACACCGCGCGAGCATGCCGAAGCCCGAGAGGCGGCTGCGCCGACCGGCGACCGCCGCGCCTGAGGTCGCTCTCCCACAGCCGCACGCGGGAGTGCAGGCGCCGCCGCCGCCCCCCCCGCCCCCGCCTTCGAGGCCGGGTTCGGGTTCCTTAAACGGCCGCTCAGCATATGTCACGCCCATCCACACATCCAGCTCAGCGAGTGCGTTGCCTGCGGTTCGGACGCCCTCCTCCCTCGGCGACACGAGGCGAGCGATCCTGCGCTCCGGATCGGGCGTGGTAGTACCGATTGAGCTGCGCCTCGAGTCTAGTCAGGCGTGAAGATTCAATGATACGGAAGGAGATTCGGTTACGGATAATATACGGACAGCCGACGGGAGCGTACCGGCGAATCGCAGACATCACGTCCGGTCGGCCGTCGTCGCCCTTGTGCACCGCCTTCAGTCCGAGAGTCCCGCTATAAAACTACATCGAGAATCGAAGCACATGCTGACTCCTCCGCGCATCAAATTTCACGGTACCCGCGAGGTTGAACTGAGCTTGGAGCGTGCAGTCCCATGTGAGAACATAGTGAAAACATCGATGAAAACATGACGTGTCTGTCGAGCTCAGTCGCTTTCGCTCACGCGACCGCTGCCAGGGATTCCGGACTGGCACGGTTGTGCTCGCTCGGGTACCTCCTTTCCGACGCGCTACTCACTCCTTGCCGAGGTAGGACGCGCGCAGCTTGCGCAGGTCTGCCACCGAAACGGAGGGAGCATCCGTCGGCGCCTGCGCGAGGGCGCTGGCCAGGGCGTCGAACATGGCCACGAGCGCGCCGCGGGCGGGCTTGTCTAGCATGAGCACGGTCATCTCGAAGCGGCCGACCTTGCTGAGCGCGCCGAGCCAGGCGTGCCAATGGGCGGCGGCGGCGCAGTCAATGTGCTCAGCGATCGCACGCGCCGCCGAGATGAGCACCTCCGCCGGGATTTCGGGCTTGAAAATGGCCACGCACGAGGCGGGGGGCACGAGGCGCAGGTACGCGTACAGGCCTCGTGCGTCCTTGCGCAGCAGCGCGTATTGTTTCGTAAAGTCAGCGGGCACGCGCGGCGGCTCGAGGCCGGCGTTCGTAGGCAGTGCCTTGACGCGCCACGCGCTCACCTTGGCACGCGCCTGCGCCCCGTCGGCCAGCGCGCGCAGCCGCTCGCCGTCCTCGCCGTCCACCTCGGGAGCGCGGTCGATGAGCTCGGCCGCCGCCTTCATCGCCGCCTGCTTATGCCCGTCGTCCTTTGCCGCGGCGGCCGTGTCCTCCTTGCGACGACGCACAAGGTCGTCTCGCAGCGTAGCATTCCGGTTCGCCACCGCCTCGTCCAGCGCCACCCGTCGCTCTGCCTCAGCCGCCTCGCGCCGGCGCCGCTCTGCATTCGCCTTCTCTCGCCGTGCCTGGGCCTCCTCCGCCATCGCCGCGGCGGCCGCCGCGCCAGCCGCCTGTCGCCGCGCCACCTCTGCCGCCGGGTCGGCGGGTGCTGCCAACAGCGCCGTTGGTGCCGCGACCGCCTCGTTGAAAGGGGCCGCGATGGGGACCGCTGCAGGTATGCCGACTGCGCCCGCACCCGCCGCAACCTTGGCACGTATCTCGTGGCGCGCACGGTCTGCCGCGGCCAAAGCGGCGTCGTTGATGGCAACCCGTGGCGCCGAGGCGGCGTCGAGCCGCGCTAGTGCGGCCGCATCCACACGATCAGCCATCGAACCGAACATTTTCTGCTCCGGCGGAGGCTGAGCCGGCAGTGGCTGCACACTGGCGGCCTTGGCTCGGATAGTCTCCTGCGCGCGCTCCGCTGCGGCGAGCACGGCGCTGTTCTCACGCTGCCGCTCCTTCCACGCCTCGGCCTGGTCCTCCTTCATCCACTTGGGATTCTCCTTGGGCGTCACCTCCGCCTCGCACTTGGCTAGCAACGTGCTGAGCTGGTCGGACACTGCGCCAGTGGCGCCCGGGAGCTTGAGCGCCAACTTGCAGGCGGCGACGGCATCGTCCCATCGCTCGAGGGCGGACAGGGCGAGCGCTCTGCGATAGTGGCCTTTCACGTATTCGCTCGAGGCAGCGATCGCCGCATCAGCCGCTGCGAGTGCTGCCTCATGCTTCCCCAGCGCGGCCTGGCACGCAGCCACGTTGCCGTACAGCGCGTGAGGCTCCTCGTGGCCGAGCGAGATCGCGCGCCTAAAGAGCGCCGCCGAAGTCTCGTAGTCACCAGCCTTGAAGGCCGCTGTTGCGTCCGACTTGGCAGCGGCGGCTATCTCGGCTTCACGAGCAGAGGCGGTCATTCGCTAACCGTCGTAAAGGGAGATTCTCGTGAACGGACCGATCGCCCAAGGGGCTGGGAGCCAGCCCCTTGGAAAGCCGCTTACATTTTCTTCGAACGCCCCCCTCAGATAAACACATTCTGGACAAATGAATGTAGAATGCAGGCGCTGTATTAGCACACAGCCGACAAAAAGACGAGAGAACAACAGAGTCCAAGCAAGGACTCCGCGAGACGCCATCAACA
>Ga0164294_10005537_pt1 | contig 10847 bp, 9 predicted proteins | sample GEODES005metaG_FD_111479 | JGI IMG/M metagenome (GOLD analysis project Ga0164294, IMG submission 111479) | Oligotrophic lake water microbial communities from Sparkling Lake, Wisconsin, USA - GEODES005 metaG | ecosystem: Environmental > Aquatic > Freshwater > Lake | place: USA: Sparkling Lake...
GGCCTGGGCCAGGATGAGATCCGCAAGCGCAACTTCATCAATAGCTGGCCTTACCAGACGCCGGTGGCCTTGCAGTACGACGTGGGCGACTACCTCGGCTGCATGACCAAGGCGCAAGACATGGCTGACGTGGCCGGCTTCGAAGCCCGCAAGACCGCCAGCGCAGCCAAAGGCTTGTTGCGCGGCATTGGTTACTCCAGCTACATCGAAGCCTGCGGCATTGCGCCCAGCAATATTGCCGGCGCCTTGGGCGCGCGTGCAGGCTTGTTTGAGTGCGGCGAGGTGCGGGTGCACCCCACCGGCAGCGTCACCGTATTTACCGGTTCGCACAGCCACGGCCAGGGCCACGAGACCACGTTTGCGCAAGTGGTGGCCGCCCGTTTGGGCATTGCGGTAGAGGCGGTGGACATCGTTCACGGCGACACCGGTCGCGTGCCTTTTGGCATGGGCACCTACGGCTCGCGCTCCATCTCTGTGGGTGGCGCGGCCATCATGAAGGCGCTCGACAAAATCGAGACCAAGGCCAAGAAGATTGCCGCCCACTTGATGGAGTCCAGCGACGCCGACGTCGAATTTGCCAACGGCGAGTTCACCGTCAAGGGCACGGACAAAAAGGTGACCTTCGGCCAGGTGGCGCTTACCGCCTATGTGCCGCACAACTACCCGCTAGACAAGCTCGAGCCCGGGCTAAACGAAACCGCGTTTTACGACCCCACCAACTTCACCTTCCCCGCGGGCACCTACATCTGCGAAGTTGAGGTGGACCCCGCCACGGGCGTCACCCGGGTGGAAAAGTTCACGGCAGTGGACGACTTTGGCACCATCATCAACCCGATGATTGTCGAAGGCCAGGTGCACGGCGGCTTGGTTCAGGGCATTGGCCAGGCCTTGTTGGAAAACTGCGTCTACGACCGCGAAACCGGTCAACTGCTCACAGGCTCGTTCATGGACTACACCATGCCGCGCGCGGACGACTTCCCGGAATTCGTCATTGGCAACATTTGCACCCCTTGCACCCACAACCCGTTGGGCACCAAAGGCTGCGGTGAGGCGGGAGCGATTGGCTCGCCCCCGGCCGTGATCAACGCGGTGCTCGACGCATTGCACGGCGTTGGTGTCAAAGACTTTGACATGCCCGCTTCGCCCCACCGCGTGTGGGAAGCCATACAGGCCGCCAAGGCCTGAAGCCCCCAGGAGACACACACCATGTACGCATTCACCCTAGACCGCCCCGCAACCATCGCCGACGCCGCGCAATTGGCCAGCGGCGGCGCCAAACTCCTGGCGGGCGGGCAAACCCTGCTGGCTTCCATGAAGCTGCGCCTATCGCAACCTGGCCAGTTGGCCGATTTGGCGGGCATTCCTGAACTCGTGGGCATTTGCCGCGAGGGCAACGCCATCGTCATTGGCGCCATGACGCGCCACATGGACGTGGCCAGCAGCGCCGAAGTGCAGTCTGCCATTCCAGGCCTGGCCGACCTGGCAGCGCACATTGGCGACCGCCAAGTGCGCGCTATGGGCACGCTGGGCGGATCGGTGGCCAATAACGACCCATCCGCTTGCTACCCCAGCGCGGTGTTGGCCCTGGGCGCCACCGTGCGCACCAACCAGCGCCAAATCGCAGCCGACGACTTTTTTACCGGCATGTTTGGTACGGCTTTGCATGAGGGCGAGCTCATCACCGCCATCAGCTTCCCTATCCCCAAGCGTTCGGTTTATATGAAGTTTGTGCAACCGGCTTCGCGCTTTGCGCTGGTGGGTGTGTATGTGGCGCAAACCGATGCAGGCGTTCGGGTGGCCGTCACGGGCGCTGGTCAGTGCGTGTTTCGCCACCACGGTTTGGAGGCAGCGCTCGACAAGAGCTTTACCGTGGCGTCTGCGGCTTCGGTGGCGATCGACGCATCCGAGCTCAACAACGACATCCATGCCAGCAGTGCCTACCGCGCCAATCTGATCAGCGTGCAAACCCAGCGGGGTGTCGCTAAGATGCTAGGCTAGTCAGCATGCCTCGGGCGGCCTTGGCCGCTTGATGCCAAGGCTCCGTGTCGGTGCACGCGGGGCCTTTTTTTTGGAAAGAATATGCCTACTTTTTCGTCTGTTGACTCCCTGATAGCCGCCCTGCGAGAGGCCGGTTATTTCGCTGAACGCCGCCTGGCCACGGCAGTTTTCCTGGCGCTTAAGTTAGAGCGCCCCTTGCTCCTTGAAGGCGAGCCCGGTGTGGGCAAAACCGAGCTGGCCAAGGCCCTGGCCACCGCCCTGGGACGCGCCCTGATTCGCCTGCAGTGCTACGACGGTCTGGAGCAGCGCGAAGCGCTGTACGAGTGGAACTACGCCGCGCAACTGCTGCACATGCGCGCCGCGCAAAGCGGTGCCGGTGGCGAATTGGAGAGTGCGCGTGTAGAGCGCGAGGTCTACCAGGAGCGCTACCTGATTCGCCGCCCATTGCTCAAGGCCTTACAGGCTCCCGCCCCCGGAGCGGTGCTTTTGATCGACGAGGTAGACCGCGCTGACGAGCCCTTTGAGGCCTTTTTGCTCGAATACCTCGGCGAATACCAAGTGAGCGTGCCCGAGATCGGCACCATCAGTGCGCAATTCAAACCCGTCACCATCCTGACCAGCAACCGCACCCGCGAGCTCAACGACGCGGTCAAGCGCCGCTGCCTCTACCACTGGCTGGATTACCCCGATCGCGAGCGCGAGCTTGAAATCATCCGCGCCCAGGTGCCCGATGCCACCGAAGCGCTGTCGGACCAGGTTGCCACCATCGTCCACCGCCTGCGCAGCCAGCCCTTTGCCAGCGCCTTCCAGCGTGCCCCCGGCATCGCTGAGAGCGTGGAATGGGCCAAGGCCCTGATTGCGTTGGACACGCTGGTGCTGGACCCCGAGGTGATGAGCGATACCGCTGGCATCTTGTTCAAGCAGCGCGAAGACGTGGCAGCGCTCACCCACGCGCTAGCCACCGACTTGCTGACGCCGCCTGAGGCGGAGCAACCGGCGGCCTAAGGCCGCCGCCGCCACCATGCAACTCGGCGACTCCCGTAGCGGAAGACTGGCCGACAACTTGGCCGCCTTTGGCCGCAGCCTGCGCCGCGCCGGGGTGCGCGTGGACAGCGCGCGCATCGCCCTGTCTACCCAAGCCGCTCTGGCTGTGGGCCTGGCCGACAAAGATGATCTGGGTGCCGCGCTGGAGGCTGTGCTGGTCAGCCGCGAGCAAGACCGCTTTGTATTTCGCGAGCTGTTTGAGGTCTTTTTTCGCAACCCCAACATGGCGCACAAGCTGCTGTCGCAGCTTTTGCCTAGCGCCGAAGGCAAGGCGGAACCCAGTAAACGCCGGCCCCGCGTGCGTGAGGCCCTTTCGCCCCAGCAGACGCTTGGCATGCATGCCGGCCCAAAAAAAGAAGACCAAAAAGTCGACTTTGATGCTGCGATGACCGCCAGCAGCGAGCAGCGCCTTAAACACGCTGACTTCAATGCACTTTCGGCCACCGAATACCGGCTGGTCGAGCGCCTGGCGCGCGATGTTCGTATGCCCTTGCCCACGTTTGCCTCGCGGCGCAACCAACAGGGCGTGCACGGTGCGGCGCTGCACTGGGCCGGCGTGTTGCGCCAAGGTGTGCGCACCGGGGGCGAGCCCATGGTACTGCCCCGCTTGAGCCCCAAGCGCCAGCCCCTGCCGCTGCTGGTGTTGGTGGATATTTCGGGTTCTATGGAGCGTTACGCCCGCCTCTTGCTGGCATTTCTGCATGCGGCCACGCGGCGCCACCCCCGGCGCGATGTGTTCGCCTTTGGCACCCAGCTCACCGATCTGAGCCCCGCCTTTCGCCTGGCCGACACCGACGCCATGCTGACCCACGCCAGCGCCGCGATTGAAGACTTTGCCGGTGGCACCCAGCTGGGCGGCTCGCTGGCGCAGCTGCGCATACAGCACGCGCGCAAGCTCGTCGGACGGCGCACCATGGTGCTGGTGATCACCGACGGCCTGGACACCGGCGCGCCCGCGGCGTTGGCGCAAGAGCTACTCTGGCTCAAGCGCCACAGTCGGCGCCTGCTGTGGCTCAACCCTTTGCTGCGCTTTGAAGGCTACGCGCCCCTGGCCCGGGGCGCTACCGAACTGCACCGTGCTGCCGACGCCATGCTGGCGGTGCACAACCTCACCAGCCTGGAGCAACTCGCCACCAGCCTGGCCGGGGTGATGCGGCGCTAGCGCCCGGGCGATCCGGCAAGGGCCGCGCTTGCGGCACAATGATTTTTAACCTGAACCTTTACGGAGCAAGACCATGGAAATGCAAGGCAACCGGCTTCTGGCCATCACCCAGCAGCAGGCTTGGGATGCCCTCAACGACCCCGAGGTGCTCAAAACCTGTATTGCGGGCTGCGACAAGGTCGAGCGCAGCGGCGACAACCAGTTCACCGTGGGCGTGGCGATCAAAATTGGCCCGGTTTCGGCCAAGTTCAGCGGCAAGATTGCGTTGGCCGACATGGCGCCACCCCACAGCTACACCCTGAGCTTTGAAGGCCAGGGCGGCCCGGCGGGCTTTGGCAAAGGCAGCGCCAAGGTGCAACTCACCCCTGCTGCTGTGGGCACCGAACTGAGCTACAGCGTGCAGGCCTCGGTCGGCGGCAAGATCGCGCAGCTCGGCCAGCGATTGATCGACGGTGTGGCCAAGTCCATGGCCGAAGACTTTTTCAAACGCTTTGACCAGGAGATGCAAAGGCAGTATCCCGCAACAGATACGCCGGCCACGCCGGTGTCCCAAGCCAGCGCCCCCGACACCGGCTTCAAGCTGTCGGCCTGGGGCTGGGTGGCGGGCGCAGTGGCCCTGGCCCTGGTCATTTGGTTCCTGCGCTAGCGCACCACCCGCGTCCCGCGCCACCCGTGCCCGCGTGACCAGGGTAGTCCAAGTCTCGGTAAACAACATTCCTGCGCCAAGCCCATGAAACAACACACGCCGCCGGTGAACCTGCGGGTTCAGCGCAGCGCGCTGGCAGCTACTGGCCTTGCGCTTTTGTCTTTGCTGCTGGCCTGCGGCAAGCCCGCAGGCGTGGGTGGCGCGGCAGGCGAGGCCAGCTCCAGCACCGCAGCGTCGAATGCGCAGGTTACCCAAAGCCTTCCGCTCGACCAGCGTGAAGATTTTGAGGACGCCCAACGTGGCTTTATCGCCAAGCCCACTGGCAAGCTACTGGCTGCAGACGGCAGTGTGCTCAACGACTTTGATGCCTACGGCTTTTTGGCCGGCCCGGCGCCCGCCACCGCCAACCCCAGCCTGTGGCGCCATGCGCAGCTCAACGCCAATGTGGGCCTGTACAAAGTGATGGACGGCGTCTACCAATTGAGAGGTTTTGACATTGCCAACCTCACGCTCATTGAGGGCAAGTCTGGCTGGATTGTGGTGGACGCACTCACGTCGCGCGAATCGGCCGCCGCCGCCATGGCGTTCGCCGATCAACATTTGGGCAAAAAACCGGTCTCAGCGCTGATCTTCACGCATGCCCATGTCGACCACTTTGGCGGCGCTCTGGGCGTCATCTCGCAGCAAGAAGTGGCCCAGCGAAAGGTGCCGGTGGTTGCGCCCGCCGGTTTTATGGAAGAAGCCACCAGCGAAAACGTGATGGTCGGCACCGGCATGGGACGGCGTTCGATCTACCAGTTTGGCCGTGACTTGCCCCGCTCGGCGCTCGGCAACCTGGACAACGGCTTGGGCAAAGACGTGGTCTATGGCGCCATGGGCGTGTTGGCGCCGAACTGGCTGATTTACCAGGCCAGCCAGCCTATGCAGCTCGACGGCGTGGACTTTATCTTTCACAACGTGCCCAACGCCGAATGCCCGGCGGAGCTGACCTTCAGCATCCCCAGCAAAAAGCTTTACAACGGCGCTGAGAACCTGTCGCACACCATGCACAACCTGCTGCCCATTCGCGGCGCCAAGGTGCGCGACGCGTTGCGCTGGGCTAACTACATGGACCAGGCGCTGGAGCAAACCAAAGACACCGAGGTGTTTATCGCTTCGCACCACTGGCCCATTTGGGGCAATGCCCGCGGGCAGGAGTTAATCGCCAAGCACCGTGATGTGTACAAATACACGCATGACCAGACGGTGCGCCTCATCAACGCCGGCTACACCCCACGCGAGATTGCCGAGATGGTGAAACTGCCTGCGTCCCTGAGCGACTACTTTGGCGCACGCGGCTACTACGGCGACCTGCGCCACAACGTCAAGGCCGTATACCAGTTCTACATGGGCTTTTACGACGGCAACCCGGCCAACCTGAACCCCTTGCCACCCACCGAATCGGCCAAGCGCTACCTGGATCTCGTGGGCGGCGCAGACAAGGCCGTGGCCGCCGCCCAAGTCGCCTATGACAAGGGCGACTACCGCTGGGCCGCCGAGCTGCTCAACCACGCGGTGCTGGGCGACCCGTCCAGTCAATCGGCCAAAACACTACTCGCGCAAACCTACGAGCAAATGGGCTATGCGTCTGAGGCTGCCACGTGGCGCAATGCCTACCTCACCGGCGCCCAAGAGCTGCGCCACGGGCCACCTGCCCAAGGTGTGCCCAAGGCCGCAGCGATCGATCTGTTGTTTCAAACACCCACCGAACGCTTTTTGGAAGCCATGGCCGCCAGCTTGGACGGCCCAGCGGCGGCGGACAAAAACCTCAAGATCAACCTGGTGCTCACCGACCAGAAGGAAAGCTATGTGTTGTGGTTGGAAAACGCGGTGCTGCACTTCAAGCGTGGCACAGCCGCGGACGCTCATGCCACGCTGCTGCTTACCAAGCCCCTTTTTGTGAAGATGATTGCGGGCACCGCTGGCGTCAAGGACACGCTGCTGAGTGACGAGCTCCAAGTCAAAGGCAGCAAGATCGACCTGGTGCGATTTTTCGGGCTGATCGACAAGGCCGCTGGCGTGTTTCCGGTGGTGACGCGTTAGCTGAGCCCCGCCATCCCGCAGTTACAACAAAAGACCGCTCCGTCCGACGATCGTCGTTCAATAGTCAGGTGTAACAGCCTTTTTTACTGTTCGGTAGGGGGCTGTATGGCCAATGCTTGAGGTGTAATTACGGCTCAGGACCTGATCCACAAAGATCCATTCTCCCTTGGCTTCAGCGGCGGTAAATGTCATTTTCAAATAGCCACGGCGGTAGGAGTCCATCCAGCGAAGGTCATCGACGATGTTTTCAAACAAGTACTTGACTTGTGCGGGTTCGAACACGGGCAAATACTCTTCAAATCCGCCCGATGAGACGCCGGGTGTGGCGAACTCTTCACCGACTTTTACATTGGCTAAAGCGGGGTTAGCGAGCCCCATCATCGTCAGATCACTGTGCCATGCGTTGTGCGTGTCGCCCGCCAAGGAAATCAGTTTTTTGTTTAGCTGTAGCGCCATGCCCAAAATGGTTTCGCGAGCCACAATGTACCCATCCCAAGCATCCGGGTTGTAGCCCAGTTTTGGGTTCTGATTAAGGTCCATTAAAGCCGTTTCAACGGGATCCCGATCGGCAGGGCTTTTGCCCTTTGCAGTCAAATAGGCAGTGATCGCAGCCAATCCATCTGCCTGTGCATTCTGATTGCGCGAATCGCCATTGAGCTTAGTTAGTACTGACGCGGGAGACTCCATCCGAGCCATCAGCACCTGCTGGCCCAAGACCTGCCAAGTCGCCTGGGATGTAGCCATTTGTTGTTGTAACCAAGCCAACTGAGTTGTCCCCAGCATCTGGCGATCAGCACGTATGTATTCTGCATAAGCCCTGGCCTTTTTGGTCGTACCCTCGAGGCCGGCAAGCTCAGTAATGGCGATCTGTTTATCTCGCCCGGTGTTGCGAGTCTCCAGCATGTGCAAGCTAACCAGACCGCCGAAGTCAAAGCTGCGGTAGATTTTCATCTTGTCCGCGCCCGTTCGAATCGGCATCCACTCATGGTAGGCCTGCAGGGCTACGGTGCGACGATCAACATAGTTCCCGTCGGTTGCAGGGTCATGGGCTTCCGCGCCATCTTTGTAATTGTCATTCGAGACCTCGTGGTCATCCCAGCCGGCTATCAAGGGGATCTTGGCGTGAAGAATTTTTGAATCGGGATCCGATTTGTAAAGCGCATGGCGCTTGCGGTAGTCATCCAGGGTCAAAATTTCATTAGTGTGATCGGCATAGCGCTGGAGGTCGAGGATCACCGTTTGGGTTGGCATGCTGCCAGTACCGTATTCGTAGATGTAATCACCAAGATGAATCGCAAAGTCCGAACCGCGCTTGGCGGCTTCGGCGTAGGCATTGAAATAGCCCAGCGGATAGTCGGCACACGAGAAGACCGAGAAAGTCACCTCAGTAGCACTGGAAGAGGGTAGGGTGCGTGTTTGTCCGACTGCAGAAACGCTGTCCCCGCTAACAAACCGGTAAAAGTAACTTTGGCCTTCAGTCAAGCCTGTTGCATCTACCTTGGCCGTGTAGCCGGTATTGGCACTTGCGACCACTTGCCCCGAGCTGACGACGGACCTAAATTCGGGGTCGGTGGCAACCTCGTAGGTGAGGTCTACCGGAGCAACACTGTTCTGGTACTTGGCATGCGTCCAAAGGATAACTCGATCCTTCAGGGGATCTCCACTTGCAACGCCGTAATTAAAATCTACAAGTGTTTCCGCGCCACCACCACAGCCTGAAAGTACTCCTCCAGCGGCTAAAACTGCCGAAACGGAGGACACGTTGACGATAAATTCTCGGCGGCTGAGTGCTTTTGCTTTTGGCGCTGAATTGTTTTCCATAAAATTCCTTAATTGATTGATTTAAAAGAATTTACTGTCAAAAAATGACAGCTTTGTGAAGATCAAGAGCTATCAGTTCAGCTGTGTGAGCATTGAGAAAGGTGGCTTCGGCTTTAAGCACACCGCCAAAACTAAAAAGCCCCGGTGCGAACACCGGGGCTTTTTAGTTTTGGCGGCCTCGACTGCAATCGAACCAGTGACACGCGGATTTGCAGCCCTTGCGTTGAGCGCGGCGCTGGGCTCCAATTGTTGCTGCATACCCAATAGCCCCGTGACCAGCAGCGCCAGCGTCAGATAGGGGTTGGCGTCTTCGCCGGGCAAGTTCGCGCGCCAGGCGCTCGAAACGAAACACCGCGTCAGCCTGCGCCAGCGGCTCGCCCGGACGAAAGTTAACCTCGGACTGCCCAATGGCCGATTCGTGGCCATAGCCGCTGATCGGGGTGATCTGCATTCACACGCCGCCCATAGGTCGTCAAAAACGGCGCAAAAGTCTGCGCGGTCTCGGCTCACGCCACATTGTGTGAACTCTCGATGTGTGGCACCCGGCCCGACATGCCGTGCGCCTCCTGCAAGCCGCTTGGGTATAGCGGTCCAGTTGCACCAGAAAAAACTCCAGCTCGGGCGCCGCAGCGCCATGTCGGGAAAGCTGGGCGGAAAAATGCGTTTGAATACGTCGGGCGGCTTACCGCCCGTTACGGTGAGGCCCCGCAGCAGCGTCGGCATTTTGCGCCCAGCGCTTCTGCAAAACTCGCCGTGTCCATCACCTTGCCGCGCGTCACGCTTGTCAAGTCGGCAAACACCACTTCTGTGCGCTGGATGCCTTGGGCCGTGAGTCAGGCGATGGCGTCGCTGGCCTTGGAAATGGAGGAATTCATGCGCAAGTGGGGCTTACTGGGATGCGGCCGTGTCGCCAGTCAGGATATCGAGCCCGCTGACCTGCGAAAAGTCGCGGTCATGCGTGACCAAGGCTGCAGCGCCCATGTCCAGCGCCGTGGCCAGTTGCAAGGCGTCAGGCAGCTTCAGGCGGTATTGCGCGCGCAATTGCGCTGCCAGTGCCGCGATGGGCGCGGATACGTCCACCACGCGGTATTGCAATAGCGCCTTCTCGTAGCGCTTGGCCAGCGCGGTTTGCCCCGCTTTGAAAGGGCCAGTCAACACTTCGGCCAGGGTAATCGTCGACAAGGCAATCAGCACATGCCCCTTGGCTGCCGCTTCAAACAGGCCGACAAAGCGGTCGGCAAACTGCGGGTGGGATTCGAGCACATAGATCCACGGCGCGGTGTCCACCAGCACCCTTGCGCCTTGGGGTAGGTTCGCCCACAGGCGCGGGGGCGCTGCGGCCATCTAGGCGCCGTCCCACTCGTTGCGCAAATCGGCCACGGTTTGGCCCACATCGGCGCCCCACAGCCCGCGACCCGTGCCGCGCAAAGCCAAAAGGCTCTCGCCCGCAGAGGCTTGCTTGGGCGCAAGCGCCAGGTCTTGCAAAGGCACGATGGCCGCATAGGGCTTGCCGTGCTTGGTAATCACACTGCGCAGGCCGGCATGGGCTTCGGCCACGATGTGGGGCAACTGGATGCGCGCTTGTTCCAGGCCATAGCTGCTGGGGATAGACATGGGAAGCTCCTTTTCCTGTACTGTTTGTACAGTTTAAACCCAAATCAGCTTTCCCAGTCGTAGTCGATGGTGACGGGTGCGTGGTCCGAAAACTTCACGCCCTTGAAGATGGCGTGCGTGCGTGCGCCTGCCGCCAAGGCGGGGGTGGCCAGGTGGTAGTCCAGCCGCCAGCCCACGTTATTGGCATAGGCCTGGCCGCGGTTGCTCCACCAGGTGTAGGCGGCGTCGGTGGCGGTGGGTTCCAGTTGACGGTAAACGTCTACTAGCCCAGCCTCGGCTAACAGCTGGGTCATCCAGGCGCGCTCTTCGGGCAAGAAGCCGGAGTTCTTTTTGTTGCCCTTGAAGTTCTTCAGGTCGATTTCTTGGTGCGCGATGTTGATGTCGCCGCACAGCACAAATTCGCGCTGGCCTTTGAGCGCTGTGAGGTGGGGGTAAAACTCGGCCAGAAAGCGGTATTTGGCCAGTTGCCGCTCCTCGCCC
>Ga0164294_10005538_pt1 | contig 10847 bp, 8 predicted proteins | sample GEODES005metaG_FD_111479 | JGI IMG/M metagenome (GOLD analysis project Ga0164294, IMG submission 111479) | Oligotrophic lake water microbial communities from Sparkling Lake, Wisconsin, USA - GEODES005 metaG | ecosystem: Environmental > Aquatic > Freshwater > Lake | place: USA: Sparkling Lake...
ACGCACGGGACGGACTTGTGGCGTCCAAGGAACTGCAGCAGGTCCGACGCCGCCCCTTTGGAGACGGCGTAGTGGCTGTTGGCATCGCGCGCGGCGTCTTCCGCGGGCGCGGCGCTCCGGGTGCCGTATTCGGACGAGCTGCCCGCGTGCACGAAGGCCGACAGGGGAAGCTCGGCCAGGCGCTCCAGCAGCTGCGCGAGCGCGGTGAAGTTGGTGCGGTAGATGAGGTCGGAGCCTTCCTCGAAGGAGTAGGCCCCATAGGCGGCACAGTCGAAGACGGTCTTCGGCTTCACCGTGTCCACGAGGTGCCGCGTGGCGTTGGCGTCGGTGAGGTCCACCGCCACGATGTGCTCGTCTTGCACCTCGGCGAGGCGCCAGCCTTTCTCCTGTCGCACGACGCCGTAGACGTCGCGGCGAACGGCCAGGAGCTGCAGGAAGAGGTTGGCGCCGACGAAGCCGGATGCGCCCGTCACCAGAATCGGGCCATCGACGGCGCGGATGTATGCGGCGATGTCAGACATCCCGTCCTCGCATCAGGTGGTTTGGAGCGAGCGAATGGCGGCCAGCACCGAGGCCGGGTCCAGCCCCGCCTCGCGGCGCAGCCACGCTTGGGAGCCATAGCGTTCGTAGCGGGCGGCGGGCGCATGCAGGCAGCGGAATCGGCTCGGAACAAGCCCTTGCTCGGCCAGCTGCAGCACCAGCTCGGAGGCGACGCTCCCGCGCGCCACATGTTCCTCCAGCGTGAGCAGCGCGTTCGCTCGGCGCACCTGGTCCAGAAATGCTGCGGGGGCCGGGTAGGCGGACAGGGGCAGCATGCCGACCACCCAGAGGGACGGGCGGGTCTCGATGGGCATCGCCAGCAGCGGCTGGATCAGGCTGCCGGTGAGGGGCCCCACGCCCAGCACGACCGCCCCGTCACCGCGGACCAACTCCCGCCACGGCGCGAAGGGTGGCACGACATAGCCGGCCGGCGGCTCTCCGCGTCCCAGGCGCAGGTAGCAGGGGCCGGGGATCGCGGACAGGTCGGCGATGGCCGCCGCGACGTCCTCGTCGAAGGCCGGCACGCAGGCGCTCATCCCCGTCAGGCCAAGCAGGGTGCCGTAGTCTTCAATGGCGTGGTGGGTGGGGCCCTGGACGCCGTAGCCGTAGCCGCCGCCATTCCCGACGATCTTGACGGGCAGGCCATGGAGGACCACGTCGTTGCGAATCTGCTCGAACGGCCTCGCGGTACAAAACGGCGCGATGCTGTAGGTCCAGGCATCCAGCCCGGTCTTGGCCATCGCCGCCGCGACCGACACCATATTCTGCTCGGCGACGCCCGCGTTGATGAAGCGCGCGCCCAACGCCGCGCGCAAGGGCTCGAGCGCCATGAAGCCGAGATCGCCGGTGAGGAAGACCAGCTTCGGATCCACCGCGCGCGCCACCATGGCATCACAAAACGCCTGCCTCACGGGGGGCTCCCAGCGTCCCGGAGCGTCTGGAGCTGGTCCGCGCTCAAGGGGAGGTAATGCCATTCCATGCGGTTCTCCATGAAGGGGACGCCATGGCCCTTGATGGTCTTCATCACGACGAGCCGGGGTCTTCCGACCCGCGGCGCGGCCAGGGCGCTGCGAAGGGCGGCGAGGTCGTGTCCGTCGATCACCGCCAGGTCGAGGGCAAAGCCCTGGAGCTTCTCCCACAAAGGCGACATCGACGCGACCTCGTCCGTGCTCCCGAAGCCCTGCAGCCCGTTGTGGTCCACCAACACGGTCAAGTTGTCCAAGCGCTGGTGGCACGCGAAGATCAGGGCTTCCCAAGTCGATCCCTCCTGCCACTCGCCGTCCGAGGTGAGGCACACCACCTGGGTCTGCCGGCCCTGCATGCGCTCGCCCAACGCGGTGCCAGCGGCGAGGGAGAGCCCATGACCCAAGCTGCCGGTCGCGAAGGGAATGTCGGCCATGCCGGAACAGGGGGGGTGCCCAGGCAGAAGGGTGGCGTCCTTGTGAAAGGTCCGCAGGTCCTCGTCGCGGATGCGCCCCAGGCTCCACAGCGTGATGTACAGCGCACCCGCAGAGTGACCCTTGGACAAAATGAATCGGTCGTCCGACTGCAGGAACTCGTGAAAGACCACCAGCAACGCCTCGAGGCACGAGAGGTTGCCCCCGATGTGGCCCACGCCGCTCTCCACATGCATCTGCAGGAGCCGCCACCGCGCGCGGGCAACCTGCTCGTCATCAACCCTGGGTTGCATCACGGCTCCACGGGAAACAGGCGTCACGCGGGACAAGGCGGGTCGTGCGCCATCGGAGGGCCGACATCATGCCGACCTCCGGGCGAGGACGAAGTATCCCAACGGATCGTCCTTCGAGCCCAGGTGCAGTCGGATCGACACGTGCGCCGCCAGCAGCCAGGCGATGGACATGGGCAACAGCGCGACGCCGACCGCCAGCCGCAACACGTAGACCGGGGATCGCACGGGCGACAGCAGCGCGAACGTCATCACCGCCACCTTGTTGGCGACTGCGGCGATGTCGTCACCTCGCTCGGACAAGGCCATGACGTCGAAGCCATGGCGCGCCAACATCAGTCCGAGCTGCTCCGACGTGAAGCGGTGGTAGTCGTGCGGCCGGTGGTGACAGCGCGCGGACCACGGCACCGTCAAGATGAACCACGCGCCCGGCTTCAAGACGCGCGCGATGTCCGACAGCAGCGCATCGGGGCTCCGCGCGTGCTCGAGCACTTCGATGCAGATGGCTGAGTCAAAGGCGCCTGCGCCAAACGGGATGGTCACGCCGTCGTAATACACGATGTCGGCGTTCGCGCGGCGCTCGCCCATCGCAAACGCGTCGGCATAGGCGACGTCGAGCCCCTGGTATTGGCATTCCGATGGAATCCATCCCCGCCATGGCGCGGTGCCCGCGCCCACGTCGAGCACCCGGCCTCGCAGCAGCTGCAGCGCGGGGCGCAAGGGGCGCGCGATGGTCGCGAGCTGGAGATCGACCAGGCAACGCAGCGCGAAGCGAAGGGGCTGCTGGGTCGGCGACCTGACAGGGAGCGGCTGCACGCGTTCGTTCGACATCTGTTGCCCATCACCTACCGCAGTCTCGGAGCCAACCGCGGACCGGCGGGGGCGGCCGCCTGCAGGGGAAGACCGCGGTTGCGTGGGACATCACCGGCACGCCGAGAGCCTACCCCCGGCGCCAGCCGACGGCAACGCGTCCGTCCAGGTCGCCGGGCAGGTCAACCGCCGTTCGGCGCACCTGGCGTCGGCGTGACCAGCGGCCCCCAGTCCGGCGCGGCGTCGGTGGGCGTGCGGCCCCAGGAGATGTCGTCCTGCTGCGCGAGGAAGGCGATGGTGTCGGTGGCCGCGCCGTCCGCATCCGACAGCGTGACCGCGTCGCCGTCCGCGGACAGCTTGAAGCTGGCGTGCAGCGGGCCGTCCGTCGCGTCGTCGCACCACACCAGCAGCCACGCGCCCGCTGGAATGGAGGTGCCGTCTGGGAAGGTCCAGTCTGCGCCGCTGTCGTCCTTCAGCTGCCATCCCGACAGGTCGACCTGCGCGTCGGTGGGGTTGTACAGCTCGATCCAATCGTCGTGGTCACCGTCCTCGTCGGTGAGGCCGGCGGCGTTGGACGCCAGGAGTTCGTTGAGCACGACCGTCGTGCCGACAACGGGCAGGGGCGCCGTGTCGGTCGTCGGTGCGGGCGCTGAGGTGTCTCCGGTGGGTGCGCCGGTGTCGAACCGCGCCAGCCCTGCCTGCGAGCAGGCGCCGAGAAGCAACAACAGAGAGACTCGCATCAATCCTCCGATTCGACGTGCGCGCGGACCTCGAGCACCACGAACAGCCGCTGCCAGTCGTCGAGTCCGGTCGCCCCGGCCACTGGCGCCGCTTCGGGACCCGCGTCGCGCGCGGCGACGCCGACCCATCCGCGCGCCGTCACCCGCGCCCCGGACCGCTGCAGGCCCGCCGCCAGCCAGCCGTCGGTGGCGGCGCTGTCTGCCGACGCCAGGACGAGGTGATCGACCCGGCCGAGCAGCACAATCGGACCCCAGGGATTGCCGCCGACCCAGGCGCTGCCTCCCCAGGGCGTCAGCAGCGGGTCGCCGGACAGGCCCCACGCGCGATCCAGCTCGACTCCGGCCGTCCATGGGCCGCCGACGCTGGTGATCCGCCCCGCGAGGCGGTGGTCGCGTGCGCTGCCGATGCCGCGTGACCCCTCGCGCCCAGCCACCGCCACCGCCAGCCGGGCGTCGCCGAACGGGCGAACGGTGACGACGCCGGTGACATTCTTGCCGTCGTTGCGCTCCCGCAGCCGCAGGCCTTCACCGCTGGTGACCGCCGCTGCGCCCGACAGGTGGCCGCCCGGGGTGGCGGCGCTGGCCCGCAGGCCCAGGTCGGCGCGGTCCCACAGGCCGCTCGACTCGGCAAATGCGGTGGTGAGACCCACATAGGTCCAGGCGCGCTCGCCTGGGATCGCCCACGGGTCGTCGAGCAGCCCCGCTGCCAGCCGCAGGCCGTACCCCGGTTCGAAGCGGGCCTCGGCGACCTGGACCTGCGGCACGATGGACTCGCCGTCCACGCCGACATAGCCGTCGGGAGCCCCGCTCCGGACGCCCATGACCACGAGGCGGGCCGCCACCCCGCTGTCGGCGATGCCGAGCTCGGCCCGCGCGCGGGTGAGGGCGATCTCTCGGTTGATCGCCGAGGTCGGCCAGCGGACCCAGCCGGTTGCGCCCACCTGGAGGTCGGCGAGGGCGCAGGGCGTGGCGGTGTCTTCGATCACGATGGGGTCCAAGGTCAGCGCGCACGTCATCGGACAGACCCCAGGCCAAGGAGCGGATCGTCGGCGATCGTCAACGTGAACAGCGCGTAATCGTCGTAGAGCTGCGCGAGGTCGCTGGTCGCGCCGCCCACCAGCTCGTCGCGCAGGAGCTCGCGGCGCTGGGCGACGTCGTCGAGCAGCACCGGCGTGGCATCGGCGCCCGAGGCCGTCGGCGCGCGGCTGTGGGCTGAACCCATCAGGTAGCCCAGCGCATAGGCGAGGTCGCCGAGGTCGTCCGGACCGTAGAGATCGTCGGCAAAGCCCTCGTCCACGTCACCGCGGTCCAGTCCCTGGAAGAAGGAGTCTGCAGACTGGACCTTGAACCCGCGTGGTCCTACCCGGGCCGAACCGAGCCGTGGGTCCGCGCCGGGATCCACCCACAGCGCCGCAGCGGCATCCACCACCCGCGATGCCGGGTCGTCGAACCGGGCCGGCCACGCCCCGGGTAGGCGCACCGGCTCGACCACCTCGCGGAGCTGCACCAGCTGGTCGTCGCCGGTCCCCGCGCTTCCGCGGTCCCACAGGACGAGGTAGCGGATCGCGGGACGCGACGCGACGCCCACGCCGTAGCGCCGCACCCGATCGAGCACCCGTGCGTCGTCGGGAAGCACGCCCTGGCTCAGCAGCGCGTCCAGCTCGGCGGCCTCGCCCGGGTCGAGCGCGATCAGCCCCTCGCCGGCGATGAGCTGCGCATCCCGCACGAAGCGTCCGTCCTCGGTCCAGTCGGCCAGCCGTTCGCCGCTGGCGCCTTCGATGCTGGCGGTGACCCGCAGCGTTTGGAGGATGCGGCCCTCGTCCGACGGATCGAGCCCGACCGTCCCGAGACCGTTGAGCCAGCCGTCGGGCAAGCGGGACACCGCGGCGTCGCGCAGGAACGGCTGAAACCCGTCGCCGAGCAGCGCGATGCCCAGCGCCGCCCGCCGCAGGTCGAGCAGCCACGGCCCGTAGGACGCGGCGTCGAGGTCCGTCACCTCGATCCGCAGCGCGTCGGGGGTCGCCAGCGCGTCGTCGGCCAGCAAGGTGCCGAGGTTCTCGGGGTGCGCGTCGCCGAACAGCAAGATCTCGGCGGACTGTGGTGTGGTCAGGAACGCGGTGTCGTCGCGGTCACCCGGTCGGGCTTGCTCGGCGAGGTACAGGGGCAGGGAGCCGCGGTAGAAGTCGTAGGGGTGCGCCGCCATGACCGCGTACTTGTCGGCCAGCAACTTGGTACGCGACCAGTACGGGGCGTCCGCTCGGAGCAGGGTCTCGCGAAGCCAGGCCGCGCGGTCGTTCGTGGCGTCGGAGCAGGCGAGAAGGAAGAGTAGGTGCACGTGTCCGTTGTAGCTGCCTCCCGTGTCGGGACGTGGGGGGCATGGTGACGCGTGCGTGACAGGGCCAGGGAGGCTGCGGCTGGCCGGCCGCCGGCGCCGTTCCCCCGCGGCTGCGGACCCGCGCCCGTCCTCACGCGGGGGCCACGGCATCCCACCGCGCCGCCGCGGCGGTCATCGCGGCGACGCACTGTGGGGTCCGCGTGTAGGTCGCCATCTCGGCCTGGGTGATGGGATCGGCCGCGCCCCGCTGCGACAGCGCGTACAGCAGGTGGCTCAGGCCGATCAGCCACGCGACCGTGTCCGTCGCCGGTGTGGCGGACGTCTCGAGGCGGTACCGGCCGTTGTGCTCGTGGCTCGGGTGGCGCTGGACCACCCCGAGGCGCACCAGGTTCTCGCCGATCTCGACCGGCAGCGGGAGGTCGAGCGTGCCGGACGCGTGCAGCTTCAGCAGCTCGCGCGCGCCGACGTAGAGACCCACGCGGCGGTTTCCGAGCGGGTACGCGCGGACGCCCTCGAGGGCGAGGACGGTGGGCGCCGACGGGGCGAGTCCAGTCCAGGGGTCGTGGCGCGCGAGCCAGACGCGCAGCGACTCCGCGTCCAGCGCCGGGCCGACCCCGGTGGGCTTGTCGCCGAGGGGCCACAGGTAGACGCGCATCCAGCGGACCCCCACCCACGCGGTGACGGCAGAAGCGACCACGAGGCCGGCGAGCAGGCCCGGCGGCCCCGCGACCGTGTCGCCCGCCCAGGCGAGCGGGACGCCGATGCCCAGGCTGCGCAGGACGGCGAGCAGCGAGGCCCGCATCGCCCGGTCGACCGCGTTGAAGGTCGATGCGCAGATCGACGCCGCCCCGACGAAGGCGTAGCCGAACGGCACGATGCGCAGATAGGTCGTCACCTGGGCTTGCACGGCCGGATCGGCGGTGAACAGGGTGGCCACCCACGGCGCGAGCACCGCGAGCAACGCCGTGGCGCCAAGCCCCCAGACCACCGTGAAGACCAGCGTGCGCCGCAGCGCGTCCGCCACGCGCGCCCGCAAGTGCGCGGCCCAGTTCTGCCCGACGAAGGGGCTGAGTCCGCCCGCCAACGCGTTCGGCACCAGCAGCAGCACCGCGTCGACCCGCGCGCCGATCCCCCAGGCCGCCAGCGCCGCCGGCCCGTGGCGGGCGAGCATCACGGTCAGCAGACCGACCGCGAACGGCCCAATGGCGTTGGTGATGGCGGCCGGACCGGCGACCTGCAGCACGGTCCACCACGAGCGCAGCAGGCGCTGTGGCGTGGTGCCGGCGAGCCCGAGCAGCGACGTCCGGCGGAGAAGCACGACAAACACGACCACCATCGTCACGAAGCGCGCGATGACCCCCGCGATGGCGGCGCCGGCGAGGCCGTAGGCGGGGATCGGCCCCCACCCGAAGAGGAGGACGGGCGCGAGGACGGCGTTCACCAGGGCGGCCGCGACCATCACGCGCATGGGGGTCTGCGCGTCGCCGACCGCCCGCAGCGCGCCGTTGGCGATCATCGGGACGACGAGGAAGGGCACGCCGATGAACCAGGGCGTCATATAGCGTTGGACGTCGTCGAGCAGCGGACCTTCGGCGCCCATGGCGCGGAAGAGCGGCTCCTGCAGGACGAGCCCCAGGCCGCTGAGCACCGCCACGACGCCGAGCGCCAACACGGTCGCGTGGGTGGTCAGCCAGCGCGCTTCGTCGGCCTGACCGCTCCCGACCGCGCGGGCGACGGCCACCGAGGTGCCGACCATCAGGCCGAAGGCGATGTTGAGGACGACGGCCTCGACGGGGAAGGTGAAGGTCATCGCCGCGAGCGCGCCCGTCCCCAGCCGGGAGACCCACCAGGTGTCGACCAGGTTGACGGCGATCATGGCGACCATGCCGACCAACATCGGCACCGACATCGCGCGGAGCGCGGCGTCGACATCGCCGGCCAGGAGGCGGCCGCCGGGAGCGGCGGTGGGGGTCGGCTCGGCCATGCGGTCCTCGCAGTGTGGTGTCTATCGTCGCACAGTCGCGCTCGACGTGGGGCGGCGATCGTCGTTACACAAAGTGGATGCTTGGCTTGTTTTCGTGGGGCGTCTCCGCCTGGGCCGTGCCGGCGGAGGGTACCGAGGTCGCTGCCGCGTCCGAAGCGGGAGAGGTGGCGGTGGGCGCGCCGGCTCCAGCTCCAGCTCCAGCTCCAGCTCCGGCTCCACCCGCGCCCGCGCCGCCGCCTGCCCCGTCCTTCCGCGCCCAGGTCGGTGTGGACGGGGCCTGGATCGCGGGCAACCTGAACCAGCTGCAGCTCGGCGTGAACGGGCTGGTGAGCCACAACGGACCGCGGACCGGGCAGGACTTGCTGATCTCGGCCTACCAGCTCTGGATGCAGCCGACCGGCGCGCCCCCGTTCGTCAAGGTCGGTGACGACCTCACCGTGACCGAGCTGCCGTTCCGCTACCTGACCGATCGCGTCTACGTCCTGGGGACCGCCTACTACGCCACCAGCCAGCTGCGGCAGCTCGACCACCGGGTCATGGGCGGGGCCTCGGTGGGCTACGCGCCGGTCCGGCGGTCGGAGGTGCTGGTGCGCGCGGCCGTGGGCGCCTTCTACGAGTACTCGGTCTTTCCGGGGGAGACCTTCTCGCTCGACGTGTCCCATCGCGACGGGACGCGCAGCGTGCCGCGGGTGGGGCTGAACAGCAACGGCTGGTACCGTCCGGCGAACAGCCCGGCCTCCTTCCGCTACCTCGCGTGGGTCTTCGTCAACCCGCTCGAGCCCGTCGACTACCGATACAACCTCGACGTGAGCGCGGCGTGGAAGATCGTCGATCCGGTGGCCCTGCGCCTGTCGACGTTGATCGCGGGCAGCTCGGTGGTGCTCGACGGCGTGTCGCCCTTCGACGCGCGCACCACGGTCGGGGTGGCGCTGACCTGGCCGGCGCCGCCCTGACCCAGTCGGTGGTCGGCGATTTGGCCGTGCTCGGCGCGTCGGACACGAGCCTGTCTGGGCAGGTGTCCATACGCTCGCCGGCGACGGCGTGTCGGTCTTGTCCGTCCCCGCCACGACGCAGAGGCCATCTGCTACGCGGAGGACGTGTGCATGGCGGGTACGGCAACGAGATGGCGGACCTCGACCGCTCCTGCTCGTAGGCCTGGGGCAGCCTCGGGGGCACCGAATCGGTGCGCAGCGGAGCGGGCTGGTCTCGTCGCCCCCTGGGAAGCGCGGCAGTGGCGGGCGCCCTCGCGCTTGATCCCGCTCCAGCCATCGCCGGGCCCGGTGAGCGTGGTAGGACTGGGCGAGCTTGGAGCCCGCCATGCACCCCGAGATCGCCACCTTTTGCGCCACGCACCGCCTCCCGCCCGCGGCGGCGGGTGAGCTCGACGCGCTGATCGCGCGGATCACCGCGTCGTCGGGCGCACCGCTTGAATGGGCGGCAGAAGCGCCGGCAGGGACCTACGCCTGGGAGCAGGGTGCCGCGTCGGGGGCGTCGGATCGTCCTGCATGGATGGAGGAAAACGGGTTGCCGGCACGCTATGCCGACGCGGGCCTGCTGGGCGTGGGCGGGATGGGGGAGGTCCGCCGGGTGAAGGACCGGGCGCTGGGGCGAACCTGCGCGTACAAATCGATTCGGCCCGAGCTGCTGCACAAGCCGAGCGTGTTGGCGCGGTTCGTGGAGGAGGCGCAGATTGGCGCGCAGCTGCAACACCCGAACATCCCGCCGGTCTACGACGGCGGTGTGCTGGCGGACGGGCGTCCCTGGTTCACGATGAAGGAGGTGCGGGGACGGAGCTTTGGTGTGCTGATTGCCGAGACGCACGGCGAGGAGTGGACGGAGGCCGGCCTGCATCGGCTGTGCGAGGTGCTGGCGAGCGTGTGCGATGCGGTGGGCTACGCGCACGGTCGGGGGGTGGTGCACCGGGACCTGAAGCCGGACAATGTGACGGTGGGCCGCTTTGGCGAGGTGTATGTGCTCGACTGGGGGCTGGCGAAGGTGGTGGGTCGGCCAGACCGAGCGCTGGAAGAAGGAGAGCTGGAGCCTGAGGTGGCGACAGGCCGTTCGGGCGCCGACGCGCACCAGACGCGGGTTGGCGGGGTGTTGGGGACGGCCGCCTACATGCCGCCCGAGCAAGCGCGCGGCGAGATTCACCAACTGGACGCCCGGTCCGACGTGTACGCGCTGGGTGCCATCCTGTACGAGGTCCTGTCGGGTCGGCCGCCGTACGAGGGGCGAGACGCTCGGTCGGTGCTGCGGCAGGTGTTGGCGGGTCCGCCCGAACCGCCGCGGCGGGTGGTGGGCGGCGCAGCGCAGCAGGCGCGCACATTCGGTGTCGACGACGAAGACGAGCACGCCGAGGTCGAGTCGGGCCCACCGCTGCCGGGCGAGTTGGTGGCGCTATGCCAGCAGTGTCTGTCGCGGGACAAGGACGAGCGGCCCGTCGACGGTCTGGCGGTGGCGGCGGCGTTGCGGTCGTGGCTGGACGGCTCCGGGAGGCGGGCGAGGGCGCTGGAGGTGGTGGCGCGGGCGGAGGCCACGGTGGAGGAGGCCGCGGCGCTTCGGGCGCGGGCGGTCGCGCTGCGGGCGGCGGGCGCGTTGGTCTTGGCCGATGTGCCGACCTGGGCACCTGAGACCCAGAAGGCGGCGGGGTGGGCGCTGGAGGACGAGGCGACGTGCCTGGACGGCGAAGCCGCCGTGTTGATGTCCGAGCGCGAGGCCCTGCTGAGCGCGTCGCTGACCCACGCGCCGGAC
>Ga0164294_10005539_pt1 | contig 10846 bp, 8 predicted proteins | sample GEODES005metaG_FD_111479 | JGI IMG/M metagenome (GOLD analysis project Ga0164294, IMG submission 111479) | Oligotrophic lake water microbial communities from Sparkling Lake, Wisconsin, USA - GEODES005 metaG | ecosystem: Environmental > Aquatic > Freshwater > Lake | place: USA: Sparkling Lake...
TAAGTGAGCGCGTCGAGGTTGGCTAAGCGCTCGTCGGATCGCGCCAGCCCGTCCAGCACGAAGTTACCGCCGATGAAACCGGCGCCGCCAGTAACGAGGACTGTCATGCCATCACTCCCACTCAATAACAACTAGGCCACAATACATCTTATTATCAAGCACTTATCTTGCCTTGATTGTCGTGTGTAGGTTTTGTGCAACTATGCATGTCAGGATTACCAAATATTCCCACACTAATTTTGGCAACTTTACATGCACCTGCTGCACACCGTGCAATCCGCAGTCCTCGAGGATCCCCGGCACCGTCCGGACAGCATGGCGATCACGGCAATACCGTCCGGCGAGAAACCCTCGTTATGTTCTCTGCAATTTCGTGTGCCACGGGAGGGGGACCGAGATTCTAGAAATTAACGTCTCGAAAAAGCCGAGCAGGTCATCAGCTCTTGAAGACGCCTCTTCCATTTAGAGACGGAACACTATAAGTGGCTTTGGTTGGATCAATAGTTTTGTGATTTAGAAAAACAGAAATTAACATAGCAATACCGAATAACGAAAAGCCTATTTGAAGTTTAGTAATGTATGAATCCGATAAGTCTTTGCCGAACCTATTGCGCAACCACGTAGCAACACAAGCCCAAACAAATGCCATCCCACAAGCACCCAAAGAAGCCACCGAAACCTCAATAGGTCCCAAGGAACCGGTCTTTGATAGTTTTCCTAATTGAACAGGTAACGCAAGTAATAAACATACAATTAAGGTTCTATAGTTCATAAAATACCGTTCAATCACGCAACCTCATCATTGTAAAAGTGCCGCTTAAATTCTACAACAAAGGGGAAATAATCTATGTTGTCAATAAATTACTTCGCCTCAAGTGTCGTGTGTGGGCTTTGAGCAACAACACCCCTGACTCTTGGTCAGTGAGCAACTCCCCTTCAGGCTCACCGCCCCATTCGCGCGAACCATGGGCAACAATCTTCTCGAAGCGCTCTAGCGATCCGATCCAGTGTGCGGATGACCGCCGCCAGCGGAAAGGTTCATTCATGCCTTTTGCTTTCCCCTCTAGGTCATCAACTCCCCTCAAAGTCGAACTGATGATCCGGTTGCCCGTCTGATATGTGCCGATAACGATTCAGCAGTGTTTGCCAAACTTTTTCAGTCAGCACTTCTACAACCTCTTCCCCGCCAGGGAGCGTCTCGTCAAGTCCAAAATCAAACTGGATTCCACCTGCATTGTTCAGCAACAAGCGTTTGTGGACTAGAGATGGGGCGACTTGGAACACCCTAATCGAGAGTTTCTGCCCCCGGCGGAGGCCGGCCGAGCACTTCTTAAAGAAGCCGCTTAGAGAGGCTGAGTCACCCTCGTCGTCAACCCGAATAACGTCGAAATTGAGCACCCCACGATTCACGCCAATCCACCGTTTGAAGAGTCGCTCAAAAGCATCCGCATAGTTCCTTCCGCTCCTAAACCTTATGAACTTCACGTAGCGGTCAACGTAGATGAGACGGCTGCCTGCGGGCGGCAATAAAAAGGTTCCCATCGCTCCGTCGATGAAATCTGATAAATCCCGAACGATTTCGGCGCGAAAGTCCGATCGTAATTGCGCTCGCCATTGCCGGACGGGCAGGCCAGATACAGTTAATTCACCCGTAGGCGTTTCTATAACGATTGCCGGCGCAACTATGTTGTTTCGCGCGAGCTGCTCGGTGGCTTTGGCATCACCGTCACCGACCAAACGCACAGCGCACCCCCGATTGCTCAGACGACTAATTAACTCTAAGCAATACGCTGCAGCTATCGGGTCTGTAAGCGTCGAAGATCCAGCCGCAGCAAACGCGTTTCGTAGCCATCCACCCTCGATATCAACGATGACTACGCCATCAGAGTAGCCCACCTCCTCCAAGACCTCGATTGCCTGGACCCTCTTGAGCAACTGCGGCGCGATAACTACGTTAGCAAAGAGGGTCATTGGCAGCTCTCGCTTCAAACAGTACAGCCAAATCTTCCATGCGCTCCTCGAAAAAGCCATCGGGCCAGGGATCTAGAAAACCGCCATCCGCTCCAACCTCGATCAAATGACAGGTTGTTCCCGCTTTCGACCGCTGCATGAACACCAATGCGACGTCGCTGGGGGCAATGCGGGGCACCTTTCTTCCCCGGCGCGCGTTCTCCATTGCCCGACGAACCACTCTAAGGACAAAGTGCTCGCTATGGGTCTCAACGATGACTCGCCCGCCATGCTTTTGGGCAAGGCCCTGAATTACGACATCGGCCATCCGCCCTTGAAGCGCAGGGTGCAAATGTAGCTCTGGTTGCTGAAGAGCTTCCGGCGAGGAAGAGAAGGCAGCAAGCACTATCGGAAGCATTTGAGCAATACCGCTGCCCACTTTGTTGAAGGACCTTTGCTCGCCGTCCACGAGCAGCCACATGTTGAGGCGCCCCGCTCCACTACGCACTCTACCTTGCCAACTATAAGGGTCTTGACCAAAAACAAATGACTTCTCGCTTTCTTGGAAGAAGACGGCGCCAAAATCGAGAGACGCTCCGAATAGTTTTCGATCAGCAAGTATTTTTTTTATACTCCCGAATCGCGCCTCATTGTCAGCATCACTGGCATCTGAAAGATTTCCGAAATCCTCTGGAAGGTGTTTCTTTAGCTCAGAAAACCAAGCCGATGCTAAATCTACTAGGGGTTTATTATTTTCGCCCTGAATTATTTTTCCGTCATTTGTATGGAAATTCAACTCTGGATCGATTTCACGAACGGGAACGCCTCCGGCAATTGGAACGCGGCTTAAAAAAATCGACGTTGGCATTGCGACAAAGGTTGCCATTAACCAATAAATCCCAACGGCCGCGTTGGAATCCTCACCAGAGGGCGCAAGATCGACAAGCCAAGAGGCAGGATTCATGATGGACGGTGGGGACATCGGCCACCAAATTTGGTACGTCCCACGAATTGGCTCGAAATCAATGCAGTGGCAAGGGATGCTTGGCCTCTTGCTTTTTTCCTTTTTGCCAGTCCATGAGGGGTGGATATCCCCGCTACGGTAAGACCCACCGTCTCCATCACAATCTTTAAAAGCTTCTTCTATGTATTCAGCAACGTCTTCCGATTTGGGCGATTCCAACCATTTTTTTGCTCCGTATATTGAAGCTGCGAAAGATGCCTCCTTGAAGTCGTTGTAGAACTCGTCCGGCTGAATGAGTCTGTATTCGATAAACGGATCACCGCCGATCAGAACCGTGCATATAAATGCAGAATCGACTTTGCCTGACTCTAATTCGGCGAAGCGAGTTTCAAAGATTACCGTCAGCCTTTCCCTCCACTGAGAAGGTAGCATCCGGTCTTCGTCATTGAGAAAGAACTGTTGGATAGGCGGCCCGTATTCGACAACTCGAGACATATAATCATCATCAAATTTGGTCGGGCTATATGCCCATAGGTCTCCAGAATCGATCATCAAAGAAAACCCGATTACCACCTCTGGATTCGCTTCGGCCCAGAGCTCATCCAAGCCTCTCTGATAAAAGTTCCTGAGGTCTTGCAGGGCTCTTAGGATTGCGGTCTTTCCTACTGAATTCGCCCCAAGAAAAATCGTAAGAGGGCGAATTGGAATGGCGACAAATCCTTTGTGACTTTGGTAGTTGCCAAGGATAAGGAACATGTCCTCGCCAGAGCACGAGTCAACCCAATGGAGGGTTTCGGCTAAGTTATCGAAAGTTATTCGCATAGTTTTTATTTAACTTGGTGCTTAAGCGTTGGTTATTTCATTATCGGACTTTTACCAACTTCGCTTCAGTCGAGTCGTAGGCCATGTCGGTGATTGTCCCGTCGATTACCTTTCGTACCGCCTCATCAATGATATGAAGAGGCACTAGAAACCACTCCCGAGGCCGGACCGTTTTTCCTTCAACTTCGATCGCGCAGTCAAGTTGAGCCGCCGAAAATATTTTGTGGAATAGCCCCTCGAGGCGTACGCGGTTGATGTTGTGCAGCTTGTAGGTGGCTACCACTTCCACTTTGGCGAGCATGTATGTGGTCTGGCTTTCAGCGCCGGCGATTCGGGTCTCGACGGCCCCACCGGTTACGCCGATCTTGTGGATGAGTTGCCGGTGTTCGGCCACGTACGGGTGATCAGACAAACTTCGCAGCACGTAAATGGTGCCGGTTTCGATGTCCTCAGGCTCCGCCGTGTCGCCAAAGAGGGGCCCATCGTTACGCTCGGTGATGATTCGCGCAGCTTCGTCTCGGTGCAGCGCCCGTTGCATCGATCGAAGCAGGACTTCAGCTTCGGTGCCGTTGTCGAAGATCACGCGAAGTCGACTGTCGCGTCGGCCGTACTCGGTCGTGAACTCGTCACCGACATCCGCCACATAGGCGATCTGACCCCCGACTATGAGGAAAGCATCTTGGCGAATCGTTTCAATTGACCGGGTGGTGAAGGTCAACGTACGGCGAGACTTGTTCGCAAGGTCTTGGCGCACCCGTTCGAACAGAGGCTTGAAGCGCTGAAAGTCATCACACTTCTTTCGGTTGGCGACCTCTTCGGCAGTGCGTTTCTCTTCGCTGGTGCGCACGTGTCGGAGAACAGTGATATCTCCTTCCGCTACCGGGGTGCTCGTCTCAACGCCCAGTGCTGCGAGAAGCTGCTCTTCATCCAGCGCGTCGATGTCGAGCTGATCAGTGGCAGTTCGCGCCAAAAGCCCTGGCGTGTCTAACCCCGCGAGCAGCGATGGAGCTTCTGGAAGCCGCCGGATCCGGTCGAGACGCACTGCATATATGCGCTCGAATATGTCCCGATCTGAACCGTGCATGGGAGCGCGGCCATGCTCCTCGTAGAACCGCAGAATGTCCTCAAATCCCGCAATGATGCGTTCCTCGCGTGGCGAGTGGGTCGCTGTCTTGAGTGGGGCTACTTCAACGCCAAGGGCATCAAGCAGCTCGTCATCATCCATCTCAGACACTGCCGGCTCCGCCTTGTGCTTCAGCAGCTTTAGCCTGCGCCCTGTAGCGCGCGAGTGCGGCGACACCCTCAGCCATGCGTTTCTCCCATGCATCCGGCGAATTAATGTCCGGCAACCGACCCCGCTCATTCTTGAACTGAAGCGCCCTTTTCGCCAGCTCGCGAGCCTCTTCTTCGGGGATGCTGATGCGCTTTGCCGCGATGCTGGCTTGCACCTGGCAAAGCGTCTGTTCGTCCATAGAACGCGACAACACTGAGTAGGCCGCCTCAAAAGGGTTGATACGGTCAATCAGGTCGATGTCGAGATCGCGCACGTTGACGAACTTGCGTACCGCATCAAGCAAAGCGGTATTGCCCTTCTCCGCACTGCCCATGTCGACCGCGCCTGCAAGTTGAAGCTTTGCCTGCTGGGTGACGTTCATCGCTGCGATGGCATGTTGGCGGATGACTTCCTGGTCGGTTTCGCTCAACTCGGGGTAACGCTCTCGCACAATCTTGCCCATGCGGGCTTGAGTCAGCTCTTCGGGTAGCGTGTTCTCCTGATCGAAGAAGCCACGCTCCAGAACAGTCTTGTCTTGCAGAAAACTGGTTACGACCTCGTTGAGATCCTCTCGGCAGATACGAGCCGCTTCGGCGGAATCTGGCTTGGCTAGGCCATTGATCTCGATGTGGCACTGTCCCGTCGAGGCGTTAAAGCCGACATTGCTTTTGCCCGGCTTGTAGCCCTGTTCACCGTAATCGAAGCCCTCTTTCGGGCCAGCATCCTTTGGGGTGAACTCGTATCTCGGAGCAAGCACCTGTTCCATCAGCAGACTGGCGGAAATGGCCTTGAGCATGTCGTTCACCGCCTCCGCCACCTCCGCTTGATCAGCGGTGGGTTCGGCGATCAAGTTGGTGAAGCGCGCCTTGGTCTTGCCTTCTGCATCGCGCGTGGCGCGGCCGATGATCTGAACGATTTCGGTGAGACTGCTGCGATACCCGATGGTCAGCGCGTGTTCGCACCAAATCCAGTCGAACCCTTCCTTGGCCATGCCTAGCGCAATGATTACGTCGACATGGTCACGGTTGTCTTTCTGCGCTGGGTCTTTGAGCGCCGTTAAGACCTTCGACCGGCTGGCTGGATCGCTGTCATCCACGAGGTCAGCCACGCGCAACATGCGGCCACTTGGACTCTGGATGAGATGGAAACCAGTGGCCTCATCGACGCCCTTCCAATCGCCCAGGTTGTCCATGATGTGTTCGACCTCGCGGTGCTTGTCTTTGAGGCTTTCGCGGGCGTTGACGTTGGGAATGTGAACAATCGTCTTCAGCGACGGATCCAAGACCTTGTCGACCGCATCGACATAAGGGCCGGTATAAAAGAAGTACCCGATGTCCAGAGATTTGAGCCAGCGGTAACCGTTGAGCTGCTCGTAGTAGGTGTAAGTCACCGTTTCGAACTTGGCCTCATCCTCGGGGGCCAGAACGGCCTCGCTGTCACCACGGAAGTAAGAACCCGTCATGGCGACGACATGCACTTTGTCGCGAGCGATGAATTCACCCAGTTGGCTACCCAGTTTGTTGTCCGGGTTGCTTGAGACATGGTGGAACTCGTCGATGGCTATCAAACGGTCGTCGAATGCCTCGACGCCAAGTTCATCCACGGCAAAACGGAATGTCGCATGGGTGCAGACCAGCACTCGGTCTGCGCCAGCAAGAAAGTTCTTCACGGCCTCGACTTTTGAACGGGCCACCCTCGGTTCGTCGGATCCAGGCGCGTTGCAGAGATTCCATTGCGGCGCCACCCGCCAATCCCAGAAAAACCCATATCTGGTGAGAGCCTCGTCGGCAAAACTGCCTCCAATGGATCGCTCCGGCACCACCACAAGGGCCTGCTTGAGGCCTTGGTTATGCAACTTGTCGAGTGCGATGAACATCAATGCACGCGATTTCCCTGAGGCGGGTGGCGACTTGATCAGAAGGTACTGCTCACCTCGCTTAGCCCAGGCGCGCTCTTGCATCGCGCGCATTCCGAGTTCGTTAGCTTTCGATGAAGCCCCTGTGTGGGCGGTGACGATAGAGACCGATGGCACCCTGTATGCGTTGGTCGGGTTTCCGGAATCAACGCTCATGATGCATTTGCCTCTGACTTGGCTTTACTCCGGCCACCTGCCTTCCCCTCAGCCTCAACCATCTTCGTGTACAGCTCAAAAAGCTTTTCAAGCCGCTCGGTATCGTTCTTGAAGCGGCGTCCGATGTAGATGCGCTCAAGCACCTCGTCGTTCTGCTCATGAGCAAGACGCAGGTCATCGGGCATGTTCTCGGGATCATATAGATCAGCGATGGTCGCCGGAAAGTGAGCCTCTCGCGCCAGGAGAATCTGCTCCGCGCAATGCGTCAGGTCAGTCTTGTTCTGTTGCGTGAGTTTAGGAACTGGGAAAGTGTTCCAGCCGAGCGTGTTGGAATATCGGAAATCAGTTTTAAGCTTGCCGCAGACCGTTGCAATCCAGACCAGATGTAATCGCGAGGCGATGAGGGCCATGTTCCACAACGGAGCATCGTAAAGCGCGAATGTACTATCTGCAGCGATGCGCTGTTGATCGAAAAAATCGACGGGTAAAAACTGACGAGATTCCGAAGAAACACGTGGAACGACAATGGCAGACCTTTCGGCATAGCCGGCAATCTGCACAAATCTGTGGGGTTTTCCAGAAAAATCTCGAGTCGACGCGGCAGTAGACTCCGAGCGATTTTTAGAGACTAGGGTTAGTCGATCAGCAATAAATTTGCTTTGGGCTGCATCTGCCTTAGCGACCTCCGGAATCCAAAGGCAATAGCGAAGCCTTCCCCCGATTAATTCTTCCGATCCAATGAACTGCCTTATGAAAGGACGTGCAATCTCATCCTTGGCAAGGACTTCTGCCGCCATATCCTTCCCCAACAGGAGATTTCCACCATCGCGTGGCATGTTGCCAAAAAACATTACTGACTGCTCACCGATAGGCTTATTGCATTTTTGGACAGACACCAAACTGTCTGGGACGAGATATGGCCCGATCATTTCGCAACGCCTGACCAAATCATCTTGAAAAATTCTTTTTGGCAAAGACGATGTTTTGCTAAGCCCGATAACAACTACGGTCACCCCGGCATTGCGAGTAGCGAGATTCGCCCATCTAAAAGATGTGTGAGCGAATAAAATTTCACAGCCCCTTTCAAAAACCACGGGCCAAATCTCTGTTGCTTGTTGTCCTTGGCAGATACTGTTAGTCGAAACAAAAGCTGCAACGACATCAGGCACTCGATCGGCATAGTCGAGGAACTTCGAAATCCAACCACTAACAAAGTCGGTGTTCTTTGCGAGCTTCGGATATTTAGACCAGGCATTCAACATGTCTGCTTTTTGGTCGTCGGTCTGCCATTTACTACCGCGATAGGGGGGGTTCCCGCATATGTATGTCTCGCCCCCCTCGTTCGCGAAGTCAATCTCAACTGTGTCTAACGGTGTTTCAAATAGGTCATCTGCGACAATCTGCGCGGAGCGCCCCGTCGCCGGGCAAACGCTCAACCAGTCCAATCTGAGTGCATTGCCGCAGACAATCCAGTTATCAGCATCGAGAGGAAGAAATTCTCGGATTGCGTCTTGCTGGCCCCTGTACAAAACGTCGCATTGAAACTCGGCGATGATCAGAGCGAGTCGCGCGATCTCAGCGGCAAAACCTCGAAGTTCAATCCCGCGGAAATTGGTTAGCGGAATCTCGCTGCGAAGGTGGGTCTCTCCACGTCGCTGATTGACGAGGCTCTCCAGCTCGCGAAGTTGCTTGTAAGCGATCACCAGGAAATTGCCTGATCCGCATGCCGGGTCAAACACTCGAATGCGCGCGATGCGCTTGCGAAGGTTGAGAAGCTTGCGTTGGTTGTCGCCAGCTTCCTCGAGCTGCGCTCTCAGCTCATCAAGGAATAGCGGATTCAGCACCTTCAGGATGTTCGGCACGCTGGTGTAGTGCATGCCTAGTGCGCCTCGTTCCTCATCGTCTGCAACGGCCTGGATCATGCTGCCGAAGATGTCCGGGTTAATGGCTTGCCAGTCGAGAGTGCCTGCGTGCATGAAGTAGGTTCGAGCCATGCGCGAGAACCGTGGGACATCGGTGTTCCCGGCAAACAGGCCGCCATTCACATAAGGAAATCGGTTCGTCCAGTTCGGCAGTTTCGGCTGCACCGCAGCTCGGACGTCGTATTTGATGTTCAGCGCCCTGAAGATTTCCGAGAGGACCAGATGGGTGTTACTCCCGTCCCGTTCGCTCATGCCCTCCACCGTTTTGGTGAACATTCCGGCATCGGGGAAGATCTCCGTGTCCTCGGCAAAGAAGCAGAACACTAGGCGGGCCATGAAATGGTTCATGTCGTGCCTGCGCGCCTCGGTTGCCCAGTCCGGGTTCTCGCGCAGCAGCTCAACGTAAAGCTTGTTCAGACGCCCCGTCGCCCGGATGTCGATCGGGTTCTCTTTGATCTCCTTGACCGTGGAGATCCCGGCCAAAGGCAACAGGAAACCGAAGTGGTTGGGGAAGTCTGGGTAGTCACAAGCGATGGTTTCGCCGGTCGCCAGCTCCTCCGCCTCGAGGGTATGACCGTCGGTGGCAAGAATGAACCGGGCCTTCGCTTTTGCTGTGGCAGGGCTATCTTTCAGCGCACGAAGGGTCGTGCCAACCGCGCCCTCGCTACACGCTGCGATATGGATGTTGTTACGCTGCAGGACCCCGCCTGTAACGTCAGATGCGTTGTTGTTGCCGTTGCGGAGCCTCTTGAGCGTCACGTCCTTGTTGCCGAACGCGGCAAGGAAGGCGAACGGGAACTCCCCTGCATCGAACGGCTCAAGCGCGAGGTCTGAAAGGGCGGCTTCGATCTCTACGGCGTTCATCGCACTATTCACCCTTTCCAGAAATCAAGCAGCTCTTGATCTTCTGGGCTGTAGAGCTCGCCGCCCACCCAGTAGCCGCGCTGATTTGCCAAACGACATACGGCTGCCCAGTCAGGAAAAACACCCCACCAATCGTACTCAAAGCCATGTTGCCCGCCTGGCCCATAAGTCGCCAAGCCCAGCACTGCCGCACGTCCACGAGAGTCGACGATCTGGTAACAGTGAATGCATTCGTAAGGGCCATCTATAAGCACCCTGGACAAAAAGCTTTGGGCGAAATCCAAGCGGTTCCTGTCAGTTACCGCATCCCCTTCGTCGAGACACATCCACTCTCGAACCTCCTCATCGACAAATTTTTCCTGGAGGTAACTTTCGTGGATAGCAGCTTCATAGGTTTCGCAGAGGATCTCGGGTTCATTCAATTCGAGCCAAGATTCCAGCTCTTCCATGTGGGTCGGCACGGCAGCCCCATCTAGCGCGTGCGCAACGGCTGCGTCTATGACTTGAAGGAGGTATTCAGGGAATCTCACACTCGACATATTTTTAGCCGCATCCATTTTTTTCCGCAGCTTGTCTGCAGATGCCCAGAGGGTCTTCTCGATGGCGTCAATCACCACTCTTCTCTTTGACCATGCTAGCTTCGACAACCGGTGTGCCCAAATCGCTGCGCTCTGCAATTGTTTCTCAGCTCACGTTTATTGTGACCGGCAGATCTCAAGGTTTCGCCGTAAGTTTACGACACCCCCATGCCATTGATCAATTAGGGTAAGTTTCTCGGACTCTTTCGGAATTTTTTAAATACCAAGTCCAGACAGCTGTCCAGAGCAAAAGCCTAAAGTCCTTAGGTTCCAAGCTTATTGCGCCGAGAATCGTATATATTAACAATTCATAAAATACAAAGAGGAATGGACCAAAAATCCACAACAGGGAAATTACTTTTTCAATCGCAACCCTACGTCGAATTTTCGAGAGAAGCAGCA
>Ga0164294_10005540_pt1 | contig 10845 bp, 4 predicted proteins | sample GEODES005metaG_FD_111479 | JGI IMG/M metagenome (GOLD analysis project Ga0164294, IMG submission 111479) | Oligotrophic lake water microbial communities from Sparkling Lake, Wisconsin, USA - GEODES005 metaG | ecosystem: Environmental > Aquatic > Freshwater > Lake | place: USA: Sparkling Lake...
AGTTACAGCATGAAAATACAGGTTTCAGTTATTAATACAGTAACTTACGAAACTTTAACTTAAGTTACAATGATATTAAATAAGAGGAAACAATTAGTAACTACAATCAACAATTACTAACTAAAATTACTTACTGCTATCAGTCAATTGAAGATAACAGGTGAGAGCATAATTCCATTTGTTCACTCATATAGAATTCATAAAACTGCAAAAATAATGACAATAATTATTAGATCTGTCACACTACACACTCTTTTAATTTTTTCATTGTTATAATATCGACGTTATTGTAAGTTATACTACTATTTATTTTGTTTTAAGATAATCCTACCGTTCGTTTTTTATTGTTACGTTTATTTTGTGTTCTTACCGTTTGCTGTTGCTGCTGTTGTTTGTTTGACTCCTCTTCTTGTATATCAAAACACTCGAAACGATGCTTTTCATTTTCATAACGTAAAGCCTCTGCTTGAATATTATTAATATATATCCAAACTTCAAAGCTATGTTGTATTTGAAGAGAACTAAAGAGTTCAATAGTTTCCTCTTTATCTTCTAATTCATCAATATCAGTTCCATTAGGCCAACGTATAAATCTTAAATAGTAAATCATAGGATCGGCTGGATTCAATTGTTCAGAATCACGAAGATAACGCATAATGAAACGACACCATAGACTTTCAAATACAACAATACTTCCAACTTCACGTAATGCAAATTCTGTAATTTTTGATTTATTGAATGTCTTTGGTAACTCAACTCTAAAGCGATCATGTAAACAGCCAAGAATAGTTGTACTTAAGGTATCTTCTAACATTTCATAGAAAGCTTCAATACATTTTAACTTGATCTTTGGTATATTTGAGTTTCGTTCAGACATCTCATTAAAGATTCGTATTACTCCTTCATCAAGATATAATTGAGCAAATTTTTCTAAAGTCATATCTGAATAATTGATTAGCGATGACTTAGATTGATACTGAAGAATATTCAGCAAAGCTTGAATTGCTGGTAACAATTTTGATTCAACTTCTGTTTTGTCTTTCACCATAAGATCATCAAAATGATCAAATGAAGGATCACTCTTAACTTGACTAACAATTTGTGATACATGATAAAATAAATTTGTTTGATCCTTACGGAACATCTCATGCTTAAAATGGAATTCATCTACAGCATATAATTTCCATATATTTGTTTGTAGAAACTTCTTTCCATCAATTAATAATTCAATGATCTTGAGCTCAATACGCTCCCAATCACATTCAATACGACCTCCACCACCATAAGATAAGGATGATCTAGTATAACGAGCTAACTTCTCCCATAATTCTTCACGATCATAGAATATTATATCTTCCTTCTTTATTTCTTGTAATCGACATTGTAAGGTCCCATGATCCAATGAATGTAAATATGGTAAACATTTTTTCAAAAAATCATTCTGAATTTCACCAAGATTATGAAGAATATATGTTACTTCTTTTCCTTTACCATTCAAGCGGATACATGAAGCATTAAGATCATCATGTTCTGTTAATCGCTTTGGTATGATTTCCATATCATGACAATCAGGATTATTAAGTTCTTCTTCTCTCATCCTTAAATTTAATGAAAAAACAGGTGATATATCCAAAAATTTATTCCATGCAGTGACATAGTCTTTAAACAATAATAAGAGTGAATCATCATTGGTGTCATGGGATCTATGCTCTTGCAATAAAGATTTAACAGACTGATTAGATGCTTTCTGTTTGTCAACTCTGAAACTAAATTCTTTTCGTACTGCATTTGTCCAGTTAACTAGTGGAATCATTAATTTTATCCTATACATATAAAAGAAATTTAAAAAGAATAAAAGTATAAAGTTATAATAATAAAGTATAGTAAAGAAATTAGTAATCAATAAAATACACATTGAATAAATTGTTATAAACTTACCGTGATAATTGCTCTTCAAATTGGAAAAATGAATTAATAATTGGATAACGACTACTATCGATGTCCCCAAAAGCCATGTGGAACCGTTCATAGCTAGGAGTAACAGTAACCCTCAAATATCGTGCTACAAATGTTGATGGTTGATCTAACTCTTTCATCTCTTTCTCATGCATATTAATATCAATATTAGCAACAAATTTGTGAATTGCTTGAAATGATTCCTCGTCATAATTGTCTAACATTGGACGACATATATTCGAAAGTATATTCTCTACATGCTGTCGTCCATCGGGAGTTGTTGGCAGTGGACCAAGATCTACCGATTTGACTCTTTCTGATAATTCCAGAATTAATGAACACAGTCGTTCAACATTTCCGTTGTTTGTAAGACGCTGCTTAAGGACATTCCAATGAATCTTCATATGTCTCCAACAATGATTAATGCTAGTTTGGATTGAAAAATCATGTCCAAATACTGTCTGAAATGCATTTGGTCTCATATACAACCCATGTAGAATGCAACTATTAACTAACAATGCGAGAATACGATACTCATTAGGAGTTAATAATCGTTCTGAATGTTCAACTTTCTCTAAGAAGTCAGGTTGGAAGTAATAACCTAAAGGTTCATTTGCATTAGGATTAACTCTCTCATGACCTCCTAGGAAGGCATGGTTTGCACCACCGATAACTTTACCACACTGTGGACATGGTCGATTTTCCATTGGTTGTTTACAATTATCAATAACATAAGTGAAACCACATGGACATTTAAAGAAATTATAATTCACATCTCCAATTACACGATAGATTGTATTGAGCTCATGCGAGTTAGATGCTATTACGTATGAATTAGTTACCGACATTCCATCTGTCATATATCTACCAAAAATATTACTACAATTATCCGGAAAACTAGTGACAATTGCTATTAGACAAACTTCATCTAGACCAAACTTAACATCAGGTAAAGTACTATTAATAAGATTATAACGCTTATAAACAACTTCAGTAAATCTTCTTTCAATTGCAAATTCAGGATTATCATCTTTAATTGTTACTAACAAACGAGAAAAGTCAATCTGTGGTGGATCAGCGCTGCGACAATTCCGGAGAAATGCAATTTTACGAAGCTGTTTCCATAGATCAAATTTTGATATCTCTGAAACTATTGTCAACATTAATGTCTCTGATGGAGCAGTCGTGTGGTATAATTCATACCAGGCATTAACAATGCGTTCATCGCAATCATCTTTATCCAATTTCAACAACGTGATTAATTTATCGTTTGATTCCCATGGAAAATTTTTAATCCATGGATATTTGCGACGAAGATTACCATCAGGTCCACAAATCATTTGTAGTTCATTATATGGACATTGTAACGACTTCAGAAAGAACATACAACATGTATAAAATAGTTTATTTCCATGATGTGATCCAATCGAATCTATTAAAGCATCAGAAAGAATAACATTATCTAGATATGGATTTGAACTGAGGCATATCAAAAACCATTTAATAAATGCTAGACCATAAATCTGCTCAATAAATGTAACATTTTCGAATCCAATAAAATTCCAGCGATGCAATAATCTATTGAAACATTCTGCATGATCACTAATGTTGTTGATGAAGTCATCATAGTCGATACCATTAAGAATGATTAATAAATACACTTGATCAATCATTGCTACCGCTATTAAAGAGCTTTTAGTCACAAGATCGAAACAATTTTCAAATGCTAACAATATTTCCTTTTCATAATGATGTTCAATATTGTCAAAGCATAGCATTTGAAAGTTTTTCAAGAAAGAGAATATTCCACCTTCTTCTTCAATACTCCAAATTACGGTGAATATTTTTTCTAAAAAAAATATCAACATAACACTGAGTGCGAGTGGTGGTTTTTCTTGATAACGTACTAAGACAGAACAAAATTTTTGAAAGAACATAGAGCGAACCAGTCGATTAGTCACCTTCTTACTGAAATTTGCATCATTCACGAAGTCATAAACTGGATCTTGTATAATCTCACGATCTATTTCATCACATGCTTCAGAAGGAAAAGCGATAAACAATAATTTCTCCAAAATTTTGAATTCACCATAAGTTATTGCATTTGATAAATCTGGACATGAACTACTAATATCAATCAGAAACTTTAGAATTGAATCAGTGAGAGTATCAGAAATTGAAAAGTCTTCAATATTTTCAAAATATGTGATTAAGGCTGTATCTATTATCACAACTTTGTCTTCGTCTTCTTGTGCTTGAGAGAAGATATTGACTAAATCGAGCATCACTTTGACACCAAGTACATTTCTAAAACAATAAAACAGTATGAAATAAATGTGTTTTAATTAGAGCAATTGATCAAATAATTAAAGAATATATAAAAGTTATTTATACCTCATTAACTCATAGTAGAGGCGTACATCCGGCTTATATTCATCATTATCAAGCGAGAATATAAAGTAGTTCATATTGGTGATCTTTACCAAGTCATCAACTAATGTGATATACGTGACCATTTCTCGACTCCAAGTAATTAATGCATTTACAGAAAGGTTCGATTTCATCATCTTTGCTTGAGATACTTTACAGAAATCAATGATTAATAGAAAAGTTTGAATACGTAAATTTTGTTTATCATATCTTTTTTTATCGATTTGTATTAGCTCTATGACAGTTGCTATTTCATTCTGACGATGTATATCAGCAAATAAAATTATTTTCTCTTTATCATAAATCATCAATGCAACTGCATATCGAAAGTATATTTTATTCTCCCATAACATTACTTGTAATTGTGCTGCGGATAATTCAATTGAATCAAAATTAGAGAAATAACTCTTTAGTGCAACTATTGCTGCTTCAATTTTCACAGATCCAAATGATGATAACAAAAAATGTCTAATAAAATCTTCCTTTAATTCAATAGATAATGTATCACGATGATTGTTGTCAAGTATACAATTCTCAGTATAAAACTCATCAATGTCATGTTTGATACGATTAGTAAAGTAAAGTCGATTTCCCTCATTATTCATCATTATCGGTCCTCCAGTTATAAATAAGTTCTTAATTTTTCTGAATTTTTCGATTAATAACATACATAATGGAAAACGAAATTTACCATAACTACTACAATTAACTCGAAATTCTTTTTCATCTAATGGTAATTTAGTATTCATGAATATCGCAGTATGTGCAGGTGGTATTAATTGGAAGGTAGTATATGTATCCAAGGCGTTATATTTTTCTAATAAATAAATACATGCAGTTGCAGGATTACGCATTCTCTGTTTAACAAATATACGCATTGCTGATACCAATGATGAAGATGAGAATTCTAAGCCTTCACGATAACAAGCGCAAGTGTAAACCCATCCATGATTAAGATTATCGTCTTTAACTATTTCGATAATTGTTCTGTTGCAAATTAAGTCAACTAATGCTAGATTATGAACGAGTTTATCAGCTAACATCTTTAATGAACCTTCATCGGTAGTTGTATACTTAATCAATCCTAGATATGACATTATATCCTCTGTAAATATTGATCGAACCATACACATATTGTCATACATTAGAAAGCTTTCAAAAGAATTTGCTTTATTATCAAGAACAATATTAACTGTTCGTAAGTATAAAGCCTCGTTTTCTTCAATATTATCAATATGAAAGTGATCCCAACCTGGTGAGAAATAACAGTCATAAAAAATGCTTCTATCTTCCTCATATAACTCAGTTCCAACGGTAAGGAGCAAAACAAAACGCTTTTGTTGCTGCTCTACCATATCACGATAGGCAGTAAATGCTCTATCAATCTCGAATTTCAATAACAAAAGGTTTTTCTTATCATCAACGATGTCACATTGAATAATCATCATACTCTTATCATTATTATTAATACTGTAGAATTGATTGATATAATCCACCATGTCTCGCTCTGATGTGAATAAAGATAACTTAGCTATTTGAATATCATCCATTTGATAAGGAAACATTTGTTTATTACTTATATCAAGAATGAAATATTTTGAATAAGTTGTAACCACTGCTTTACAATCAGTCATTGCTTTGATGAAGTTATAAAGGTTAATATGACGTTTATCACTTAGATATTCTTCACATATTTCTCGCGTGGAAGCTTGGTAATCTCCATTTCTAGATGTTGACAAAAGAGACCTAGCGATACCTTGGAATGTAGCAGTGTGCATAAGAGAAGATTGGATAACAGCTTTATCTTTATCACTACTGCTACTACTTCTACTTATACCAGAACTAATTAATAGTGATCCTACTGTATCTCTCGCTGTATAGCCAACAAATGTATCACGAATTGTAAACATATTATTATAACCTTCAATTCTACAAAGATTTTCAACCCATACATCAACTTCTTCAACAATATTTTTCTCAACCTAAATAAAGCAAAGGCAAAAGAGTTATATCAAGTTCTAAATTACAATTATTAATAATAATAAGTTTATAATAATTATAATTATATTAATAACCTGATTAAGAAGATCAAAAATAGGACAGTATTGTTTCTCGTGTCGGTTCAGAAAAGGAGGGTCATATTGATAAGCTCGTTTTGAATCTGCAACAACAATGCATTTGAATTTGTCATGCACAGAAGCGACTGGATTACTGTAAGCACCTAGTGCTACTCTACAATTCTTTTTACCATTGATAATTGTATAATTCTGATTTAGCATGTCATAGAGAGAGCCATGAATAGTGTCTAGATCACGCAAAACTAGTGACTCTCCTCTTTCCATGGATAAAATAATTTCACTAAGCATACGGTAACGATAGTTTTCAGAATTATCATCTTTAAATTTACTCCCAATCATCACTCTATATTCCTGAATACCTGCTCTTTTCATAATTGTATCCATAGCGTTAAGTATAGCATCACCTTCAGTAATAATCATCAAATGACGCGATAATTCATCTTGAAGATTATAAACAATCATATCAAGAATATTAACTTTTCGTTTGAATCTCATACCAAAAATGTTATCATCAACAGACTGTAATCCACCAAAATTTCTACATATTGCAAGAGTATAGCCAGCATTTGTTATTTCTCGATTTTCTTTAAGCATTTTACCAAGAGATTTACATGTTGAATAAAAGTCACGAAGACCATGGAAATCTTTATTTCGTGAATGTTTTTGATCTTGGTAATACTTATCAAAATTTTTAGCAAGAGTATTTAGTATTTGTGAAACATTTCTAGATAGATAGAGCGTATTCAATTCACCAGTTGCTGTGACAATCTCTTTCGCTGTTTCAAATAGTTCAGAAGCATCAGGTTCAGGTCTAGATAATTGAATCACTCGAGACATTTTTGAAGCATCAAGTGACCAATTGCTAATTCCGATAACAGCATAACGCAATTCACTATCATCAAAAGTCTCTAGTTTAGAATGTAATACTTTCAATGGATTGTGAGGAGAAATTTCAGCTAATCCAATCTCATCAAGTAAAATAAGAGGTATTATTTGATCAGAGGTAATTGTTCTATTATTATTATTATTATTATTATTATTATTATTGTTGTCATTATCATTAATGATGTTGCCTTCTTTCCTCAGTAACATATCTTCTGCCTTCTTAAAGACTTTTTTAATACCATCCGATGTAGAAGATTCTGAACCTTGGAAAGAAATAACAACAACCTCTGGTAACTTCTTGAAGAAATTACTTTGAGAGTCTTTGCCACGAAGATGAGAAATAATTAAAGAGATTGCAAGTGTTTTGCTACTACCAGGCTTACCAATTAATACTACCGGAATTTTTGTTAAGATACAAACAAGTAGAACAAAAACATTTTCTCGTAGAGAAAAATTGATTGCAATTCCTTTACCAATAAATTTCATTTCTTTTATATAAGCTTGTTGTTCTTGTTGAATAAATCTTCGAATATCTTCCCCTGACATAATTATATTTTCTTTAAGAAATGTTACTTGTATTAAGTTATCATATCTTCGTCTGAGTTCACTATTCTGTAATCGAACACGATAGCAATGAGCAAGGCATAGTATAAGCGGTATATATTTCCATTTGCTTCCATATTGTCTTTGCTGTATTACATGCGATATAAACCAACGAATCAAAATCTTACATCTTCTTACGTCGCGCATGCTTACAGCACTATTACCGTAAGTTTCCCGAATAAATTGTTGAGATTGAGATACTAAATTACAGAACAATTTTTTCATATTTGTATCCATTTCAGGAATATCTTTTATCAATGCCACAATATATCTCTTCTCATCAGATGGAATCAAAGCTCCAAAGTCCCACACATAATCAAGCATTGACTCAGGAAGCGGTTTCACTCGGTATACAAGATTATCTGTCATCCTCAAAGATCGAGCAGATTGTAATCCAATAATATTAGCATGATCCTGACGTTTCATTCTCTTGTAAGGATTACAAGCAGCGAAAAAAAACACATCAGAAGGAATCTCAAGACCAGATAAGAAACGATCACAAATTACCGTCTTAATAAAACCCAGATCATTACAAGTATTGATTTCATCAAGAAATATCCATAGTGCTCGTCGATCAGATAATGGTAAGGTATTTATATGACAAGTGATATTATTTCTTAAAAATTCTTCGATTTGATGTCGTGATATACCACCATGCAGAGGAAATGAAACTACATTAGCATTTGTTAAATGACCAGCGAAATTTATCATACTAGTCTTACCACAACCAGCTTCACCCATAATAATTACCGGGATACCAGCTTGGACACGAGTAAGAGCCATAGTAATCTTTAGAAAGTTATCCGGTGTTAATACGTAATGTGGTAAGTCTATATAATTATAAATACAATGGAATGAATTAGTTGTATGCGATTCTTATGAATAAATATATATCTGCATATGTACATATAAGTATATACATTAAAGTGTATCTATATGACATGCTATAGAAAAAAATACACACCTGTAAATGTAGTAGCTAAACCGCAGAAATTTGATAGTATTTCACGTAATTGATCACTATTTAATTTGAAATAGTCAATAGGTGGTTGATTTCCTGGTGTCTGATCTACAATCCAATCGTAAAAGTGTTTTGGAATATCAGTCAATCTTTTATACAATAATGTCAAAATACCACCTGATGTTGAGATCATTAACTGATTATCATCTTCCCATCTTAAAATTCCTAAATTTTCATCTTCTAAATTATCAATTGTTGATGCTGTTGTTGTATTATTATTATTGCATTGTCGATTTCGAACATGAACAACAGAACGTGTCGCAAAGGTTCTTATAACATCAACAAGATGACGTATGGTATGAGTACGATTTCTTGGATCATTACCAGTCCAATTAAAAGTTTCAATTAAATATTGTCCTGAAGTTGAAAACGATCGAAGTTGATGAGCTAATACTTTTAGAAACACTTGAAAAACATTCATCGATGGTATCATATCAATATCAAATTTACTAAAGAAATATTCATTTAGTAATGTTTGACATTCTAAAGCAGGGATAGATATCATTGTCGCTGGGATATCATGGAATGCCTCAGGGCAAGGATATGTAAGATCATATGTATGTAACGTATCATTCTTCAAACCAAGTAAATAATTACAAACAATTTGAATATCACTTGCAATATTATTATCTACTTGAAGATTTATATGACCACCAAACACTAAAGTTTGAGGGAAGAAACGAAGACAATCAACACCTTTACCTTTAAAAACATCATTGATCGGAGCTACAGCAGTTGCTTCTTCTATAAAACATTCACTACCTACATTCCAATGAACTACTTGTGTACCTATCTGACTAACTCCAAGATAGAAAATCTCAAATATTGCATATTCAATTTCATTTATTTGAGAGGGAGAAACAATATCAAGATGTAAACATAGCTCTGATGATAAAGATATCGAATCAAGTAATTTTGCAAATTCTTTACGAGAGCATTGATCACTAACCAATATTCGTATAACATTCTTTCTTTTTTGATATGCCTTTTGAAAACATGATCGAGTTTTTCCAATACCAGCTACACCTCCTGTGACTACTGTAACTCTAGGTGCTCTTTGAACAAACAACTTTCTGATTCTTACATCATCCAAGGGTGTATAATGAGAATAATTAAATAATCTAGAACCTATCACTATCCTTTCAGCATCTGAATCTTTTCTTATAAACATCACAAGATTATTATGATAAGCTCTTCTCCTAACATTATCATCAATAGCTCTCAAATACAATATCGATTCGAATAGTGCAGTACGACTAGAATGACCTAACAAGTGGAAATTCAAAATAACATAAGTCTTAGCTTCTTCTTCTTCTTCTAATGATGATGATGATGATGATGATTGATATGAAAATGCGCGAAGCATAAATATAATAAATTCTTCAAATGTCATTCCATCTTCACAAGATAATATTTGTGCTCGAGAAACGTTACCATGAGGATAGATGCCAAATAGTAGAGGTATCACTTGTGAATCTGATTCATAAAGACAATATTCAACTTGAATGGTACTAATCTTATTAACATTTCTATCTTCCACAACTGTTGTGACAGCATATTCAACACCAATGCATATCTTTTCAAGTGAAGCGGCAACGATATTCAAAGCATCAATATAATTATCCGCTATATCTACTAGCTCATTCTTTTTACTTGCCTCCATATCTTTCCAAATTATTTCAACATTCGCATTGGGACAAATATGATCGAACATAAATCCAAGGAGAGACTTAGCTTGCTTTTGACAAATACCAGTTTTCATCATTTCATCCGAAATCAAGTATTCAATCTCCAAGAATTCAAGCATTTCAGCAGTTATTTGTTGGCTCTCTTCATTAATGGAAGCTGTACATCCTCGTAAGTAGTCATACA
>Ga0164294_10005543_pt1 | contig 10842 bp, 11 predicted proteins | sample GEODES005metaG_FD_111479 | JGI IMG/M metagenome (GOLD analysis project Ga0164294, IMG submission 111479) | Oligotrophic lake water microbial communities from Sparkling Lake, Wisconsin, USA - GEODES005 metaG | ecosystem: Environmental > Aquatic > Freshwater > Lake | place: USA: Sparkling Lake...
AGGTGCCATGCCTTTTTGAACTGCGGCCATGTCTATTTCGCTGGGATATTGGTTGAGCAGCCAATAATCAAACACGCGGCGGGCTATCGGGGCCGCATGGGCCGCACCAAAACCGGCATTTTCTACGAGCACGGCCAACGCAATTTTCGGGTTTTCTGCGGGGGCAAAGGCCATATACAGTGCATGGTCACGTTGACTTTCTTCCAATTTACCTGCGTTGTATTTGTCTTTCTGGCCAATGGTCACCGCCTGTGCCGTGCCCGTTTTGCCTGCGCTTTGGTAGCCTGCACCCGCAAACACCCGAGCCGAGGTGCCTTCGCGTGCGACGCCGATCAACCCTTTGTGAACCACGGCAACATGGTCGGGGTTGAAGCCCAGGTCGACGGGCGGGCTGGTGGCGACCGGGATGTTGGCATGGCTCAAAGCGTCTTGTGTGCCCATGACCAGCCGAGGGGTGTATTTGATGCCGCCTTTGGCCAATGTGGCGGTAGCATGGGCCAGTTGCAACATGGTGAAGGCGTTGTAACCCTGGCCAATGCCCAGAGAGATCGTTTCACCTGCGAACCATTTTTGTTGCTCTGTCCGTTTGTAGTTGTTGCGCTTCCACTCGGTGCTGGGCAACACGCCGCGTACTTCGCCAGGCAGGTCCAAGCCAGTGGATTGTCCAAAGCCCATCGGCTTCATGAAGTCGTGGATGGTGTCTACGCCCATGTCATTGGCCAAGGAGTAGTAATACACGTTGCTCGACAAAATGATGGAACGCACCATGTCCACAGGGCCCAGCCCTGCATCGCCGTGACTGCGAAAGGTGTGGTTGCCAAAGGTCCACGAGCCGTTGTCGTTGATGAGGGTGTTGGCTGCACGTTTGCCTGTCGAGAGCGCAGCGATGGCCATGAACGGTTTGTAGGTGGAGCCCGGAGGGTAGGTGCCGCGCAGGGCGCGGTTGAGCAGGGGTTTGTCAATTGATTCGCTCAAGGCTTTCCAGTTCTCAACGTCAATGCCTTCTACAAATAAATTGGGGTCGAAGGTCGGTTTGCTGACAAAAGCCAGCACTTCGCCAGTGTTCGGATCGATTGCGACCAGCGCGCCGCGGCGGTTGCCGAACAGGTCTTCGACCATTTTTTGCAGTTTGATGTCGATGGTCAGCACCACGTTTTGACCCGGCGTCGCGGGGTGACTGGCCAAACGGCGTACGGCCCTGCCGCCCGCTGAAGTCTCGATTTCTTGCACGCCTGTGATGCCATGCAAGGCATGTTCGTAGCGCTGCTCGATGCCCAGTTTGCCGATGTATTCGGTGCCACGGTAGTTGCCTTTTTCGTCTTCATCTTGAAGACGTGCTTTTTCTTTGGGGCTGATTCGACCGATATAGCCGATGACGTGGCTGGCCAGGTCGCCATAGGGGTATTGGCGGAACAAGCGGGCCTTGATGTCAACCCCAGGGAAGCGGTAGCGCTGCGCTGCAAATCGGGCCACTTCGGTGTCGGTCAAGCGGGTGCGGATGGGCAGTGAGTCAAAGCCTTTCGATTCATCGCGCAGGCGTTTGAAACGGCGTTTGTCACGGGCCTGGATGTCGATCAGTTGGGACAGTCCTTCGATCGTAGCTTCCACATCCGGCACTTTGACGGGCGTGATCTCCAAAGTGTAGGCCGAGTAGTTGCTGGCCAGAATTTCGCCATTGCGGTCAAAAATAATGCCGCGCGTGGGGACCGTGGGAATGATGGCAGTGCGGTTGTCTTCGGCTTGTTCTTGAAGGTCTTCGTGGCGAATGACTTGCAAATAAGCCAGACGTGCAAACAACAGGCCAAAGCAAAAAATGATAAAAAATTGGGTGGCCACCACCCGGATGCGGAATTTGTGAATTTCCAACTGCGAGTTGCGAAGTTCGGCCAGTGAGGGCAACCAAGAGGCCATGTCAGAGCATGCGATCGAGCACAGAAGAACGGTCACGCCGCTGAGGGATCAGCAACAATGTGCTCAGGACGGGCCACAACACCGCTTGAATCAAGGGGGCTAACAACAAGCCCCAGTTGAAAAGCGACTGACCAACGAACGAGCGCGTGATCCACTCGGTCAAGGCCGCGAGGACAAACAAGGGCAGTACTTGTATGGATTGCTGATGCACTGGAAACCACAAAAGTCGCCGGTGAATGCTGAGTGCGCCAAAACAGAGCAGGGTATAGGCCAAAGCATTTTGACCGAGCAGGGCAGATTCGTGCACGTCCATCAAGAGACCAAATACAAAAGCAACACCGATGCCCACCCGGCGTGGTTGGTGCACGCTCCAAAAAACCAAGGTCATGGCCAGCAGGTCAGGCGTCCAAAAATAGTTGCCCAATCCGATCAACATATTCAAGATCAAGGTCAAAAACAAACTTAACCAGATGAAAAGGGGATCGACTGGGGACAACAAGGGCTTGCCGCGTTCCATGATCATGGCCGAACTCCTTGGGCGCCAATGTCTGTGGCTTCCAGTGCCGGTAGCTGGTCTTTAGCACCACCGGTTTTTTTGCTGCGTACCGGTTTGGTCGCTGTTTCTACGGGAGGCGGATCGAGTTCTTTGAATTGCTGCAGGACCAGCAAATGACGCCCCTCTTTGTTGGACAGCGGCGTGGCGTGGATGCGTGCGAAAGCCGCATCGGTGCGCCGGTCGATGCGGCTGACCTTGGCCACATGCAGGCCAGCGGGATAGACCCCGTCAATGCCACTGGTGGAGAGCAGGTCGCCAACCTCTATGTCGGCCCCAGGGGGGACAAAACGAAGTTCAAGAGCGCCGCTGGCGTGTCCTGGATTGCCAAAAGCGATATTGCGTTGTCCTGTGCGTACGTTCATCACCGGAATGCTTTGATCACGGTCGGTGAGCAAGGTGACTTCACTGACCAAAGGGTAGACGCGGGTGACTTGGCCCAGAACACCGGATTCGTCGATCACCGGTGAACCCACAAGGACGCCTTCTGTCATGCCTTTGTCGATCACAATCCGTTGGCTAAAAGGGTCGGGCGTTTCATACAGCACCTGAACAGTTTTGGCGCTCACTGACAATTGAGGGCGTAAATTGAGTAGCCTTCGCAAGTGTTCATTTTCTATTTGAAGCTGCTCAATTTTTTGCAGCTTCAAACTGTCCAAGGTCAGTTTTTTGTCGTTTTGGGTTGCCAAAAACCGTGCTTCTTGCAAAGACACAAAATAACTGCCCAAGTAGCCCATCGCGTAACCCGGCTGGAGGATCAGCCATTGCAGCGGCGACATGACGGTCGCAATCGTTGAGCGCAAAGGGTGGGTGATCTTGAAGCGTTCGTCTGACACCATCAAGAGCACAGCGAAAAGCCCAAACAGGGCCACCTTGGAAAAGGCCGATATCCCCTGCCTGAAAAAAGGCGGGGGCGTGTGGTCAATCGACTCCAGTGACATGAGGGGGACGCAAACGTATGCGCAGGCTTATTCGCTGGTGAAAATACTGCCCAAACGGTCCATGCGCTCAAGGGCCATGCCGCAACCTCGAGCCACACAGGTCAGCGGGTCTTCGGCCACCAGCACCGGCAGGCCGGTTTCTTCGGCCAGCAGGCGGTCCAGATCGCGCAGGAGTGCGCCACCACCTGTCAGCATCATGCCGCGTTCGGCAATGTCGGCCCCGAGCTCGGGCGGGGTTTGTTCCAGTGCGGTTTTGACAGCCGAAACGATGTTGTTCAGGGGATCGGTCAGGGCTTCGAGGATCTCGTTGCTGCTGATGGTGAAGCTGCGCGGCACGCCTTCTGAGAGGTTGCGACCTTTGACTTCCATCTCGCGCACTTCGCTGCCGGGAAAGGCCGAGCCAATTTTCTTTTTGATGGCTTCAGCTGTGGGCTCGCCAATCAACATGCCGTAGTTACGACGTATGTAGTTGATGATGGCTTCGTCAAACTTGTCGCCACCCACGCGCACGCTGCCCTTGTAGACCATGCCGCCCAGGGAAATGACGCCCACTTCGGTGGTGCCGCCGCCAATGTCAACGACCATAGAGCCAGAAGCCTCGGACACAGGCAAACCTGCGCCAATGGCGGCAGCCATGGGTTCTTCAATCAAGAACACTTCGGAGGCACCAGCGCCCAAGGCGGACTCGCGGATCGCACGGCGCTCGACTTGGGTGGAGCCACAGGGAACGCAAATGATGATGCGCGGACTGGGTCGGAAGGTACCGCGGGGGTGCACCATGCGGATGAACTGCTTGAGCATTTGCTCGGTCACGGTGAAGTCGGCAATCACGCCGTCCTTCATGGGACGAATGGCTTCGATGTTGCCGGGCACTTTGCCCAGCATGGCCTTGGCTTCGTGGCCCACAGCCTGCAAGGTTTTTTTGCCCTGCGGGCCGCCTTCGTGGCGGATAGCAACAACCGAAGGTTCGTCCAGAACGATGCCCTTGTCGCGCACAAAAATCAGGGTATTGGCGGTGCCCAAATCGATGGCAAGATCACTGGAAAAATACCGACGGAAAGAGGAAAACATCGCAAAAGTCCTTTGTGGCCGAGTCCATGTAAAAGCGACGCCAGCCGAGCAGAAAAAAGTCTAAAAGGTCAACGGTTAGCTTGTTGCAGGACGGCTGCATTAGGGCATACGCCAAACACTGGATAATAACGCATCCCCTGTGAAAAGAGGGTTTGACCCCCCTTTAATTCACGGCTTTGCAGGCTCATCACTTCATTTTTATACCTATGTCATTGACATCTCAGGACATCGACCGGATCGCCAATTTGGCCCGGTTGCAACTCCAGCCGGAAGAAGGCGAGCGCATGCTCGTGCAAATCAATGGCTTTTTTGCCATCGTCGAAGCCATGCAAGCCGTAGACACCACCGGCATTGAGCCGATGGCCCATCCCGTGGCCGCCATCCAGGACATCATGCTGCGTCTGCGCCCCGATGTGGCCAGCGAGCCCAACCAACGCGAAGCCAACCAACGCAGCGCCCCCGCTGTAGAGCGCGGTCTGTTTTTGGTACCGAAAGTGATCGAGTAAGCCATGAGTGATCTGCACACCCTCAGTGTGAAAGCGCTGGCCAGCCTGTTACAAACCAAACAAGTCAGCGCCGTCGAAGTCGCCACCCGCTTTCTGGCCCGCTTGGGCGGCAACCCCCACAACGCCTTTTTGGACGTCGACAGCGAAGTCACGCTGGCCCAGGCCCGCGCTTCGGACGTCAAACTGGCCGACGGCATGGCTGGGCCGCTGGAAGGTGTGCCGGTGGCGCACAAGGACGTGTTCGTCACCCGCGAATTTGCCACCACCGCAGGCTCCAAAATCCTGCAAGGCTACCGCTCGCCGTTTGACGCCACTGTGGTGCAGCGCTTGGCGCAAGCCGGCATGGTCACCCTGGGCAAGCTCAATTGCGACGAGTTCGCCATGGGCTCGGCGAACGAAAATTCGGCCTACGGCGCGGTCACCAACCCCTGGGACACGGCCCGCGTGCCCGGCGGCTCATCGGGTGGCAGCGCCGCTGCCGTGGCGGCGCGCCTGGTGCCCGCCGCCACCGGCACCGACACCGGCGGCTCGATCCGCCAGCCCGCAAGCTTTTGCGGCATCACCGGCATCAAGCCGACCTATGGCCGTGCCAGTCGCTACGGCATGATCGCCTACGCTTCCAGCCTCGACCAAGCCGGCCCCATGGCCCGCAGTGCCGAAGACTGCGCCCTGCTGTTGAGCGCCATGTGCGGCCATGACCTGGACCGGGATTCGACATCGTTGGACATGCCCAGTGAAGATTTCACGGCATCCTTGAACAACTCAATTGACGGCCTGCGTATTGGCATTCCGAAAGAGTTTTTTGGCGAAGGCCTGCACGCCGATGTGCGCGCCGCCGTGGACGGCGCTTTGCGCGAATACGAGAAGCTGGGCGCCCAACTGGTGCCCATCAGCCTGCCGCGCACCGAGTTGTCTATTCCCGTCTACTACATCATTGCCCCGGCCGAAGCCAGCTCCAACCTGAGCCGCTTTGACGGCGTGAAGTTCGGCCACCGCGCCAAGGACTATGTGGACCTGGTGGACATGTACAAAAAAACCCGCGCCGAAGGCTTTGGCAACGAGGTCAAACGCCGCATCATGACCGGCGCCTATGTGCTGAGCCACGGCTACTACGACGCCTACTACCTGCAAGCGCAAAAAATCCGCAGCATGATCGCCGACGACTTCCAAAACGCGTTCAAAGAATGTGACGTGATTGCTGGCCCTGTCGCTCCGTCTGTGGCCTGGAAGTTGGGCGAAAACGCGAACGACCCGGTGGCCGATTATTTGGCTGACATCTTCACCCTGCCTGCATCACTGGCCGGCCTGCCCGGCATGAGCTTGCCCGCAGGCTTTGGCGCTCACAACATGCCCGTGGGCCTGCAATTGATCGGCAATTACTTCAAAGAAGCCCAGTTGCTGAACCTGGCGCACCGCTTGCAGCAAGCCACCGATTTCCACCTTCGCCAGCCGGAGGGCCTCCAGTGAAGCCGGGTTTTTGTGGGAGCGAGGCCTGCTCGCGAATGCTTCGGCCGAATGCTTTTGAAACAGCAGCGGCCTCCTACAGACTCTGATTCATCAGGTGAAAAAAAATATGAGCAAACTTGTCCAAGGCTACGAAGTCGTCATCGGCTTTGAAACGCACACCCAGCTCTCCACTCAGAGCAAAATTTTCAGCCGCGCCTCGGTGGCGTTTGGCGCCGAGCCCAACACCCAAGCCTGCGCGGTCGACATGGCCCTGCCAGGCGCCTTGCCGGTGATGAACGTGGGCGCGGTGGAACGCGCCATCGAGTTCGGCTTGGCGGTGAATTCGCACATTGCCGAACGCAGCATCTTTGCGCGCAAAAACTACTTCTATCCCGACCTGCCCAAGGGCTACCAGATCAGCCAGTTTGAGATTCCGGTGGTGCAAGGCGGCGAGGTGTCGTTCTTCATGCAAGAGGGCAAGGAGACCGTGCGTAAAACCGTGCGGCTGGAGCGCGCCCATCTCGAAGAAGACGCGGGCAAATCGCTGCACGAGGATTCGAGCTTGGGAGCGTCCACCGGAGATGGCCGGGGCCAATCGGGCATCGACCTGAACCGCGCAGGTACGCCGCTTCTAGAAATCGTGACGCAGCCCGACATGCGTTCCAGCGACGAAGCTGTGGCCTACGCCAAAGAACTGCACAAGATCGTGACCTGGATCGGCATCTGTGACGGCAATATGCAAGAGGGCAGTTTCCGTTGCGACGCCAACGTCTCGGTGCGCAAGCCCGGCGATCCGCTGGGCACGCGGCGCGAGATCAAGAACCTGAACAGTTTCAAGTTCATGCAGCAGGCCATCGACTACGAAGTGCGCTGGCAGATCGACCAGATCGAAGACGGCCATGCCATCCAGCAAGCCACGGTGCTGTTCGACCCCGACACGGGCGAGACCCGCGCCATGCGCACCAAAGAAGACGCCGCCGACTACCGCTACTTTCCTGATCCGGACTTGCCGCCGCTGGTGATTGGCCGCGACTGGGTCGAGCGCGTGCGCAGCGAAATGGCCGAGTTGCCCCGCGTGATGGCCGAGCGTTTTGTCAAAAACTACGTACTGCCCGAATACGACGCCACGCAGCTGACACAAAGCAAAGCCGTCGCCGCGTACTTTGAAGCCACGGCCCAAGCCTGCGGTCAAGCCAAGCTGGCCAGCAACTGGATCATGGGCGAAGTCTCACGCCGCTTGAACGCGAGCGAAATGGGCATCGAACAAACCCCGGTGAGCGCCGCGCAACTGGCCGCTTTGATTGGCCGCATCAGCGACAACACCATCAGCAACAACGCGGCGCGCCAGGTGTTTGAGGGCCTCTGGAACCAAGAAGGCCCACCAGTTAGCGGCGAAGGCGCAAATGAAAACGACGCTTCTGCTGGAGCGGCGCGTGTCGACGCCCTCATCGAAGCCAAAGGCCTCAAGCAGATGAACGACACAGGCGAGCTGGAAAAGATCATCGACGAGGTGCTGGCCGCCAACCCCAAAAACGTGGAAGAGTTCAAGGCCGGCAACACCAAGGCCCTGAACGGCCTGGTCGGCCCGATCATGAAAGCCAGCAAAGGCAAGGCCAATCCGGGGCAGGTGAATGCGTTGTTGATGAAGAAGCTGGGCTGACTCCTGAACAGACCAGTCAGGCTGGGCCTGGGCGTGCGTTCATGTTGTTGCTCGCGCAACCCGACCCGTAAACGGATTTTGTCGCCGTCGATCACGTGCGGGCGGATGGCGATCTTGCTCCTGCCCTCAGTCAAACGTGAATGCGCGATAAAATATGCGCATATTTACATGCGCATGGAGATCGCTATGCCCGCCACCCACACTGCCCCTCGCTTGCGCACCAACGCATCTGGCAAACGCGCGACCAACCTGAGCTTGAGCACCGATGTGCTGGACGCGGCAAAACACCTCGAAATCAACATTTCTCAGGTCTGCGACATTCACCTGCGTGAAGTGGTGCGCCGCGAACAGGAGCGCAAATGGCGCGAGGATCATGCCGATTTCATTGCGGCTTACAACAACAGCATCGATGCGCAAGGCCTGCCACTGGACGAGTGGAGAAGCTTCTGATGGCACGCTTTGATGTGTATGCCAACCCGGGCAGCCATGCCGCCACCACGCCCTACCTGTTGGATGTGCAGAGCGACCTGTTCAATGGCCTGGGCAGCAGGATGGTGATTCCTTTGCGCAGCCTCAAGCACTTCCCGAAGGTCAAGTTGTCGACTCGCCTGACGCCGATCGTCATCATCGATGGTGAAGAGTACCTTCTGGAAACGCCGAAAATGGGCGCGGTCCCACAGAAGGTGCTGAATTCACCTGTCACCTCCCTCGCCCAGGCCCAAGATCAGATCACCGCTGCGCTGGATTTTCTATTTCAGGGCTATTGAGCGGCCGGTCTGTGTGCGGCTGCAGCTTGGGCTTCAGACTGGCCACGCTAAAGCGTGCATTCAAACCAGCTTTTCCAACAGCCGTTCTTCCGGCTTGTACCGCGTGCCCCGCCCCGCCCCCTTCTGCACCAACACCCCCATCTCGCACAGCGCGGTGAGTTCGCGGTGGCCGTGGCGCGTGAGACACGTCACAGGTTCGCGTTTTTCTTTGTGCTGATGCCGTTGGCAACGCAGAGAAGTCAGCCAATTTGCAGCAAGGCCTTGATATTGGCGCGAGCATCTTGCAGTTGCACCGGGGTCACCCGGATGAGGCGGATTTTCAGAATTTGCGCTTCACCGATGAAGCGCAAATGGTTTTTTTACGCTTCAGGACTCTGAGCGGTATTCAGTTAGTCAGTACGTCAACACGGACAAAGTTCATGTTTGTCATAAGATACAAACATTAGAATTAAGGGAGTCATTTATGAGCATTCACACTTTCTCCAGCCGCGATTTCACGCGCGATGTGTCCGCTGCCAAACGCGCAACCGTGGACGGCCCCGTGTTCATCACCGACAGGGGGCGGCCTGCATTTGCCTTGCTGAAGATCGACGACTATTACTGCATGACCGGAAAACTGTCGCCATCCCTTTCAGGTGTGATGGATGGCATTGCGGGCGGAAATACCATCGATTTCGATCCACCCCGGCTGAATAACCTGATCCAGGCGGCCTCACTGGATTGAGGGAGCCGCATGTTCATCTTGGACACCAACGTCATTTCCGAACTGTGCCAATGCAAAACCGCGCAATCCATGGCTGTTCGCCAGTGGGCTTCCGCACAAGCCAGCAATCAGCTTTTCCTGTCCGTTATCACGCTTCTGGAATGGGAGTTGGGCATTCAAGCCTTAGAGCGCAAAACGCCCCCGCAAGGCAGTGCTTTACGGGCTTGGCTTACGGGTGTTCGCGCCGCTTTTTCAGGGCGCATTTTGCCGTTTGCAGAGAGCACCGCGCCTGTCTGCGCTGCGCTGCGCATTCCCAATCCACGCTCGGAACGCGACGCGATGATTGCCGCGACCGCTCTTGAGCACAAATTCACCGTGGTGACGCGCAACGTGCCGGACTTTAAGGCTACAGGTGTTGCGCTGTTGAATCCTTGGCTCGGTTAACAAAAGCCATCCTCAAAGGACTTCGTCACCAGCCGTCTCGTCAAAGTCCACGGCATCTTGTGCGTTGCCTTGGGTCATGCCCGCCAACATTTTCTTTAGTTTGAATTCAAATGAGCCCTCAGCATGACACACCCTGTTTAATTTTGGTCCCCGGTTTGATGTGCGATGCCACTTCTTGGGCACCCCTACTGCCTTTTTTGGACGGGCAAGCCCACTACACCGTGGTCGATCACGGACAAGCTGATTCTTTCGAAAAAATGGCGCAGCAAATTCTGGCTACCGCACCGGGGCGTTTTCATTTGGCGGGGCACTCCATGGGTGGCCGTGTAGCCCTGCAGGTGGTGCGTTTGGCGCCCGAGCGGGTACAAGGTTTGGCATTGCTAGGCACAGGCCATCGCCCCAAAGAAGATGGTGCCGCCGGCGAGAAAGAAGTGCAAGCTCGTCAGGCCTTGCTGGATGTGGCCCGCCAACAAGGTATTCGCGCCATGGCCTTGAATTGGGTGCAGAACATGGTGGCACCTTCACGTTTGAAAGATGTTGCCTTCATAGAAGACATTGTGCAAATGTTCGAGCGCAAGTCCGAAGCGATTTTCAAATGCCAAATTCAGGCCTTGTTGACGCGGCCAGATGCCACGCGGGTCTTGCAGCAAGTGCGTGTGCCTACCTTGGTCATGGCCGGTGAGTTTGACGGCTGGGCGCCTCCATCGCAGCACCAGGCCATGGCCGATTTGATTCCCGCACACCCGATCATCGATGTGATCACCGGTTCCGGCCACATGATGATGATGGAAGCCCCCGAAGCCGTGGCCGAGTGCTTTGTGCGTTGGTTGAAGGCTTAGC
>Ga0164294_10005547_pt1 | contig 10838 bp, 11 predicted proteins | sample GEODES005metaG_FD_111479 | JGI IMG/M metagenome (GOLD analysis project Ga0164294, IMG submission 111479) | Oligotrophic lake water microbial communities from Sparkling Lake, Wisconsin, USA - GEODES005 metaG | ecosystem: Environmental > Aquatic > Freshwater > Lake | place: USA: Sparkling Lake...
CACACTATTACGTACGTACTGTTAAAAAATCTTTTACGTACGTACGTACACTGTATGTGGCACAGTGTTAAGTTACGAAAGCCGTTACGAACTGAATGCAAATTCATCTGAGCTCATCGACTACAATTGGAACAGGGAGGGAATCCATCAATTCGTGTTTATCGCCGCATGTGCAGAGAGGAGCTTCATTCGTCGAGTGCCTTCATTCGTCTATGCATTCAAGCTGCAAGATCCTCAGAACAGACTGAAGTGAAAAATCCGCTGCTGCTGATTTCAAACTTTTGCGGGAAAAGATTGCAACGCAGTGAAGCCATTTGTGTGGACAGGGCTCATGGTGATATTTCCAGCTATGACGATGACCCTAGTGAATGGGCTGTGTGGAATCGACTTCAATCGCACGAACTGGGGTGACTTGTTTGCCGACCGAGTGCGGCGGACTCTGTTCCTAGATACCCGTGACATATGCCGGGAAAGCGACCAAAGTCCAGTGCGTGCTATCAAGATAAGGACTACCCAAGTAGTATCTGCGGATGGAGAGGAGATGAGTAGAGTCCACGACGAGGCCTCAACGGAGTGCTTGCACCTGACATTCTTGGAATGGAGTCGAAAGAGTAGCAGTAGTCAACAGTATCTTCAGGATGCATCCGAGCACCAGAGAGTGACGTCTGGCGACACCACAGCATTAGGTTCCGCTTCGCCCTCCCTCTCGAGCTCCTTCCCATCAGCTTATTTCCTCGACACAAGGCACCACTCAGGTGTCTCAGTGTGCATCTCCGAGTTCATCCATGATGCTGTTCCTTTGGACGTGTACGTCACCAACCACGTACACACAGACGTAGATATGTTCCATTTGGCGGAAGGGCTGCTCGATATCTTGTCGAGCCTGAGTGCTGTCCAGATCGTGCACCGCGACGTGATGCCCCGCAACATAGTGGTGCAGCTCTCGGACCGTGCCCCACCTCGGGTGCAGTTGGTGGACTTCACCTGGGCAGTGTCTCCCTCGCTGCAGGATGGGGTCAAAGTAGAGCTGAGCGACCACTATCGCTTCTCCAGCAGCAGCGGACAGGCAGCCCACTGCGACGTGTTCAGCATGGGAGTCGTGCTGTTCGAGGCCCTGCAGTGCCACCTTCTGCTGGATGCGCACTGGATGCTGCCATTGGTACTGATCATGACTGACACCAGTAGAGCTCACAAGGTCTCCCAGTCCACTAACAGGTAGAGTTGTATGCCTGACCTCTAGAGGCCTCAGATTCTACGATGTGACGTACTGTGTACCTTCGTGGTGTCCTCTCAGGCTGTGGACCTACGCTGAGGTGAGGGGACTGCACAGCATGCTGGTGGACCTGTGGAAAGGGCATCGACAGCGGGGTGACAGGAGCTCTACACACCTCAACAAGCCCCCCACCACAGATGACTTCACCTCTCCCCCCACCATAGTCACGCTGAACAAGCAGGTGCTGAGCGGTCACAGAGCAGTGGTGGTCCGAGGAGGCGACTCCTTCCGTCTGTCTGTGACTGCTACAGGCTCTCTGCGAGTAGAGGCGCTCACGCCAAGGCTGCAGTCCCTGTCGCGGGCTGTAGAGACTCTCTGGGGCAAGCGGTTGGGTGGGTTGTCGGTGGCTGAAATAGGTGGTAATCACGGCTTCTTCAGCGCAAGCAGCTTAGTAAGCGGAGCTAACCAAGCAGTGGTGGTGAGTACGTACTCGAGGTATCGGGACAGCCTAGCAGACATGTTCATGTACCTGGGCAGCCCGCTGGTCGACCAGAAACTCCTCGTGGTAGACAGCGTGCTCGACATCCAGAAGGTAGACGTGCTGGTCGCGATAGGATCCAAAGACACTCACTGGGCGGAGAACTTGCTGGGTGACGATGCATGGAGGGTCGATAACAGCTCCACTGCGTGCCTCACCTCCTTGGCGAGGCTGCTGGGCGTGCTGAGCAGCAAGGTGCGGAAAGCACTGATCGTGGAGTGGATCGATCGCTCCGAAGTCATGCTGCAGCGGTACCGGGGCTCTCGACTGGAGTCTTTGTTCTCCCCTTCAGAATGTGCACTCAGCTTGAACGCATCACTCAAGGTCCCCGCCCACACTACCGTCCCACACTACATCGCAGAGCAGCTGAAGATGGAGTACTCCTTCGAGAACTTCATAGCGGTATGTGCACCACCCCACCCTACGAACACATCGCGATACTTCCTCCGGTGATTGATGCGGAGGAGTCACCAACCTCATCTCTACTTGTACCTTTTGTCACCTACCTCTTCTCTGCATGATCGATTTCTAGATACTGAAGCGGCTGTTTAGCACTCTGCTTGAGCTGCGCACTGGCTCGTCCTCCGTGCGTGTCTTCGCTGCGGTGCACCAGCAAGGCTTCTTCTCGCCCTTCTCCAGCGAAGAACTACTCTCAGACTATCGCTTCCACGCCTGGGACCAGTTCCCCTGACCTGTCTGTCTCTCCTCACGACCAACTAGTTCCCCTGACATGTCTGTCTCTCCTCACGACCAACTAGTTCCCCTCCCTACGCGGTCAACTAGCAGTTAAAGAACCTGTGCGGCCTCGCTGCTGTACTGCTAGGCGTGGATCAATAGACCAGCAATTATTATTTCTCAATTGTTCTCTCTCAATTGTGATATCTCTTTATTCTATTTATTATTCGAAATAGCGTTGCTTAATAAATAGCTGCATGGTAAGTTATGGTAATGAGAGTTATGGATACTCTAGAGCAGCTCCTCCCCCTCCGTGTAAGGTAGGTCAGCTGTTGTCCATCACCTCCTGTGTAACATACATACCATGCAGTAGCGATTGCATGAATCAAGCCAGTGACTGGGGCGAATAGAGAGGTGACAATACAGGTGTCTACGCTACCATTTTCCGCTGGTACTCCGCCCTCCGCCGCTCCTTGATATCCCTCAGGTTAAGAGGGTGCTGCTTGTTATGCGCCGCTATGTCCTGTGGAGTGCACGCAAGGACGGATAGTTATTGTTGCTGTCTTTATGATGATGCATGTGTGGAGTGCTCATGCATGAGGTAGACCTCGAAGGTGAGATAGCCGCCTATGACACTCTTGCCCTTGCTGTTCAAGTCAATCATCTCCGATATGCTGCCCACCCACTCCAAGGACTCAGACAGCGACCCCGCACCCAGCAACACGAAGTCGCTCTGTCCACGCTTGGGATTCCGAATACCCGAGATGAGGAAGGCGTGCAGCTTGCCGTCCGCCTGACCTGGGTCCACGTGCGACACCTGTGTGCCCACGAGGTTCACCTCACCCTTCATCTTATCGCCGTCGAAGTAGTACAGCTTGTTGGACTTGTCCAGATACACGGATCGCAGCTTCCACGTGGCGTTGTATAGAGTGCTCCGCCCTACAGTATCACAGTAGCATCCAAGCCGTATTCATTCATTGTTAGCTTAGAGTAAACTACAACCGATGACTGAGGGCCCTCCACGTGCGTTGGGTGGTGATACCTTATTGCTTACCTTTCTTGAGCAAGATGCCCTTCATGACCACGGAGGGAGAGTCCGGTCGGAATGGGGCTGTCTCCGACGCTGTCTGTTGCGTATTGCCCGACGAGTGTGTGCCATAGCTCAGGCTGGCCTTCTTGGACTCGTCATCGGATTCAGAGTGCGTTCCCAATTCGTGCATCAAAAGAGTTGTTTATGATCTTTAGTCAGTAATACCTTGACCGGGTTAACTTGTATTCGTAAGCTTACAGTTGAGATGTCTATGCAACAGCAGAAGCTCACTCCGCTGTTCCCTCCCATCAACTTCACCCCCTTGGAGGATGACCTCTATCGCAGCGGGATGCTCACTGAGATCAACTTCGAGGTATGTAAGTTTGGTGCTATGTATGAGTTATTTGTGACAGAGGTAAGGCATTACTTGTCGCTGCCTACCCTATAGTTCATCAAGACGCTCAAGCTGAAGACGGTGGTAATTCTGTCGATCCCGAGCATCGATAACAGCACTGTTCAGTTCTTCAATCGCAACCATATCGATGTCGTGTTTGTGGAGAACACCGTCAAAGACTCGGGCATCCCCATGAGCGAAGACATGGCCTATGCGGCTCTGACGCTCATATCTGACAAAAAGAACTTGCCGCTGCTGATCGTGTGTAAGTCTGGTAAGAATCTGACGGGCGTGGTGACCGCCTGTCTGCGGAAGATGCAGCGCTGGTCTCTCATCTCTATCTACGAGGAGTTCCGGCGATATGCAGCTGGTTGGCTATCGTTGCGCTCACAGCAGCAGTTAGAACAGTTCATTGAGCTGTTCGACACTGACCCCATTCCTTTCGATAGCAGCACTGCGCCTGCCTTTTTGAACAGATGAACGCAGAGGAAGGCTCCTCTCAAGTCAATCGGTAGCAGACTTTGTTACCACACCAGAACTCCTCATATGATATGATACAGCATTCCCCTCGAGTTGGGCGATCGGTTATCTGAAAAAGAAGTGCTTCGCTTTGGTAGCAATAATTAATTAAATAGAGAGCGGCGACTTGAGCCGAGTGTAATATAATGTATTCCCATGCATGCATGCAACAGCTGCTGTAGCTAGCTACCAACCATAGAAGGTGACTGCGAGATAGGCAATCGACCGTCAGTAGTCTCACTCGCAGGCGCACAGTCGGATAGTCCATGGATGACTAGCGCCGCACTCAGTGAGCTCGGGCTGGGAGTTGACCAGACAGGCCCCTGGCCGGAGTCCGATGGCCGCATCTGCGCTCACGAAGGCGGGTTGCTCTAGTCCCTCCGACATCTCACAGGTGCGACAACTGAAGTACTGCCGCAGCACTTCGCAGTTGTTCAGTAGTCTCGTCTTGTCGATGCTGCACTTGCGACCAGCAACATCCGAACACACCTTGACGAAAGAGAGACAAGTCAGTCATATCACAACCATCACGACCAGTATTCCAACAACGGCTATGCGTAAGCATCATCTACCTCATCACAGCTCACTCCCCGCCAGGCAGCTGCGATGGGCTGCTCTTCAAGACGGGTCTGCTTGCCCCGCAGCAGCAAAGACCGGTCGAAGGCCCAGGGATCCCTGATCGGCTCCACCCCTCGCGGCATCAGGTCACTGTATGACTTGACAATGTCGTGCTCACCGCTATGACTGATATATCCTCGATGGCGGTGGTCCTGGAACACGTTGAACAGAAGAACGTAGTTGCCCCCTCTGAAGGAGAACTCGTGCAGCCCGTGGTAGTTGCCCCTCCGGTGCTCGTGCCACAAACCAAAGAAGTTCGCCACCGGCTCGAAAAGCACCGGTTTCACTTCACAGTCCGTGTCCACCAGTATCCATACACACAGCAGCTCGTCTGGAAGCATTGATGGTCACAGTCAGGATAATTTATAATGATACAACACGAAGGGACTTACTCTCGTACTTGACCAGGTCCGACACGGAGCTAACGTGCGTACATGCCTGAACAAGCTGCTGTAGCCGGTAATCATAGACCAGCGAGTGCGCGGCTAGATAGAGGGCGTCGGGAGGCACCTGTTCCCGCTGCAGGAGGTCCGTCCGCCCGTCCCAGTTGACAGTGGCATCCTGGTTGTAGGCGATGTCTCTGAAGTACTTGTTGTGCGTCTCTTGGGTCATGAAGGTGCCCTTCACTCCGTTGTGGAAGCTCCTCGGCACGTGTGGGTACACGATAGCCCGCTGCCGACTGACCTTGGCGGACCGCAACCAATGGTCCCAGTGGGACTCCGGCCAGTTAGGCTCCAGCTCCTTCTTGTACAGGGATCGGGTCAGCAGCCAGCCCAAGCCGGGGAAGTAGTCAGTCCTCCTCAAGGCGAACGAATCATTGCTGTTGACTGTTGCCTTGAAGCCATTATCGCTCCAAGCGCTGACGATGAAGGTCGAGGGGTCCGACAGCAGGATAGGGTACACTGCCAGCAAGTACTCGTAAAAGTCCGGGGACAGCAGCAGGTCGTCTTCTACAATAACCACCGCGTCGTAGTGATGGTCGTCGTTGAACACAGCGCTCAGCGAGTACTTGTAATGCTTGGCGATCCTGATTGCTCCATCATGGGCAGCTCCACCACGCAGATGGATGCCCCTCTTGTTCTGCAACAGCTTCAGTCCATACTGGTTAGCAATGTCAGCTATCTCCTGCATGGCTCCGTCTTGGCTGATGATGATATTGTCCCTCTCCACCTTGCGCACCTGTAGCAGAGACTCCAGAGTGCTCCTCAGTTGCGACGGACGGTTACAAGTCAAGAGCAATATGGGTATCCTTGCATTACTGTAGTGTTGCGGCGATGTATGTGAGGGCGAGTGACTGCTCAATACGTTCATGTTATCCTTGATGAACCGATGGACCAAAACCTCCACTGTTGCTAGCTTGGACTCGACGGGAGTGGGCTGTATGGAGATAGGAGCTATGAACACATCGCTCCTATTGACAAGTCTGTCTGCAAAAGAGCCATCAGTTATAGCAGGGGCCGCTGTTGACCGGTTCTCAGTGACCACCTCGTTTCTGATGCCCCCAGCAGTGGGTGGGTGTGGGTTCTGGTGGAATAAGACAAAGTAGCCGTGGATACCGATATTGAGTCCAACAAAGAATACGATGACGAGAATCACCACCACTGCCAGATAGCTCCTGATGATCATCACAATAACTGATGCTACTGTCGGTAGTTTTGCATTATTATTATTGTCATTGCGCGTCTACTTTTGCAGGTCGACAACAAACCGTTACAAAGGTACGTACAGTACATTGAGAAATTGACAGGTACGTACTGTGGGGAGTTTTGGGGTATAACTGTTACAGTACATTGATGGAGGACTTGTCAGTAAGTGAGCTCATCCTGGGCATGAGGGACGACTCCTTGAAGCAGCAGCGACTGGCATTGGTGCAGCTTCTCATCAATAGGGTAGCCGACACAGACCGCGCGCTGACCCAGCAGGAGAGCGAGGCAGTGTTTGTCCTCGTATTGACTCACATTGGCAACCACTCGCAGCTCACCCACCCGGTGTTGGACCTGCTGCTACGACTAGTCTCCAATCTCACAATAGTCGAGGCCTATGCACAGCAGTTCATGGACCTCATCGCCTCCTCAGATATCTACAGACATGGCTTCCAATCGTCCGTAGAGCAGTTCCTGTCCTACAATCCCCAGATAGAGGTCGAAAGCGACAAAGCACTTGTAGGAGGTGGAGATGATGAGTGGATCGATGCAGATCCATGGCAATACATGTCGAGTACCTTGTGCAACTTGTGCCAGGTAGAGGGTGGCAGGTCGTTCATGCTGAGGAGGACCTCTGACAGCTCTTTCATAGAGCGTATAATGAAGCAGGTAAGCATCCATCCATCTGTAGCAGGTGATGAGGTTACTATCTCGCTGTTCAGTTTCGATCTAGGAACCCAGTGCGGAGGAGAGGAGCCGTCGGATGCGTGAGAAGGTTGCTGATGATCACGATGATGATGATAATGATAATGTATCACTGTGCAGTGATACTTTCTGACTCCCTGTCTATTTGATGCATGGAATCGGTCGGTAGCTGTCTGTTTGATCAGGACGTGCACTGGTGGCTGGTAGTGGACCTGGGGGTGGTAGACCACATCGTGCTGCCTCTGGTGGTGCATATGCCCTTCTCTGAGCAGGTACATAAATGTCTCATCATCCGCACTAGCTAGCTATCAGTGGAGTATCGTATCGTATCGTCTGGTGGAAGGGATAACAACTGTAAATACTGTCTATCTGTCGATCGGATGGATGCAGGATAAGAAGGGCATGAGTCCCCTACTCTGGATGCAGGTGCGTCGTGCATTATATATATGTATGTATTTGTGAATGTATGTATGTATGCATGTGTGTGTATGTATTTATGTATGTATGTATGTATGTATGTATGTATGTATGTATGTATATTACACGTATTTATGTATTAATTTTTGTCCCATCACAGGCGAGCAACCCGAATAAGACCTCAGAGCCCGAGCTGGACATCCTCATAATGCTGCTGGAGTGCATGGTGCTGCTGTGCCAGAGGAGAGGCGTGAGGGAAGAGCTGCGTAAGCGCCGCGTGTACTGTGTGGTGCGTAACCTGGACGTGCATCTGGGCGAGCAACATGAGCGTGTCACAGAGCTCATCTACGACATCGTCAACTTCCTCATTGGAGACGAGGACCATGCCACGGCGGTGGATAGGTACGAGGACAGCGCTGCATCCAGCATGCACAGGTCGGCAGCTGTAGATGGTGCGACCACTGTGCTGTAATCTGAGAGTAGATAGGTGGTGAATAGAACAGATATGATATATCCTGTCCTCTCAAGTCACGCAGCACCCACCTCCTATACTTACTATGTCATACTGTACATTTGTAAATTGTAAGTGCTACATGCAAGCTGCTCAAGTAGAGATGATTCAGTAACTCCAGACAATCTTTGATGCTGTTTATTCTATCGCTATCATCATCATCATCATCATCAATGCCGTGTCCAGACCTAGTCCGCTCGATGAAGTCCCTTACGGCCTGCCGATACGATACTGTAACCGAATATGTACAGTACACAACACACGAGTACTGCAGCTGAGATCAGCTTTGAGTTACTGCCCGATGATGGCGACGAGAACACCGAGAACAGTCCGGGCTGCAGCGAAAAGCGTCCCTCCTGATGCAACAGGTCGACCGCAAACACGAGGTAGGCGGTGACGACGATCGCTATAGAGGCCACCACGGACAGAGCCTGTGCGTAGTTGCCAGCGATAGCCATCTGGGCATTTCGGTCAGTGAGCGCGATGATCTCTTCGCACACTTTCCTCGTCTTGGCTGCGTTGGGATCAGAAGGCGGAACTCTCTTCAGAATCTGCCTCGCGAATATGTTGAACCACTTGTGGAGTCCACCCGTGGACTTAGTGTCGAGCAGCAGTTGGGCGGCCATGCCCTTACGGATCTTGACCACCCCGGAGAAGACCATCGGGTTGTCGTATAGCTCTGCTAGCGTCGCAATGGCCATCACCTGGGGGATCGCGCAGAAGCGGAACACCTCCTCGGTCTGCAGCAGACTCATGTACTCGAGGGCTCCCTGTGCGCACTGCAGCGCGTCGGTGATCAAGTGGTTGAGGCAAGCCAGGGCACGTTCTCTGGCGTGTGGGTGTGCGAACTCTCCCAGATCGCTGGTCAGAGCGTATGTCTTCCAAATGGACTGCGGCCAGAACGTTCGGCCGTCCACGTAGTCCTCAAGGTAGTCCCTGATGATGTTGGTCTTCTGCAGGAACAGACCCATCGTGTTGGCCAGTGTACGGGACACAGCAGCAACGCGATCGGTCTCATAGCCACTGCTGGTGAACAGTCGACTCAAGCCCTCTCCCACCAGACCAGCCACGTAGTGACAGTATAGGTTGTAAGCCTCCACATCGACGCAGCCCTGACCCAGGTCCTGCTCCACATAGGAAGCCATGCCCGCTCCCATGCGCATGGTGATGTCGCTGATGATCTCCTGCGACCCGACGGACAGGCTCTTGAACACCGACACGCATCGCGAGTATTGCTCCAACAGCACCTTTTCATCGCCCTCCCCAACGCCCTGCATGGACCAGCCGTCCGTGACCAGCCCCGTGCGGTAGAAGGACTGCAGGTGTGCGATCTTCACCTCCGGAGTGTCTTTGAAGGCCACCATGTCGTCCTCGATGGTGTCCAGGGCACGCAGAGCGAGGTAGAAGATGAGCACGTCCATGCACAGAGAGGTGGGTAGCTGGCGGATGACGGCCGCGAAGGAGCGACTCACTTTGTTGAGCATGTCATCGCAGAAGCGCCGATCCGCGTCTTTCAGGTCCGCCTTGTTGGGCAGCGGTGCGCCGTATGTCAGCCACAGCGCAGCGAACACCTCGTCCACATGACTCAGCTGGGTCAGCATGGAGTGCTTGTGGATCTGCACCTTGCCATAGGAGCCCTGCTTCAGAGCAGCATTGCCTATCTTGGCCGCATCGCTCCTGCCATCAGTTTGTGACTCGTAAGGAGAAATTGCTCTGCCCAACCATGGTCCTGCCTTTCCTTTACCGCCCATGTGTTCGGTCGATGGGTCGAAGCGATGAATAGTGGCGACATCTACGAACTGTCTCGTACTGATGGTAGTGCGCAGGTTCGACCACCAGTGCACCAAGAACTGCTCTGCGATGATGCGGAACCACGGGCTCCACAGTAGTCCGCTGGTGGGACTCATCATGGACTGCAACTCGTCAGGCGTGACATAGCGCGTGTCCTGGACTTCCTCCGGGTTGATCTGCAGATGCACCTTCTTCTGTATGAACAGGATGTAGTCGATCTCATGCTCTCCCCAGGGGGAGTCCGCACCGTGAGTCACCACATCGGCTGCCCAGTAATGCAGTCGGGTGAGGAACTTGATGTCCGAGTGATTCAAGAGCTTACTGTCAATGCCCAACTCATGTTCCAGTTTCCTGATGGCTGCATTCTTGATGCCCGGGACCGTCTCATTGGAGATGTCGTCTGGATTGTCCACCTCCGAGGGGGTGAACCCGTACAGGGGATGGGAGCAACACGTATTCGTCCACACCAAGGGGAAGGTGATTTTATCCTTAGCACGCTGCTGCAGCAGGAGCCTGCCTTCGAGGTCGAAGAGGAACACCGAGAATGCGCGGTGCAGCAGCCCTCTAGGGTTTGCACTGCTGAACTCGTGTGAGAACTGCTTACTGCTGTGGCCAACTATAGTGTCATCCTTGTCCACCAAGATGCACTCATCCTTGACCATCATGTCCTGCTGATTCATCCCTTGACCCCACGACTGAGACATATCTTTTAACTTAACTGTAAATTTGATGACGCTCAAAAGATGATGTATTCAAAATTAACTTACGTACGTAAGCGAATATC
>Ga0164294_10005549_pt1 | contig 10836 bp, 11 predicted proteins | sample GEODES005metaG_FD_111479 | JGI IMG/M metagenome (GOLD analysis project Ga0164294, IMG submission 111479) | Oligotrophic lake water microbial communities from Sparkling Lake, Wisconsin, USA - GEODES005 metaG | ecosystem: Environmental > Aquatic > Freshwater > Lake | place: USA: Sparkling Lake...
CCTTCCATCCCATGTAGTGCACCTTGAGAGAGCACCCGTCGCCCTCGCCGTCAATCTTGACGACCTTGGCGTCGTACCAGATCCCCGAGCGCGAGTCCTGCGCCTGCAGCTTCTCGCCCACTGCAGAGGCCGCGCCAAACGGCAAATCGCTGCCGGCCGCCGTGTCGGACGCCGTTGCCAGCGCGCGCGGCCCCGAGGCGGAAGCCGCCAAGGCAGCCGCCGACGATGCATCGACCTTTGGCAGCTGGGCATTGAGCAGGGCGGGATATGAGGGCGCCTCGCCGGGGGCGCGCGAGGGCGGCCCGGCGACGTTCGGCGAGGCGAAGTCGACGCTCGAGAGCGCTCTGACATACGCGGGAAGGACGCCGTACTCGACGACGCCGTCGGTGTCGTACGTGACATCGCACGAGCCATCCGCATGCACGGCCGTCACAACCGCCGTGTACCAGCGGTCAACGAACTTGTTGCGCGGCCGCTTCGCCTTCGGCATCGAGGCAGCGTACTTGGCGCGTACCTGCTTACCTACGTGCAGCTGGCCCGTGGGTGGCGCGCTCGAGGCCGATCCGTCCGCGCCTGCAAACGCCGCCGCCTCGGCCGCGACGATTGCGAGCGGCGCTGGCTTCGGACGCGCGGACGTGGGCAGTCGCGCGCTCAAGGCGCTGCCACCGACGACGACGCCGACACTGCCGCTGGCAGGAGAGGGCGCGCCAGCAGCCGCGCCGCTCGCAGCCGGCGCGCCGCCCGCGGCGGCGCCGGACCCGTCATCAGACTGGCTGTGCATGATCTCGAGCCAGTCTTGATCTTGCTGAGCGATGCGCCTGCTGCTGTGCGAGGCACCCGAGGAAGATGAGGGCTCGCGCGCCGCGGCCGCGGCCGCGGCGAGCTGTGCCGCGGTTGAGGGGTTGCCACGTGGCGAGATACGCTTCATGGCGCTGCTCGGAGCCACCGGATAACCATCGTCCACCGTCGCCGCCGAAGCCAGTGGCATCGCCATCGGGATGGGCGCGAGGACACGAGCGTCGCCGACACCACCGTCGCAAGCGCCCGTCTCCTCGGCGGCGGCGGCGGCACGGGCGGCCGAGGAGGCATGCGCGCGAGGCGACTGGCGCCGCTCCTCAATGGGAGCCGCCGGCCGGCCGATCGTTGGGCCGCCATCGCTGCTGGTCACCGACATGGGCGGCGCTGAGGTCATCGGCGCGGCAGCACTGCGCGGCACCATCGCGCTGCGGGGCGGCGCGACGCTGCCAGGGGGCGCGGCGCCGCCACAGTAGGCCCCAGCCATGGCACTGCTGGGCGTTGACCCCACGACGCTGCTGGGCAGTACGACGCTGCCGGGCGGCGCCATCCGGCCAGAGCGCGACGCGACGCGCGAGGGCAGCAGGCTCGGCGGCGGTGCTGCTGCCCTCTGCGAGGCGGCAGGAATCGACTGAAACATGGTGGGCAAGCGGCGCTGGCTGCCAGGGTCGACGGATGGCGATCCGAGCGCCTCGCCATGCACCGGTGACAGCAGTGCGGGTGCCTCACCGTCGCTCCCCGGCGAGCCGATAGCGTGTGCAGCCATCTTGGAGCGCGCCGTAAGAGGTCGGCCGACGCCCTCGGCCGCTCTCTCGATGTATTCCATTGAGTCACCCGCGCCGCCGCCGTCGTCGTCGTCGAATGTGCCCTCGCAGACGCCCTCGCCCTCGGCTTCGGCTCCGGTGGCGGTAGCAGCCCCGGGCTCAACGCCTTCGGCCGCGCCGCGCCGCTTCCGAGTCGGTCGCGAGGGTTGCACGCCGTCGCACCTGTTCGCACCTGCCGCCTCCGGGGCTGCCATCTCCTTGGCAATCGCTCCCTTGGCCGACGCCGCCCTGGGCGGATTAGCGGCGGGCACAGGCATGTGCGCGGCGGCCTTGGGTGCGGTGCGCTTGCCGCCGCCATTGCCACCTCCAGAGGCCGCCGGCGCGTCGCTGCGCAAGATGAACGCCTCGAACGCCATCCGAGCCTCAGCCTCTGGACGCCGCGTGATGGCAGCGGAGCCGCCGGCCTCACCGGCCTCGCGCGGCTCGGCGCCGAGCTCGGCGAGCAGCGTGGCATACACCGCCGCGGGCGACGCGAGGTGAAAGGCGTTGACGAGTGCGAGCCGGTGCGAAGGAGAGAGCTCCTCAGCCAGTCGATCGTGTGCCTGCCGAATGGTGAGGCTTTTACCTAGCCCCGGGGAGCCAGAGACGTACATGGCGCCGCCCTGGCCAGCGGCGAGGCGCTCGCCGCAAAAGTCAAGTACGGTGCGCAGCTGCTCCTCGCGGCACAGCAGCGCGGCAGGCACCGTCGCCAGGTGCAGCGCCGCGCGCGCCTGCTGCAACATCGAGCGGCGGCGCGTGCACCAGTCCCGCGCCACACCCGCTGCCGAGGCCGCGTCGAGGGCGTCGGCCGCGCCCGTGGCGTTGCTGCCGCCGAGGGCCGCCGCCGCCGCCGCCCCGGCTGCAGAGCAGGAGCATCCCGCCGAGGCCGAGGCGGCGCCAAAGGCCGTCGCCGCCGACGACGACCAGCTGTCGGGCGCCCTCGGGGTCGCGCCGACGGAGTCGGCCGCGTCGTCGGCGCAGCCCATCACACCGGCGTCTGGCACGGGTCCAGTCGCCCCGAAGGCCTCGACGCACTCGGGGCACAGCCATCGGCGCTTCGGCACGCGCTCGAGAATGGGATTCAGGCACCTTTGGTGGTAGCCACGCCCGCAGCCTTCCCTGTCGCAGAGCAGCAGCTCGTTGTTCGGCTCGTCGTCGCCGCCGCCGCATACTTCGCAGTCGGTCAGAAGGTCATCGGCCAGCTGCTGGGCGCGCGTCTTGGCGGACGGCAGCGCCGCGACCGACTGCTGCCACAGGGTCGATGGCAGCAGCCTCGCCGGCGCCTTGAGCGCTGCATCCGGATCGGAGGAGCGCACCATCGCGCCGCCCGAGACCGTCGGGGCACTGGCCTTTGGGACGATGCTCCCCATGAGCCCGAGCTTGCGCAGCTCCTGCCGAGAGAACGGAAAACACGGGGCATTGTGAGAAGAAGGCAGTAGGGCCGCCAATTGTGAGTGAGCGCACCTCGGCATTGTCCTCCATGTTCTTGGCGCGTTTGGCCTCGTAAGCGGACAGGTGCGAGGTGCCGCCGTCGAAGGGGCGCTTGGTGCTCGGGAGCATTCTTGCGCGAGACGAAGTGCCGCTGACGGCACGCTCTGCCGAGGAGGTGGTGGAGTGTTCGCGCGTTCGCGCGTTCGCGCGGTTTTGGCTCGATGTTAAGAGGAAGTCAAGTCAAGTCAAGTCAAGTCAAGTCAAGTCAACTGCTGGCTTCCAGAGCACATTCGATAGGCTTCCGTATGGTTGTCTGTTGTTTATGTATAGACTTGACTTAGACTTGACTTGACACAGCAAATGGTAAGAAAGACACCCAAGAGCAAGACACCACTGACACCAGTGCCGATGACGTGCAGTCATGCGTGACGTCAAGTCAAGTCAAGTCACGTCAAATTGAAAAAGTGAAAACGCTATGTGCCACTCACGCGAGCGATCGGGAGTTCGGGACACAGGGCAGAACCGGGCGCTCCGCGGCGCAACCGGCACCGCTGGATAGCCCCGAGAGTCGGGGCATTAATTAAAACGCATGATCCACTTCGCGTCTTGGTCTTGTCTCACATCGCGTTCACCTTGTCTTGATCAAGTGACGAGCTGAGCTCCCAAAATTTATTCATTTTCCGAGGTACATGTACAATGTATGTCCCGCAGACCCCTTTATTTTCGATTTTTCGTATCACGATCAAACGAGACTACGAGAGTCAGCGCGTTGTCAGCAGCCAACTGCAACAATCATCGACAGGATTCCCCGCACGCCCACAGCTGGGTATCCGGATACAGCCCTTGGGACATATAACTTGGGACAGGTACGAATCGCCTCAAACAGGACAGACAATTGAGGTCAGATTATGCAGAAACCATGGTACACTTCTTCTCTGGCCGCGCTCCTCGGCCCCTGTCCTCGGCGCGGTCCTTGTTGGCGTTTTCATTGGAGCATTGCCAAGATCCCTACGCGGGCACTTGGGCAGTGAGGAAATGGGCAAATGGCCGGAGTCGTGTAAGTGTGTACATGTACCCGTGCGGAACCGTCACTGTCACCAGGCGCGGAGGCGCGCGCAACATGTGGCGCGCGAGCAGGCCGGGGAGACAAAACGACCCGGCCCGCGCCGGACGAGGCGCGTGAAGTTCACACCCCCTTGCGTTCTTTGACTCGTGTGAACCCGTTTTTTTCTAACGGAAAGCCAGGCATCGCTCCGCGAGCGGCGACTTTGGGAAATTTCCGAAAGTCTACTAGGTTTCCTAAGGTAGGGTACTAGCACGAGCTACAATTGCGTTCTCGCAAAAATTGCCTCAGGATTGATGGCGCTCAGCTTCTTGACCTCGCTCTCGTCCGTGCGAGCCTTTCTAGCAGCAGCGAACGTCTCTGCAGCGGATGGTTCGCTCGACATTTCGGTCGATGGGACCGGCATCTACTCCATGCGAGCCTTGGGCCAAGACGTTCCTTTGCGTGGAGGTCTGACGGATCTCACACGGGGAACTCTGACGACGCCATCGGTGTGCAGCATTCTCGGCAATGCGACTTTGCTAGTCGAGAAGGAGGGGTCCGCGGAGCTTAGCCGCAACTTCACCTGCAAGGTCCCACGACCGCCACCGCGGAAGGGTTTCGTGCACGTCGCAGTGACTGTGACAGACACGTTTGTCACTGCGCCCCACTCTGTCAAGATAGCGACGTCCATTGTCGCGGCACCGTCGGCGCCATTGTTCAGCAGCGCTCTGCGCACCGGTCTGATGTGGTCCCAGGCGAGCGAATCGTGCCCCACGCGCTTCTGGTTGCCGTGGAACAAGGGCTGCGTGAACAACAGATGTGAAAAGGAAGGGTTGGTTTTCTGTTCGGCGAGTCCACGTGGCACCAACTGGACCAACCCGCTCTCAGCTGAGGAGCTGCCGCCCTCGAGCGTCCTCTACCGGTACGGCTTGGCGGATGGCTACCACGCGACGCCAACCGCCGGTTGGCTACCGGCCGTTGGCGCCAAGGATGGCTTCTCGCTGCCGATCGCTACGCTGCTGCCTGAGCCAGCCGAGGCGGCCACTGACTCGAAAGGTACCATGGCCTTGCGCGCCCTCCACCCTGCCCGTCCTCGCGCGTGTGCGAGTACAGTCGCCTTGCTCGCCCTCAACTCCCTCGTCCGATGACATCACCTTGCTCGCCCTACACTCCCTCGCCTGAGTCCGACTCACCCCTTACCCAATATGGCAGTTACAGGCGTCGGCGTCTCGCTCGCTCTCGACCCGTCGGACCCGTTGCTAGAGGTCCTCCTCCGCGTGGGACCTTCGAGCTTGGTCTTCGAGCGCGAGCTACTCCGCCTCGGGGGCGACGCGCCTGCCCTCTCCTTCTCTTCACACCTCATCGGCCACGCGGACTGCTACCGGCCGGCGCTCGCCTTTCTGGTGGACGAATTCCCCGACTTCTTCCTGCCGCCGGTCGGCGACGAGGCCGCCACGAGCTTCGAAGGTGCGATCTTTGCTGGCCTCGCCTGCATCTCGCCTGCATCTCGCCTGCATCTCGCCTGCATCTCGCCTGCATCTCGCTCTCGATGAGTCATTTTTGATTCCCGTCACCCGCTCCCCCGCTCCCTCTTACCCGCTAACTGACTAACTGACCGACTTGGTCGCTCCCCGCTCCCCCATCCCCCCTTCTCACCCCGCTGCTTCTCACCCGCAGGCCTCGGCTCATATAGTTGGACCAACCCAACCCTCGAGCTCTTCAACACATCGCACGCGCACGCAGTGGGCTAAAGACGGACTGGGACCTCTGACTGATGGCCACTGATGACCACTGATGACCACTGATTGCCAATCTCATCAGGTGGGCTTTAAGACAAATTGGGACCTCGGGGGCACGTTCATGCCGTACGATGGCCTCTTCTACCCTTATCAGGTGAGTGCCACTAATGGCCTCTGATGACCTCCGATGACCCTTGATGGCCTCCTCTACCCATATCAGGAAGAATGGCTCAACATTGGGCCGATCAACGAAGGGCTCGACCAATACAACGTCACGTACGCCATGATCAACCAGTATTACCAAAAATACAAGTCGCTCGGGTTCCATTCCCTCTCGTACTTCGACATTGGGAATTGGGGCACGATGGCCGACGCCAACTACTCGGGACCAGCCCAATACTGTGGAACGAGGCCCAACGGCCTGCCTGCCCCCTGCCCCACACCCGGTGAAGCCCCGCTTTCCACCTTCTCTGGCCCACCTTTCCCCTGCCCTTCTCTTACCTGCCCTCCTCTTACCTGCCCTCCTCCAACCCGCTCTGTGGCCTGCAGATGGCTCCAACGCGTTCCTGCGAGACCAGCTCAAGCCAGCGCTGGTGCAGCACTTCTGGAATCCCATCGGCGGGCGGGTTGACCAGTTCATTCAAGATTGGGTGGGTACTACTTGGACCTCATGGAGCCCATCTGATGACCACTGATGACAACTGACTGAAGGCCACTGATGTCCACTGATTGCATCTCTCAAGGTGGGTACTACTTGGATGGACCCGATGGAGCCCATCTGATGGCCACTGATGACCACTGATGGCCACTGATGACCACTGATGACCACTGATGACCACTGATGACCACTGATGACCACTGATGACCACTGATGACCCCTGATAGCCTCTCTCATTAGGCGGGTACTACTTGGATGGACCCGATGGAGCCCATCTTCGAAGATCTCCTCGTAGAGCAGGCCGCTCGCCACTTTGAGCGGGTCCCCGGATTCGAAGGGATCGCCATCGACCGAATTGACTACAGCGAGAATTACAACTATGAGAGAGACGACGGCGTCTCCTTTGTGCCCATGATCAAACCTGACAACACGTCACATAACGTGAGTGATCTGGGCGAGTGGGTGTGGGGACCTGCCCGCTCATTGCGCACCTCGTACCGCCATACGATCGAGCGGCTGCACCATCTCTTGCACACCTCGGCCCAAGCCAACGCCACCCATAAGCGCGCCATGTTCCAAAACTTTGGGCAGCTCGCGCGCCTGGAGCTCAATCGCCACTTTGACGGAACCTTCTCGGAGCTCGCCGATCTCAACGCGAACGCATGGATTGGGCTTCGCGCGCCCACTATCCTCTGGACCTACAGCTTGGACAGCAACGCCACCGCGCTCGACGAGTACTTTCAGCAGCACCTGCTCATGGATGCGTATCCGATGGCCCCGATGCATAAGAACGACCACTCCATCGCGCCTGCGAATGACACCGGCTGCACGTGCCCGGCGACTCCGATGATTGAGGCCCTCTACCGTGACTACGGCCGTCTCTTCGATGCGATGCACGGGGCGCGCTGGTTGCTCACGGCCAAGCCTGCGAGCGTCGACCTCGGGTTCGTCAACATCTTCACCAAGAGCCACGCGAAAGGCACTGCGATGGGCGCCGCGTTGGGGGCCGCGTTGCCAGAGCTTGTGGTGCCGATCATGCTCGCCCTCAGCGCCTCGAATGCGCAAGGGTCCCAGCCGCCCTCGAACATCTCGACCCTCACCTTAAACCTTGAGCCGGCAGCCGAGGCTCTCGGATGGCCCCAGGTGGTCGCTGTAACCGCTGCAGCGCTGTATCCGGGCATGGCGGGCGAGCGAGAACTTGGGAGCGCGGCCATCGTGGGCAAGGGCCTTTGGCGTCTCGCGGTGCCCCTCGAAAGGGGCTGTGCGCTTGTACGCGTCACCTTGAAAGCAAACACGCTCTCCTGAGAGCTGTGGGGATACAGCACTACAGCAGTTCACTGTACAGCGAGGTCGCGACGCGTCGCGACCGGACCCTCCGACCCTGCGTCTGGGGTCTGGGACGTGCATCGGCGGGTCGTTCCGGAACGCCGGGTCGGCCGGGGATGATGCGACGTTGCCCGGGGCGGCGGGCTGCACATTCGACATTGTGACAGCATCTACGTACTACGAATCGGTCCGGCGGGGGGTCGCGGGTGACTTAAAAAGGGCGGGGGTATTCTGAATTCTTTGGTAAAAGTACCCCTGCTGGTCACAGCGCTGAACAGCGCCCCAGTTATCTTTTACCCGACCGACACGTTCGCGGAACTCGAACCCCGGTTCTTTGCTTTTCCGGACGGCAATTATGGCCGCTTATCCGCTCGGCGCATTATTCACATTGTCGGTATAGTGGCCGAGTGGTTAGTGCAGTACTTGAAACGTACTGGGCACGCGGTTCGAATCCCAAAGAAGGATTTTTACCCAGTAGGCAATTGTGCTGCAGGCGGCCAAACCGGGACCGAGGCGTGGCAACCCCCGCTCGAGGCTCGTCTTCTCTGCTACGGGGTACAGCCCGGCCACGGACTTTCAGTCTTTCACGTCGAGACGTCGTGGACACGGGGAGTCGCAGGAGTCGGGGACCCGCCACCGGAAGCCGAGCGCGAGTTACGGGACGAATCCGCAATCCCTTCGGATGATTTCGGTACGGGGCACAACACACATTTTACCCGCAGACCCCTAGCAGACCCCCCCTACCCAGCGCACCTGACGTGAATTACCAGGGTGGAGAATTACACACCTGAATCGTAGGTATGGACCGTCTGTTGGACCGGTGCCGGAACCCATGATCAACGCAACGCATTGTATGAGTGCCGCGAATGCGCGACGCACCAGCAGCTGCACCAATCGGGAGTGCCGAACTTGCGATTTGGAATGTAGCACTTGCTCTCAAACGCCGTGCCGAGCTGCTGCTTGACGAGCTCCCAGGCGTCCACAGCGGTGGCGCAGCCCCTGTGAATGGATGGCGTCGGGGAGTGTGAAGTCATCAGTGGTCATCAGCGGCCATCAGCGGCCATCAGTGGTCATCAGCGGTCATCAGCGATCATCAGTGGTCATCAGAGGTCGTCAGTGGTCATCAGTGGCACTCACCTGAGCGAGTCCAAGTGCTGCCTACGCGCCGTAGTGAGCTTATTGGTGAGGTCATCTGCCAAGATGGTCGACACTTTTGGCGAAGCCAGTAGCGCATTACGCACGTCACCTGCGGGTACAGGTGTGAATGATGACCAATGTGTGAATGTGAATGCGGTCATGGGATCTTCCCACGGACCAATGGTCAGCAGCCCGGGGAGCCAGAGGGCCGGATCGGGAGTAGCCGAGACACTGCGCCCTCAGGGCTATGCACGCCATCAAGGGCAATCATGGGGCAATCACGTCATCAAGGGCAGTCGAGAGGCAATCAAGGTGCAATCAAGGGACAATCAAGGGGCAGTTAGTGACGCACGAGACACGCCCTCGGGGCTATGCACGCCGTCAATCGACCACACGTCGCAGTGATGCATCGCGGGCGTCTTCGTGGCGTTGATCTCGTGGTCGCTGAAGCCCTTGATGAAGGTGGTGCGCCCGGGGAAGCGAGCGCCGAGGAAGCGCAGCACCGCTGCGGAAAAGAGGGTGGTGGACATGTCATTGGGACGTCCTTGGGACGTCATTGGTACGTTATATGAGATTCTCACCTGGCGAGAAGGTAAACTCTTGAGGGTCCACGCTCAAGTACCTGATGAGGGAGGACAGCCGAGGTCATCTGAGAGGCCATGAGAGGCCATGAGAGGCCATGAGAGGCTATGAGAGGCCATGAGCGTACCTCGTCTTCTGCTCGCCAGTGAGTGCGAGGAAGAGGGCAGCCGAGTGGCCTTGGAAGAGACCAACCTCACACAACGATCCGATGTTCGCCGACCGGGGCGAACACGATAGCGCACTCGCGTACCTGACGATCAGGGAGGGTCACAGACCGGCCGTCCCCTCTGGGTTGAATCAATTGCAGGCAATGGCCGTACCCGAGCAGTTGCGACGGCTCGGTGCCCACGTTGCCATAGCTTCGGAAGAACTCGAGCACCTGGTGAGGGAGGCCATCAGAGGTCATTGGAGGCAATCCAATCAGATGTCATCAGAGGCCATCTGAGGCAATGAGAGCACCTTGTGTGCCGGCTCGCCGCTGTTGATGAACGCTTGCTCCGCATTGTGGCTCACACCATCGAGGACACGGACCAAGTGCACCAGAGGAAGCTGCAGGCCCGACGTAAAGGCGTGTGCTAACGCCGCGGCCGCCGCGTCAAAGTCGGCGCGGCTCACCTTCGAAGTGAGCGTGGCCATCGAGCTCGGGCAAACTACGCCATTGCACGCGCAGAATACGCAAAATATGCCGTTGCGCCATGAGGGCGCTACCGTGTTGCTTGCCAGCAGGCCGCACCAATCGGCACAACTCCCAGTACGCTGTTCATGGGCGGACCAGCACGACGCATTCGCTTTCATGAGCACCACCGGGAAGAAACTGGGGAAGAAAGCGTGGGCGTCACCTTTAGGAATCGAGGGGGTCGACCGAGAGGAGTTGTAGATAACAGTCGGCTCGTACCGTACACACCTCAGAGTGTGGCCGCTAGCTTGGCGGCGGTCAAGAGGGCGGAACACGCAGCTCTTAACCAATCTCAAAACACTCTCGAACACGCACAGAAGATCCCAAACCCACCCAGGTTTCGGGAATCACAGCCGGCATGCAGGAGTGCACACACAGCGCCGCTGTACTGTGTGGTCCTGTTTCTAATTCACACACACACACACAGGGGACCACAGGTCGAACAAGACCGACCCACAAAGGGGATAGTTCAGCTTCCCACAACACTCCCTCCTCGGTCGTAATGTTCGACCATAGATCTCGAGGGGGCCTCCATAGGTGATCCCACGGTCCGGGTCAGAGAACAGGTATCCCATCGCATACAGGACTGCGTCATGGTGAGCCTGAGTCGGGAACTGCGAGTACTGGCCAAGCGAAGACGTGTA
>Ga0164294_10005550_pt1 | contig 10836 bp, 9 predicted proteins | sample GEODES005metaG_FD_111479 | JGI IMG/M metagenome (GOLD analysis project Ga0164294, IMG submission 111479) | Oligotrophic lake water microbial communities from Sparkling Lake, Wisconsin, USA - GEODES005 metaG | ecosystem: Environmental > Aquatic > Freshwater > Lake | place: USA: Sparkling Lake...
CCGCTTGAAGCTCGGTGGCGGGGAGGTCGTAGACCTCGCACAGCCAGACCTCGGTGCCGGCGGGGGCGGTGCCGAACATGGAGACCTGGAAGCCGGCGCCGTCCGCGGGGGGCGCGAGCACGGGGAGCTCGGCGGCGGCGGGCGCGGTGTCAGCGGCGGGGTCACCGCAGGCGGCGAGCAGGAGGAGGGGGAGGCGCACAGGGGGCTCCGACCGCGAGGGGGAAGCTCGGGCCGTACCAGTGTACCCTGCGTGTGTGACGGCGCCGCACCTCGCCCTGCTCCTGACCCTCTGGGCGTGCGTGGAGCGCGCGCCGGAACGCAGAGACGAGGAGGAGAAGGCGGCGGACACCGGCGACACCGGGCCCCTCGACGAGACGGCGGACACGGGGGACAGCGCGGACACCGCCGCGGGGCTCCCGTGTGTGTTGCCTCCCGCGGCGGAGGTGGACACCGCCGCCGGGCCGCCGACCGTCGTGTACGCGGTGCGCCACGCGGAGAAGGGGACGGGCGACGACCCGGGCCTCACCGCCGAGGGGCTCGCGCGGGCGGACGCGTTGGTGGGGCTGCTGCACGAGGTCCCGCTCGCGGCGGTCTACGCGACCGACCTCGTGCGGACCCAGCAGACCGTGGCGCCGACGGCGGCGGATCACGGGCTCACCGTCGTGATCGACTACGACCCGGAGGAGGAGCTCGCGGCGCACATCCTCCTGGAGAACGCCGGCACCTCCGTCCTCCACGCGGGCCACTCCTACACCCTCGACGACTTCATGGAGGCGCTCGGCGTGGCCGACCCGCCGTCCACGAGCGACTACGGGGACGTGTGGATCCTGACCGTGGCGGCGGGTGGCGGCGTGACGCTGCAGACGACGTGTTTTGGGGAGTAGGCGCGGGGGTTGAGGGGGCGCGGGGCGCCGGCGAGGGGGCGCGGGGCGCCGGCGAGGGGGCGCGGGGCGCCTCGCGCAGCGAAAAGTCCTACTTCAGGGGGCATGGGTGCCACCCATGCCCCCTCGGATGGGACTCGCGTCGAGCCAAGCCCCTTCGAATGAGACAAAGGTGGGCTCCGAGGGCCCCGTTGGCCCCGAAGCGACCCCGTGGAGCCGGGGCGCCCACGAAACTATCGGCGTTTGTCCTTGGCTGCGTGCGTCGTTAGGCGCGTACGTCGGCGCGCGAGTCCCAAATGAGGGGGCATGGTGGAGCGCGAGTCCCGTTTTTGGGGGCATGGTGGCCCCTATGCCCCCCGAAACAAGACAATCCTCGCCCCGCGCGCCGACCCGCACGCCCAGACCGCGCCGGTTCGCGCTCCCGGCCGCGGGATCGCGACCCCCACGACCCGCGCGAGGGGGCCGGAGGGCGCGCCGACCAGCGGGAGGCGCGGTTCGGCCGTCCCGGCGCCGATGCGCCGGGGGAGGCCAACCGAGCGGCTACGCCGCGAGCCCGGAGGACACCGGCGCCGGCGTCCGCGCCGGCGACGCGCCCCGCGTCAGACGCTCGCCTCGAAACACGCGCGGTAGAAGAGCTCGGGGCGGGCGCGCGCCACGTCTTCCCAACTGACGCGGCGTTCGAGGCGGCGTTGTTGCCAGAGCTCGAGGGTGAGGCGGCGGGTGACGGCGGCGAGGTTCGGCACGCGCGGGAGCGGGACGCAGGTGGACCACGCCCAGCCCGCCTCGACGCGGTAGGGGCGGCCGACGTAGACGCCGGAGGGCGCGGGGCCTTCGGGGCGGCGAACCTCGGCATACGGCAGGAGGGGCACGCCGGCGCGGAAGAGGCCGGGGGGGGAATTGTCCACGATGCGGGCGGAGCGCACGAGGGGGCGATCGTCCTCCTCTTCGGCCCACCAGTCGAGGGGGCGGCGGCCCTCGAAGGTCATCGCGACGAAGGCGAGCACGCCGACGATCGGGACGGTGGCGGGGCGGTCGTCCCCCGTGACGCGCTCGGTGAGGACGGCGTAATCGGGTACCAGATCCTCGACGATGTCGGAGAGGACCTCGTCCGGGACGAGGACCTCGGCCACGCGCGGCGGCCGGGTGTCGTGGTGGCCGGGGTGGTCGAGCATGAGGAGGGCGGCGAGGTGGAGGAGCTCGGGATCGTGCCAGGGGGCGTCGCCTTGCAGGACCGCCGTGGCGCGGGCGTGGAAGGCGCGCTCGGCCTGTTCCCACGCGGGCTCGGAGAGGCCGAGGCCCCCGAAGCGCTGGTAGTTGACGTAGCTGCCGGGCTCGAACAGGGCCTCGTCCCCGGCGTGGGGGTCACCGTCGGCGAGGATGGCGGGGATCACGTCCCGCTCGGGGGGGCGGCGCATCAGGAGGCCTCGTCGAGGTAGAGGGAGGCGGCGGCGCGGTGGGCGTCCCGCACCTGGTCGACGAGGGCGGGCGGCCCCTCGACGCGGACCTGGGCCCCGAAGCCGAGGAGCCACTCGCGCAGCTCCGGGCCGACGTTGACGCGCATGCGGAGACGCACGCCGCCGTCGGGCAGGGCCTCGATGCGCTGGGTGGGGTGCCACTGGCGTTCGCGGATGAAGATCGCCTGATCGGGCGTGAAGCGGGCGACGACCTCCTCAGCGGGGCCGCTGGTGATGCCGAAGCTGTCTGACACGATGGCGTGCGGATCGTAGGCGGTCGGGTACTCGAAGCGCTCGCGACGCAGGCGCGAGAAGCGGGCGAAGCGCTCGACGGCGAAGCTCTTGACCTTGTCCTCGGCCACGTCGCGCGCGAACAGGTAGAGCCCCTGCCGGTAGGTGGCCAACGTGAGGGGTTCGAGGCGGTAGACCTTGCCAAAGCCACCGCGAGCGGGACGGTATTCGGCGTCTGCCGGGTTCGAGTAGAGAAGAGCGCTCACAATCTCGTCCAGCTTGTCCGGATCTGACCGATATTCCTTTGCATGCTCCGGGACCGCCATGAACTTTCGATCGAGATCGCGCGTCAGGTCGATGGTCGAGCGGGCGATGGCCGGCTGGAGGCGCTCGATGGCGCCCTCGAGGTCGGCCGCGAAGGACGTGCCGTCGAGGAAGGTGAAGAGCGTGCGCCCGAAGTGGAGCGACAAGACCTCGGCCAGGGTGAGCTGCACGCCCGAGCGCGCGTACGAGGGCTCGAGCGAAAGCACGCGATCATTGCCGACTCCCTCGTCCCGCAACGGCAGCCCGAGGTCCTTGAGATCGGACAGGTACCGGCGCAGGGTGCGCGCGTCGAGATCGAACCGGACCATCAGATCGTGCGCGGTCACGCCGCCGCGGCGCTGCACGATCTCGAAGATCCGCACGAACTTCTGGGACTTGTTGAGGCTTTCGTCCGTCATCGAGGGGGCTCACGTAGGGGGGCGGACATATTTTGGCACAGGTGCAGGACAAGATGTGGGTGTCCGGTAGACACCGGACAGGTGTTCAGCTAATCTCGTGTTCAGGTCGGATCACCTTTCGCGGTACAGGAGCCACACATGAACGCCACACTCTTCCTCGATTCCGTCTTCACCGTGCTCGCCTCGATGGGCCTCGTGGGCGTCGCGGCCCTCACCCTCTGGCTGCTTCCCTGGTCGGACGGCGAGCGCGAGGGCACGGCGCGCGCGGCCACCGCGGTGGCGCGTCAGGCGATGGAGACCGCCGAACGCACCCGGATCCCGGCGCGGGTGCTCGCGGCGCGCTGACGCGCCGAGCGGGGACACCCGCCGGCGCCGTCCAGCGCTGGCCGCTCCCTCTCACTCCTCGAGTTGGGGCTCCGCCGCCTTCGCGGCCTTCCGGGCCTCTACGATCGCGTTGAGCTTGTTCCCCATCGCGGCCATCTCGTCCAAGGACAGCGGCACGTCCAGCACGCCCGTGAGGAGGCCCCCCTCCACATCGAGCGCGAGGTAGAGCGGCCGCGGGAGCACGTGGAGCGGCTGGTTCGGGCCGTCCGGGATCGCGCCCGCGCTGAAGACCAACGGCCACTGTGCCGCCAACTCCGCCACGGAACCAGCGATCCACGGCTCGCCGGCCCCGCTCTGCATCGCGTTGAGCGAGGCCGCGTCCGTGGAGACGTCGAGGCGGTTGGGGCTGGCGGCGACGAAGATCTGTAGGATGCCGGCGGAGAAGGTCAGGTGGGTGGCGTCCGTGCGCTCCACCGGGATGTCTCCCGCCTTGGCGAAGCGGAGGACACGGCGGATCAGCTTCTTGGCCGGCATGTGCCCGGAGAACGGGATGACCGCGGCGACGCGGGGCGCGGGCTCCATCCCGAGCACGGCGAGGGTGGTGCCGCCGGTGACCGGGAAGGCGTTCTGGAAGCGGCGCGCCTCCCGGAGCTCCGCCCCTTCGAGGAACGCGGAGAAGTCGATATTATCGAGCCCGAAGCCGAGCAGGGCGACGGCGAGGGGCCGGTCCGGCGAGCGGACGGTGGGGGGGACAGCCCCCTCGAGGAGGATGGCCTCGGAGCTCTGGAGGCCAGGGACGGTCGCGGCGAAGGACGCGGGCTCCCCGGGGGTGAACGGGAGGTGGACGGAGAAGTCGAGGACACCCGCGTCGTCCAGCGGGGCGAGCCCGGAGATGAGACAGCCCGGGGTCTCGGGCAGGGAGGCGAGCATGCTGGCGGGGAGGTTGCGCGTGGCCGGCACGGGGTCGGGGCCGGTGGAGAAGGTGGCCCAGCCGTCGACCACGGTGATGCGCGTCTCGTCGCCGTCTGCCGCGCGGATGCCCCAGCCGCGCGGCCCTTCGAAGACGCTACCGTCCTTCGCGAAGCGCGTGGCCAGCTCCGCGGCGGGAAGCGGCGTGTCGAACCCCAGGCGCAGCGCCTTGGTGTCGGACCAGAAGGCCATCGAGACCCGCGCCTCGGGCGCCAACGCCGAGCGGATTCCCGCGAGCGCGGGGCCGACGGCGTCGAGCGGGGTGTCGTCTCCCAGGTCGGTGGCGGCCGTCTCTACGCGGCGCAGGAGCTCGCCGGCGGAGGTGCACGCCACGGCCACATCGGGGGCGCCGAACAGCTCGCGCTCGAGGTCGGCGTGGAGGCCCGCGCGGGCGGCGGCGGGGAGCAAGAGCGCCGCGGCGAGGAGGGACATCGGTACTCCGGAGGAGCGACACCACTATCCAGACGCGACGCCGGTCGTGCGTCGGGAAGCCGTGCGGGCCTGTCCTCACGCGGGGGCCTGCCGCGCCGCGCCTCCCCTCGCGTTAAACGCCGCCGCCCCCTTCACGCGCCGCGGAGACTGCCCATGAGCCGGTACACCCCCCACGAGATCGAGCCCCGCTGGCAGGCCCGGTGGCGCGCGGAGCACACCTTCCGCACCGACGAGGACCCGGCAAAGCCCAAGTTCTACGGGCTCGTCATGTTCCCCTACCCCTCGGGGGACGGCCTGCACGTCGGCCACCCCGAGAGCTACACCGCGGTCGACATCGTGGTCCGCTACAAGAAGGCCCTCGGCTACCGCGTGCTGCACCCGATGGGCTGGGACGCCTTCGGCCTCCCCGCCGAGCGCAAGGCCATCCGCGACGGCGGCCAGCCCGCCGAGATCACGGCGAAGAACATCAGCAACTTCCGCGGCCAGATCGACCGCCTGGGCTTCTCGTACGACTGGGATCGGGAGGTCAACACCTCCACCCCGGACTACTACAAGCACACCCAGGCGATCTTCCTGAAGCTCTACGAGATGGGCCTCGCCTACCTCGCCGAGGTGCCGGTGAACTGGTGCCCGGCGATGGGCACGGTCCTGGCGAACGAAGAGGTGCAGGACGGCAAGTACGTCGAGACCGGGGACCCGGTCGAGCGCCGCCTGATGAAGCAGTGGATGCTGAAGATCACGGCGTACGCCGAGCGCCTCCTGACGGACCTCGACGGGCTGGACTGGCCCGCCGGCATCCTGGAGATGCAGCGCAACTGGATCGGCCGCTCCGAGGGCGCCGAGGTGCGCTTCGGCACCGACGCGGGTGACCTCGTGGTGTTCACCACCCGCCCCGATACCTTGTATGGCGCCACCTTCTGCGTGCTCGCGCCCGAGCACCCCCTGGTCGCGACGTTGTCGACCAACCCGGAGGTGGCGCCCTACGTCGCCGCCGCGAAGAACCGCTCCGACATGGACCGCGCGCTCGCCGCCGAGAAGGAGAAGACCGGGGTCTTCACCGGCGCCTACGCGACCAACCCGCTGACCGGTAAGCAGGTGCCGATCTGGGTGGCCGACTACGTGCTCTCCACCTACGGGACAGGCGCGATCATGGCCGTGCCCGGTCACGACGAGCGCGACTACGCCTTCGCCCAGAAGCACGATCTCCCCATCGTGCGCGTCGTGGCGGACGCCGCCGGCGGCGAGCTCCCCTTCGCGGGGGAGGGCGTGGCGGTCAACTCCGGCGTGATCGACGGCCTCGGCACGGCGGACGCGAAGGCGAAGATCCTCGACCACCTCGAGGCCCAGGGCCTCGGCGTGCGGAAGATCCGCTACAAGCTGCGCGACTGGCTCTTCTCCCGCCAACGCTACTGGGGCGAGCCCTTCCCCATCGTCCACCTGGAGGACGGCACCATCTGCCCGGTGGAGGACCTCCCCGTCATGCTCCCCGAGCTCGAGGAGTTCCGCCCCACCGCCGCCGGCGATCCGCCCCTCGGCCGCGCGACCGACTGGGTGCAGACCACCTGGAAGGGCCAGCCGGCCCGGCGCGAGCTCAACACGATGCCGCAGTGGGCCGGCTCCTGTTGGTACTGGCTCCGCTACATGGACGCGCAGAACCCCGACGCCCCCTTCGCTCCCGAAAAGGAGAAGCTCTGGGGCCCGGTCGACCTCTACATGGGCGGCGTCGAGCACGCGGTCCTGCACCTGTTGTACGCGCGCTTCTGGCACAAGGTGATGTACGACGTGGGCTGGGTCCACACGAAGGAGCCCTTCCAGAAGCTCTTCAACCAGGGGATGATCCTGGCCTTCTCCTACCAGGACGCCGCGGGCAAGTACTACAAGCTCGACCAGGTCGAGGAGCGGGACGGCGGCTGGTTCGTGAAGGGCGCCGACACCCCGGTGAAGACCCAGATCGAGAAGATGTCGAAATCAAGGTACAACGTCGTCAACCCGGACGAGGTCGTCGAGGGCTGGGGCGGTGACGCCCTCCGGCTCTACGAGATGTTCATGGGGCCGCTGGAGCAGGTCAAGCCCTGGCAGACCGCCGGCGTCCAGGGCGTGTACCGCTTCCTCGAGCGCGTCTGGCGCCTCTTCGTGGACGAGGAGACCGACGCCCTCCGCCTCGCGGCGGACGGCGCGATCACCGCCGACACCCGCCGCGCCCTGCACGTCGCCATCAAGGAGACGACGGAGGGCATCGAGGCCCTGCGCCTGAACACCCCGATCGCGAAGATGATGGAGCTGGTGAACGCCGCGAAGGGCGCCGCCCTCCCCCGCGCCGAGGCCGAGGCCTTCCTCCTCATCCTGCACCCCTTCGCGCCGCACATCGCCGAGGAGCTGTGGGCGCGCCTGGGGCACACCACCTCCCTCTACGGCCACCCCTGGCCGAAGTGGGACCCCGCCGCGCTCGAGGTCGACAGCGTCGCCATCGCCGTGCAGGTGCTCGGCAAGCTGCGCGGCACGTTCCAGGCCGCCCCGGGCGCCTCGAACGAGGCCCTGCTCGAGGGCGCCCGCGCCGTGGAGAACGTGGCGAAGCACCTCGAGGGCAGGACGATCGTGAAGGAGATCGTGGTGCCCGGCAAGCTGGTGAACTTCGTCGTGAGGTGAGCCGCGCGATGGGGTAGCCTCCGCCGCGGAGACGACGATGAAGGACCCCGAGCACAGCCCCGAAGGGACCGTGGGCGCCGCGCTCGCCCACCTGCTGCCGCGCCTCGGCCGGCGGTCGGCCCGGGCGTGCCCGTCTTGGCCGCCCGACCTGTTCGCGGTCGTGGCGAGCCTGCTCGATCGCTCGGGCGCCTACGTCCACATCGTCAACCACTGGCCGATCGATGCGCAGGCCACCGACGGCGACTGGCGCGCCCGCATCGACGGCGTCGCGGCAGACTGGCTGCGCCGCCTCGGACGTCCCGCAGCCGACTGGCCCGTGTACATCTTCGGGGACAAGCCCTTCCGTGTGAAGCCGCCACCCGACGTCGAGGCGTGGTGGGCGGTCGTCTGCGCCGCCTGGGACCTCCCGATGGAGGCGCTGCGTCGCAACGCGGATCCCGCCCTCCTCGAAGCCCTGCTCGGCTTGCTCGCCGCCGCGGACGAGGTGTGCACCGACGTGGGCGTGAGCCCGGACGGCGGGCCGGTGGTCCACCTGGCCAAGCTCGTGCTCCAGCAGCGCAAGGGCCGCACCCTCTGCCGCGAGGTCCACCCGCAGAAGGCGCGGGTGCTCCCGAAGCAGCACACGCCCCAGCGCGGCCTGACGCTCCGCTCGCTCTCGGTGCACCTCGCGCTGGCTGCCGCGAGCGACCTCGACCCGGTGTGGAGCACCTTCCCCGGCGTCGCCCCGCGCGCGGGCCTCAACGTGCTCCTCCTCCCCTGGCCGCTCGCGGTGGAGGCGCGCCAATTCAAGCCCTTCCTCCAGCCGGATCACCACCGGTGCGCCCTCCCCGACCCCTACGGCTTCTTCCGCTTCGAGCCGCGGATCGACGCGGAGGACGTGGCGGCCAAGGTGAAGGACGTGGTCGACCGCGCGCGGCGGCTCGTGGGCGACATCGACATGGTCGTGCTCCCGGAGCTGGCGCTCACCGTGGAGGCCTTCGAGCGGGTGCGCGCGGAGGTCCTGACGATCAACCCCAACATGCTCCTCCTCTCGGGCGTGTGGGGCCGCGCCCACGGGGACACCCACCCGTCGAACCACCTCTCCGTCTCCGTGCCGGTGCTCTGGCCCGACACCGCGGGCACCGCGAAGTCGAGCACCTTCCCCATCACCCAGCGCAAACACCATCGTTGGTGCCTCGACCGCACGCAGATCATCCAGTACGGCCTGGGCGCCACCCTCACGGCGACGCGCCTCTGGTGGGAGCACTCGGAGGTGGCCGCGCGCGAGCTCAACTTCGTGACGGTGCACGATTGGCTGACGTTCTGTCCCCTCATCTGTGAGGACCTCGCCCGCCAGGATCCCGCGGCCGACGTCATCCGGTCGGTGGGCCCGAACCTCGTGATCGCGCTGCTGATGGACGGGCCCCAGCTCCCCAGCCGCTGGCCCGGCCGCTACGCTTCCGTCCTCGCCGAAGATCCGGGCTCGTCCGTGCTCACGCTCACCAGCCTCGGGATGTCCACACTCTCCCGCCCCGCCCCCGGCCACCCGCCCCGACACCGGGTGGTGGGCCTCTGGCGGGACGCCGTCTACGGCGAGCAGCCGCTCGAGCTGCCCGACGGCGCCGACGCCCTCGTGTTGTCGATCGCGCCGGAGCTGCGCGAGGAGTGGACGGCGGACGGGCGCCGGGACGGCGGAGAGGCCAGCTTCCCCGTCTTCTGCGGTGTGCGCCCGGTCCCGGTGTGAGTATAGTGAGAGGGTCTGCACGACCCGTGATTTGACGGCCGTACACACGTTGCTTACCGAGGGAGCGTCATGCACCCCATCAACCTCACCGCGGCGCAGCTCTCGTACCTGACCGCGCTAGGCCAGATGCCGAAGGTCAAGCGGCCCGAGGATGTCGCGTTGGTCCTCGCGGCCTTCGAGGGGTTGTCGCGTGAAGTGGCGGCGATCCTCCTGGATGATCCCTCAGGAGACACCGCCTCTGAAGAGGCCCGCGCCGTCGCCGGGGCCATCCGCGCGTGGGGCGCCGAGGGCCGCCGCCGCGCCGCCGGCCGCACGCCGCGTCGGTACGCCGCCGCGAGCTGACACTCCCCGTTAGACCGGGCCATGCCCACCGCCGCCCGCACCTCGCTCTCCCTCCGCTACGCCGACGCCCGGCTCGCCATCCTCGACCAGCAGGCCCTCCCCGACGCGGAGCGCTGGCTCGATGGCTCCGACCCCGACGAGATGATCGGCCACCTCCACGCGCTGCGCGTACGCGGCGCGCCGCTCCTCGGCGTCGCTGCGGCCCTCTGCCTCGCGTGTCTCGCCCATGACGGGGCCGGCGCCCCCGCCCTCCACGCCGCCGCCGACCGCCTGCGCGCCGCCCGCCCCACCGCCGTCAACCTGCTCTGGGCCATCGACCGCATGCGCCCGACCCTCGCCGGGAGCCCCGCGCAGATCGAGGCCGAGGCCCTCGCGATCTTCGACGAAGACGCCGCCCTGTGCGACGCGATGGCCGCCCATGGCGCCGCGCTGATCGCGGACGGCGAGGGGATCCTCACCCACTGCAACACCGGCGGGCTCGCGACGGCGGGCGTCGGCACCGCGCTCGGGGTGATCCGCCGCGCGTGGGAGTCGGGGAAGAAGCTCCATGTCTGGGTAGACGAGACGCGCCCGCTCCTCCAGGGCGGCCGCCTCACCACCTGGGAGCTCGGGCGCCTCGGCATCCCCCACACCCTCCTCACCGACAGCATGGCCGCCGTCGTGATGCGGGACGGGCGGGTCCAGCGCGTCCTCGTGGGCGCGGACCGGGTGGCCGCCAACGGCGACTTCGCCAACAAGATCGGCACCTACGGCGTCGCCGTCCTCGCGGCCCACCACGCCGTCCCCTTCCACCCCGTCGCGCCCTGGTCCACGGTCGACCTCGCCTGCGCCGACGGCGCCGGCATCCCCATCGAGCAGCGCGCTCCCGCCGAGGTCCGCGGGGTGACCGGCCGCGCGGACGGCGTGGGCGCCGTGCGGTGGGCGCCGGCGGAGACGCCCGTGTTCAACCCCGCCTTCGACGTGACGCCGGGCACGTTGGTCACCTCGTTGGTGCTCGACACCGGCGTGGTCACCGGGGCGGACCTCGCCGCCGGGAAGCTCGCGGAGCATGCGCGCCGCTGAGCCGCCCCGGGCTCACTCCCGGCAGGCCGCCCAGCGGTGGAGGAGCGTGA
>Ga0164294_10005551_pt1 | contig 10836 bp, 5 predicted proteins | sample GEODES005metaG_FD_111479 | JGI IMG/M metagenome (GOLD analysis project Ga0164294, IMG submission 111479) | Oligotrophic lake water microbial communities from Sparkling Lake, Wisconsin, USA - GEODES005 metaG | ecosystem: Environmental > Aquatic > Freshwater > Lake | place: USA: Sparkling Lake...
AGAAGCGTACAACTGGTCGTTGCCGTCCCCCCCGGAAAGGGTTGCAGCACCCTTTTGTACATATGAGCTTGTACTGTAATCCTGGCTATACAGCACGCCACTCGCCTTCAAATAGTCGTCGTCTGCACCCCCAGATAAGTACAAACTAGTACCCGTGGCGTTAATGTTGTCATTACCGGAGCCGCCATCTAGTGTGTGCTCTCCGGTCAGGGACTGACTCCACAAGCTGTCTGACCCAGCACCGCCGTCCAACACGTTCGATCCTTGGTCATCTCGTAGGATATCGTTTCCCTCACCCCCTTTTAGTATGTCATTGCCAAAACTTCCATCAATCGTATCGTTGCCACTACCTCCTGTGACAGTGTCATGGTTAGCACCTCCATCAATCGAGTCGTTACCACCAAGGCCATCAATCAAGTCGGCCTCGCCTGTGCCTTTTAGCGCGTCATTGCCATCCGTTCCTGTGAAGGCTCCGAGTAAATGGTCGTAGCCTTTGACATCCATCGCTGCAGTTTCAATTGCCCCCGAGGAAATCTCCAGCTTCCAGTTAGCCAAACCTGAGGAGCCTGTTTTATCCGAGCTTGCAGCGACATCCGCACCAGTGAGTTTGGATAAATCTGCAACAAAGGCCCGGCCTTTATCTGTTGCTCCGACATCGCAACCGTAAAGAAGAATATCCCCGTTCAAAGACAATCGTGATCCAATACTCTTGAGTTGATTGGTGTAGTCGGATATGTTGGAGTTGCTGAGAGTTGTGTTACCAAGGTATAGGTTTGCAGCTGAACCATGGGAGACAATCTGTATCGAGTTCAAGTCCGCGTATGAAGACGCGGCTTTTTTGATTTGCTCGATACCATCCTCCTGAGCCGATAACAACGCCCATGCGGTATCGGCAGAAAGACTAGCTGTTAATTTGTTTATGTCCTGAACACGACTGTCAATAAATACTAAGTTCTTGATGTTCATTTTGGCACTCCAAAAAAAGAAACTGCTGAAGGCAGTGAATAGCAATATGCTACTATTTATTTATCATTTCAACAGGTTTAAAAATAAAACCCCTAGTAAAAATCAAACTCACTAGCCAAATAGTTAATAGTTAATAGTTAATAGTAAATAGTAATTTATCCCATAACTCATCACTTACTGCATTCCTTTATTAACTCTTTCCGATAAAGGACGTGCCAAGTAGCTAAGCAAAGTTCTCGGGCCTGTCTTAACCATGACAGTCGCAGGTAAACCTGCTCGCAATCCAAGCTCTTTCAGTCTGGAGTCATCTTGCAAACTAATACGACACTCCAAATACATCTGATTAGTTCTAGCGTCGATCACACGATCAGCAGATACGTAATCCAAAGTACCCTGAAAAATTAAAGAGGAATTGCCCGGGATTGTTGGAAACATGACATCTACGTTCATACCCTGAAATACGTTTGTGGCGTAGTCGACGGGCAATCGCGCGTCTAGGACCAGTACGTCACTGTCAGGAACGATCTCCATAATGAGTGTCCCAGCTGTAATATTAACTTTGGGGTTGTGCAAGCTCGAATTCATAACGCGACCGCTTATGGGCGAACGAATCTTTTGCAAGGACAAAGCATGCTTTATTGCAACTAACCGCTCTCTAAGCTCTCTCAGGCGAGATTCATTTTGATCGAATCTAGACTGAATTTCTTGTGTATCACTTTGCGCAAGAGCCAGTTGCGACTTTAAACCAGCAAGTGCATTTGGACTAAAGAATCCTGCACTGGTTAGCTTGTCTGAGGATTCGTATTGAATTTTTATAGCTTCAATTTGCTCTTTACGAGCGCGCAATGCCATAAGCAGAGATGCGTTTGAGGTCTCTAACCCCCTAATAGATTCAAGAGCAGTCCTCTCCTCAGACTCCAGGGGCTTGGTGTCAAATTCAAGGAGAACGTCTCCCAAAACAACGGTGTCCCCTAGCCTCTTTTCAACGCTAGAAACGAGCCCAGTCATTGGGGAAATAACAGGGACCTTTTCAATTTTTGCAAGAAGAAAGCCTGAGCCAGGGATGCCCTGGTTTAAGGGAAAAACACTTGCCCAAAAAACAAAACCAACCACACCAAGTACTATTACTAGGTAGCCTTGGACTTGCGCATCGAACCCTCGAATTTTGGACATCAACGTCATTAAATCTACTTTCTAAGTGCCAAACTCTGCATGACTTCTTCCCTAGTCCCATGCATCTTTATTTGACCATCAACAACAACCGCCACCCTGTCCGCGAGTTGAATTAAAGAGCCTTGGTGTGTTGTAAAAATAACCGTAGCACCATCTTTTTTCAAGGTCTGTAGTGCGTTCAATACATGCCGGAGAGATACGTCATCGAGTCCACTTCCTGGCTCGTCAAGGAAAACTATGGCGGGATCGCCGTAAATAGCACGCGCTAGCCCGACTTTGCGCTTTTGCCCCTCAGAAAGCCCCTGACCAGAATCACCCAAAATACTTTCATAACTACCCGGCAGAGACATGATCATTTCATGCGCCCCCGCTAACTCAGCAGCCCTGATTAAGGCTTTACTGTCGACGGTGGAAAATCTAGCAATATTCTCAGAGATTTTTCCCGCCATAAGCTCAGTTGTCTGACTAAGGTACCCAATATGTTCACCAAGCCCACGCCAAGTTTTGTGGGCCATTTCGGACCCGTCGATAAGTGCCTGCCCCTGATCAAGAATAGTTAAACCAGCTAGTGACTTAATCAGCGATGTTTTACCCGCCCCGCTCGGACCAATAATGGCAAGGCATTCGCCCGGGTGCGCTACTAAATTAATAGAGTCAAGCGTTGGTCGACCTTCATTTCTTAACCTAAGAGTCGCGTTTACAAGCCTCAACAGACCCTTTGGCCGTCCCAGGCTGATGTTATCTCTCCTCTCTTCATAGCCCTCAAGAAGTTTATTTAAACTGTTATGAGATTTCTTAAAGTCTGCAAACTGCTTCCATGAGACTATTAGACCCTCAATTGGCGACAAAATTTTCCCTAGAAGGATAGAGCTTGCTATTATCATTCCTCCAGACAACTCACCCGTAATTACCAGGTAGGCACCCCATCCGAGGGTCAATGATTGAATAGCCGTCCTGAAAAATTTGCTGACAGCAGAAAAACTGACCCCCCTGGTACTAGCGACTAGCAAATTCTCCAGGTACAGACTTCGTGCAGCCTTTAGCCTGCCAGCAATCGAGTCGCCCATTCCCATCAGCCGAATAGAGTCAGATGCAGAGAGAACGTTGCTAACCAGTCGCCTCTCTTGCGCTATTGCTTTTTGCGATTGCTCTAGGCGCTTAGTTGTTGCCCAGCTGCTTAATATTGCCAAAGAAAATAAAAAAAACGTGCTAACTAATGCTAAAAAGCCAAGGGTGCTGTGTAACAGAAATATAAATAAAAGATAAACAAAAAACCATGGGGCATCCAACAAGGATAGGATTGGTTGACCCGTAATAAATTGTTTAACGGCCGACAGGTCCTGAATCGAACTCAGCTCCCCAGTCTTATTGGAGTTAGAGGAGTTAATTATTTTGCTATGAATCAACGGGCTAACGATTGCATCTAATTGCTCAGCCAAGTCAACTAGCACTTGGCCCCGAACTCTTTCAAGTAGAGCATAAACTAAATATATATATAACGATATTAATGACAGTCCTATGAGGGTATTGTCGTCACGACTACTTAGCACTCGGTCATAGACCTGCAACATATAGAAGGATGGGGTTAGCATCAACACATTTATTACCAGGGAGAATAAAAGCAATGAAATATATTCGCTCTTAAATCTCCAAAGAATTTTATTTAACGACGTTTTATTAGAGTCCATATACTTTTACTAAAGCCCAGATTCAATAATCAAAAAAATTATTAAAGATTATGTGTTGTTGATAAGCAAAGAAGCAGCTAGGGCATCGAGAGTCCGAAGCTCTTTGTGCTTAGCTAATGAGGCTAGTAGTAAAGCAAGCTCCGTTTAACAACCTTCATGCTTCCAATAAATTATAGAATTAATAAAAGTAATCTCTAAGCCCCTCTATCACTCGAGACAAGATCAAGTCATTTAATAATATTCACCTTTAGATGATTCAAAGCCATTCAAGTTAAGCTCTCGTTATGCTTTATATTTTTATTCACCAAAACTTTCCCGGACAGTTTCGACACATCGCGAAAGCTCTTGCAGATAATCCCTCCAACGAGGTAATCGGCATTGGCGACGAAAACAATATTAACACTAAGCTCGTTCTGCACCCACGTATAAGACTGCTCACCTATCAGCCACATGGAGCGGGCCGCAAAGAAACCCACCACTACCTTCGCGACTATGAGGGGCACATTCGCCGTGGACAAGCCTTAGTTCGCCTATTATTGAATCTTCGTGACCAGGAGGGCTTAAAGCCCGACGTGATCACGGCCCACCCCGGCTGGGGAGAGGGACTCTTCCTTAAGGATGTATTCCCGAGGGCAAAGATCATTCAGTATTTCGAGTTTTACTATCAGGGCACAGGGGCTGACACTGGCTTCGATCCAGAATTTCCAAATTCATTTGACGATCAGCTACGCGTTCGCATCAAGAACAGCACTCAACTCCAAAGCTTGATTGGCTGCGACTATGGAGTCTCTCCTACGATCTGGCAAAGGTCTCGTTATCCTGCAGAGCTACAGCACAAGATTGAAGTAATCCACGAGGGAATAGACACGACTGTCGTGCGCCCAGACCCCAGTGCCAGCTTATTTATCAACGGGCACCAGCTCAAGTCTGGCGATGAAGTCGTCACCTACGTAGCACGAAACCTCGAACCCTACCGAGGATTCCACACACTAATGCGGAGCATCCCAGCCCTGCAAGCAAAAAGGCCAAACGCACGAGTCATCATTGTGGGGGGAAGCGATGTGAGCTACGGCAAAAGACTCCCCGAGGGTGAGACCTACCGCAAGCGTTACGTTGACGAAGTCAAGGACGAGGTAGATTGGAGCAAAGTGTTTTTTGTGGGCAAGTTGAGCTATGCAGACTATTTAAAAGTGCTGCAGGTCTCCGCCGCACACGTCTACCTTACCTACCCGTTCGTACTCTCTTGGTCGATGCTGGAGGCCATGGCCGCTGGCTGCTTGTTGATCGCGTCAGATACAGCGCCAGTCAAGGAGGTGATCACCGACGGGATGAATGGGCATCTAGTAGACTTCTTTGACCACGAACAACTTTCAACTCGAATAGATATGTCACTAAGAGAATCTAAGGATTCACAGAGATTGCGGGATGCGGCTCGTCAAAAAGCAGTTAGTGAGTACGATCTTAAGACGATATGCATGCCAAAAATGCTTAAAAAATTTACTTAATCTTTTAAGTATTCAAACTTTTGGAAATAAATTCAAACTCTCGGGTAGTAATAATCACAACCCGAGAGATTTTTCACGCAATGATTTGGATATCTGTAGATTGCAAATCAGGTCGAGATGTATAGGTACCTAGGATGGCAATTTTTATGGCCTGAAGAGGACTACTACCATCTTGATCGTAGTATAGGGAGCCGTCGTTCTTGTCGTAAAAAACTCTGTCGTCAGCATCCTTATTTGTTGCTGTGAATGATTTAAAGTCACCTGCAGAAAGTGAAACTGATGGCCCCCCCCCTTGAACTGGGCCACCCGTTAAACCTGCAAAAGCAGATTTACTTAGCTGAATCTTATCTGATCCAGATGTAAAGTCAGCTATATTGTCTAAGTTTGGACTTGATGAAGTAGGAAGGAAGTTGAAAACGAAAATATCAGAATCGCCCCCACCCAATAAAACGTCATTTCCTAAACCGCCACTGATAATATCTTTACCATTTCCACCAGTAATAGTGTCAGCTTGAGAGGAGCCTTTTAAAGTGTAGTTTCCTACAGCCAACGGTGCCAATGTGATGTTGAACCCTTTACTTCCTAAATTCACAGCAGACAAATCAACGGTATATCCACTCGCTGTTTCAATTGTTGCGCTAGAGTTGTTTTGAGTATTTGAAGTAGCAGTCCAACTCGACGTGAGCGTTGCTTTAACTGATCCCTTGAATAAAACATTCAAGGAGTCAGAGCCACCTAAATCAGTAATGATGTCCGTTGCTGACTCACTAATAGTAAATATATCGCTCCCTAAACCACCAGATAGCGTGTTGGCACCCATTCCCCCCTGGAGCCAATCATCGCCAGCCGAACCCAATAAGTTGTCGCTACCCAATCCGCCGATGATGGTGTCGTTTCCGTTTCCACCATCAATCTTGTCATTCCCAGAGCTGCCATCGATTGAGTCGTTTCCATCCAAACCATTGATACTATTATTTCCCGAATTACCTATTATTTTGTTGTCTAAAAAATTCCCGGTGGCACTACTCGCTAAATTACCCAGCAATGTCAGGTTTTCCAAGTTATCCTTGACAGTATAAGAAGAGAGCGAGGTATATATAGTGTCAGTACCTTCATTTGCTAATTCAGTAATGTTATCGTCTTTATTGTCTACGTAGTAGATATCGTCACCTAGGCCTCCAATCATAAAATCAGAACCAGCCATGCCATTTATGATGTTATTACTGTCATCTCCAAGAATAGTATTACTTGAGGAATTTCCAATGCCAGTGCCGTTCACGTTATTGATCATAATAAGCTTCTCTACATTGAGCGACATAACCCAACTATTGCTGGAACTGAATACAGTGTCGTTGCCTTCTGAGAGTTTCTCAACCACAACGTCTTTGGATGAGTCAACGATATAGGAGTCGTCACCCAAGTCACCGATAAGGGTATCGTCTCCAGCGCCTCCGTCCAGTATATTTATTAAGCTATTTCCGGTTATTTTATTATTTAATTGATTTCCTTGCCCATCGATACTGCTACTGTCATAGGCCGCAACGGTTGTTTTAGCGGTAATCAACGGTTGGGGGGCGCTGACAGTGTAAGTCCCACTACCGCCAGTTCCACTTATGAATCCTGTTATTGTTGTTCCGACTGCAATATTACTACCAGTCAGTAATTGACCTACTAAAAGAGGTAGTCCAGTAGTTGTTGAAACGTCTGAGACGGTCATTGTTGTTACGTTAGTTAAAGTTGCAAACGTAGCACCGAATACGGTTGACGGGTAATTTAGAAGAGTAAGGTTTTCAATATTGTCACCCAAGCTATAAGATATAGATGAAATTACAGTATCAACACCTTCATTTAAACGCTCATTGACGAAATCACGCCTATGATCAACTTTATAAGTGTCATTTCCGGAGCGCCCCTCCATATAGTCGGCTCCAGCTCCACCATCAATTACATTGTTATTGGAGTTACCAATAATGGCGTTATCTAATTCATTACCTGTACCCGAGTTGGCAAGTCTACCACTCAAACGTAGATACTCTAAATTTGACCCCAACCCCAGCGTATATGTTGATAAGGTACTGATAACAGTATCAACTCCTTGATTCTCTTCTTCAACAATCGTGTCAGAACTGCCACCTTGGGTAGTATCGCCAGTTAGGTAGTAGACATCCTTTCCGGTACCGCCGACTAGCGAATCTGCCCCATCTCCTCCTTGAAGAAAATCATCACCGTCACCGCCATAGAGGGAATCGTTACCACCTGCCCCCAAAAGGATATCATTACCCCCACCTCCAGAATGAGTGTTGGCACTATTTGCCCCAATTAATATATCGTCTGTTTCCCCCCCGTTCAGAGGATCAGCAGATAAAAAGTTGGAGTTATATTCAGAGGTATCGTCCCAGAGCTCCTCTTGAGATACATTTATATATGTAATGGAAGCAGCGTCTTCAATAACTGTCAGGGATTTAGTAGTGGAATTAGTATCATTAGATAAAGAAAAAACGAGCCTTGAGTTTGCGCCTACAGATGTCCTGTAGGCATCTACAAATTGGTCTGTGTTGATACATAAATCAATGGAATTACCTTCGCCCTTGTAGTCGGTAATAGTTTCAAATGAAGTGAGATCAGTGGTGTCTGTAACTGTAGTTGCACTACTTGTTGATGTGCCTGAATAAATATCAATTCTGTAGCTGTCATTACCGTAACCACCAGACAGCTTATCTGATCCATTACCGCCTACTAAAAAGTCATCACCATTCCCGCCGGATAAAGTGTCATTACCCAAGGAACCAAATATCGCATCGTCCCCGTCACCTCCATTCAGCACATCAATACCCTTCGTACCAACCATTACATTACCATCTGATGACCCAGTTGTAGTAACGCCAGAAGAAGTTGCCGTTAAAAGACTTCCAGAAAAGTCAGAATTACCGCCGTGGTATTTGAAAAACTCGATATTACCGGTGCTGTTATTATTTGAAATCTTGGCAACCTGCGAACTTTTTGTGTTGCTGATGTTCGTTTCCTGCAAAAACAAATCGTTGTCCTGGGAGTACATGTCGAAAATTTTTCTACCTTTATCTGATGATTGATTTGATATATATAACAAAGTATCAAAACCGCCGCCACTGTCAGATATTATGTCTCCACCCGTAGACCCCTCTAAAAGGATGTAGGTATCGTCCCCACCTCCGCCCAGCATAGTGTCAATGCCGTTGCCTCCAAGTAAACTGTCGTCGCCAATATTGCCAGTAATTTTATCGTTACCATCTCCTGCATCAACAAAATAACCATTTTCATTATTAACTTTGATATTATTATTTCCCGACATAGTGGCATTAACTAGGGCATTAGCCGAGTAGGGCGCAGTAGATTGCGGGTCACTGATGTCAACTCTAACAATACCAGCTTTAATATTTTCGTTGAATTTATCTATTTGGTCTTGATTTAAATCCGCATCAAAATTTGCAGTAGAAACAGATAAGTCATCTGAAGAAAATTTCAAATTACTTGCTTTTAGATGCATATTAACCCAATTGCCAGATTGGGTGATGCCGCCATCTTTATTACCAGCAAGAGAATAACTGGCTATTGACAATGAGTACCCCGATGAAATATCGTTATATTTATAGTTTGATAAAGAGTTATTTACTTGCCAACTACCATTTTCGTAAATTTCGGAACTCGTACTTGTTGCGGTAAAGCTGACTTCAGAACTTCTATACAAAGAATACACGGAATTAGTCGATACTTTTGAGTCAAAGTCTTCACTATAAAAGGCAGATATATTTTTGACTATATATACGTCATTAGCAGAAGTATTTCCGGAAAGCGTATAGGATAAATTGAAGGTACTTTTAGATTCTTTACTCCCGCCTATGTTAAAAGTGCCATCCGAATTTGTATTTTTATTTGTGGAAGACTGCGTGAATGAGAGATAAAGTTTATCGTTTGAATTAATTCTGTCTGAGCTTGGCGAGGTTAGTGTAATTTTTCCAATGTTATTGAAATTACTATAATTAGTATTATTAGAGTTATAACTTCCAGCATTACTGGAATAGTTTATATTCAGCTTTGTCCCTGCATCACTTGAGAAGTTGTAAGAGGTTTTGGGGGAAGTAGACCAATCAAAAAAACCCTTAGACCCACCAAATGGAACCTCTTGGGGTTCTTGTGAAGTCCAATCCCCGCCAGAATACTTCTGCAAGGTAGTTGGTAATGATCTCATTCCCATCCGATCATTTACAAGGGAGCCCAATGCTCCATCAATTACTTCATTTCCATAAACAGCAGCCATTTGATGCTCCTAATTTTGACAATTTTGTCGAATGTATCAGAATTTTATGAACTAATAAAAACAGCCATTAATTCAGAACACAACCCGTCAAAGCCACTTGATTCCTGGCTATGCGACTGAATCTTTATACGGGTTTGTGCGCTTGAAGCAAAGCCTTAATATCATCCTCAGTTTGAGTGGCTTTGCTAGCAACCACCCAAAGATCAAAGTACGGGGCCTTTCTTCTGTAGCCAGCAACCTTGGAAAATCCTGCGGCGCTTAGCAAGTCAACCAAGACTTGCAACGTGAAGCCGCAGTTGTGCGCCATGAAGTGGTTTCCATCGGCCAAAGACTTGCGATGCCCATACATGACATCAAGCGCAGAAATCGGTCCAGCAGGAGAACTGTACAAGGGGTCTAAAAGACGGCCCTCCCCCACCAGTCTGCATATTTCCTGCAAATCAGGGCAAGTTGCCACTAAGAAGCCCTGCGGGGAAAGTACCCGCTTGAACTCCAGCAGAGCCAGTGGAACCTCGTGTGCATAGAGGTGCTCAAGGTTATGGCTGGTGAAGATCGCATCCACGCTTTGACTGGCAACGCTGGACATATCAAGCATTGAGGCCACCACATCTGGCTTGGACTGCGGATCAATGTCCAAGCGTATTTCTTGCCAATCCGGCGTATTGAACGCCTTGGTGGTCTTGGTCTTGTCTTTACGGCCACAACCGACGTGCAAGAGAGTAGGCATAGCGTTTTACTTGAGGATATTTATCAATCTATTATTTAACCATGTTAAACACCACCTAAGGTTTGAGGCAAGATGCCAATCCCAAAGGACAAAAGTTTGAACGTTGTTAAAGGTCAGACTGGTCATCATGAGGAAGAGCACAGCAAAGGAGATAGTTGCCATTAATGGCGATGAAAAACTTGTTTCATACAATGAGAACGAAAAAGCCAAGTTTGATGATGCGCCCACAATATAAATTGCTGACAGGCAAGCAATCCTCCATATGTGATGAAGAGGTAAGCTACGGGAACGCAATCGTTCAATGAAAATCCCAAGCCAACTATTATTGGTATGTTTTATGGTATGTTGAAAACAAAAACACCCCGAAAGGGGCGTATTCATTGAAGCACTGGCGGAAACGAAGGGATTCGAACCCTTGATGAGGCTCAACACCCCATACTCCCTTAGCAGGGGAGCACCTTCGGCCACTCGGTCACGTTTCCA
>Ga0164294_10005552_pt1 | contig 10835 bp, 12 predicted proteins | sample GEODES005metaG_FD_111479 | JGI IMG/M metagenome (GOLD analysis project Ga0164294, IMG submission 111479) | Oligotrophic lake water microbial communities from Sparkling Lake, Wisconsin, USA - GEODES005 metaG | ecosystem: Environmental > Aquatic > Freshwater > Lake | place: USA: Sparkling Lake...
AAGGAATTGATCGAGATCATCTCGGGCGCCGAAGCGCTTTAAGGAGCACGCCACCATGGCCAACACCACGAACAATGTCGGGCGCATCAGCCAGGTCATCGGCGCCGTTGTCGACGTGACCTTCGAAGGCGAACTGCCGTCCATCCTGTCCGCACTGGAAACCCGCATCGGCGATCGCCGCCTGGTGCTGGAAGTCGCCCAGCATCTGGGTGAAAACGCCGTCCGCACCATCGCCATGGACGCCACCGACGGCCTCGTCCGCGGCCAGGAAGTCACCGACACCGGCAGCCAGATCCGCGTGCCGGTTGGCCCGGCCACGCTCGGTCGCATCATGAACGTCATCGGGGAACCGATCGACGAGCGCGGCCCGATCGATCAGACCAACACCGCCCCCATCCACGCCCAGGCGCCGGACTTTGTCGATCAATCGACCGAAGCCGCCATTCTGGTCACCGGCATCAAGGTCATCGATCTGCTGGCGCCCTATGCCAAGGGCGGCAAGATCGGCCTGTTCGGCGGCGCCGGCGTCGGCAAGACCGTGCTGATCCAGGAACTGATCAACAACATCGCCAAGGGTCACGGCGGCACCAGCGTGTTCGCCGGCGTGGGTGAACGCACCCGCGAAGGCAATGATCTTTATTATGAATTCCTCGATGCCGGCGTCATCGCCAAGGATGCCGATGGCAATGCCATCTCCGAAGGCTCCAAGGTGGCGCTGGTCTATGGCCAGATGAACGAGCCGCCCGGCGCCCGCGCCCGCGTCGCGCTTTCGGGCCTGACCATCGCCGAATATTTCCGCGATGTCGAAGGCCAGGACGTGCTGTTCTTCGTCGACAACATCTTCCGCTTCACCCAGGCCGGTTCCGAAGTGTCGGCGCTGCTGGGCCGCATCCCGTCCGCCGTGGGTTATCAGCCGACGCTGGCCACCGACATGGGCCAGTTGCAGGAGCGCATCACCTCCACCAACAAGGGCTCGATCACATCGGTGCAGGCGATCTACGTGCCCGCCGACGATCTCACCGATCCGGCCCCGGCCACCTCGTTCGCCCACCTCGATGCCACCACCGTGCTCAGCCGCGCGATTTCGGAACTCGGCATCTATCCGGCGGTCGATCCGCTCGATTCGACCAGCCGCGTGCTGTCCCCGCGCGTTGTCGGCGAAGAACATTATGGTGTCGCCCGCTCGGTGCAGGAAGTGCTGCAGAAGTACAAGTCGCTGCAGGACATCATCGCCATTCTCGGCATGGACGAGCTGTCAGAAGAGGACAAACTCACCGTCAGCCGCGCCCGCAAGATCCAGCGCTTCCTGAGCCAGCCGTTCCACGTCGCCGAAATCTTCACCGGTTCGCCCGGCGTGCTGGTGGCCGTGGAAGACACGATCAAGGGCTTCAAGGCCATTGTGGCTGGCGAATATGATCATCTGCCGGAAGCCGCCTTCTACATGGTCGGCACCATCGAAGACGCGGTGGCCAAGGCCAAGAAGCTGGCCGCCGACGCGGCCTGAGTTCTCCCCTCCCGCTTGCGGGAGGGGTCGGGGGTGGGAATAGACCCACCCTGACCGAAAAACCCACCCCCAGCCCCTCCCGCAAGCGGGAGGGGAGCGGAGCGGAACATGGCAGACCTTCTCGATTTCGAACTCGTCTCCCCGGAACGGCGCATTGCCAAGGCCAAGGTGGCCATGGTGGTCGTGCCCGGCAGTGAAGGTGATTTCGGCGTGTTGCCCGGCCACGCGCCGATGATGAGCACCATTCGCCCCGGCACCATCGAAGTCTATGCCACCGAAGGCAGCGGCCCCACCGAGCGTTACGAGATCGAGGGCGGCTTTGCCGAAGTGACACCGCAGGGCCTGACCATCCTGGCCGAAAAAATCGCCTGAGAAAGTCGGCTGAGAAAAATCGGCTGAACTGGGCGGTTCAGCCGCCAGACAGGCCCGCACGGGCAACTTCGCCCACGTGATTGCCGGTTCCCCCCGTCGGCAAAACCGCCTAATCTTGTGCGGTTACACGTTGCTGGAGCCTGATGCGATGCGCCCTCTGCCTGCCCTGATCGCACTGCTGGTCGCTGTGCCAGCCCTTTCCCAGCCGACGCCGGCCAACCCCACCACAGCACCGCCGCGGCCAAGCATGTTGAAGCCTGCCGACATTCCCGCCGGCGATGGCAGCCAGCCGCGCCAGCGCATGGTGACGGTGTTCGGCAACGAGGCCTGCCCCAAGCCGAATTCCCCCGATGAAGTGGTGGTGTGCGCCCGCCTGCCCGAAGCGGAAATCTATCGCATCCCGGAACGCCTGCGCCGTGCCGAAACCCGCACCAGCGTGCTCACCCAGAATCGGGCGATGCTGCTGGGCGATGGCGCGGGCGGTGCCGGCAACAGCATCGGCAGTTGCAGCGCCGTCGGGCCGGCCGGCTTCACCGGCTGCGATCGCCGGCAGGTCGAAGCCTGGGCACAGGATCGCACCAACCGCATGGGCTATAGCGAGCCGACTCCGCCGCAGTAGGGGCAACTGCTGCACTTTGGCTCCCTCCCTTCAAGGGAGGGCGACTCGGCGCCAGCCGAGCGGGGTGGGTGATCCCGCCCGATCATATAAAGGAACACCCTCACCCGCTCGCCGAAGTCGGCGAGTCGCCTCTCCCATCAAGGGAGAGGGAGACAAGAAAGGGCGCCCCGGTTTCCCGGCGCGCCCCCTCAATATCCAGCGCGGCGCCTCAGCGCATCGGCTTGACCGTCGGCGGCACGCCCGGCTTGGCCGGATCGAACCGCACCGACACCGTCTCGCCGCTGTTGCCAGGGAAATTGGTGAAGATTGCGGTGACCAGATTGGGCACCAGCTTGGTCAGATTGTTGCTGCTGCTCACCGTTTCGGCGCGGCCTTCGAACACGCTGCGCTTGTCCGTGTTGCGGTTGATGCGCAGGGCCACCACGGCGTTGTAGGTGGTGACCGAATAGACATCGTTGTTCCAGCCGCCACCGAAGCCGCCGCCCCAGCCGCCGAAACCACCGCCCCAGCCGGCACCCCAATAGGGGCCCCAGCCGCCGCCCCAACCGCCGCCCCAGCCACCAAAGCCGCCGCCAAGACCACCCCAGCCCATACCGCCCCAGCCGATGCCCGGCCGGGTGCGCACTTTCTCACGCGGTGCGGTGACATTGTAATCCAGTTGCACGGTCAGCGCCGACGCATCGGCGCTGGCAGCCTCCTGATAGCCGGCCGCCACCAGTTTCTGGCGGACCAGATTGGCATAGGTGGCAAATTCCAGGCCGCCTTCATTGGCCTTGTCGCGGGCTTCGATCACGAAGCTGTTGCCCGAAGGGGCCGGCAACTGCTGAAACCGCGCCACGCGCGCTTCGAACGGCGCGACACAGGCACTCAGGGCCAGCGCGGCCAGCAGCGGCATGAGATGACGGGGTGCGAAGCGAATGTTCATATGTGACCCTGGATGAGGTGGTGGCAATGTTATGCGCCTTCCATGCAACAACGCAACTGACTGCCACATGAACGACAGTTAATGTGATACCACGCTCAGGCGGTAAAGCCCACCGCCCGGTGCACATCGGCCAGCACCGGTTCGGCAATCGCCCGCGCCCGATCGGCCCCGCGCGCGCAGATGGCTTCGATGGCGCTGGCATCGTCCTTCAGCGCGTTGAAGCGCGCCGTGATCGGCGCCAGTTTCGCCACCATCACGTCGGCCAGCGCCGGCTTGAAGGCGCCGAAGCCCTGGCCGCCATGGTCGGCCAGCACCTGGGCAATGCTGCGGTCCGTCAGCGCCGCCATCAGGTTGACCAGATTGGTCGCTTCGGCGCGCCCGGCCAGCCCGGCCGGTTCCGATGGCAGGGCCTCCGGATCGGTCTTGGCCCGTTTGATCTTGGCGGCAATGGTGTCGGCATCGTCGGTCAGGTTGATGCGGCTCTGGTCGCTGGGATCGCTCTTGGACATCTTGGCGCTGCCGTCACGCAGCGACATCACCCGCGTCGCCGGGCCTTCGATCACCGGTTCGGGCGGCGGGAACAGCTCCCCGCCGAAACTGGGCCCGAAATCATTGTTGAACTTGATGGCGATGTCGCGCGCCAGCTCCAGATGCTGCTTCTGGTCCTCGCCCACCGGCACATGGGTGGCGCGATACGCCAGGATGTCGGCGGCCTGCAGCACCGGATAGGTATAAAGGCCCACCGACGCGCCTTCACGATCCTTGCCGCTCTTTTCCTTGAACTGCGTCATGCGGTTCAGCCAACCGACCCGTGCCGTGCACATCAGCACCCAGGCCAGCTCTGCGTGCACGCGCACCCGGCTCTGCGGGAACAATATGCAGCGTTCGGGATCGAGGCCCGCCGCAATCAGTGCCGCCACCATCTCGCGAATGCCGCGGCGCAGCGTCGCCGGATCCTGCGCCACGGTGATGGCATGCAGATCGACCACGCTGAAGATGCATTCGGCTTCATCCTGCATGCGCACCCAATTGCGGATGGCCCCCAGATAATTGCCGAGATGCAGATTGCCGGTGGGCTGGATGCCCGAAAAAACCCGTTTCATTGGCGCTTCCGTCTCAATTGCGCGGCGAGGCCTGACAAGGTGAACAAGCCCAGTGCTCGCGCGGCCCCCAGATAGGCCAAGCCGCCCATGCCAAGCAACAGCGCCAGCGCCAGGATGCGCATCGGCACGGCGGCATCGGGCATGGCAAAGGCCGCCATCGCGTGTTGGGCCGCCGCCAGCACCGCCAGCATCGCAACCGTGGCGATCACCAGCCGTGGCAGGCTGCGCCGCGCCCGTTCATCCAGCGCGAACTGCCCGCGCCGGACCAGCAGCCACCACAGCGCCCCGGCGTTGCCCCAGGCCGCGATCGCCGTGCCCAGCGCAATGCCGACATGACCGAACGGCCACACCAGCAGCAGATTGGCCGCCAGATTGACCAGCATCGCCCCCAACGCCACCCGCACCGGCGTGCGCGTGTCGCTGCGCGCGTGAAAGCCCGGCGTGAGCACCTTGATCAGCACATAGGCTGGCAGGCCCAGCGCGAACGCCGCCAGCGCCGCGGCCGTCTGCCGCGTGTCCAGCGCGGTAAAGGCACCGTGCTGGAACAGGACGCCGATGATCGGCGCGGCCACCAGCGCCAGGCCTGCTGCAGCCGGCAGGGTAAGTAGCAGCACCAGTTCGATGGCGCGATTCTGCTGTGCCAGCGCCGCGCTGGCGTCCCCGGCGGCGAGCAGCCGCGACATCGCCGGCAGCACCGCGGTGCCCACCCCGATGCCGATGATGCCCAGCGGCAATTGATTCAGCCGGTCGGCATAATAGAGCCAGCTTACGGCGCCTTCGCCCAGGAACCGCGCCGCCAACGCCGTGGAGATCAGCAGGTTGATCTGCACCGCCCCTGCCCCGAGCGCGGCTGGCAGGATCAGCCGCAGCAGCGCCTTCACCTCTGGGGTCAGCCGTGGCACGCGCAGCCGCAGGCCGAAACCAGCGCGCTGGCACGACCACATCAGCCAGATCAGTTGGGCCACACCGCCCAGGGTGACGCAGATCGCCTGCACCCCGGCCACGGCCACGGCATCGCTGCCGGCCGACCAGAACAGCCCGGCGATCAAGACCAGATTGAGCAGGATGGGTGCTGCGGCATTGACCGCGAACCGACCGACCGCGTTGAGCAAGCCGCCGAGCAGCGACACGATGCTGATCAGCATCAGATAGGGGAAGGTCAGCCGGGTGAAGTGCAAGGTGAGCGCAAATTTTTCCGGCGCTGCATCGGGGAAGCCGCCTGTGAGCGCCCAAACTACCGGCGCGGTCGCCACCACCATCACGATGGTGAACAGCAACAGGAACGGCAGCAACACCGCCAGCACCGCCTCGGCAAAGCGGCGGGCAGCATCGACGCCGCCGTTTTCAGCGCCCATCCGTTGATTGAGCATCGGCACGAAGGCCGCGGCCAGCGCGCCTTCGGCAAACAGGGCGCGGAACAGATTGGGCAGGCGCTGGGCGATCAGGAAGGCATCGGCGGCCAGGCCCGCGCCCAGCAAACTCGCTTGAAGCACATCGCGGACAAAGCCGGCGATGCGGGAAAGCAGAGTGAAGCTGCCGATGGTGGCAGAGGCGCGGACGAGGCTCATCCGATTATCGCGCAAAACAAGGCGAAGGACCCCTCACCCCGCTCGCCTACGGCGAGTCGCCCTCTCCCGCAAGGGGAGAGGGGATCAAGCGTTGCCGATCTGGCCGTTGCCGCCCTGCTGCGCCAGATACAGCGCGCCGAAATCGATCGGATCGAGCATCAGGGGCGGGAAGCCGCCGTCGCGCACGGCATCGGCAATGATGCGGCGGGCGAACGGGAACAGGATGCGCGGCGCTTCGATGATGCAGAAGGGCTCCAGCGCTTCTTCCGGCACATTCTGCAGGCCGAACAGGCCAGCATAGAGCAGATCGACCAGGAAGGTGGCAGTGCCATCGACATCGGCCTTGGCGGTGATCTTCAGCTCGACTTCGAACACATTGTCGGCGGCCTTGCGGGCATTCACGCCGACATTGACATCGATGCGCGGCTGGCCGCCCATCTGCAGGCTGGCCGGCGCGTTCGGATTTTCGAACGACAGATCCTTCACATATTGCGTGATGATCGAAACCTGCGGCATCGCCTCACTGTCGAAGCTGCCTTCGCCAAACCCATTTTCAGGCGATGCGCCCAGATCGATTTCGTCGGTCATGCTGGCGGTTCCTTCTGGCAAACACGCTTGTGCGGGCTTTGGCGGCCAACGCCTCAGCCGCCGAACGCTTAATCGTCCGCACCAAATTCCTGCACCGGACCCGAATCCTGGCCCTTGGCGTCGACATTGCGATCGACGAACTCGATGATCGCCATCGGCGTGGCATCGGAACGGCGCACACCGGCCTTGACCACGCGGATATAGCCGCCTTCGCGGTTGGCATAGCGTGCCGCCAGTTCGTCGAACAGCTTGGACAACTGCGCTTCATCGCCCAGGCGAGCCAGCGCCAGGCGACGGTTGGACAGGCCGCCGTGCTTGGCCAGCGTCACCAGCTTTTCGATGTAGGGGCGCAATTCCTTGGCCTTGGGCAGCGTGGTCTTGATCTGCTCGTGCTTGATCAAGCTGGCCGACATGTTGCGCAGCATCGCGATGCGATGCGCGCTGGTCCGGCCGAGTTTGCGATGGGCAACGCCGTGGCGCATGGGTCTTCTCCGTTCGTATCGAGGCCGTATCAGGCACCCCGATCCAGGCTGATGGTGGGGTCAGCCAGATGCCCCCAGTCATGACGCGTCATGAACGCTGGCCGCCCGTGACCGGGCGGCCAGAGATCAGAACTCTTGTTCCAGCTTCTTGGCCATTTCCTCGATATTCTCAGGCGGCCAACCAGCGATTTCCATGCCAAGGCGCAGGCCCATCTGGGACAGGACTTCCTTGATCTCGTTCAGCGACTTGCGGCCGAAGTTCGGCGTGCGCAGCATCTCGCTTTCGGTCTTCTGCACCAGATCGCCGATGTAGATGATGTTGTCGTTCTTCAGGCAATTGGCCGAGCGCACCGACAATTCCAGCTCGTCAACCTTCTTCAGCAGATAGCGGTTGATGCTGGCGCTGTCGTCCACTTCAACGACACTGCCGGTGGTGGCATGCGTGACCGGTGCCGCGACGGCGGCATCTTCGAAGTTGACGAACAATTGCAGCTGATCCTGGAGGATCTTGGCACCATAGGCCAGCGCATCGTCGGGTGACAGGCTGCCATCGGTTTCCACCGTGATGGTCAGCTTGTCATAATCCAGTTCCTGGCCAACGCGGGTGTTGTCCACCTTGTAGCTGACCTGGCGCACCGGCGAATAGAGCGCATCCACCGGCACCAGGCCGATCGGCGCATCGGCCGGACGGTTGGCGCTGGCCGGCACATAGCCCTTGCCGGTTTCCACCGTCAGTTCCATGTTGAGCGTCGCACCTTCGTCGAGCGTGCAGATCACCAGACCCTTGTTCATCACTTCCATGTCGCCGGTCACGGCGATCTGGCCAGCGGTGACCGGGCCGGGGCCGGTGGCGTTCAGATAAACGCGCTTGGCCTGGTCGCCCGCCATGCGGATCGCCACCTGCTTGATGTTCAGCACGATATCGGTCACGTCTTCACGCACGCCCGTCAGGCTGGAAAATTCATGCAGCACGCCATCGATCTTGATGGCGGTGACAGCCGCACCCTGCAGCGACGACAGCAGCACCCGGCGCAGGGCATTGCCCAGCGTCAGGCCAAAGCCACGCTCCAGAGGCTCGGCCACGAAGGCCGACTTGTGTTTGCCGTCGCCCGTCGCGCGCTGTTCCAGGCGGTTGGGCTTCTTGAGTTCAGTCCAGTTCTTGGCGATGACTGCCACAGTGTTCACCTCGGTCTTGGAAGGAGCGGATCGTCACCCGCTCGTCCCGTTATACGTTGGGTATGGAACGCAAGCGCCGTCGGGGCCCCGGCGCCAGGGCAGATGATTCAGACGCGGCGGCGCTTGGGTGGGCGCACGCCGTTGTGCGGGATCGGCGTCACGTCGCGGATCGCCGTTATGGTGAAGCCCACCGCCTGCAACGCCCGCAAAGCCGACTCGCGCCCTGACCCCGGGCCGCGTACTTCCACTTCCAGCGTGCGGACGCCGTGTTCGGCGGCCTTCTTGCCGGCATCTTCGGCAGCCATCTGCGCCGCGAACGGCGTCGATTTGCGGCTGCCCTTGAAACCACAGGTGCCAGCCGACGACCAGGCAATCGCATTGCCCTGCGCATCGGTGATGGTGATCATGGTGTTGTTGAAGCTGGCGTTGACATGCGCCACGCCGCTGGTGATGTTCTTGCGCTCCCGGCGCTTGATGCGTGCTACTTCGCGAGCCATTTCGAATTTCCCTTAAAGCCTGTGATGAAGAAGAGCGGCGGTGACGCGCTTACTTCTTCTTGCCGGCGATCGGCTTGGCCTTGCCCTTGCGGGTGCGGGCGTTGGTGTGCGTGCGCTGGCCGCGGACCGGAAGGCCCTTGCGATGGCGCAGGCCGCGATAGCAGGCCAGGTCCATCAACCGCTTGATGTTCATCGAATTCTGACGACGAAGATCACCTTCGACGGTCAGTTCGCGATCGATCTTTTCGCGGATCAGCAGGATCTCGGCGTCGGTCAACTCCTGCACCCGGCGCTCCGGCGGGAAGCCGAGTTCGGATGCCAGGCGGCTGGCGGTGGTGCGGCCGATGCCGTGGATATAAGTCAAGGCGATTTCAACGCGCTTGTTGGTCGGGATGTTAACACCCGCAATACGTGCCACAGATTGATCCTTTCATGCTCCACGGCGGTTCGGGGCAGGGAACCACCATCTCAAAGCAGCGTGCCGACCACCCTGACGGGCCGCCGGTCTACGTCCGTCCATGCGGAAGCGAGCGGGTTAGGCAGGAGTCGCGCGTTTGTCAAGCCTGCTGTGCCGGCCGGCGTTCACACATCCACAATGGCATCGATGCTGGCCGCGACATCGTCCATGCTGGCCATGCCGTCCACGCGGGCAACGATGCCGCGGGCCGAATAATGCGGGATGATCGGGGCCGTCTTGGCGCGATACTCGGCCATGCGCTGGCGCACCGTGCCTTCATTGTCGTCGGAACGGCGCTTGAAATCGCCGCTGCCGCACGCATCGCACACGCCGTCGACCGCCGGCAGCTTGTACCGGTCATGATAGCCTTCGCCGCACTTGGCGCAGGTGAAACGGCCGGTGACGCGATCGACCAGCACATCTTCGTCCACCACCAGCTCGATCACATGATCGAGGGTGAGGCCCTTGGCGCTGAGCATCGCATCAAGCGCGTCGGCCTGCACATCGGTGCGCGGATAACCATCAAGAATGAAGCCGGCGCGCGCGTCGGGATGGTCCAGCCGTTCCGACAGGATGCCGTTGACGATCTCGTCAGAGACAAGGCCACCGCTTTCCATCACCGCCTTGGCGGCCAGGCCGACCGGCGTGCCGGCGGAAACGGCGGCGCGCAGCATGTCGCCCGTCGACAACTGGACCATGCCGCGCTCTTTGACCAGGCGGCTGGCCTGGGTGCCCTTGCCCGCTCCCGGCGGGCCCAGCAAGATCAGATTCAACGGCGATTCCCCCTGAGTTTGGACTTCTTGATGAGTCCCTCATATTGATGGGCGAGCATGTGGCTTTGAATTTGTGCCACCGTATCCATCGTCACGTTCACCACGATCAGCAGCGAAGTGCCGCCGAAATAGAACGGCACCTTCAACTCGCTGATCAGGAATTCCGGCAGCAGGCAGATCAGCGTCAGATAGGCAGCGCCGATCACCGTCAGCCGGGTGAGCACATAATCCAGATAATCCGCGGTGCGCGCACCGGGCCGGATGCCCGGCACGAAGCCGCCGTATTTCTTCAGATTCTCCGCGGTCTCCTCCGGGTTGAACACCACGGCGGTGTAGAAGAAGCTGAAGAAGATGATGCCGGCAGCATAGAGGAACATGTACAGCGGCGCGCCGTGCTGCAGCGCGGTCGTCACCGTCGTCATCCATTCCGGCATCGAGCCCTGCTGGCTGAAGAACTGCGCCACAGTCAGCGGCATCAGCAGCAGCGACGACGCGAAGATCGGCGGGATGACACCGGCGGTGTTGATCTTCAACGGCAGGAAGCTGCTATCGCCCTGGAAGGTGCGATTGCCGGTCTGGCGCTTGGGATACTGGATCAGGATCTTGCGCTGCGCGCGCTCCATCAGGCAGATGAAGGCGATGGTGCCAAGCGCCAGCACGGCGACCAGGAACACGAAGCCCACCGACAGCGCGCCGGTGCGGCCCTGTTCGAACATGGTGCCCAGCGCAATCGGCAACTGCGCGACGATGCCGGCCATGATGATCAGCGAG
>Ga0164294_10005554_pt1 | contig 10833 bp, 9 predicted proteins | sample GEODES005metaG_FD_111479 | JGI IMG/M metagenome (GOLD analysis project Ga0164294, IMG submission 111479) | Oligotrophic lake water microbial communities from Sparkling Lake, Wisconsin, USA - GEODES005 metaG | ecosystem: Environmental > Aquatic > Freshwater > Lake | place: USA: Sparkling Lake...
TCAAAAAAAATATAAAAAGATGAAGAAAATTTTATTTATAGGCAATTCTCAGTTAGGTAATACATATAATTTTTTTAAGAAAAATTCATTATTGGATAAAGCAGATTTTTGGTGCGTACCTGGAGGTTGGGGGCCTTTTTTTAAGATCGAAAGCAACAAATTAATTTTGGAACAAAGCGATATAAGTTCTGAAAATCCGCCGTTTACATATCCAGAAAATTTAGCAGACAACGCATTGATAGATGACTATGAGATTGTTTATATTTCTTCAGCCGGATTTATTGGTGCATACGGCTCAAATTACAATATTATGTGGAGAGGTCTCCTTCATAAATTTAATCCAAAGTCATTTGAAATTAATGATCCTTTAAGCAATTCATTAATTGAAACACCTATAAGCGAAAGTCTTTACGATAATATTTTTGCCAATGAACTTCCACATCAAGGTTGTTTAAAATTAATCGAACTATTCTCTAAACATAAGTGTCGTATTTTTGTCGAACAAATGCCACTTTTCTCATTAGAAATACTTGAAAAAAAAGATTTTATATTAAATCAAATTTATGAAGATGCAGTTGAAGCCTTCGGTTTCTTTTCAAAAAAAAGATATGAGACATTAAAGAGTATATGTGATAAACATAATGCAATACTTATTGATTATCCAAAAGATGTTGTTGTTTCAAATTTTTTTACTCATCCAAAATTTTGTACACTCCATGACTTAGTACATGTAAATATTGATTATGCTGAATTAAATTATAATGATAATATTAGAAATTTACTCTAGCTTAATCATTAAAAATTTTAGCAATAACGTTCAGAGTATGGATATATATTTATATTGATGTAATAATGTAAATAAAACATTACCCAGTTTGATAATTGCTTACAATTACTACTAACGACTTATAGATTTAGCATTTTTGGGTATTGAAATATCTTTTTTTTTCAAAATTGTGCGTAAATGTGGATCATCTATATTTTTTAATTAAAAACGAATTCGAAAGCATTTCTACTTCATCGCCGACCATAGAATCTTCACGCATCTCTAAGCAGATACAGTTTGATTCATTAATAACTCTAAAAATTTCTTTCTGTGGCAAAAAATGCATTTCCAAGGTGTTGGGTTGTGGTATTTTCAAATAACGCTCTACTTCAAATAAGTATCCATTTCTATATGTTGGAATTTGAATATAAGCTATACCATCTTTATTTAAACAAGACAATAGTTTTTTTAGAATCCAAACCATCATTGGAGGAGGGTTATGTTGCAAAGTAATGACTGAAAAAATGGAATCAACATTAGGTAATTTAGAAAAAGAAATTGGATCATCTATATGGAGAAATTCAGTATTTTTAAGCCCTTGGCTTTCTAATTGTGCCTTTCCAATCATTAGATGAGGATAAGAGATATCTGAAGCAATTAATCTCGGAAAAGACTTTGCCAGATACTGAGTAACGCGCCCTACACCGCACCCTAATTCAAAACACGTTTGAATAAAGTTAGGATTTATATTATTTCGACGTAATGCAGATAAAAAGATATCAAGCATGTATTTGCCAGAATCATAAAAAATTTTACGGTTAGCTTCAAAGTTTTCAAAATGATATTGAGGTTGAGTAATAGTAGACCAATATGGCTCTATTTTTCCCAAGTAATTCCACTCATATTTAATACGATCAAACATCTTACTTAATAAGGTTTCTGACATTTCGACTTCAACAGGAATATACGGCAAATGAAATGGATGTCGCAGTTGTACATTTTGAAATTTATCAAGCACCTTACCCATGCGCTGACGAAACTCAGCTGAGCTCATAAATACATCTCGAAGAGCTGAAATACTGTGAATAGTTTGACACAGCTCATTTATAACAGCTTGACTCTCTGGTTCTCGACCTAAAAAGAGGCGGTAAGCCAAAATAACTTGATCGGAAGATATCAAAACAATCCTTTTTTTTAAATTTCTACGTATTTAGTTAATTTTGAAGAAATAAATAATTTTAATTAAATAATCTAAAACCCAAAAATATTTTTTTAAATTTTTTTATTACAACGTATAAGACAAGATACAAATCATATTTAAATAAAAAAGTAATTAATTTGTATATAAAAACATACAACACACATTAATAATCTTAAATGAAAATTATTTTTAATATACGCAAAAAAAATAAATTCCAATATTTGTTATGAATAATAAATACAAATTAGTAACATAAATTAATATATATTATTATTTTCATTTATATGTCTAGCAATATCTAAATTGATTTGGTGAATATTTTTCAATATAATAAATATGAAACAAAACCTATTTTAGTCTTTATTCATAGAAATTCCTTCAACCCTAAAAGATAATTTGCGTGTATCTTTTGATCTCTTTATATATTTTTCTGGAATAAAAAATTGCCTAGTCTCCACTATCCAATAATTATAAGAATTTCTAATTGTTTGAGGAACTCTTAGGATAATATTAAATTCATCATGTGAAGTTAACTTTAATTTTTCAATTTCACCAGATGATGATCGAATTCTAATGTATATATTTCCTTTGATTGGCCATCCTACTTTGCAGTCAAGGTTAATTTGATTACTTCCACCTGGTATGTAGCGCATTTTAACTACTAACTTATTGCTTACCCAACCATCAGTTTGAACATTTACATATACTTGAGAATTAGATAAGCGCAATCGAAAGTCCGACTGAAAATTCTTAATCAAGGCAGTAAGATCATTTGGTTTCAAAAAAACTTTAGACTTAGATAGAAGTTCTTTTACTATCTCTAATAATGGCCTAGAATCTTCTATAAATGGATAAAGATCACATAACTCATTAAAGTATGTCTCTAACCAATTCTTAGGGGCGGATCTAAAATACTTAGAAAGAACTTGCATGCCTTCCAAGGCTACAGTTTTGCGATATCGTCTTGTTAGACACTGATCGTGAAGACGAGAATAAGCTTGTATAGTATTGATAAACCCAATTTGATTCCTTCTATATTTTTTAAAAATCCGAATCCATAAATCAAAATCAAAGGCAGTCTTCAAACTCTCATCCAATAGGCCAATTTCATTAAACACCTCTGCGCGAAAAAAAACAGTAGGTTGGCATATGAAGCTACCATCAAAAAAATTTTTGATTGAAGTTGTAGGTGGTAACGTTGGATATGAGCCAAGTTTTATTCCTGTTGAAGAAATATGGACTCCATGTCCGTATAGAATTTTTAATTGGGAATTCCTTTTAAACAATGAAATTGCACGATCTATAGCTCCGGGAGAATAATAATCATCAGAATTTAGCCAGCCAACTATTCCAGAATCAATTGATGCCAAGCATTTATTAATAGCATTGGCTGGACCAATATCGCTTCCACCTTTGTAAATCATCGTACTAAACTTAGATCCAGCCAGGCAAATATTTTGGGTGCCATCAGCAGAATTGTTATCGCAAATTATGTGTGTTAGATTGTATCCCTCGTTGGATTTTACTGAATCTATACATTGCTTTATATACTCAACAGAATTAAATGTTGGGGTAATTATTGATATTTTCATTTAATAAAATACACCAATAACAAAGTTGAAATATCTAGGCAATAAAAAAATTAATGTTTACTTAAGAATACATTTTCGAGTGCGCAATATACAACAATAGAGGACCTTTCCGCTGCCAAAAAAGCCTCGGAAGATAAAACAGCCGAAGATGCAACTACTATGCCGTCAAAACCTTTTTTTAGGGCAAGGCCATTTAAATACTCATAAAACATAGGGTGCCCAAATCGCTCAATTTCAGCTTCCTGGCCATCAATACTTATATTGTAATGTTTTGATGCTGATTCAATCATTAAATGCTGAGCAGTTGTGCTTTTATTACTGCCTCCACAAATATACTTAATAAATTTTTTACCAACAAATAAATTGTTAGAATCAGTAAAAATCAATCCATCATACCTATAGAAGTTAGATAAGTCTTTAGTTGAGGTACTGTCACTTTCAAATGCAATTCTAAAATCAAACGATATGCGCTCACTATTAGAAATATTTTTGGGTGACCCATGAATTCGCTTAGAACTAAAAATTACTGAAGTACCTGCTTTTGGCATAGCTGGGTAGCAATCATCTATAATTTTTGATTCAATCTCTATGAAATTCTTCTCATTTGAAAGAATCTGTAGGTAGTAGTCGTTTTTTTCTAAGTTACATAACCAGAATGTATTGCCAGTCTTAATTTCTGATAATGGAGTCCAAATAGTCAACGACCTTTCTCCGTGACCGTACCAATAATCAGAGTGGAATGAAGTGCCATGATCACCGACTCTGAATACCCTAGGAGTAGGCATTTTCTGAAGAAGCAACCCGGGGGAAAGACATCCATTATCTTTAGCAACTTCAATAGCTAATTGAAAGTAAAGTTCTAAAAATGCCTCAGATGAGAAGAATTCAAACATCTTTTCTCTTACGCTAAGCCCCCCTGTAGCAACAAAATTACCCACACCCGATTTAGCCATAAAACCCCTGAAAAGACTTTGAATGGATGCTGCCGAGTCTGTTTTTAATAATTCATTCATACAATTAAAATCCTATTTATCGATTCTCACTTATCTAAATTTGACTCTTCACATTTAAGAAATGCAGTATATCCTCCGTATATATCAAAATAAATATTTTTACCGTTATCATTTTGAAGAACATTGATACCTGTAAAAAAATGCTTCATGACATCATTTACTCCAGATTGTGATACATTTCTTAGATCGGGCATGTAATATGCCCCTCTGTTTTGATGGCCCACAATTATTTCATAAGATGGGAAATAATATACGCCAGGAATTGAAGAAGAAATTTCATGGGCAACAGCACGTAATATACTTTTCGATGCGGTAGTGGCGACTAATACGTGACTATTGGATGCTGTAGCGGCCAAAGGAACAGGAGAAACAGTAAGAATAACTTTTGCTTTATTATTGATGAGTTTTAATTTATTAATGAATGTTTTTAAATCATCATACACCTCAAAGAAAGTAAAATTCTTAAAAGCAGTTTCTTCCGAATTAAACGAACCTGCTATTACACCGGGAGCAATTGGATAAACTGTTCCAGTATTTTTTGAGATCCAAGCTTCTGTTAAGCCCATTGTAAATACAAAATAGTCAAGCTCAAGAAACATTTTGCGAACTTGGTTTAAATGCGATTCCCTTAGTTCAATAATTTCTAGCTCTGTGTTGAGTCCACCTTCTATTAAACCTGGTCTCAATGCATCAAAATATCTGCCATCCTTGATCCAAATTATTGCAGAATTAGGATCAGTAGCTTCAAATGCTTCTTCAAACAAGTGAAGTAGTTGGCGTACAGTATATATATTTCCATATCTACAAGAATAAATACCATAACCGAAAAGATTTTTTTGATCTAAATCCAAAAAGGGTGGGGGCGGCTCATAATCCATGTAACTTAAACCCCTTGCAATTAATTGCTTACCGATATACTGAGCAAAACAACTTCCTGCAGTCGCAAACTTTGAATTTTCAAGATCTTCAAGAGGGGAGAATAGATTTTCAAGGTTTGAATAATGCCTATCTGATACAGACCTTGACCAAAAGGACTTAGCAGGTAATTTTTTATACGGATTGTTCATTTTTTAATCCTTCAATGATGAGTGAAATCATTGTAGAGCCCCAAAGATCATTGGCATGATGGGGGTCTGTAGGGTCATTACGCTCATAATTTAAAAGCGTAAATTTTTCATCATCATATGTTGACTGCGGACAAAGAATATAGTTTATCTCTGTCTCTTGTAGTTTTTTTAGAACTCTATCACGGTACAAATAATCCAAATTAATGATTGTTTCAAAATCAGTGTAATGTAACTTTTCAATTTTCCTAATTAACTTTGGAGATTCTATAATTGAAATCTTTAGACCTATTTCTTTCATTTTTAAAATTAATCTAATTCTTGACTCAATTGATTTATCAATCAAAATATTAATTTCTTCATATGTTAATACCAATCTGCTTCTATTAAACTGAGATTTAGGGAGGCGGTATTCCTTCCATAATTTGTGGGCAAATAAAACACTACTAAAAAAAATAGAGCTAAAATAATAACAAGAATTAAAGGAGTTTTCGTTTAAGGGTATTATTAAATCTACTGGGGTTTCATTTTTTACAATATCTTTATGTATTCTAAAAACATCATCCGCACAAACAAAATCAGGATCAAACCAATTTAATCCATGCCTTGGCATAAATATAAAATCTTCACTTTCAAAAAAGTTATTAGGCAAACTATTCAGTTTATCTGGGAATAATTTTTTATACCCATCAATCATTGACCACACGTGAGAATCGCCGAAAATTATATTCTTCATAATTAAGATCTATTTTTTAGGAATTCAGTAATTGAAAATAATTTACATTCATTGTGGTTGCAAATCTATCTGTATAGTTGAGTAACAAAAGAACTGCCAGCAGTAATTAATAATTCGGATTGCAAAACTTTATTTACAGTAATTATAAAATTTTCATTAACTGAAATTTTAACACCTAAATTTTTTAAATCTGCTAAAACCTTCTGCCCTGACTCTTTAAGCAGTGAGGCAATATCTACATTACTCAAACCATATTTATTTTCAATAGGTTGAGCCCAAAGAATTTTTTTTCACCCGAATTATATCCATCAGTAATGATTTCTACGATATAACCTCTCTTTTTAAGATTATCAATGACTGTTCTAATGTCTTGAACATTCCAAATAAACCTTGAATCTGATTGAGAAACAAAAATACATTTTAATGGATCAATCAGACCATATTTTGTTTCATAAGTCCTATAATCTCCCAATCGTAAATGTATTAACGCTGTTTTATTCCTAATTTTAATAGGCCATTTTTTTCAAATAATTCGCGGTATGGAAATTGCTCAAATATTCCATCAATCGTGTTTGATGCACCATAATCATAGGCAATTCGTGTATATTTTTTTTCTAGAGTTGAACTAAAAATTGCTGGGCTACCTATTACTATACTGTACTCACTATTTTCCTCGATATATGGGAAATAATTTTCAAAAAAATCCCATCCCATTTTCTTTGTATAGTTAATTCCATTACTATCACCATGTAAAAAAGAATGGTAATCCTCAATAAAAAATTTGGAGCCTTTAACTAACGATGAATAGTATGCAAAATTAATTTGGCACATTAAATCGCCAAGCCCGGCAAAATTGTATTTTATTCCTATATATTTTTGCATTTTCAAAAATCTAAATAGGTTGCATGAAGGTCATACCATCCAGCCTTTTCCCTATCTATACCTAGAGACCAGTAATCGTTACTCAAAGAAACCACCTCTTCTTTTGTGAGCCAAGTTCCAGTTAAATCTCTTCCAAAAGGGCCTGATGAACCACGTTTAAATTTAAAACTAATATTTCTCCCTTCATATTGGCAGTCCGGAAGAATAATTTCTGTGTTGTGCATTTGGTTAATAAACTTAAATTTTTTATACCCAGCATCATAAAGCTTTTCTATGATATATTGGTGACCATTCTCAACGCTTATAAATGGCGGTAGCTGGTTTGGCGATAAACTTTCAACTGCAGGATAATCCATGCTTTCAATATCAATTTTGATATAGTATGGAATCCCATATTCGCTAACAATTTCACTTAAAGTACAGGTTCTTACTTCTAGTTTTGAATAATCTCCTCTTGATGCTCCTACAGTAGCGTCAAATGTTGACCACTCAGTATGCTGAGTATTCACATAAAAATTCATCATACCTGCTAGGGAAGAAATACCAACATTGATAATTTTAAGATTATCATTTTCAATATCAAATTTAAATTTCACATTAGCAAGCTCTACCATTATTGGGTTAGCCTCAATTGCTATTACCTTAAAACCTTTTAATAAATAAAATTCTGTATCTTCCCCAGTATGCATACCTAAGTCAAAAATTAAATTATTCTGGTAGTTATTTATGACCATAAATGCTCCTTAATAGTTGAAAAGGATAAAATCATCTAAATAAATTTCACGAACCTTCTTTTTCAAAGCTTTAGAATAATATAAATCAATTTTTTTATCAGCGTTTACAGAATGCTGTCGGAAATTATTGCTTAATTGAATATTTTTGTTAAATTTTTTGTTGTATTGCAGAATACTTTTTTTCATTTCTTCTACACGAAATATATGGTCATACTTTATTAATTTGGCATGGTTAATTAAATGCATTGGTTTAAAGTGAAGCTCCATATACTGAATTGGTATTTGTGATAAAGCCTCAATAAATTGAGAAAATGTAATTTTGTTTTTTTCAAATTTAATATTTTGTTCAGTGAGGATATACTCAATCTGATTATTTGAGGCTGTATCTCTATTAATTCGTTCCAAGAAACAAGACAATAATCGATTATAGGGATTTCTAATACAAGTAACTGCTCTGTAGTCTCCATGAAATAATTCTTCATAGGAAAAGTTTGTTATGTTTTGAAAAAAGCTGTTTTTTTCAGGGAATACACTAATTTTTTCTGTAGGTATATGAAGAAAAGCATTCTTAATTACTGTAGAAGCACACTTTGGCACTATACCTATGAGTATTTTATTTAATCTATCTGCATAAAATATTTGGCGTTCAAGTATATTGGCATCATAGTTACCAAGTGTAACAGAATCAATAAAAACCTCATTACCAGCATACTTTATATCATATTTATCAATTATAAATCTAATAAAGTCAGTCCCAAATAATTTAGCACATTCTTGAGTACTAAAGCTTGTATGCTCGATATTACTAATGTAGAGTTCTCGAGCATCCCAAAGATTTAATGGAATATTCAAAATTAGTATGTTCTCATTATCAGAAGAAAACTTACATATATTACCCTGGAATGAAATGAATATGTTTTTTGTATCTTTATATATTGGCTGAGAAATCTCTTCGTTTAAAAACTCCTCATTCGATAAATTATTTGTAATTATTTGAATAATTAAATTTGAATTGACGGGATTAAATCCAATAATTAAACTTCTTGATTGACTATATTTCAACACTAAATCAATCTTTAGTGACGTACTCTCTATGGCTATGCAAAAATCTAACCTTTGTCGATGTATTTCACTCAAAACATGTAGTGCATCCATTTTTAATTTTTAGAAGTCAATCCCACTTTGCTCAAATTTATCAAATCTTTTAGAAAGTCTAGTAGCTAATTCAGTAAATGAACTCCAACCGCTACCAATCAAACCTTTACATCTTGATAGTAGAATAACGTCAGCTAACGCGTAAACTAAATTTTCTTTAGATCTATCAAAACTTTTTCTAGTTAAAAAATGTAATTTAGATCCAAATTCTTTTAAAAAAATATCATATGTTTCCTGAGTGTCTGTTGCCAAATAAAAATTAGCAAAATCACCTAAATCATCCTTTAATATGCGCTTAAAGAAATTAGAAAAGTGGCTTTTTGCCCGCCACTCCTGAAGGACAAGTTCATCTTCCACAGTCCAATTTCCTTCTCTTTGTTCATATTTAGCTGAATTAAATCCAACCCCACCCTCCATTCGGATGTGAACACCCAGCATATCAGTTGTATCAATGGAATCAATTAAATCTGAAACTTCATTTGACGGTATTAGTTTTTTTAAAAATTGATTCTCATCATTCCAATCGGTTAGAGGAGAGTTTAGAGTAAATGCAGACCTGACAATTATGTCTGAATTAACGTCTATATCAATGAAGGCATCCTTAAGGGAGTCGACCTCATGAGACATATAATTATATTTAGTAAGTTTTTCAAAATTACCTAGCTGATCTTCTTCCGTAATAACTTCAAAATAAGACTTTTTAAATAAATCATAAAAAGTAGCTTCACAATGATTATCTATGGACCAAAGAACGACTAGCTCTCTATTTGATTTTTTTGCTATAGATGAGGCAGATGCCAAAGCTCTGAGACGATTTCCTAAACCATGCTGTACATCAATAATTAATTTTTTAGACCTTGCTGCATCACTCAGGAATGGTTTAATAACATCTATGTCTGTTTGATTAGATTTGGGAACAGAGGCTTCATGAATATCGACGGAAGCTATATCGAGGTAAGAATCTATATCAGTTGATATTGAATTTTTAGACGGATTAAAATCAAATTTAAAAAGACCTTCTTTTGTTACCCACTGATTAAGACGGATAAATTCATATCCTTGTGAATCTAAAAATAATTGAAATTTATCAGAACGGATCCAACTAAGGACAAATAATATTTTTTCACCTGAATATAAATTAAGAATTTTTTCAATAACAAGTTTTGCATCATGCGGTTTATCAACTAGTTCGCAATCGATATAAATAAATTTTCTATCTATAAACCTCATAGCGTCAGGAGTATCCAAAATAACATTGATGCAAAATTTATTGATCTTACTTAAGGTTCTTGCACTCAATAGAGAATTGAACGCAACTCTTTCAAGTCCATATATTTTCTTCCCAACTCTCCAAGATACCATTTCTAAAGCAGAATAATATTTTGCATCTTCATCAAATGAATCGCTCAGTATATGCTGAGATGCCTGAGTGACTCTCTTTACATATGTACAGTTTCTATCACGATTAACAAGCCTAAAAAAGGATGGAATACTGTCACGATCCCAATTTGGAGCAAGAAGAGTTATAAATCTATTAGCTCTAATTCGAAAAAGTGTGTCTGAAAATAACTCTAGCCATCCACCTGATAAATTATCTTGATGAAAGTTTATTCTTTTCGAATCATCATGAGGTATATGATAAATCGATGAACTATCGATATCCTCCCTGTGGATTCCGGACTCCTTAAAA
>Ga0164294_10005555_pt1 | contig 10832 bp, 9 predicted proteins | sample GEODES005metaG_FD_111479 | JGI IMG/M metagenome (GOLD analysis project Ga0164294, IMG submission 111479) | Oligotrophic lake water microbial communities from Sparkling Lake, Wisconsin, USA - GEODES005 metaG | ecosystem: Environmental > Aquatic > Freshwater > Lake | place: USA: Sparkling Lake...
CCACGTATTGCGCAGGATCTGCGGCACGGAGTGGAAATCGTTAGGAACCAACTCAATATTTCCCTCGGCGAACGGTTTGCGCAGATGGTTGGAAAGGAAATACGAGACGTAGCGCACTCCACCACAGTCCGCTCCATGAAAGTCACGGGGCCGGATTGGACTCATTTGGTGGATTCGCAGGTCGACGAGTTCGTGGCGGCGGAGATCGACCTCGTCGAGGAAGGCACGCGGTTCGCCGTTGGCGATCGGGACGATCACATCAGTCCCAGGCGCGAGTTGGTCAACCAACTCGGTGACGCTAGATGGTGGGGGTACTTCGATCGTCACCCAAACATCTTCGCACAGCAACTAAATGCCATGCATCGGATCCTAGGTAACCCTCACAACCTCGTCGCTACTCGTAGATCCATTTATGGAACCACGGGTCATTGGTGGCCAGCTGAAAGTTCTGAATGAGCGACACGAACTCGGCCACTTGGTCGGCATTGGCCGGATCTTCAGCAACGTTGGTCAGCTCGTTGGGATCTGCTTCAAGGTCGTAGAGCTCAAAGCGTGGCCGATGGAGATAGTCATCGACGTCTCGCTGCCCAAGATCGCTCGATTCCCGCACCGTCGACTGCCAACTTGCCGACATGTGGAGGTCGGACGCAGTCGGGAAGTCGAGCTTCCAAGCGATGTTGTAAATGAACTTCCACCGGTGGGTGCGCACGACCCGCATGGGGTAATAGTTCGTGACCTGATGAAATGAATGCGACGCAAAGACATGATCGCGACCATCAGCACCAGGCTCGTTGATCAGCGGCACCAGACTCTCGCCAAACATGTGAGCACCAAGTTCTGCCGACCCGGCAAGATCCAACAAAGTGGGAGCGAGATCGGCCCAGGTCACCAGCGCGTTGCACACCGCTCCACCATCGCTGCGTGAATCACGGATGATGAGCGGCAGTCGCATTCCGGGGTCGTACAAGGTTGTCTTGGCAACAGGGAACGCACCGCCGTTGTCAGACAGGTACAGGACCACCGTCTCGCGACCTCCTGCACTGCCCTCGACAAGGTCGACGAGCCGGCCGACACCCCTATCGAGGCGGGCGATCGACTGGTAGTACTCCGCAATCTCGGCGCGCACCTCGGGAAGGTCGGGCAGCCATGGCGGAACGATGACCTCGTCAGGGTCAAACCGCTGTTCGGTGTCCTCTGGGAACGACTCGTCTGGGTTACCGAAGGCGTCGGGCTTGAGCGGGTGGTCCTCGCGAGTCCAACTCCGATGAGGATCATGGGAGCACCAGTACAGGAAGTACGGCGAATCACCCTGAACAAATTCGGCGCACCGTCCGGCGAGCCACACGTCATCTCGACCACGGATGAGATCATCGTCGGTCCCCCACTCCGGCGGGTCGAAGTCGAACGGGAACTGCGACTCCGGCCGGTAGTGCTTCTTTCCCATGCGGCCGGTCCGGTAGCCCGCCTCACGCATGAGGGCAGGGAGCGTCGTGATGTGTTCCGCGGTCGAGAAGTTGTGGGGTTCGTGGATCAAACCGAATGTGCGGTTGGTGTGATTGTGCAGCCCGGTCAGGATCACCGACCGGCTCGCCCCACAAGATGCCGAGGTGCAAAAGGCGTTCTCGAACCGCACTCCGCTCTGGGCCAGCCGATCAATATTTGGAGTGGACACCACCCGATTGCCGTAACAACCAACCGCCTCACGGCCGTGGTCATCGGCGACGATCATGATGATGTTCGGACGGTCATCGTTCAATGGATCCATTGGACCGGACGCTAGTGGTCGAGGCGCCCACTGAATCCCCGATGCTCTCAGTACGCAGCGAGCAGTAACTCCCCGCTATCCGCCAAACTGAACATCGCTAAGGGAGCGAGCGGTTGAGAATACCGGCACGGCCTTTGACCCTGTACCCGCCGGCCAGTCAGGCGCTCGATAGATAGCAATTCGAGTCAACTGCGAGCAGTCGCCGCTTGGAACGCAGGTCAATGGCCCCGACACTCCCGGATAGGAATCAACATCGAGCATCGCTGCCCGGAGATCGGCTCGATCCACCACCAGCGACCCTCCGGGGAGTCGAGTTGCCGCCCGACGCAAAGCACCGAAAAGGAGGTTCGTCGCGTCGTAGGCCGAGGCATGGAAAACGCTCGACGGGGGCCGACCAGTGCGCCGCTCCAGCGCCGGCAAAAACTGCTGGGTGTAAAACCTGTTGCTCCGGATGTCTGACAAATCCGGACCCGATGCCAAGACACCGTTTCCTGCCGCTCCCGCAGCAGAAAGGAACTCAGCCGACTGACATGCTTCAGAGGTAACGATCGAGACATCCTTCAATGCGGGACGGGCACGCAACTGAGCCACCACCTCGTGACAGGTCGGTTCAAACAGGGCAAGAAAGACCGCTGCGGGTGGATTGGCTTCTAGTGAGTCGGCGATTTGTGCCGGGGTGATTTTTGCCGCCCCACCCGAATCAGCAACAACACCCTGACCGCCAGCGACAGTCAGTGAGGCAGTAGACAACCCGCCCTGCTGTCCGAACCGCTGCCGGAACACATCGGTCAGCGAATCCGAGTACGCACTGCCGTCGCCGACAGTTGCCGCTGTGGTTGCCCCGAGATTCTGACTCGCGTAGTCAGCAACGACAGAGCCTTGAACAACATCGTTTGATGCCGTCCGGAAATAAAACCGTTCACGCCGATCGGGATCAGTGAGAGACGGCGCAGTGTTCGATGGCGACACCAACAACACAGACCGGCTGGAAATTCTCTCATCAGCGGCATCAAGTGCGGAGGAAGAACAGGTGGGTCCCACTACTCCAAGCAGTCGTTGCTCTGTCAGTAGTCGATCGGCGGCGGCTCGACCTGTTTCAGCGCTGCAACCATCGTTATCTGCAGCCAACCGAACCTGATGGCCCAACAACTTGCCAGGTACTTGGTCGAACTGACCGTCAAGGTAGTCAACTGCCAAATTCACCCCGTCCAGCGTGTCTTGACCCAAGCCGCCAGAATCCGCACCAAGCCATGCCAGGACACCGAGTGTCACCGGTTCGCCATTACCTAAAAAGAGACACTCATCTGGCCGACTCGCGGCGTCCTCGCGACCGGTGCATGTTCGCCGTGCACGCGGAGTATCCACCCATGACTGATACGACCCGGATTCGAGTTCGGTCACGAGTTCCCGAATCGGAACTCGGTCGGCCTGAAAGGCACCTCGAAACGGCGCGGTGATTGCAAGGATCGCCGCCAGGTCAAGGGCGACAACCAACACAATGCCCCAAGCAATCAATGTGTAACGGCTTCCCGATTGAAGCGCCACCACCATTGAATTGATGATCAGAGCAATACCAGCGAGCGCACTGATGCCAAATAGTGCGAACGGAAGACTCTGTGACGCAATGGCAACCCGTTGGCGCCGAACCGCTGTGAGCTGATCCACGGCCTGCTGCATGGAGTCAGAAGCCAACGTCGGCGTATCGGAGTTCAACCCCACCTGGCGAACCCGGCTTTGCAATTGCTTCAACTCGCTAAACGCCGACACCTCGGTGTCGCCCCCGACCCCAAGTACCCGCCACTCCGACTCGTCTACCCGTCGCAGATAGGCGTTGAGGTCGTCAATGACAAGTTCCACATCTGGGGCGAGTAGCCCCTGAGTGTTGAATGCCAACTGTGACGCAGCGGCAACTTCTTCGCCTACGAGTCGCTGAGTTTCTCGCAATATCCCGAACTCGGAATTAATCAGGAATCCGGTGAAGATGGCGAAGAGGCTGCCCAACGCCGTCATATAGGCGGCTGCAACTGGAGCCGCCTTCTCGGAACGAGTCCTGCCAATCAGCAGCGCCGACAGGAGCGCAACCCCAACAGCGCAAGTGCCAACCAAGAGCAGCATCCACCCGGCAGACAATGAGGAGAGCCACCACATGTCGGCCACCCTAGGTCCGAGTCCGCCGACCCCCGAAAACAATCACTTGCAGACCCGAGGGGTGGGCTTCCGCCAAATCTGTGGAGCAGACATACTTCCCACGTGCAAACACCCACAACATCGGCGATAGCAAGAGTTGTAAGTGCGCTCGTGCTGGTTCTTGCCGCAACCTCATGCAGCGCAGAGCCGGTGCGACCAGAGGCCCGCGCTGCGGGATCCGAGACAATGCTGCCCATCCTCAGCGTCACTAGCGGACTACTCGCCGAGCAAGAGCCCGAGGCTCGGCTCCGTCTCGAGACCTCCACGTCGGCCGATGGCATCGCACTGTTCTGCGACGGGCTCGTCGATATGGCTGCCGCTTCACGAGCGATGTCCGATCGGGAAAAGTTGCAATGTAAGGACAGCGACCGCACGCCACTCGAGATTCCTGTCGCCAATGACGCGATCGTTATGGTCACCAATCCCTCAAACCCAGTGACGTGTCTCTCAATTCAACAGCTCTATGGGCTGGCCGGACCCGAGTCATCCGGATTTGATAATTGGAACGATGCCAACTCGCTTGGCGGCCCTCCAGCCTTACCCGAGCTTCCGCTGAAAGTTGTGGTTCCGCCTCCAGGCTCGGGAACCCTCCAACTCTTCATCTCAACTGCGATCAAACCCCGGGCGACACTCCGCAAAACATCCCCCGAGCTTCGACTCGACGCTGAATCTGTCGCAAGCAACGAATTGGTGCGTTCAGCTGTTATCGCCGAACCCGCTGGCCTCGGTGTTGCCGCATTGACAGCAGCAAAGGATTGGGGAAGTGCGGTCAAAATTCTCAAACTGCGATCTGACGCCAATTCCGACTGCGCCGAGCCCACACGGAGGAATGTGGCGACCGGCGCCTACCCGCTTGGCCGGGGACTCTCGGTGATTGTGGACCAAGCGTCGGCTCGTGACTCAGCCACCACGTCGGAACTCGTCACTCTGTTGTTATCTGCTGAGGGTCAGGCGGCTGTAGCTGAAACAGGTGCACTCGCTCTTGAAGCCACGCAACTCAAGGAAAGCCAGCGCCTCTGGAGTTTGGCTGCGGATTAATCCCGTCAAACGAAAGAACCGCTTTAACCCGCCATGAAGGAGTGCACGACAAACACCGTGCGACCCCGAGGGCAGTTTCCCCACACCGCCGCAGTGCCCACTTGGTTGTACGTACCGGACACCATGTTGATCCGATGGCTCGGCGAATTCGCAAGCGCAACGTGCGTTTCGGTGATGTTGGATCCCAACCCCAAGTTCTCTGCCAGCGAGCGCCAACCTGCGGGAGCGCCAACCGCAAGGTGGGAATGCTGGAGTCTGCAGTTCGCCCTCAAGCTCCGGGCGACTTGATCTGCTTTGCGGTTCAGCATCGCGTTCATATGCAACGCAGGACGGCCAGCCTTGGCCCGAACCGAGTTGAGGGCGTTACGCACAGCGGCCCGATCGGCGACGGTGGTTTCACAGCCGTAGCCCGCGCATTCGGTGAGTTCAGGAATGAGTCCGTATCGGGCGGCAAGTAGCCACGCATCGTTGGACCATTTCACATTGCCGTCCCGACCACGGACCACCACGTTGCCATCGTCGTTGACCTGAAGCCGAGCGCCGGGATGCATGAACGTCCAGGAATGCCAGAGCACACGACCGGCCGCCGACTTCGTGACCACGTTGCCATCGCGCTGCACTGCTGTTTTGGCACCAGAGTTGCCGCCGGTTTTCGATGACCACAGGAGCCTGCCGGCGCCGTACTCAGCCAAATTGCCGTCGGGGTTCATTCGCAGAACAAATCGACCGTTCGGTGACACCACCGAATCGCCCGTAGCCAAGGTGGAACCTGCACCGACAGAGCCCACGATCCGAACCACCGCGGCGTGAGCCGACGTCGGAGCCGCAACCAGCACCACTCCAATCAGCCCCGCAATACACAGAGCGGCCGCGCACGCGAAACGCCGTGTGCTGCTCTGCTGAATCGCGATGGGGTGCATGGGTAAACGAGTTCTGCCGTCGAAGTGGGTTCGGGAGTTCGGGAGAACTCGCGAAGAAGCTGTAGTTACGACACGCCTGAACGCTCTATGCGGTTTGGGGGGATATCCACTGACTTTGTGAGGGGGCCCCAAAATTGGCGTCTCACTCCGCCGAATTACCTGCAAATCCAGCCCAAAATCGCCAGAGGCAGGCACAAATTCGCTGGAACGGAGCCCAATGCTGCCGGCGGGCCGCTCACTCAGAGTTCAGCGAGCGACGGCCGGGACTACTCCGGAGGCAGGCTCAATATTGCCGGAACGGAGCCCACTCAGAGTTCAGCGAGCGAGGGTCGCGGAGTACTCCGGCGAGCTGGCCCCATGCTCAACCCAACCAAGCCACCGACGCTCAGCGCAACCAGAATCACGCCAATGAGACCCCATGCGGCTCCGCCCGCCACCACTCCAACGAGCGCCAACACGCCAATCACAACGTTGCGAACCGTCGGGCCTGCGTTCTCGAACCGCAGATGGAACGCACGAAGTCGCTCAGGGGTGGTGAGCCGAACACCCATGAAGATTGCAAGCCCTCGAACCAACCCAAAAAGTACGCACAGCGCCATTGCAACGGCGGGGCTTCCGGTCAGCGCAGCAAGCGCCACGGTGAGATACACACCAGCCGTCATGATGTACGTGGCGAGTCCGGTTCCAATCTGCCACCCAAAGCCCAGGCCGTAGACCCATGAGCGGTACTGATCGAGCCAGACCTCGTTGACCTGGCGCCGGTGATGCGGCATCTCAGTGCCAATCCCAAGATCCATTGCCGTCGCTACCAGCGCAAGAACCGCAGCAGTTCCCAGCGCCACCGCTGCCGACAGATTCAGTGCACCAATCACTGCGGCAAGCACCGCCGCAAGCAACCCCAAGGTGACACCACCGAGCACGGCGCCGAGCATGAACCAGCCCACGGTCAGACCCCAACGGCGTCCTCGGCTGCGTTCTGCCATGGGCGTGATGGTGGACAACATGGACAGGCCACACGGTGACCATGTGGACCTAGCGCCAGCGAAGACGGCCACAACAACCGCTAGTGAAATCAACAAATTCGACATGTTTGCTCCTGGGAAACGCACGTCATGGTCGACGCAGTCAGGTGGATGTGGTTCATCTGGGAGTGATTCGGATCGTGGAGATGAGCGAGTTGGCAATAGGTGTCAGCGTCTGGCGATGCAGCCATGAACCCATCACCACGTAGAGACAAAACGCCCGACCCTCAGCGGCAAAAAACCGTTGGGTGCCGCACATGCCGGCAATAACCCGCTGCTGCGCGTCAGGGTGGAAATCAGTCGAGCGAACGCTCAGCGGCTGACCGTTGACAAACATTTCTGTATCGCCAGCTTCACGGTCGAACTCGGCAAGACATACGAACACATCGTTGGTCCGCATCTTCTCGACATACCCGCTGCCGTAGTCACCGCGGGCTGCCGGAAGCGTTGAGGTGGCTGCGTGGAGCACCGGGTGCACATAGCCACCCATGGGAATGTTGGACGCTGGTGCCGGAACGGTGGACTCAGTCCGACGCTCAATACGGATGTCCCAACCGGGGTAGACCACGCACGACAATCCGTGGGCGCTGAGTCTGCGGGGAGCAGCTGCTTGAGTCATTAGTTCGCACCTCGGCTGGACTCTGGGTCCTGATACAGGCTGGGATCCCCGGGGGCAATGCCCGCGGCACGGAGCGCTTCATCGGCGCTAGCTCCACGCTGACGGCCCCGCAGGATGTCTCGTCGGGAACGCTGGGCGTTCATTCCGTACCCACCGTCGGCGAGTGCTTTGGTCATCAGTCCTTGCAACTGATCGAACGACGCCGCCGCGCCCTCACCAACAATGCGCGCTCCAGGGCCGTCAACCAATACGAAGTACGGCGCTACCGGCACCGAGTAGTCATCGAACGCCTCCGACGACATCAACGTGGTCACGTCGGGAGAAGCCAACTCGGCAACAGCGGACGGGCTCTCTGCATCAGGACCACGGGTCAGCACAACCAAATTGGCTGAATCGCCGGCGACTCGACGGTTGGTCGGCGTTGCGAATGCATCCCAGAAGTCCATGCAGGTGATGCAGCCAGTCGACAAGAACGCCAACAACGTGAAGTGTCCGGTGCCTACGACCGCCACTGCAGCGCCATCACCCGCAGGTGTCACCCCCATGAGGTCGTGGGCCGACCCGAGCGGTCCGTCGAGCGGAATCGCCAACCCACTTTCACCCACTCGCTGATCTGGGGTGCTGCCAGCTGGCGCGACACCTGAGTCCACACCCACCGCAGCCGATTGGCCTGCTTGGGCAGCCGCTCGTGAACCCAACCCAAAGGTGGGCGTACCGCCTTGAGGCGCGCCGTCTTCCAGGTTCACTCCAAGGTCATGAAGCGCCCGAAGAATCTCGGCATGCGAACGCAACAACCCAACGACCAGGAGCGCCAGCAGCAACACCACAACGCCCTCTGCGATGACCAGCACCAGCATCAGAACCCCACCGCCTCAAATGGGGCACGCACAAGATTCGTCATCACAGGCCCCCATCGCTCAGCGGAGGAGGAGATTGGATCGAAGCGGTTGTTGGGGGCGCTGTTGTAGGAGGAACCGTTGTGGGAGGAGGGTCAACGGGAGTAGTCGCAATCGTGCGGTCCACGCATCGCAGCGGAACAATCCGGCCGTAGGTGGTGACCACGTCGATGCAGATCTTGCGCAAGCCCGGCGCCGCATTCAACACCACAGAGAAACCTGAGTTGGCTGGCGCATCAGGGAACTTGGCCACCACATCGGGGCGAGCAACCGTTGTGACGCCGCGGAGGACCTCAACGTTGTCGACACGGAACCGCATCACGGCCTGACGGTTAGTTCGGTTGGATGAATCGGTTGCCCAACCCACCACGCGCACCTTGCCGCCACCAATATCGGTCACCTCGTTGATCCCGATTCGGGGGCTCGCAACCACAACTTCCTTGACCCCAATAAGTGCTTGGCGTCCGTTGCGTTTGTCTACGCCCCATGCACAGATCACGTGCTTACCTGGCGAGGCAGGCACGGTTACATCGAACCCAACATTTGGGCCAATGGCTGGGTATGCACGCTTCACGTCTGGCCGAGGTAGTTGCGCCAAACCGTTGTGGACCACGACGTTGTCCATGTAGATCTTGATTCCCGCCGTGCGGTAGTCCGTGTTGGCCACTGTCCAACCGGTCACCTTTATGGCACCGCCAACATCGACCACCGAGTTGGTGCCACCAAACGGTTCGTTGAGACATGGCCGATCATGGAATCGGGTGGCAGAGTCGGTTCTGGCGCTGGTCCCACACGATGGGTCAAACGTCCACGGCGGAGCGCAGGTCACTACCCGACAAACAATCGGGCCGACGCAGCGAACTCCCTGGTTGCACTGTCCGTACCTGAACCGCGTGCAGCCGCCCTTGCGATTGTTGCAATTTCCCTTGGCACATCCGCAGGGCGTTCCCGAGCAAGCGCCGCTACACACCCCGTTAGAACCGCAGGAACACGAACCACATTGGGCGTTGCAGTCCAGGTAATACCGGGCAGCGCCGCCGCAGAACTGCGAACCGTCAACCTTCCACCACCCGGCGGTAATCGTGCCGGCCGGGCACGCGTTGGCTCCAGACAGCGTGCAGCAGAATTCGGTGTAGCCATCGCAGCACAGCGATCCACAGGGGCAACTCGAACCGTTGCACCGACAGATGGCCGCGTACGCCGAAGTCGGTCGCAGACCGAACTCAAGCGGGGCAGCGACCATCGCCGACCCCACCACGGCGGCCTTGCCGATGAAGCCACGTCGATCAAGGCGATCAGCGAGAAATCCAACAGTGCGATCCAACAAACGCGGCATCAGTGGGTTCCTTCAATCAGCGCGGCACGAGCTCTGCGAGCGGACTCTTTGCCAGAGGGAGCGGTTCGGTTCTGGGCAGTTGGCGCCGAAGGAGCCGACGAGGTACGAGGCCGAGGCGGAGTAGTTCTGGCGACGGCAACTGCGTTCTCTCGGAACGTAGGACCAAGGTCCGCCACCTGCGAGATGAGTTCAACAACCTGGGCGCCGGTGGTGTCAATCACCACGGTCAGCCATGCGCCGAGTCCCACCGCAAACAAATACGGCAACCCGGCCAGTGGTTGACCTGGTAACGCATCAATGAGCGATGGCGCACCGAGCACTGCGGCAATTCCAGCGATCATGCACGACACTGAGTTGACCGCCACATGCACGATGCTCGGCGGGGCGGCGACGGCGCCAAAGCAGCCACAGGATTCAGCACCTGCTCGACGCGCCATGACCACCACAACTGTGAAAACCGCGTAGGTCAGAGCAAGAACCGAAGCGGCGATCGGGCCGCCAACCACCAATGCTGCGATTCCAATTGCGATTTCAAGGCAGCCGGTTGCAGTTGCGAATGAGCGAGCGGATGGCACTCCGAGCGAACGTAGGAGCCTGACGAAGCCGTCGGGGGAGATGAGCTTCGCTACTCCGCCGACCACCACCACGACCGCAACGAGGTGGAAGAGTGCGCCAAATCCAGTCATTGCGCCAAACCCTAGCAACCACACCGCCCGGGAAATCCGGCAGGGCAGCGACCCACCCCCGTTTAGCTGCATCATCGCCAGCCGAGCGCCGAGCGCCGAGCGCCGAGGAGGCGACGGTTGGCTACGCGGGGATTGGGTGCTGCCAGTTGGCTAGGCGACGACCCGAATGGTGTGGTTACCAAAGTCAGCCACAACGACCGAACCCGTCGGATTCACCGCAAGGCTCCGAGAACCCGAGAACCTTGCCGATCCACCGGTGCCGTCGGCGGTTCCGATTCGACCAGCGGTACCCGCCAGCGTGGAGACAACTCCACCTGCGGTGACTCTGCGCACCGTGTTGTTACCGGCGTCGGCCACATACGC
>Ga0164294_10005557_pt1 | contig 10829 bp, 17 predicted proteins | sample GEODES005metaG_FD_111479 | JGI IMG/M metagenome (GOLD analysis project Ga0164294, IMG submission 111479) | Oligotrophic lake water microbial communities from Sparkling Lake, Wisconsin, USA - GEODES005 metaG | ecosystem: Environmental > Aquatic > Freshwater > Lake | place: USA: Sparkling Lake...
CCCCATGCTGAAACAGCCCGACAAAACTAGCAGTAGATCCAACATTGAATGCTCCTCTCAAAGCATTGCGCTGGCGACGCTCGGAGCCATCGTGGCTCCCGTTAGCGCTTCCATACGCGTGCTTTGAGTCTATCGACCAGTTTGGAACTTCGCAACAGAATTCGGGAAACCCAATTTGGCGTAGCCCTGTTCATGGCGGCTTTACGCTTGGCGCACCCGCCGCAAGGCTTGATGCCGACAGCAGTTGTGGCGGCGGCGACAACATCGCCCATCCCCACTGGCTTACGTGGGCTTTGTACCTGGTGGCTTCGTGCTTCTTGGTTCAGCATTTGCAACTTCCGCAATTAAGGGTAAGTGGTGGCGAACCAGCGGCTATGTAGATGGCCGCATAATCGCCCGTAAAGGGATAGCAGTTCGATCCCGTTTGTGACGTATCGCAACCGGCATTTACGTTGTTGTTGCAATCGCAATCACTTGTATTGAACGCGCCTGGCCCGTAGGACGGATTGAAATAGGCGTTTGATGTTGAGAAGATCCGGAATAATGTCATCGTGCAAGGGTTGGTGAGATCCCAGCAGTATTGAACGTTATAGAAGGTTGTCCAATCGTTGCCAAACGAACCGCCAATGGTCACGCTTCCACAATCCCCTTGAATCGTTGTCGCTGGAACCGTTCTTGAATATTGAATCGAAACGAACCGCGTATTGGTTCCACAACATGAACACACTTGCGGACACAACAACGGGCCACCTTTAATCACCGTAATGATTCCGCTTGAATCAATGATCTCAGGACACCCAAAGCATTGCGTTCCTAGGTTGTTCATCTTGAAACAGATCGAAGTATCCCACTCTGTCTCTGGCGGCGTCCAAGTGTAAACGCACGGTATGCCGCATGAGCATGGCCCACCATCGCGGCTTGTCACAAGTTGCTGCGGTTGGATTGTGCCCACTGCTTTGGTGTACGTGTTGACTACACCGAACGAACTGGCGGCGGGGCAAGTCTCATCGAGGTACACGGTGCATGAAACAGTTGCACACGTAAGCGTGCAATTTTGCAAATGCTTTGCGTTCACGGCAAAACTAAAGCACACATCACCACCTTCGTCTGCACAACAACATGACCGCCGTCGGCTCATTTGCCGGCCTGCCGACGGCACGTGATATAGCCAATTACGAGCCCGCAGGTCGCTAGGAATAGTCCGAAGAAAATACTACCGATTAGGCTCTCCGCCGAGGCGAGGGTGATCATTTTTTGGCTTTCTTAGCGTTGATTGGTCTAAACTTCCGGAAGGTTTGGCCCACTTGGCACCCAGCAAAGAACGTAGTAATTAGCAAGGCGATCTGCCATACGAGTATTTGTGTTGAGGTGAGATGCATCGCTATTTCCGTGGTATGTAGGTGTAGACAATCACTCCAAGCACAACCGCAATAACACCAGCGCTAACCCATGTCAAGGTGCTGTAGATCGGATGGACATCGTCGCTCACGAACGGTATGGCTTGGTGCACCGCATTGGCTTGCGCCTCGATGCTGTCGAGCTCGGCGCTTGCTGCTACTAGGTGCGCCCGTGCTACCGCTGCACTAGCCGCGCTAGATGTCGCTGCTTGCGAGATCATCGCCGTCTGCGAAGCGCAGCCGGTCAATAGGCAAACGACGATGACGGCGATGTAGATCAGACGAACTCCCTGCGCGGCGTGGCCGGCAAACACGTCGGGAGCGTGGCAAGGAGCGCCGGCGCGATCGTCTCGCAACGAACGTTGGCATGGATGCGTAGATCGGCGGGAGTGATCTCTACTCCGTCTTGGTCAAGCACAGCGCCCATCGTGCCGATCATGTCGATGTAGCGCGGCTCCGGGATCAAGGCGATCGCGGTGTTCATCTGCGCCAGTGTCGTAGTGCGTAGGTAGTAGTTCGTCATGTGGTCTTCGCAATCATGTCAGCGTCGCTGAGTAGTTCGGAGTAATACTTCACGCTCTTGATTGAGTTGTTTAGGTAGCCTTCCCAGGTACCGGAACCACTTACGCCAGTGGTCGAAGCGCTTCCGATTGTCATCCACGTGCCAAGCGTCGCGCCGATGTCACTAGTACCCGAAACCACCGTGGCGTTGCCGTTCAGCGCGTATTTAATGGTCGACGGATTTGCGCTTGACCAGTTAAACGCAGCCTTATTCAATCCTGCTGCATTACCGGTAAGCTTGTTTGCGACGCCTAATCCTGCACTGTTATAAATGCCGCTTGCTACGCTGGCGTTGGCGTGCTTTAGGTGAATGTGCTTCGTAGCGGCCGTGTCAATGGCAAGCACCGACCGATCGCCAGCGCCGTACTCGCCGCGGTAATACTCAACCACGATTGTGCCTGGCTTGCTGTAAAGCCCCGTCCACGCGGTACTGCGAATTACGGCATCGTCGGCGAGCCGGGTCAGTGCGGCTGTGGTGGTCGGGATGTACGAAGTTGTAATAGAACCTACTTCAATTTGTGCGCCCCATATGTAAATGGAATCTGCAGTCGTTGACGCAGAAATATTACTTGGATACAGAAAGAAGTTTCCAGTACCAGTACCACCAAGCGCGGCTGTAGTGGTAACTGCTATGCGAGTCCATCCAGATGAAGACAGACCACTAATTCTCGGGACAGTTCCGGGGCTGTTTGATACGGTCGCGCTTCCACCGCTTGGCTGTGAAAGAATAGTGATACCTGAACTGATTGTCCCCGCAGAATTAAACAGAATAAATTCAGCGGCCGCCGTGCCTTTTGCTTTTAGCCAAATTGAGTAAGTGTAAACGCTTCCTGCCGTTAGTCCTGTTGCAAACGCTCCCATATAACGCGACGAGCCGTTGCTAGTCGGCGCAAATGAAATACTCCCAGTCGTGCCTCTTGGATTTATATCTGAGGATTCAATTGTTTGTGCAGTAGCGTTGTATCCCCAAAATCCGCTAGGGGTAAATGCTTCAGATTGAATAGCAACATTGACTGCTTGCGCCTCAATCAACAGTCCTTTTGCCACACCGCCCGTGTAATCAAATCGCGCATCGCCAGCACTGGCAACCGTCTTCACGTAACCACTGGCATCAATGAATGTTGCTCGTGCCGTGGAGTCTGCGCGTGTAAACGTCACAGCCGTCGGCAAACTGCCAGCGCTGAAGTCCAATGAAAGCGTCGCGGTGTCGCCTAGCATCGCTTTGCGGAACATGCTCGTATACATCAAATTGTCTCCGCTGAGGTGCGAAAGCCGATCGTCGCAATGTGCAGCGAATCGGTAGTAGCGTGGTCGAGGTACAGAACGATTGTGCCCCATGAGTTGGGCGCGTACGCGGCCGTCTGCGCCATTGACAGCGTCCAGGTAAAGGTGCCTTGCACGGCAAGCACTACGGCGTACGTCCCAGTGTTTAGCGTGTTCGTCGATCCAATCTGCACGTTGCCTTTGACCGTGTAGCCAGTCAGGTTCTGCGCGGTCGAGGTGCCTTCCACTTGGACTGTGCCGGCAAGCACCCATTCTTCGCCTGGGACGATTACAACTCCTGGGTATGAAAGCGCTAGGTCTAGGTTTGGCATTAGGTGCACCTCATTGGGTTTGGTCGGTCAAAGTAGGCAAAAACAGCACCAGTGCTATCGTTGGAAACGTGCAGCTCGACCTTGGCGCTAAGTTGTCCGGTCGGCCATTGAGCCGTGCCGGAGTCATAGATCGAGCCCACTGGGCCCACGGTTGCCGCTGGCGCTATGGATATGTTCATGCCATCGACAAGTGTGGAAGTGTTGTGCCACTCGCGAAGGTTGATTGCCGCGGCGTACGTCCCGCTCTTGTCATTGGTTGGAACCGTAATGCCTGTACCTGTCACGGGAGTTGGGAACCATATCTTGACGGCATACGTCCATCGGTTGGCAGCGCCTGAAATTGCTGTGGCAGACTCAAGGCTCACCAGGACAGACTTAGTCGGCGCCTTGTTGAACGCTTCCATTTGCGCAAACTTGATACCGGCCGCGTTGGCCGTTGCAACCCGTTGAGTCTGCGCAAACCCGTTCATAGCGAACCTGGTCAGGCCGCCATACAAGTTCCCGTTGAAGATGGGGTTCTGGAAAGCCATTACGCAATTGCCAGTGGTTTCGGACTAGTCAACGCGGTGAGGTCTGCCGCTGCGAGGATGCCGGAGAACGCTGAAAGCGTGTCATAGCGCTGCAAGAACACAACGTCCTTTACTTGCAAGATTGGTACTGGAGGAGAACCAATGCTGACGCCGCCAGAAGTTAAGAGCGGTTCCCCAGTAGGGTTTGGACATGGGATCTGATCGAGGTGGTACCAGGCGTCGTACAAGAACGTGTGGCTCATCCGGTAGTAGTTGTCTTCCGGCGCAGTCTGAAAGCCCTGGTACAGCAGCGTTCCAATTGGAAAGCCAAGGAAGACAGCGCTGTTTCGGTTACCTACGTAAGACGTGTAAACCGACCACAGTGGTTCAGCAGCTGGACTCCCTTGCGGAAGCGTCCTGTCGTATTGGGTTTCAATAGTCACCAGTTGCTGCGGTACGTCGTAGACCTTTGGCTTGCCGTTGGTGTCAACTTTAGTCCCGCCAATATCTGCGCCTGAAGCAAAAGCCACTGTGCCGTTTGTAGGAAAAGTTGGATCTTTGCGGTACATGGCAGTTGACCGCACTACTGTTGCGCGGGTGCAAGTGCAATACGTTCCGTCTTGTTGACTAAGTAACGATCCATTACGCGTGCTTGCTCGATGAGTGACAATCCAAGCGTTCTGACGTTCCCGTACCGGCTCAATCGATACCTCACGAATTACCATTGTCTTCAGGTACGAGTTGCCAGAGTAAACCGCTGAACTAATTCGGCTTGGCGGAGTACCAGCAGCATTGAGAATTGATGCTTCGTCGGGTGTTCCCGAATCACACGTAAGCAGATATTGAATAGTGATAAACGACTCACCAGGGGTAGGCACTAGCGAATAACTGCGGCTGTTTGCCCGTTCAATCATCGTGAAGGTAGGAGCCATTACGAGCCACCTTTCAAAGTCCTATGAATTTGGCGCAAGACTTCCTCGTCGCGCCGAGGGTTGTCGCTCATGCCCTTGGTCGCCTCTTGACCAGATGTGCCAAGACCTAAACCGAAATTGCCCAATACGTCAGTGAAATTTCCCTTGCTAAATTTCTTAGCCGGATCAGCAAATGTCATAATGAGTTGGTCAATCGCTTTGTTCATTAGCGTTTCACCAGATTGTTTCATTGATTCAGAAAATGCCATCTGCCCACTGCCCGATGCGCTGACAGCGCTTTGAGTTTGTTCGGTAATGCCTTGCCGTTTAGCGCGTTCAACACCCGCAACATCAAGGCCGTATGCCTTGGCCATTTCGATCTCTTGATTGATCTTCGCGATCTGCGTTTCCATTACCCCGCGCTGGGCTTCGGGTGAGAACCGCGTAGACATTTGCGCCATCTCAGTCATGCGCCGATCCATAATGCGGAACGCGCCCATGAGCATCTGGAAGCCCTGCTGCGCCATGTTGAACGACGCACCGACAGCAATAGCGCTGGTCTTGCTGTTTAACTTGGCCAGTTCGCGATTAGTTGCCGCTACGCCCTTGATGACGCCGGACGGATCGACTTCCGCGCGAATAACAGCCTTCATGCTCTTATCTGCCATACGTCTCCTTCTTCAACCAGGGGATGCAGCGCTGCGGCTTTTGACCGACAGCGTTGCACACCAGGGCCGTAAGTAGCCACTCGCACCGCTCAAGGGTGGTCAGTTCCGACTTGGCAATGAGTCCGCTCATGTTCATGCGCTGTTCACCGTCTGCGATTCTCCAGAGCCGCCGTTCGGCGGCGTCGTAAAACGTTCCCGGTTGATCTCCTCCAGCAAAGCCGAGCAGATGTCCGCTCGGACGTTGGCCATGTCTGCGTTGTTGTGCACGAACGGCGTGCCATCGATGCAGGACAGGCACCCGGCCCACCAGTACGAATCCATTGGGGCGCGGGTGTAGTCGGCCATCGTTGGTTCACGCACCATGATGACGCCGACACCTGGCACATCGACGCGACGCGGCTTTGGTGAGATGGATGAGAGATCGAACGGCATTAAGCCTCCTCGACAGTGATTGACCACATACCAGGGCCAGAGCCGTCATCAGTGCGCGTGGCGCTGGTCATGTGTCCGGTGAGCGTGTAAGCAACTGAACCCTTATCCGTGTAACTGAACGCCACACTCCTATTTTGAGCGTCTGCTACCGAACCTGGGTTCATATGCGCTCGGATCGCTACGTCTAAAGTGCTGTCTGTCATGCAGTCAAACGTGGCGCTGCGCTGGATGCGGCCTGGCAATCGCTTTTCTTGGAAATCCGTAAGAGCTGTCGCATCAAGCGAACTGCGCGAATGACTAAAAGAAACATTTTTTGCAGGGTAATTAGCGGCCGTACCGCCCTGGAAATTAAGCGTAAACGTTCCGCCGTATCCTGGAGTAATTGCCATTACAGAGTCTCCTGTACAAGTAGTTCAAGTTGGATAGTGCCGATGCGCTCCGCATCGGTCTTGCCGTCATCTATTGATTCTGTGTTCATGGTCACGCTGAACGCGGACAGAACGAGTACACATTTGTTTGAGGCATCGGTAATTGGTGCATCAAACTCATCGCGTAGATCGTCGATAAGTGTGAGGCATCCATCGACCGTGTCCGCAATTGCTTGGATTTGAACCGTGATTGTCCAGTGGCATTCCGTGGGTATGCCTGATGTAGCCACATCAACCGCAGCGCTAGTAATTTCGTAGACGTAACACGGTGTTGCAATACCAGCTTGACGAACACCCGAAAATGTAAATGTGCTCGTTGTAGAAATAGCAACTTGAAGTGCTTTTTGAATATTACTTAGGGACACTGGTATTCCCCATTCCGAGGATCTTGCGAGCCTCAATCAGAATCTCGGAACTGATCGCTTGCATGATCCTGGCTACGTTTGCCTTACCCCACATCTCGCCGTAGTGATTACCTGGGATCATGCGTCCAGAGTTCTTGTGCACGAATCCGTTCTCTATCCAAGGGAACACGAACTGCCGGCCGCGTGCGCGTGCGCCGCCCTTCTTGCCAAGTTGAACCCCGAGCTCGGCGCGGATTGGTGCGCCCGCTGGACCCATTCGCTTGGGCGAACTAACCCGAGTAGCGGCTCCGATTGCTTTGCGATGCGTGTTCTTTCCGCTACGGATGTAGGGCGCATTTACCAGCACCGCTTTAAGGTTTGCTACAAAAGGCTTAAAGCCCTTACGGATTGCCTTCTTGCGCACTGCCTCGTTGAGCATGGGCGAAAGCCGCGCCAATGTCTTGGTCACTTCATCGGTATCGATCGTGATGCGCACAGAACTTCCGGTCGTTACAGAACCGCTGCTGCCGCGACGAGTCGGGCCCATGTATCGATCATGGAACCTCATTCCGTGACCTCCACCGCGTTGATCTCTAGGCGCCGGCGCTTCTGATCCCTGTCCCAGCAGCCCTTGATGAAGAACGTGCGCGTAACGCCGTTGTCCACTAGCAGCAGCCTGGAGCGAGTAGTCACCGACGGGTGGAAAGCAGCAAGGATGCGCCAATCAGTGCGCACGCTTGAACCGCCGTCATCCATTGTCTCTTCTGTGTTGGCGTTCTCAATGTGCACCGGGATATTGGCAAACGAGAGCCAAGACTCAGAAGCCTGGCCGAACGCGTCAAGCGTGGCTACTGGGTTCTGCGCCGTCATCACGAGGCGCATCATCCCTGATGGAACGTGCCCGGCCACTAGCCTATCCCCTTACCCATCATGCCGGTGATCCGATCCCAGTAGGTCGAGTCCAGGGCAACCGTGTCATCCCCGCGGCTTGCAACGTGGTGCGCGACGCGCTGGAGGAGCGCCATTTCGAGCAGCGGGTTCAGCGCTGCGTTGCCGGCCGTCACAGTCAGGGTGACCGGGTAGGTCAGGTTGACATTGGCAATCTCCATGTCCACGTAGATCAAACCGTTGATTTGGATCTTGGCGCTGTTGAGGTTCCCGGTCAGCGGCGTCGTAGCGCTGTCGCTGTAGGTGACCGTAGTGCCCGCCAGGTCGCCTTGGCGCTCCAAACGGAGGTACAGACCGCCGTAATTCGTCAAGGGCGCTGAGGGCACCCACTGCGTCCTGGTGACACTCTCCACGCACCACCCGGTGCGCTCTTCAAGTTCGCGTACGGCGGCAGACCAAGCAATGCCAATAGCCGGGTCGTCCTCCGTGTGAGGAATGCGGGCCCAGTTGCGGAACTTTGCTAGGTCTAGAGCCATTGTTCCTCGCTGAGGGGGGGTGGAGCCGAAGCCCCACCCACCCAAAGGATGAGAGGATCAGAATCAGGCGTTGGTGACTTGCAACTGCACCAGCGCATTGACGCGGGTGAAGTTAGAGTTGGCAAACTGCATGCCCTGGTAACGGATACGCGCAGTGCCGGACAGGGAGAACTCGTCTCGGGTAATGGACATTCCCGGGCCCCATTCGCGGATTGCGAATGCTTCGGAGATGTTGCCCAAGACTGCGATGCAGTTCTTGCCAGTGCTGGCGGTTGAAACGTGCGCTGGGAGGTACTCGGTGATGTACACCGGGAGACCCATCAGCGTGAACGGAGCAGCACCAACAAGCGCGGCGTCGGCACTTGGAACAAAGATTGGAACGCCGTTCACGAGCAGACCGGCGATTGCTGCGTACGTGTCTTGCGGCAGGATCCACGAAGCGGATCCCCAATACGCTGCTGGCAACTTCGTGTAGCGCATTTCAGACAACTTCGCAACGGTTGCACCGGCAGTGATTGCAAGGGCGCGAGTTGTGCCGGTGCTTGTCGCTGTGGTGATGTTGATATCGGTGGTGACGCCGGTCGATGCTTTGACGGTAAAGATGCCCGTCGGTGCATTGGTTCCGGAACCAGCCACGTAGCCCCACTCCAAATTCTTGAGCAGCTGCCGCTGGAGATGCTCGGTGACTTCCATTTCCACGTTAAATCCGGCGTCCGATTGCAGAATCAGTTGCTGACTCACTTCGGTCTTCGGCAAGCATGGAATCGGTACAAGCGGCACTTCCTTGAACAGCGGGTCAGCAGCAGTTGTTGCAACCGTGCCCGTGTCGGCTTCAGTCCATGCAGAGGTGTAGTCCGCAGTCTTCAGCGTGCTGAAGCGCAAGGTTTGGTAACCCTGAACGCCAGTGCGGAGGTCTGCGATGTTACGCATGATGCTGTTTGCATCGAGGTACTTGAGAACAGCGTCCTGGTAGACCTTAGGAATCAGGATCGAACTTGACGCGGTCGAGATCAGTTCGCGATGCTCGGGCATCTGGCCGGTGCGGAGGTAGTTAACGAACTGCTCTTCGTACTTCTTGGAAGCGCGAATGTCCATCGAGCGTTCTTCGGTTTTCTTGCCGAGGTTCTCAATCGCAGACGATGAAGCGAAACGCTCGCGCACTTGCGCGGCGCGGATCTCTGCATCGAGCTTGCCAAGTTCGTTAGCGACTTCGTGGCCGCGAGCTTCAACCTCGACGGTCATGGAATCTTGTGCGAGAATGGAATCGCGCTCTGCAACAAGCGCCTTACGGGTTTCAAACATTTCGGACAATTTCATAGCGGCATCCTTAGACGCAGACGAAGACGGGCAAGGCCCGAGGAAAGGTGTCTTGCTTCGGCACTTGTCTGCGGATAAGCGCCGTTTTCAACGATGGAAACTTCACGCAGCGCAACCTGCGAGAGTGTGCGAGTGTTGCCGACCCAACTGTCGGCGATGACTTGGAAACCGAACGACATCTCAGACAGGACGCCAGCGTCAACCAACTGGCGAACGTCCTTAGCGCGTTGGGTGTCGGGCAGCGTGACTTCAAACGCCAAACCGTGCTGATCGCTGCGCAGTTGCAGCAGTCCGCTCTTGGTGTTGGCAAGCAAGTCGCGCGAATCGTGACCGACAAGCAGCGAGATGTTGTTGCCGAGTGACGAATCGAACGCGCCACGGGCCACACGTTCGGTAAATGGCTTGCCGCCATTGATGCCGCGGAAGGTCAGCGGGTGGCTCGGAGCGTCATAGACCGAGGCGTAGCCGCCGATCTTGTCGCCGGTCATGGCTAGTTTGGCTGTACGAATCTCAAGCAATGTCTTCACCTCCATCAATGTTTCCGGCCGCGTTGTCGCCTTGCGTGGCGCTCATGCCGCCTGGCATGGACACACTTGGAATCTCGAACTGTTCGCCTTCGATCGGTGGCAAACCCATGCGCTTCCGACCGTCGTTTGGTGAGAGGATCCCGGCGAGGACAAGTTTCGACAGCGCCATGCCAGCGTCGCGCATATTGCCGCGGAGCAGGACGTCGGTATCAAGCCTTGCGTGTTCGCCGGGCCCGCAGAGTTTTCGCGTGATCTCCGACTCCCACGCTGTCACCCATTGGGCTAGCGCGCCGTCAACGTAGGCGCGTGCAGTTTCTGATTGTGAGGACAGCGCCCCGCCGCCCTGCTGGTAAAGCATTTCGGGCGGTACGCCAAATGCGCGAGCGACTTCCTGAATGGAGAACCGGCGCGACTCCAACACATTGCTTGTGCTTTCGCTGATCTTCTCGGCCTTCATGCCCTCGCGCAAGATCAACGGGCGCGACGCACCTTCAGGCGTCGAGTGCATCGTCTGCCAGGCGTCGCGAATGGCTTGCACCGTCTGATCGCTCATTGCGCCGGGGTGGGAAATCGAAATCTTGCCGCCGCTTTTTATGAGCGCCGAGTGCGCCGCGTCCTGGTCTGCGGCCAGATTGAACGCTGCCCGTGCTGCGTCCAGTGGCCCGATGAACCAATCCGGGCGCAGTGGATCCGGGTAGCAACCAAGATGCAGCACC
>Ga0164294_10005559_pt1 | contig 10828 bp, 6 predicted proteins | sample GEODES005metaG_FD_111479 | JGI IMG/M metagenome (GOLD analysis project Ga0164294, IMG submission 111479) | Oligotrophic lake water microbial communities from Sparkling Lake, Wisconsin, USA - GEODES005 metaG | ecosystem: Environmental > Aquatic > Freshwater > Lake | place: USA: Sparkling Lake...
AATTTTCTCCAAGAATTATCGGTTATTTATTCAGCCTTGACAGCGGGTTTACCTTCTCCCTTACCCAAATTATCAATTCAGTACGCCGACTATGCTTATTGGCAAAGACAATGGCTGGAAAATCAACCCGCGCAACTTGATTATTGGCAACAACAATTAGCAGATATTCCCGCAGTCATTGAATTACCTACAGATCGATCACGAACAGCAATTCAAACCTTTCGCGGTGATCTCCAGAAATTTCAATTTGATTCCCAACTCACTCACAAGCTCAAAAACCTCAGTCAAAAATCGGGTTCTTCCCTATTTATGACACTTCTGACGGCTTTTGTGATCTTACTTTCTCGCTACAGTGGTCAGGAAGATATTGTTGTTGGTTCTCCCATTAGTAATCGCAATCGTGTCGCGTTAGAGCCATTAATTGGCTTTTTTGTGAATACCTTAGTTTTACGGACTCGTCTCCAAGAAAATCCCACATTTGAAGAATTACTTCAACAGGTGCGACAGATGGCACTTGATGCTTATGCTCACCAAGATGTCCCCTTTGATCAACTTGTAGAAACCCTCCAACCTCAGCGCCACCTCAGTCATAGTCCCTTATTTCAAGTCATGTTTGTATTGCAAAATTCTCCCTCGTCAAAACTGGAATTAAGAGATTTGCAAGTTACTCAAATAGAACTACAAAGAGCGACTGCGGGGGCAAATTTTGATTTAACCTTATCAATGCAGGAAAAAGATTCAGAATTGGGAACTGAATTGATCGGTGCATTTGAATATAATGCTAATTTATTTAATGCTGATACTATTGCCAGGATGGTTGAGAGTTTTCACACCTTAATTGAGGCAGTTGTGGCTAATCCTCAAGAACGGATTAGGACATTACCTTTACTAACAGCATCCCAAGAACATCAGTTATTAGTTGAATGGAATAATACGGTAACTGATTATCCGCAAAAATCCATTCATCAATTATTTGAGGAACAAGTAGAAAAAACACCTGATGCAGTGGCATTAGTATTTGAAGATCAGCAATTAACCTACAAACAATTAAATTTACAAGCTAACAAACTAGCTCATTATTTGCAGTTTCTGGGTGTAGAACCAGAAATATTAGTGGGTGTTTATTTAGAACGTTCTTTGGAAATGATAGTAGGATATTTGGGCATTTTTAAAGCTGGTGGTGCTTATGTGCCACTCGATCCTAACTATCCCCCAGAACGCCTTAATTATATGGTGGCAGATTCACAAATGTCCATCATCTTGACTCATTCTTCCTTACTCCCACATTTATCATTAACCCTAGAGCAAGCGCAAACTAAAATTATTTGTTGGGATAAAGATTTTGAAATTGAAATTGCCAGCCAAAGTTGCGATAATCCTATTAATAATTTCACCCCGGAAAATTTAGCTTATGTCATCTATACTTCTGGTTCTACAGGAAGACCTAAAGGTGTACTAATTCAACATTCAGCATTATTAAATCTAGTATTCTGGCACTTAAATAATTTTCAAGTAAAATCATCAGATCGAACTACACAGTTAGCCGGAACAGCCTTTGATGCTGCTGTTTGGGAATTATGGCCTTATTTAGTAGTGGGAGCGAGTATATATTTAATTAAATCAGAATTTTTGCTTTCACCAGAAATACTTCAAGAGAAATTGACATCACATCATATTACGATTAGTTTTATTCCTACACCCTTAGCAGAACAATTATGTCTTTTACCTTGGTCAGAAAATACAACTTTGCGAACTATGTTAACTGGTGGAGATAGACTTAATTCTTATCCATCAAATAAGTTACCATTTAAGTTTTTTAATAACTATGGTCCCACCGAAAATACAGTAGTTACAACCTCTGGACAAATTTTACCAGAAGCATCAGATAGTAAATTTCCACCTATAGGTCTTCCTATTGCCAATACTCAAGTTTACATTCTCGATCGCTATCTTCAACTCCTACCGATTGGCATTTATGGAGAAATCTACATTGGTGGACTCAGTTTAGCCAGAGGGTACTTAAATCGTCCTGACTTAACATCTGAGCGATTTATTGCTAATCCTTTTGTGGCAAATGAACGACTTTATAAAACTGGAGACTTAGGACGCTATTTACCAGACGGAAATATTGATTTTCTGGGACGGATTGATCATCAAGTTAAAATTCGGGGTTTTCGGATTGAACTAGGAGAAATTGAAACAGTATTAAGCCAACATCCTCAAGTTCAGCAGGTAGTAGTAATTGTCCGCGAAGATCATCCAGAAAACAAGTATTTAACGGCTTATATTGTTAGTAAAACAGAAACATTGACCAGTAGCGAATTACGTCAATTTCTAAAAGGAAATCTGCCTGAATATATGATACCTGCGGCTTTTGTCATCCTCAAAGCCTTACCTCTGACTCCTAATGGTAAAGTTGACCGGCGGATTTTACCAAAGCCAGAAACAACCAATTTAGCCCTAGAAACCGCTTTTGTTGCCCCTGGAACTGCGTTAGAAGCAAAATTAGCCGAAATCTGGTGTACAGTATTAAATCGGCAGCAGGTAGGCATCTATGATAACTTCTTTGAATTGGGGGGACACTCTCTCCTGATCACATCTGTAATATCTCGCATTCGAGAACATTTTTCCATAGTTCTGCCGCTGCGTTCTCTATTTACAGCCCCGACTATCGCTGAACTTAGTCAATTAATAATTACACATATACTGGATGCCATAACAGTTGATACCTTTCCACCGCTTGTCCCTCACGCACGAGACACTTCTATTCCCCTGTCTTTTGCCCAAGAGTCTATCTGGTATTTACAACAATTAGCTCCTGAAAGTTGCGCCTACAACAGCTTTTTTATTTTACGTTTTACTGGCTCTCTTTCTGCAATTGCGTTGGAGTCCAGTTTCAATGAAATAATTCGTCGTCATGAAATATTACGCACGGCTTTTACGATAGTAGAAGGTCAACCTGTACAAGTAATTACTCCATTTCTAACTATTCCATTAGAGATTATAGACTTACAAAACCTACCCTTGATAGAGCGAACATCGGTCGCAGAAAGACTAGCTGCGCTGCAATATAATCACCATTTTGATCTGGCTTTAGTCCCGCTCATCAAAACAACTTTACTGCGACTAACTCCAGAAGAACATTGGTTGACAATAAATATGCACCATATCATCACAGATGGTTGGTCATTTGGTTTGTTGTTGGAGGAGTTGGGAATCCTCTATGCAGCTTTTGTGAATGGTTTACCTTCACCCCTACCGGAATTACCTGTTCATTACGCAGATTTTACCCTCTGGCAACGGCAATACTTTAATGAAAAGGTCATAGAAAAGCAATTGGCTTACTGGCTACAAAAGCTAACTAATACTTCACTAGAATCTAATGAAATATCTAGCAATCAGCTACAGTTGAGTAACGAAAATACCAGCGCAGCTATTTATTCTGTGGTTCTGCCAGCGTGTATTGTAACATCAATCGAAGCTCTCTGTCGTTCTCAAAAGGTCAGCATTTTTGTAATCATTCTCACTGCTCTAAATATACTTTTGTTCAAGCGCAATAGTAAGAACGAAATTTTAGTCATGGCAACTATTGGTAATCGGAGTCCGGTGGAAACTGAAAAAATGATCGGTTGTTTCATCAACGATGTAATTTTGAGATCCGATCTCTATTCTGAGCAAACTGGAGAAATTCTTTTAGAACAAGCCCAAGAAACTCTCACAGAAGCAATGAACAATAAAGAGATTGCCTATCAAACAGTCATTGACACTATTTCCAGTAAACAACCATTGAATATCTCAGCAGCCCTAACTATGTTACCTCCACAAAATTGGCATAACTGGATATTAGATGTTGACTTTGTATCAATAAAGCGCGATCTCGACTTGTGGGATGGAGAAATTCCCTTAGAAATTTATGTTTCTTCACCTTCAGTAAATAATCCCACTATGGAAATTAAGGTTTTCTACAGCACGGAGTTATTTACCAATGAAACCATCGAGGTTTTGTTTAGCGATTACCAGCAAATTCTTCAGCAGCTTGTCCAAGATCCAACTATTCAAGTTTGTGGATTTTTTGATTGGTGAACATTGCAAGAGTTAGATCCCCCACTTCTCTAAGAAGTCGGGGATCTGACATTAAACCATGAAGCTTTGCCACAAATTCACTAATAATCACTATTACCATGTTAGAAAACAGCCCACCAGAGTTGCAACAACAACCCAGATTTGGATCATCTTTATTGCGATGGACTGAGTATTTCTCCAGTCAGTCAGGAGAGATAACTCAAAGCATGAGCGTTTTCATCTTGATCTGGTTTGGTCAAGTTTTATCCCTAGTTGGCTCGCGGACAACGGGTTTTGCGCTCAGTATTTGGGTCTATCAACATACGAATTCCACAACTCAATTTACACTGCTGATTCTCTCCACAACCTTACCGGCAATTTTGATCTCTCCCATTGCTGGTGTGGTTGTCGATCGCTGGAGTCGGCGCTGGATCATGATTATTAGTGATTTCTGTGCAGGTTTATGTACCTTACTAATTGCTTGGTTATTTATCAGTAATCACTTAGAAGTTTGGAGTCTGTGCGTAGTCAGTGCGATTAGTTCCAGTTTCAATGCTTTTCAGGGACTAGCCTATTCCTCAGCGACTACATTACTTGTGCCGAAAGCACAACTTGGTCGTGCCAGTTCGATGACACAGATCAGATTAGCGATCGCTGAAATTCTCTCCCCTGTATTAGCCGCAGCTTTATTAGTAACTGTAGAATTTTCAGGAATTGTCATTATTGATTTATCTACATTAGTCTTGGCCTTGATCTGTTTGCTGGTGGTTAAATTTCCTGAAATCCCCTCCACAGAAAATCCCGATACCGAAACTAATTCATTTTGGCAACAAATAACCTTTGGCTGGAAATATTTAGTGGCACGTCCTGGACTACTCGGATTAGTCATGTTCATTGCCATTATCAACTTTCTCGTTGGTAGTGCAGAAGCTTTAACTACACCCTTAGTGCTTTCCTTTGCTTCCGCTCAATCTCTAGGGACTATCTATTCTATTGCTGGTTTTGGACTATTACTGGGCAGTGCCGTGATCAGCATTTGGGGCGGGTTAGAACGCCAGATCAATACTATATTTGTGTCAATGATATTTTTGGGCATCTTCTACGTATTAGCTGGGTTGACGGCTTCAACAATTGTCTTTACGATCGCCAATTTCTTGATATTTTTTATATTTCCCATCATCAATGGATCAATTCAAGTCATCTATCAGAAAAAAGTAGCACCAGAAGTACAGGGAAGGGTCTTTGCTTTTCGCAGTGCTGCCGTACAGGGGTTTTTACCACTTTCCTACCTAACCTGTGGAGCATTAGCTGATCAATTTTTTGAACCAATCATGGCAAAAGATGGAGCTTTAGCCCATAGCATTGGCCAGATTATTGGGGTTGGTCATGGTCGCGGCATGGGTTTAATGTTTATCATTCTGGGTCTGTTTTCTCTAGTCGCAACATTGATTGCCTACTTGTATCCGCGTCTTTGCTGCGTAGAACATGAACTACCTGATGCAATTCCTGACCAACTAGAGGTTTCATAAAGCCGTCATCAAAAAATGTCCCCAAGATGCACTTTGACATCTACCCCACTGCGGATTTTATATAACGAAAACTTATTGGTAATAAGTAACTAAATTTCATTACTAATCGCGGTCAATTTTCTGTTATAAATTTTAACTTTTCCCTTAGTATCAGAATTGAAGCAAATTTAAACCAGCGGCTAATCCCATCAGAATAGCTGTAAGGTCTGCTTGAAAATCACTTATACTGCCGATTTCACAACAGAGGATAATTAAATGGCTACTTACAAAGTTACTCTCATCACTCCAGACGGTACTAAGACTATAGACTGCGATGACGACACTTATATTTTGGATGCAGCAGAAGAAGCTGAATTTGACTTACCCTTCTCTTGTCGGGCTGGTGCTTGCTCAACTTGTGCAGGTAAAATTATCTCCGGTACTGTTGACCAATCTGATCAGTCATTCTTAGATGATGATCAAATCGAAGCTCAATATGTATTGACTTGTGTGGCTTATCCTACTTCTGATGTCACCATCGAAACCCACAAAGAAGAAGACCTTTACTAAGCCTTAGTCACAATAATTTAGTCCAAACAGGGGATTGGGGATTGGCTACTGAGTAGGAGTTTTACCAATTCCCCAATTACTTGCTTACTTTAATTTTAGTCCCAGGATAATAAAACTCCAATATCTTGGGACTAGACCAACCTAATTTGGCTAGATTCTGAGCGCCTGTTTGGCTTAAACCCACTCCATGTCCTAAACCACCACCAATAAAAGCATATCCCCACAGATTGGTTTGACCTTTATTCAATGGTTGAATGTAAAAGAGGGTGCTAATGGGAGCAGCAAAGGCACTGCGAACCTCGTCTTTTTGTAAGGTGAAAATGCCAATATCAGTTTTCACAGCCAGTTTTAAAATCCGGCCACTGGAACTGCGTTCAACCACAGACATGGCTTGAATTTTTTTGAACTTGCTATAGGGGCTTTTTTTGGAATGTAAGAATTTCTGCAAGTCTTGGGTAATTTTATTGATGTCCGTTTCTCTGTGCCAACGGAATACATCCCATTTACTCTCATTAAATCCCGCTTTAAGATTGATAAATTTCTCGAAGTTCTGATCATTTGCTAAATTCTGATGTGATAAGTTCCAAAGATTTTGATCAGCAGCGTCTATAACCGGTTTTAAATAGGGACGATCTTCTCCATTCCAGATATCACTAAAGTTAGCGGTAACACCACCTGTAGTGGAAGAATATAAAGCATCAACTATTTCGTTATTATAAGTGAGTACCTGACCTCTGGTCGAGGCGATCGCCTGATCTGTATTTTTAGCAACTCCGCTGAGTCCTTGATAAACTTGACAGTGAGTGTCAGCGCATAACTGATAATTATCTACCGCAAATCTGCGGAGGTTTCGCAAGGCATAGGTGCGAGCAATAATTGCTTGTGCTTCTAAGGCTGCCATTGGGGCATTTATCCCAATTTCATGGGGTAAAACTCCCCGCACATAAGTTTCCAATGGGACTGTATTTACTAAAGTATAATGCCCATAGGCGTTGGGCTGCAAGGTCATTTTTCCCGGATAAACACGCTTTTGTTGGGGCTGTTCATCTGTATTCACCTTAATTGAGTCTTTACCAGCAGTTATTTCTAGATAATTAGGACTATAATTTTTACCATTTACTACCCAAGTAATTTTTGGTACTTTTGATAAAATGTTGGTTGCCAAGTAAGCATTTTTATCACCGGATGTTTCTATACTTTTTAATAGTAACCGACGAATTAAGGGAGTGCTGTAAACGTCCCGTTTTGCCCATACTTGCCAACGTTCTGGTTGGGATATTTCCACTTCTATCCCCAGGGAACGCCAGTGGTTAGCGTTATCTTCCGCTGTTTCAAAGGTGCGAAAGTCACCCAGCACTAAGACTTCCTGAACCACTGTTTGGGTTAAGGGCTGCATGACTGTTGTTAACTGGATGGGTTTGTCGGTGACTAGGGTTTGTTGCTGACTACCCACTGTAAATTTTAATGTTAAGCGATCGCCTTTTGTGGGTGCTAATTCTAACTTGTCTGTGGGTTTAGCCCCAAATCGTTGGACAATACCAATTTGCAATTTTACATCCTGGTTGTTGCTTACGGGTTCTGATGCGGCAGCCAATCCCAATAGGCACAAGGTTGTTATTAATCTGTAGGAAGAAGGCCAAATAAATATTTTCATGAAAACTAATTCTAATTGCCCTTATGCTGTCGGAGTGGTTTTAAATTAATTAACTCAAGTTACTCATGATAATAAGATGCAGGGCGGCAGGATGAATCACAAATTACTAATAATCAACTTAGATAATTAGTAACGGGGAATATTAGATATTTTTAACTTACGCGCTTCTATAATACCATTACGTCTTTTTTTCAGCACACTTGCAAATCAAACTCATTATGAGTATGATTTAACTAAATCTTGCTTTATCACCCATATTTTATGCTGGAAATTGATTTTACCGAGAATTTGCGAAATTTAATGCAAACAGTCGGTTATGAGAGTTTTAAATCTTTAAGTCGTGCTGCTGGTGTTTCACAATGGCAAATTTTGCAGTTGCGGAGGGGAAAAATCGGACAAATGCGGATAGAAGTATTGATAAAACTGTCAGAGATTTTACAGATATCTTGGACTGAGTTGGTAGAAAATTTCAGCGTTGATGGTTTATCTTCAAGTTTCCACAAAACTCATTCCTCTCATAAAAATATAGACTTATTAAAGCAAATTACAGATTTACAAGTTGAGTATGAACGATTAACATTGTCAATGTTAGAACAAAGAGAAGGATTAAAACAGGAATTTCAGCGGTCAAGTTTACAAATATTGGAATCTTTAATATTACAATGGCCAACAGCAGCACATAGAGCCAGGGAAGATCACCAGTTATCAGCAGTAAAAATATTACCTTTGGTAGATACGCCTTTAAAAAGATTATTACAGGATTGGAATGTAAAAGCGATCGCTTCTGTAGGCACAGAAATACCCTATAATCCTCAATTCCATGAATTATTAGCAGGAACAGCACAACCAGGAGAGATTGTTAAAGTCCGTTATACAGGTTATATGCAACATGATCAGCTTTTGTACCGAGCTAGAGTAAGTCCCAGATAAAGTTTATGCTCTTTTGAGTTTGATGGTTATTTGCTGATGAATTTATTGAAAATTACTTCATATTTTTGTGTACTAAATACCTTTCTATAATCTAATGTTAGGATATATTAATAAAATTAAAATCAGCACATTCTTAAATAAATCAAAATTAGAATATTATGAATCAGCAGGTGAAAGTGATTGCAATCAGTGGGAGTTTTAATGCTACTAACTCACAAAATTTTCAACAAAGTATTAAAGAAGTAATTGATGAGAGAATCTCCATTGTGTTGATTGACTGTCATCATGTTACCTTTATGGATAGTTCTGGATTAGGCGCTTTGATTTTAACATTTAAAGCTTTACAGGAATCGGGAATAAAGATGGTTATTTGTTCAATTAATGAGCAAGTTAGGATGCTATTTGAATTAACTGGTATGGATGGCAAATTTACAATTGTTCCTAGTCAAGAAGCATTTGAAAATATTTTGCTTTCTGCTACTTGATTAATCAAATTTAACTTGAAGAATAGATAAATCATCCTCAAATGTCTCTTTGGAGTTTAAGTTAATTAGGTAATCCAGGATATAATCAAGTTGGTTATCAACAGAATACTGTAAGCTAATTAAAATCTGAATAAAACCTTCTAAACTCCAAAGAGTACCATTTGATTGAGTGATTTCGTAAGCACCATCACTAAAAATATAAAGGATGCTAGATTTTTCAATCTGACAATAAGCATCTGTATATTTAGCTTCAGGAAACATTCCTACAGGCATTCCTGGAGTTTTTAATCTTTTTACTTCTGTATGAGTAGGAGAATTGCCAGAGAGGATAATAGCTGGTGGATGTCCAGCACTAGAGTATGTTAATTGACGGCTAACTCGATTATAAACTCCATACCAAATCGTAAAATATTTATCATTTTGATAATTCATTTGAAAGGTATTATTTAAAGCTGCCAATACCTCACTAGGTTGATAGTAATTTAAATCTTTGAGCGCACGGGAACGTAAGAGATTTAGTACAGAAATTGAAGGTAGAGTAGCTTTAAGTCCATGACCGGCAACATCTAGTAGATAAATAGCTAAAGTATCAGCATCAAGCCAATTATAATCAAAACAATCCCCACCAAGTTGTCGTGATGGCAAAAACTTAAACTGAATACTCAGGTGCTTATTTACAGGAAGGGGTAAAAGGGATTTTACATATTCTGTAGCTTCGGCTAATTCTGTTTCTAAAAGTAGCTTTTGGGTCTGTAAATCCTGACTTAATTGATGCAGACGTAACCCGGCTCTAACTCTTGCTTGTAGTTCATTGTGTTCGATAGGTTTGGAGATAAAATCATCAGCACCAGCATCTAATCCCTTAACTCTATCTGCGACGGAATCTAAAGATGTTAATAAAATAAAAAATGTGGTAGATAATTTGGGATCTTTTTTAATGATATTACATACTTCTATCCCACTTAATCCCGGCATAATCCAATCACATATAATTAAGGCTGGAGGTGAATCCAGAGTTCTTAAAATTCCTTCTTCTCCTGTACTCGCAGTAATAACTTGATAACCTTGTTTTTCTAAGATTCTTTTGAGGAACATTTGGATGGGTCGGTCATCATCAATAATTAGGATTTCAAACATGAGATTATTAGGAAAGGGGATTTAACCAAAACAATATAACTTGTTTTAATTGATTTAAATCTCGATAGACTTCTTGTTTTAACCATTGTCCTAAAGCATCAAAGGGGCTAAAAGAACTTCCTGGTTGCCATTTAACATCTTGCCCTAAAGGTGTGGTATGAGTGCCTAATAAGGTTTGTGTTGTCACCATATTAGGAAAGAGTTCTTGTAAAATTGTTGTTAAGTTTGCTGATTGATCCAGGGTATCTTTATTAAATCTGATTACTAAATTCCGCCGAATCTGATAGCTGTCTTGGACTATTTGGTTAGTTTGTGCGGGTGTAGGTGTAAATTCAATGTCTAATTGGGAATTGAACTGGGAATTTAACTGTTCTACTAATGGTATGGCTTCATTGGCAGCAAAGTTATTAAAGGATATTAAAATATTACCAGCCCGTTGGATTGGAAACAGGCTACCAATTAGTAAATGGAGTTTACAACCC
>Ga0164294_10005560_pt1 | contig 10828 bp, 7 predicted proteins | sample GEODES005metaG_FD_111479 | JGI IMG/M metagenome (GOLD analysis project Ga0164294, IMG submission 111479) | Oligotrophic lake water microbial communities from Sparkling Lake, Wisconsin, USA - GEODES005 metaG | ecosystem: Environmental > Aquatic > Freshwater > Lake | place: USA: Sparkling Lake...
GCAAGGCGTGTCTTGGGAACAGTACCGCAGCCAAATTCGCCGCCAAATCATGCTGCAACGGGTTCGTGAGCGAGAAGTCACGGGCCGCATCAAGATTCAAGACTATGAGGTGGACGCGTTATTAAGAGAACAAAACCAAGCCAACGCTGGCAAAGCGCCCGATATCCACATTGCCCATATTTTGGTGGCGGTACCTGAAAAAGCCAGCGCCGATGAAGTCGCCAAGTTGCTCACACAAGCCGAGGATGTGCTGAAAAAAGCCAAAGCGGGTCAAGACTTTGGCAAGTTGGCAGCGCAGTATTCCCAAGCGCCTGACCGCAACAACGGCGGTCAACTGGGCTTGCGCAACCCCGAGCGCTATCCCAGTTTGTTTGCCGATGCGGTGAAAAGCCTGGCGGTGGGCGCGGTCACCGGCCCGGTCCGCTCTGGTGCGGGTTTCCATGTGCTGAAGTTGCTGGAACGGCGCAACGCCGGCGAACTGCCCTCGACCGTCACGCAAACCCTGGCCCGGCATATTTTGTTGCGCCCGGGCGGCCAACTCAGTCAAGATGCCGCGCGGGCTCAATTGGCCCGGTACCGCAAACAAATAGAAACCGGTTTTGCCAAGTTTGAAGATTTGGCGCGGGCCCATTCGCAAGATGCCAGCGCTGATCAAGGCGGCGATTTGGGTTGGGCCAACCCCGGCATGATGGTGCCCGAGTTTGAAGCGGCCATGGCGCTGCTGGGGCCGGGTCAAGTGGGCGACCCCTTGGTGTCGCGCTTTGGCGTGCATTTGATCCAAGTGCTTGAGCGCCGCGATGCGCCACTGAGCGTGCGGGACCAGCAAAACCTGGCGCGCAATGTCTTGCGTGAACGCAAATTTGACGAGGCCTATAAAAACTGGGAGCGTGAGGTGCGTGGCCGTGCTTATGTGGAATACCGTGAAACGCCGCAATAACCTGCGCTGCGTCTGATGGCACAACACCACGCGCGCAAGCGCTTTGGCCAGCATTTCTTGACCGATGGCGCGGTGATCGATCAGATCGTGCAAGCCATCGGCCCCCAAGCGGGCGACGCCATGGTTGAAATCGGTCCCGGACTGGCCGCCATGACCCAGCCCCTGGTGGAGCGCTTGGGACACCTGAACGTGATTGAACTCGACCGCGATCTGGCCGTGCGCTTGCGTCAACATCCGCAATTGACGGTGACCGAGGCCGATGTTTTGACGGTGGATTTCACGGCGCTGGCGCAACGCCTGCAAACGCCAGCCCTGCGCGTGGTGGGCAACCTGCCCTACAACATTTCCACACCCATTTTGTTTCACCTGCTCGCGCATGTGGCGGTGGTGAAAGACCAGCACTTCATGCTGCAAAAGGAAGTGGTCGAACGCATGGTCGCCGCACCCTCGACAGCCAACTACGGGCGCTTGAGCGTGATGCTGCAATGGCGCTATGACATGGAAATGGTGTTGTTGGTCGGGCCGCAAGCCTTTGAGCCGCCGCCGCGCGTGGACAGCGCCGTGGTGCGCATGACCCCTTGGCCGCAACCGGCGGTGTTGGACCAGGCTTTGTTGAGCGCGTTGGTGCAAGTCGCCTTCAGCCAGCGCCGCAAACTGCTGCGCCATACCTTGGGCCAATGGCTTGAGTTGCGCGGCTTCACGGGCGTGTTTGATGTGCAACGCCGCGCCGAGGAAGTGGCGGTGGCTGAGTACGTGACGCTGGCGCAGGCGCTGACATCCATGGCGTGAAGCGGTCTGGACATGACGCGTGCGCGTGTTAAATCAACCTGGGCTTTGACATTTAAATCAATTCGTCCCGCTGGCCAAACTTTGCAGCAAGCGCTCGCGCATTTCGCGCTTCATCAGTTTGCCGTTGGCGTTGCGCGGCAAGGGCGTGTGGCTCAGGGTGAAGCTCTCGGGCACTTTTTCGCGCGATAAACGACGGCTGCAAAACGCCGTGAGTTCATCCGCCTGCACATCGTGCCGCAACGAGATGAACGCATGCACGCGCTCACCCAGCACCGCACAGGGCTTGGCCACGATGGCGCATTCGGCCACGGCCGGATGTTCATACAAGGTGTTTTCCACCTCGATGCAATAGATTTTGTAGCCGCCGCGGTTGAGCATGTCTTTCTTGCGGTCGAGGATGCGCACAAAGCCTTCGGCGTCGATGCTGCCGATGTCGCCCGACTTCCAAAAACCATCGACAAACTCTTTGGCGGTGGCTTCTGGGTTGTTCCAATAGCCGGCCACCACCATGGGTCCTTTGATCCATATTTCGCCCATCTCGCCCGCAGCCACGCGGCGACCCTCGTCGTCCACCACGGTCATTTCGGCACAGGGCACCGGCACACCCACCGTGTCGTTGTGCGTGGCGGTTTCGCCGGGCGGCATCATGGTGGCCGGTGAGGTGGTTTCGGTGGCGCCATAGCAGTTCATCAACACCAGTTGCGGCAACTTTTGCGCCAGCGCGTCGATGCTCGCCACCGGCATGGGTGCGCCGCCATAAGCCCCCACGCGCCAAGCGCTCAGGTCGAGCGTGGCGAACTGGTCTTGCAACAAGCACAGGTTGTACATGGCGGGCACCATCAGGCTGTGGGTCATGCGTTCGCGCACCGCCAGGTCTAAAAACAAGGGCGCTTTGAAGCTGGGCAAGATGACCAATTTACCGCCCGCGTGCAGCATGGTGGTGACCAGGGCGACCAAACCAGTGACATGGCTTAACGGAACGGCGGCGATGCTGCAATCATCCGGGCCGAGGCCCATGCCGATTTGAAAATGCATGCAGGAATGCACCACGCCAAGGTGGCTGAGCATCGCGCCTTTGGGTCGACCGGTGGTGCCCGAGGTGTACAAAATCACCACCGTGTCCTCTTCATGAACGGGGGCGGCTTGCGTCAAAGGCGCCGCCGCCAACAGTGAGGCAAAGTCCAGCGCCTCAGGGCAGCCGTCAAAGCTCACGCGCCATTGCAAACCAGGCAGGCTGCTGGGGACGGGCAACACGGCGTGAAGTTCGGCGTCATGCACCAGCAAACGTGCACCGCAATGCGCAAGCATGTAGTGCAAGCCGGGGGTTTGCTCGCGCACGCTCAAGGGGACGGTGATCGCGCCCAAGCGGGTGGCCGCCAGCAAGCACAGCACAAACTCGATGCGGTTGCTGAGCAACAGCGCCACGCGGTCACCGGCTTGCAGACCCAGGGCACGCCAACCCGCGGCCAAGCGGCCCACCTGCTGGTCGAGTTCGCGGTAACTCAGGCGCAGGTCGTTGCAGACCAGCGCCGTGCCGTTCGGGTTGTGCGCCACCGCGATGTCAAGCAGCGCGTGCAGGCTGGGCGGTCGCTGCGGGAAGCAGCGCAGTGGGCGGTCGTTGAAATGCGTCTCGGTGGCGATGGTTGGCCAGTGCATGGCGGAAAGGGACATGGCAACGGGCCGCGATCGTCAGGCCGCCAAGCGCTGGGCGATGGCCGCTTTGGTGGCGGGCAACTCGGGTGGCAGGTGGTGTGCGAGTTGCTGAAACAGCGCTTCGTGCAACTTCAACTCTTCCACCCAAGCGGCGTTGTCCACGTGCGTGACGGTGTGGAACTGTTCCGCGCTGAAGTTCAGACCCGTCCAGTTCAACTCGTTGTAGTTGGGGCTGATGCCAAAAATATTCTCAGCACCCGGGGCCGAACCTTCAATGCGGTCGATCATCCATTTCAAGACGCGCATGTTCTCGCCATAACCGGGCCAGACAAAGTGGCCGTTTTCGCCTTTGCGAAACCAGTTGACACAGTAAATGGCTGGCAGCTTGGCACCACTGGCTTGCAGTTGTTGGCCCAGCTTCAACCAATGTTGGAAATAGTCGCTCATGTTGTAGCCCATGAACGGCAGCATGGCGAACGGGTCACGCCGCACCACGCCTTGTTGACCCGCCGCAGCGGCGGTGGTCTCCGAGCCCATGGTGGCGGCCATGTAGACGCCTTCCACCCAGTTGCGGGCTTCGGTGACCAAAGGCACGGTGGTCGAGCGGCGGCCGCCGAAGATGAAGGCGTCGATGGTCACGCCAGCGGGATCGTCCCAGGCGCTGTCGAGTGCCGGGTTGTTGGTCGCCGCCACCGTGAAGCGGGCGTTCGGGTGCGCCGCTTTGGCACCGGTTTCTTTGGCAATGGCCGGGGTCCAGTCTTGGCCTTGCCAGTCGATGCAATGGGCCGGCGCTTCGCTCATGCCTTCCCACCAGACATCGCCGTCATCGGTCAAGGCCACGTTGGTGAAGATCACGTCACGGTCCAAGCTGGCCATGCAGTTCGGGTTGGTCAAGTGGTTGGTGCCGGGGGCCACGCCAAAGTAACCGGCTTCGGGGTTGATGGCGCGCAAACGGCCGTCGCTGCCGGGCTTGATCCAAGCGATGTCGTCACCGATGGTGGTGACTTTCCAGCCCGGCATGCCCGCCGGTGGGATCAGCATGGCGAAATTGGTTTTGCCACAGGCGCTGGGGAAAGCCGCTGCCACGTGGTATTTTTTGCCCTCGGGGTTGGTGACCCCCAAGATGAGCATGTGCTCGGCCAGCCAGCCTTGGTCGCGGCCCATGTTGGAGGCGATGCGCAGCGCAAAACACTTTTTGCCCAGCAGCGCGTTGCCGCCATAGCCCGAACCGTAGGACCAGATTTCGCGGGTCTCGGGGTAGTGCACGATGTACTTGGTCTTGTTGCATGGCCAGCGCACGTCGTTGTCGCCTGCTTTCAACGGCGCACCCACGGTGTGCACGCAGGGCACAAACGCGCCGTCTTCTCCCAGCACCTCATACACGGCTTGGCCCATGCGGGTCATGATCTTCATGTTGACCGCGACATATGCGCTGTCAGACAACTCAATACCGATGTGGGCAATCGGGCTGCCCAAGGGGCCCATGGAAAACGGCACCACGTACATGGTGCGACCGGCCATGCAGCCGTCAAACAGTGGTTGCAGGGTTTGGCGCATTTCGGCCGGGTCCATCCAGTTGTTGGTGGGACCGGCGTTTTCTTTGTGAGCCGAGCAGATGTAGGTGCGGTCTTCCACGCGGGCCACGTCGGTGGGGTCGGAGCAGGCGAGGAAGGAGTTGGGGCGTTTGGCGGGGTTCATTTTTTTGAACGTGCCCGCGTCCACCAACCCTTGGCAGAGTTGTTGGTACTCGGTCTCGCTGCCATCGCACCAGTGCACCGCAGCCGGTTTGCACAGAGACACCATGTCGGCGACCCAGGCGATGAGTTTTTTGTTTTTCACAAACGATGGGGCATGCACCCCCGCGCCTTGGTGGGCGGTTGTTGTCATTTCAGTCTCCTAAGCTTCAATTGATTCAGCGCAAACACCTGGGGCGCAAAGTGTTTCAGCAAAGCCAATAAAAAAAGCGCCATGGGGCTGGCGCTGAGAGCAAGGCAAGGGCTGGGGCGGTTAGCCCATGAAGACCGCGATGAAGGCCAGCAAGAAAATCAACACGGCGCCGCCGATGGGCAGCACATAGGGCATGTAAGGGACAATCGATTCGACGACGTCTTCGGGGGTGTCGGCAGGGTGTTGGTTATCGGACATGGTGTCACCTGAAACAAGAGAAGACCCATTCTAAAACACCCCACCTGACCAAAACCTTATGATTCCCACCCTTACCGCGTCTCCTTGGTGACCATGCCCCATTCCCTGATTTACACCCGTGGCCAGGCCCTGCCTGGCATCTTGCAGCAGCGCATTGCCATCCTCGACGGCGCCATGGGCACCATGATTCAGCGCTTCAAGCTGAGTGAAGCCCATTACCGGGGCGAGGGCTACAGCGGCCCGGGCAGCGTGGGCGCGCGCTTCGCCGACTTCGCCAGGGACGTCAAAGGCAACAACGAGTTGCTGAGCCTGACCCGCCCTGACGTGATCCGCGACATCCACGAAGGTTATTTGGCCGCTGGCGCCGACATGGTGGAAACCAACACGTTTGGCGCCACCACCATCGCCCAGGCCGATTACGACATGGCCGACTTGGCCGTCGAGATGAACCGCGCGTCCGCACAGATTGCCCGCGCCGCTTGCGACAAATTCAGCACCCCCGACAAGCCCCGCTTCGCTTTGGGCGCCTTGGGGCCGACGCCCAAAACCGCCAGCATCAGTCCGGATGTGAATGACCCCGGTGCGCGCAATGTGAATTTCGAGGAACTGCGCCAGGCCTACTATGCGCAGGTGCAGGCGCTGGTGGACGGCGGCGTCGACGCGCTGCTGCTGGAAACCATTTTCGACACCCTGAACGCCAAGGCCGCGCTGTTTGCCATCGACGAGTATTTCGAAGCAAGCGGCGAGCGCTTGCCCCTGATCATCAGCGGCACCGTGACCGACGCCTCGGGGCGTATTTTGAGCGGCCAAACCGTCACCGCTTTTTGGCACAGTGTGCGCCACGCCCAACCGTTGGCGATCGGCCTCAATTGCGCCTTGGGCGCAGCCCTCATGCGACCCTACATCCAAGAGCTGGCCAAGGTGGCGGGCGACACCTTCATCAGCTGTTACCCCAACGCGGGCTTGCCCAACCCCATGAGCGAGACCGGGTTTGACGAAACGCCCGAGGTCACCAGCCGTTTGCTGCACGAGTTTGCCGCTGAGGGTTTGGTCAACATCGTGGGCGGCTGTTGTGGCACCACGCCCGAGCACATCGCGGCGATTGGGCAGGCCGTCGGGCCGTTGCGTCCGCGGCTGTTTCATGCCTGAAGTGGCCGGGAAGTCACGCCGGCTTGCCGACCACGGTGGGCTCGTCTGCAGTCCTTGGGATACACGCAGCTTGCCCGCCGCACGGTGCTCGTCTGCCGTCCTTGAAATACACGCAGCTTGCCGCCCACGGTGGGCTCGGCCGCCGCTCACCGCAGCAAAGCTGCGACGTACGCTACGCGCCCGACCCACCATGTTCGCCAAGCTGAAGTGGCTTGATGGGCTGGCGAAGTTGCCGGAGGCGATTTTCCGCAAACCGCTCAATCTTGTACCGAAACCTCCCTTCAGAGCCGCACGACTTGGGGACCATTTTGTGAGCGAAAGACCAGCAAAATGCGTCCCCATGGCGGGCGGCGCAAGCGTGACTTCAAGAGGTGCAAGCGTGTCTTCAATGCGCACAAGGAAATCACGCCTGCTTGCCGACCACGGCGGCTCGTCTAGCGCCCTTGGAATACACGCTGCATGCCCGCCGCACTGGGCTCAAACGCCGCTCACCGCAGCAAAGCTGCGACGTTCGCTTGCGCGTTTGGCCCAGCACGTCGGTCAAGCTGAAGTGGCTTGATGCGCTGGCGAAGTTGCCGAAAGCGATTTTCCGCAAACCGCTTAATCTTGCGCAGAAACATCACTTCAAAGCCGCACGACTTGGGGACCATTTTGTGAGCGAAAGACCAGCAAAATGCGTCCCCATGGCGGGCGGCGCAAGCGTGACTCCCAAGCCAAATCAATTGGAATCTGACCCTGCTACTAGGCCATTAGCTATTAAAACCTTGCCCCTTTGTGGCATGGGCCACTGGGGGCGTGGGTGCTGAATTGATTGGCGGCACCACCACGACCACTGTGGCGGGCGTGACCACGACAACCACCACCACGGCGGGCCTCATGGCCAACGCCGCATTCACCAGCTTGGCCGCGCAAGCAAGCATCAGCTTCATCAACAACAAGGGCGACATCAACAAGACGCTCAAAGAGCTGGGCAGCAGCCAAACCGTCAAAGCCACTATCGCGGCAGCGCTCACAGCGGGCGTGTTGGACAAGCTGGGTGCGACCAGTGGCATGAGTGACATCAAAGACAAGCTGGCCAAGGGCACCGCTGGCTTCTCAGAAAAGCTGACCTACAACTTGATCAACGCCACCGGGCGGGCATTGACCAACACGGCCATCAATGGTGGCAACTTGGAAGATGCCCTGAAGCAAGCCCTCATAGGTGGCTTGGTGGACACGGCGCATGGGCAGGTGGCCAGCCAGATCAAAGGAATCGAAGCGGACTATCTGGCGCACAAACTGGCTCATGCCCTGGCCGGGTGTGCGGCCGTTGCAGCGCAAAGTCAAAGCCGAAGACGTGCAGCGTCGCCTCATAAAAGTGAGCTACTGGTTCTACGGCGACTCATGGCCCGCTGAGTCTGTCTGGCGCCATGAGCATCCTGATGGGCGTGTTCACTGGATGCCATACCCGTAAAGGTGCGAATTTCACCAAAAATACTTAAACTAATAGGATATAAATCCATCTCAATATCGCTATAAAATACTAATCTCTGCGCTGATGATTTGTAATTCTTGATGTTTTGAATCTCTCAATCTCAGCATGTATGAACTACTTTTTATCTTGAACAAACATGAAAATTCTTTTCTCTTTTCTCTGTGTTTTTTTGTTGGCCGCCTGCGGCGGTGGCGATACCAGCACATTCACTGTCACCCGTTCGAATGAAGGCACCACCTAAAGCTGCCCGACGCAGGCAAAGGCTGATTTGTGCCAAGCCGGCGATTGCGGCAAGTGCACGTGTACCGCCGGTTGCGATTCCAACGCACCCAAGGTGAAGCTGGCCGTAAGCATGTCACCCACCACATTGGCTGTGGGCCAGCAAGGCACACTTACTTTACGATTGAGCAGCAACGCCAAAGTGAATCAAACGGCGCGTTTCACGCTGAACTTCCCTGCCGGCCGTGTGCAATCGAATGCGTTTGCATTTTTGGCGCCTTGCACCTCGCCGTCGCTGAGCATGGGTGCTCAAAGTTTCGTCGCCTCAGTGGTGGTGCCTGCCAACACCGCGAGTTGCACGTTTACTGTGCAAAAAGTCTTCGATTCATCCGCCAGTTCTGCAGTTATGTCCTTAAGCGATCTGGACAAAGTTGAACTGGATGGCGCACTTCCCAGTTTGACAGTTACGCCTTAACGGCCAAGGCTTCAAGCGGCAACCAACTCTTGCATGGCACCAAGGTGAGCTACGGCAGCACAGTTGCCTTCAATGGCGGTGTGTTCGGCGCAAGTTTGCAGCTTCCAGGGTGATGCGCCGAATCAACTCCGCCGCCGACGGCGCATCGTGCATCAGCCCCACGGCCTCCCCCACTGTCACATGGGCGCGGTTGAAATCCGCCGCCGCCACACCTGCGTCGTAGTCGGCGCGTGCAGCGTCTGGCGCAGCCCGCAAAGCTTCCACGCGCCCCTCCCACTGCCGGTGAAGGTCATTGCGCAGTGCGCGAAAGTCGTAGGGCGCGGGCCAGTTTTTGCGCCGCAACACGTCAAACACCGGGCTGCGGGCGGTGTCGTCGCCGCTGGCGGCCAGGGCCGCGTTCACCGCGCCTGCGGCGGCCAAACTTTCCGCGCTGGCCCACAAACGGCTGCCCAGCAACACGCCGTCCGCACCCAGCAGGCGTGCCGCCGCCAAACCCCGGCCATCGGCCACGCCACCGGCGGCCAGCAACAAGGTGTTGGGCGCGCGCGCCGCCAAGGCATCGGCCAACTCGGGCACCAGGCTGAAGGTGCTGCGCCCGTTCAAGGCGTTCATGCCGTGGCCACCAGCCTCCGCGCCTTGCGCCACCACCACGGCGGCACCGGCTTCCAAGCAGTCATCCAGTTGCGCCACTTGTTGAATTTGGCAGACGAGCGGCACACCGCGTGCCGCCAAGCGTGCGGCATAAGGGCGCGGGTCGCCAAAGGACAGCATCAGCGCCGCCGGTGTGTGCGCCTGGTCCAGCAGCCAGTCGAGGGCGCTGGCATCCTCGTCCAGCTTCCAGGTGATGAAGCCGCAGCCAAAGCGCGGCGCGGCGTCGGGTAACAGGCGCAAGGCCAAGGCGTGTTCGCGCTGCACCCAGGCCAGATCGCCATAACCACCGCCCAGCAAGCCCAAGGCGCCGGCGTTGGCGCAAGCAGCGGCCAGCGCACCACCGGCGGCCAGCGCCATGGGGGCCAGAGCGATCGGGGTGGTCAATCCAAAAGCCGTGCTGAAGCGGGTTTGCATGCGGCGATTATGGGCGCGGGTAAACGATGGGCGCGGCGCGGCTGCTTGCCACCTATATTGAAAAGCCAAATAAAACCATTTCTGGAGACTTCGCCCATGCCTTCCTTGTTCAATGTCAAAGCCGTCGCCCTCGCCGCCCTGCTCCTCACCGGCGCGGTGCACGCGCAAACCTACGGCAAGCCGCAGGTGGTCGTGCCGCCCTCCAACTTCAAAGGCGTGCACGGCTTGGCAGTGGACAACCAGGGCCGCTTGTTGGCCGGCAGCGTGGTCGGCATGTCCATCACCCAGGTCGACCAGCAAAGTGGCAAAGGCAGCATCTTGGTGGATGCGCCGCAAGGCCAAGCCGATGACATCGCCATCGGCCCCAAAGGCGAGATGGCTTGGACCTCGTTTTTGCAAGGCGTGGTGCGCATCCGCGACAACGACGGCGCACCCATCCGCGTGATTGCCAAAGACCTGCCCGGCATCAACTCAATTTCCTTCGACCAAAAAACCGGCAAGCTTTACGCCTCCCAAGTGTTCTTGGGCGACGCCCTGTGGGAGCTCGATGTCACTGGTGCGGCCGCCCCGCGCTTGATCAAAAAAGACCTGGGCGGCTTCAACGGTTTTGAAGTCGGCCCCGACGGTTGGATCGTGGCACCCCTGTGGTTCAAGGGGCAAATCGTCAAGCTCAACCCGGCCGATGGCGATATCAAAGTCATCAACAGCGAATTCAAGGTGCCCGCTGCTGCTAATTACGACAGCAAGGGCAACATCTGGGCGATCGACACCAAGACCGGCGAGCTGTTCAAGATCAACCCGGCTGACGGCAAGCGCAGCAAAGTGGCTCAGTTGGCCACCGGCATCGACAACCTGGCGTTGGACAAACAAGACAACATCTTCGTCTCCAACATGGTCGACAACGGCGTGCAACAAATCAACC
>Ga0164294_10005561_pt1 | contig 10827 bp, 13 predicted proteins | sample GEODES005metaG_FD_111479 | JGI IMG/M metagenome (GOLD analysis project Ga0164294, IMG submission 111479) | Oligotrophic lake water microbial communities from Sparkling Lake, Wisconsin, USA - GEODES005 metaG | ecosystem: Environmental > Aquatic > Freshwater > Lake | place: USA: Sparkling Lake...
CCCGTAAAACGGGGCAAATTTCCTGATTCTAGGGAGATCAGGTCTCTTTGGTGACCGCCATTTGTCCAGCCAGAGGGGCGGTCGGGTCGATTTCAGTTTGTCTTAGGGTTGTTCAGACCATCCCTAGATTAGATAGTAATTGGATGATCATTTCGTCGATAAGGGCGATATCATCCGCTGAGAACCCGAGCAGCTCGCGCTTGGGGTATTGATGAGGCTTTGCCCGGATGGTAGGTTGCTGAATTTCTCCGAGCTGGTGGACTCGCATCTTTCGGCCGAGGCGATCATAGATACCGACTGCGGCCATCGAGTCGCTGGACTCGGATCTAATGTAAGGGCTAAGCTTCTTGAACATGAGGCCACGGCGCTTGAGCAGGCGCTGCTCACGTTTACGCGGTACGAACGGATGGCCATCTGGATCGACGTTGCGCTTGATGCGGTCGCGGTTGCGCGTCCGGAGTCGGGTGGCTATCGAGCGCAGCAGCTTGCGGCGCTCCTGTATGGTGAGTGCCTCGGTGAGGTGTTGGGTGGCATGCGCCAGAGGTGCCAGAATATCCATGATCAGCAGCCGGGACTGATAAACGTTCCAGAGGCGTCATCCCATACTGGCGTATCACAGACCGTCGCGCCATTTGGACCATCGATGATATGGTCATTCATCGGGATATCGACCTCGAGGTCATAAGTCTCCGAATCGACGACTTCGCAATCAAAGCTCAGGATCGGGATCTGGTCTGGCTCGATCAGCCGGCGTGTAGCACGCAGCCACTGGCGGACCAGATTCAGCACATCGAAGGGTATCCCCCTAAAATCGATAAACAGCAGCCGGACGGTGTAATGCACTTGGCCGTCGTGGTCCTTGCCGTTGATCACGTTCATGAAAAACTTGTCATCGGTGAGGTTCGGGATGCTGCTGCTCAGGAATTTCCGGAGCTCCTGCAGGTGCTTCATTTTAGCTCCGGATCGCCACGACTGGTTTGAGGAAGAGAGCACGCTCCATTGCCCGGCGAGTAACGAGTCCGGGTAGCTTCTGGCCGCCGCCATAGACCCACTTGCTAAACTCATCCGCCGCCAGTGCATAGTTGCCCAGATTGAGCAGACGCAGGAGGCTCGATGGTTTGCCATTGGTAAGCTGGATGATGCCGTCTTTCTTGCTGCTGCCGTGGCCAACGTTGAAAACGATACTGACTAGGGCATCAAACTGGTTTTGATTCAATGGCACCTTAACCGCAGCATTCACCCAGCCCTCGGCGACTGCGAGATCTTTCTGCAGGAGCTGCTCGGCCTGTAGCTTGGTGATCACCTGACCGAGATGCACATCCGGACCAGTGTGGCCATAACCAATCGTCGGGATACCCAGTGGGTCGAGATAGGCCTTGAGACGCAGCTCCTCAAGCGTCTCAATCTGATTAATGCCGTTGATGGAGGTTTTCACGGTGACTCCTTTTGAATTTGGCGATCTTAAGATAGCGGTGGGTGACCCAGATCAGATACAGCGCCGTCACCAGGCGAAAGAGAACCGTCACGATGTGGTTGAGATGGTGATCAAGGCCATCGATCAATGCGCCTGCGGCGAGTATGCCGAACAGTCCGGAGACGACCTCGATATAGGGCGGCGGTGTGATGCGCGGGTGCAGGACAATCAGGAAACAACTGGCCAGTATCACCATTAGGCTGATGAGGTTGATCCAGTAGAGGTAGATATTGATCATTTTTCAATTTCTCCCAGTTTCTTCACCAGCATGCCGCGCATCCAGTTAAGCAGCAGCTCTGCGGTGGATTTCCCGATCGCACCGAGCAGAAAGCCAAAAACCTCGATGGACTTGCCGCCTGCGAGCAGGTTGGCAACGGGCTCAGCCAGTGCGATGCACAGAATGAAGCCGGCGCAAAAACCGATGAGGCGGTCTTTGATCCGATCCTCACTCAGGATGGCATTGAGCGTCGCACCCATGAGACCCATCGCCACCAGGCTGAGATGCTTGGTGAACCAGTCCAGTAAGGCGGAGACGATGCTGTCCATAAGATCCTCTTAATCAATCCCAGAGATTAAGCGCCTGACGCTGTACTGCACTGGTGGGCTGGTCGGGGATGGTGATCGCTGAATTGATCGGCAGAATCACCGCCGCGCTAAAGCCGGGGTTTGCGGCCAAGAGCTGCGGAAGCATGGCCACGCTGTCGCCGGTGTAATAGCGGTAGGCAATATCGTCGAACGTATCGCCTGAAAGGGAGTAAACGACCCTGCTCATAGCAGCTTGACCCGATTGGCGGTGATACCGCGCAGCGCTGCAATGCAGTGCTGGACCTCGCGGCGCATGCGCTGTGGTTTATTGACGATATCGACCTGCTTTTCATCACGTGTACGGCCTGTCGAGGCGGTATCGAAATCGACGTATTGCTCGCTGATTTTGGCGGAGGCCTCATGCAGAACTGCGCGGGTATAGATGCGGATCTGCCGATCGGTCAACGCGACAGGGGGTGTCGCGTCGATGGTCTTAGCGAGAAACTCGTTGAGCTGTCTGTTGACGGCATCAAACGCATCCGCGATCAGCCCTTGCAGTCGATCAGATCCAAGCGATTGATCAATCCGCACATACAGCGTGAGCTGCTGGGTGTTGATGCCCGGCAATCCCTCAATGGGATTGTCGACATCGACCGGGCCGGTCGGATTGGTGATCTGCATGAGGCACCCTTATTTACGCCTGAGCTTGTGGGTCAGGATCTGCTGGTGGCGTGACAGTTTGGGCGGTGGACGCAGGATCTGAGGGGTCCTGAGACTCATCAGCCTGCGTGCCGCCCTGGGTGTCGGGAGCCGACCCGGTAGAACCGGCGCGGATGGCGCGGTCCAATCCTTCAATGATTTTTTTGACGCCACACTTGGAATCCAGACGCAGCGCGATCTCGTAAGCGCCCTTGGCGTCTTTCGGGCGATCCTCGGATAGCGTGGCACCTAACGCCTTGAATAGCTTGGCGCGTACTTCGTCCGGCATGTCCAAACGCTTGACCAGATCCAGCGCTTGCTCGACCGTGTCGGACAGGCCTTTTGGATAGCTTTGCAGCTCGAGCACACTTTCGGCCAATTGCTCGGCAAAGACGGTTGGAAGAGTGCGGGTATAGGGCTCGGGCATGACCATGTCATTCAGAATGGCATGCTTGGCGATGGTCAAGGCGAGACTGAACTCTGCGCAGTCGATGGCCCAGACCATCAGATGCACGAGCACATCGTTTTGAGGCGCCGGCGACTGGGTGAGGGTGCCTTCGATCCAGGGCAGATAGGCAGGTAGCAGCTCGGCCTTGAGCTCTTGCTTGGCTTGACGCGACTGGATCTGCTTGAGGCGCTGCATATCGGAAAACAGACGCAGCTCGATGGTCTCGGCATTATGTGCCGGGATCTGGATATCCTCAGGCTCAGGTTGAGGGGCGACGTAGCCAGTGCGGATGCGCTGCATCTCAGAGAGATGTTTTTGCTGGTCGGATTTAATGCGGGCTGCTTTCTCGGCAGATTTTCGCTCGAAATGGGCCTGCATGGAGTTCATTTTTTTGGTGCTCATGGCCAGTCCTGAAAATAGAGTCGTCTAGGGGAGTGGGATAGCCCCTGAGGGCCACCCCGGCAGGATTACAGGAGCTCGATGTTTTCGATCAGAGCAACGCCTTGATAATCCTCGACCACATAAGATTCATTGACCGACTGATAATCGGCATAACGATCCCACTGCGGCTCATCCACAATCCGGCGACGTAAGGTGCCGTTCTGGATGTAGATCGACAGGTTTTTCGGATTGGCAATGAGGATCTTGTTGGCTGGCACCCAAGGCACGATACGGACTGGCAATGTCCCCAATACGCGATTCTGATACAGCAGTCGCGCCGCGTTCTGGTTCATCGGATCAAACGGGGTATTCAGCAGTGGCATGTATTTCTCGACCAGCATGCCTCGTCCGCAAATGACACGCAGATCCGGGTCATCACGGTACTGAACTGCGATCAGATTTTCGATGGCACCCTGAACCAGACCATCCAGCGTCTGGTATTCCTGACCTGCACCGACTTTCAGTTCCATCTGGTTGGTCGTGGCGTTAAGCACACCTTCAAAGGTCCGCTCTGGTGCCCAGGTGCGGATCTTCTGCAGCCAGCCGATATTGACATCTTCGAGGTTCGGGTTTGCGACACGATCCGAAGTCGCAGCACGACTGATACCGTTGAACCCGATACGCAGTTTGTCCTGGGCAATCGCCTTGACGACCATGTTGGCCAACATGGTGGCGAATTCTGGCATGTGCGACCAGGCATCGAGAGTCTGGTACAGGTATGCGACATCGTAGTCGGTCTGTGTACACAGATATTCGTCGATGGCTTCGGTGTCGCCGACAGATACTGGCTGACGGCGGTTGCCAGCTGAGGTCTGGTTAGTTTTGGCAATCGTCGTGCCGACCAGCAGATTGAGCTTGTCACCGTGGCCATTGTTGACCGTGATGACGTTGATCTCGTTCAGGAAGTCAACGGCCTGCTGATAGGCCTGAATGATGCGCTGTGTGGGCAGTGGTGCAACTGCAAATGTCTGGCGTGTGCTTCCTGCGCCGTTGAGCTGGGCGATATGTGCGGTATAGCGTTCCATCTGCTGGATGGTGTGCTGTGTCAGTGCGTAATTTCCCATAGTGGTAGTCCTGTGTGATCGGGAATAGGGGGAGGATTCGCCGATGCGAATCAGAACATGGGCAATGCTGGTCCGCCGCCGGTGGCTGCTGGTGGGGTGGCATTAGCCGGTGTCGTAGCCAGCTTTTCAGTCAGAGCATGGATAGCCGCGAGCACATCGCGCTGAGTCGGCTCGGCCTGCTGACCTGCAGGTGGCTGCCCCGCTGCGGGTGGGGTCTGAGTCGTTTGGGTCTGTACGGTGGGGGTGGCTGTTTGCTGCTGTTGACCATTGGTAGAGAACTGGGTCTCCAACTGCTGGAGGCGGCCATTCTGCTCTTGGAGCTGACCCGATAGGGCAACGATGGAATCAGCCAGCTTGAGCAGGCCTGCCGCTGTTGCGTTCAGCAACTCAGGCGACTGGTCGGGGGCTTGTGCTGGTGGCGTAGCCGCTGGTGTTTCGGTCTTGCCAGTGACCAGAGCAGTGAGTTTCTCAAGCAGTGTTTGCTGAGTCATCACGGCCGGGGCCTGTTGCTGTTGGGTGCCTTGCGTCATGATAAAAATCTCCGTAGACGGATTGGTACGCAGGGTTTGTCCGCCTGCGGTGAGTTTGATGGCTTGGGTGCCGAGGGATGCCGGGTTGTCGGTCATGGCCAGCCCGACCTGATAGGCGCGGCCAGATCCGGTGAAATCGCGGATGAACTCGATGGAGGGGTAGAGCTTCTGACCCAGTTTGTTGAGGGCCTGCAGGTTGGGCAAAGCACTGATGGTGTTGTACAGGCATGCCATCCCGTCCTCGATGGCATAGTCAACTGTCATCACGTCACCATAGGCATTGAAAGGCGGCTCAGGGGAAAACCCAGCAATGTGCTCGACGTTGATACGTGCGCCGTAGGTTGCCGGATTGTAGGTGACGGCCATGTCCATGATTTCTTGCCGGGTGAGTACGCGGCCATCGACCGTCTGTCCTTCACGCGCAACGCGGAATCGGGTTGTCACACGACCATCACCGGCTAAGCCCGTCATCACCACTCCAAAAAATTGACTTTCTGGTGTGCAGTCTGTTGTCTGGTGTGATGTGGTCGCAACAAAGGACGTTACGCTTATCCCGTAAGCGTAATCACAGATGGCGGGGTTAGGGGAGTCTGGTCGTTAGAGTAGCTGCATGAAAACACAGCTCTCCGATGCACTGACGAACCGGCAGCATGGCCGCATCCTGTATGCCCAAGGTATGCAGATCAATGAGATCGCCCGTCAGTTGGGCGAGAATCCCGCCACGGTGCGGAGCTGGAAGTCGCGTGATGAGTGGAAACTAGCAGATATTTACGACGATGTCTCGCTTGCACTCAGAGCCCGGATACTGACCTTGATCGGGATGGAACGCAAGGGCAACGGCGAATACAAAGAGCTAGACGCCATGTTGCGCGGGCTTGAACGTACTGCCCGGATGGAGCGGTACCGGAACGGTGGGAACGAGGGAGATCTCAATCCGAACATCGCAAAACGCAATGCAGGCCCCAAGAAGAAAAAACTCAAAAACGAGATCACTCTGGAGCAGCTCGAGCAGCTCGAAGAAGCATTCTATAAAAAGATTTTTTTGTATCAGCGCGAATGGGTCGAGACGGTCACATCCAGTCGCATCTTCATGCTGCTCAAGAGTCGCCAAATCGGGGCGACCAATACGTTCGCAGAGTGGGCGCTGATCGATGCCCTGAAAACCGGCAATAACAAAATCTTTATGTCGGCTTCCAAAGCGCAGGCATACCAGTTTATCGAATACATCAAGGCATTCGCACTCGAGGTACTTGGCATTGAGCTCACTGGTGATCCGCTGGTGCTGAATGGCCCGAACGGCCAGGTCACACTGTACTATCTGGGCACCAATGCCAAAACCGCACAGGGGCGGCATGGCGATGTGATCATGGACGAGTTCATGTGGATTCAGAGTTTTGCGACCTTCCGCAAAGTCGCATCCGGGATGGCCTCGCAGAAAAAATACCGCCAGATCTATCTCTCGACGCCATCCAGTATCCTGCATGAGGCTTATAAATTCTGGGCCGGTACCGACAGTAATAGACCGGTTGAAATCGATGTCAGTCATGAGGCGCTAAAGACACCTCAGGTCGGTCCGGACAAGCGTACGCGGCAGGTGGTGACGCTCGATGATGCCGAGTCGAAAGGCTGTGATTTGTTTGATCGAGACGAGCTCGAGCACGAGTACAGCGAGGAGGAATTCCAGAACCTGTTTAACTGCGTGTTTGTTGATGACAGCGGATCTTATTTTCCGCTGGCCATCATCATGCCAAACATGGTGGACTCATGGGAGGTCTGGAGTGACTTTAGTCCGTTCGGGTCGAAACCATATACCGGTGAGGTCTGGGTCGGTTATGACCCGTCCTTTACCGGTGACAATGCCGCGCTGGCGGTCGTGGCGCCGCCACAGTCTGCTTTTCAGCCCTACCGGGTGCTCGAAGTCATATCGCTCAAGGGTTTGCCTGCCTTCATTCAGGCGCAGCACATAGAAAAAGTGTGTCAACGCTACAACGTGACCTACATGGCCATCGATAACACCGGTAACGGGATCAGCGTGGCCGAGCATGTACAGAAATTCTATCCGGCATTGGTCAAGCTCAACTATAACGTCGAGATCAAAACCAAAATGGCGCTCCGGGCAAAAGAGCTTTTCCAGCGCCGCCGGCTGCATTTCGACTCAGGCCTGATCGCTGTGGCCAAGTCGTTCCTATCCATCAAAAAAGCACTCACCGGCAGTCAGAAACAGATGACGCTGGTGGCATCCCGCAGCAAAGAAACCAGTCACGCCGATTCGGCCTGGGCGATCATGCACGCGCTCGAGCGTGCGCCGGTCGCCGACAATCTCAATCCAGTCAATAGCGGCAAAAGCCGTATCAAGGTGTACTCATGACCGAAACCTCAGCACCCATCGCCCAGGCCTTTCCATCGGCGTTTACCTTCGGAGATCCGGAGCCGGTCCTCGATGCACGCCAGTTGTATGAATACGGGTATTGCCCGGTGATGGATCAATGGTATGAACCGCCATTCGATATCTATGCCGTGGCCAAGCTGTTCCGGGCGACCAGTCATCACACCAGCTCGATCATCACCAAAGTGAATATCCTGACCAGTGCGTTCATCCCGCATAAGCTGCTCAGTCGCCAACAATTTAAGGCGCTTGTACAAAACTACATGGTGTTCCGTAATGCCTATCTGCATATCGTACGCAATCGTCTGGGCGGGATCTTGCAGCTGTCGTCTCGACCATCGATAGTGATGCGACGGGGTATCGATGATGGATATTTTTTCCAGCTGCTGTACTGGCAGCAGAAATCGGGGAGCTTTCAGCAAACGACATTCAATCCGGGAGAGGTCATCCAGATTTATGACGTCGATATCGATCAGGAGATCTATGGCGTGCCTGACTACCTTAGCTCGGTCAATTCGATCTTGCTGAATGAGTCCGCCACGCTGTTCCGGCGTAAGTACTACAAGAACGGTGCGCACGCAGGTTTCATTCTGCATCTGTCAGATGCCCTCATCGAGCAGGGTGATGTCGATGCACTCGAAAAGGCGCTTGAGCAGTCAAAGGGAGGGGGGAATTTTAAAAATATCATGATTTATACCCCCAATGGCAAAAAAGATGGCGTGCAGGTTATTCCATTGGCGGAGGTCGCAGCGAAGGATGAGTTCGTCGGGATCAAACAGACCTCGCGGGATGATCAGTTGGCAGGCCATCGGATGCCACCACAGCTGATTGGTGTGGTGCCTCAGAACGTGGGTGGGTTCGGTGATATCGAAAAAGCTGCGCGGGTGTTTTATACCCATGAGATCAAGCCGATCCAGATGCTGTTTGAAGATGTCAACCAGCAGTTGGGCGTTGATGTGTTTCGCTTCAATGAGTACGAGCTGCTCAAGCCGGCACCGACGACACCACCCACGCGGTAGGCCAAAAAATCGACCGTTCGTAATTGATCAAAAAACGCCCAACCGGGCGTTTTTTTTTGCCATCCCCCCGGGCCGCGCGCGGTTGTCTCCCCGCCACGCCTGCCCTCTAAAGATGCGATTCATGATGCTGCCGAAACACGGACTCGAACCAACGCAATATTTAGCTTTGAGTCCACATTAGATCGACGGGAAATTGATGCGGCGTGATGCACGACGTTGCAAACCATCATTTTTATTAAAAATAACCTCCGCATATGAAACAGGGTAACAAAGGTTACATCATGCATGGGGTAAGCATAATATTATGTTTTATAAAAGATTAATTGTAACTTTAAAAAGGTTACATCTGGTTACGGATGTAACCTTAATTTTGTTATGTGATTGAAAGTATATAATTTTATGACTTTGAAAATGTGACCTTTTTTAAAGGTTACAAGTTACCTTTGAGTAACCTAGATGTAACCTTTTTAAAAAGTAAATTATTTTATTAAAAACATCGTCTTATGTTGTTATTGTAAGAGTTGTAACCTTTGTAACCTCTTTTTTTTCAGACTTTAAAGTTTTGTTGTATTGGTCGGGGTAGGGCGGGCATGGATGCGTCTATACGCATGCATGCGGCCGCTAATTTTCGGGTGAATTCCACATAAATCTCCACACATATACCTATAAGCCTTTCTATATATAGGGTTTATGGTTCCGACCCTCGGCACCATAGATGCATACGATGTTGTTCAATATAGCACGAAAAGCCCTTGGTTATCATGACTTAGGGCTTTTTTGTTGTCCGACGAAATCCGACGACATCCATTGCAATCCTGACTAAATCGGTATAACTTTTGGTATAGCACTTTGAGGGTTATACCACATGAGTGAAACGAGCAACCGCAAACCATTGACCCATGCCCGTCAGGTCGCAGCAGCCAAGCCTGAAGCCAAAACCTATCACCTGAACGCCGGTGATGGCCTGTTTCTTGAAGTTATACCGAGTGGCTCCAAACGATGGCGCTATCGTTACACCCATGACGGTAAACGTAAACTGCTCTCCATGGGTGTGTATCCGGCTGTCGGTCTGGTTGAAGCCAAGAATTTGCGCGATCAGGCAAATGTGCTGGTTGCACAAGGATTGGATCCCAGTGAAATCCGCCAGACAGAAAAGGCCTCTGCCAAGCTTTCCTCAGAAAACACATTTCAGGTTATTGCTAAAGAATGGCAGGAACAGCAAACAGATAAGTCAGAGTCCACACGTGCAAAATCAGAATGGCTATTGAGTTTCGCCATCGACGCGTTTGGCAGTCGTCCCATTGATAAAATTACCCCGCCCATGGTGTTGATGGCTTGCCGCAAAGAAGAAGCTAAAGGGCACCATGAAACAGCTCATCGCATCAAATCCAAATGCTCGCAAGTATTCCGTTATGCTGTAGCAACTGGACGACTGGAGCGTGATCCCACGCCGGATCTTCGGGGAGCATTAAAAACACCTGTCGTACAGCATCGTGCGGCCATTACCGACATCCGCTCAATTCCTGAGCTTTTACGGGATATTGATCAGTATCAAGGCGACATCAATACCATATCGGCTTTGAGACTTGCGCCACTGGTTTTTATCCGTCCTGGTGAGCTTCGTGGAGCGCTGTGGGCTGATATTGACCTAGAGGTTGGAGAATGGGTCTATACACCTCCCAAGACCCGCAATCAGACTCAGGTTCAATTGATCGTCCCCTTAGCACGACAGGCGATCCTGATTTTGCGGGAACTGTATCAGGTAAACGGTCATACACCTTATGTATTCTTTAGCCTTGCCGCGAGAAAGCATAAGATTATGTCTGAGAATACAGTCAATCAGGCACTCCGCCGCATGGGCTATGATCAGGATGAAATGTGTGGTCATGGGTTTCGGGCGTTAGCCAAAACCACTTTAAAAGAGCGCCTTAAATATTCCGAGGAACTCACTGAGTTACAACTTGGGCATCGTATAAAGAATATTCATGGCAATGCCTACGACCGAGCTAGTTTCTTGGATGAGCGGAAGGAAATGATGCAAGCTTGGGCTGATTATCTTGATAAGATTAAAGCTAAATAAGTTTTTTAAAGGTGTATCTTCGATTTTGTAGTTGGAGAGGCTTTGTTGCACAAATCAGCCAAAGAGCAGACTTACCCCAACCCCAGCAAATTTAAGACATAATTTGAGTATGGGGTGTGCCTAACGCTGTGAAATGATTCAGCACCGCAATCCGTGCATGA
>Ga0164294_10005563_pt1 | contig 10827 bp, 7 predicted proteins | sample GEODES005metaG_FD_111479 | JGI IMG/M metagenome (GOLD analysis project Ga0164294, IMG submission 111479) | Oligotrophic lake water microbial communities from Sparkling Lake, Wisconsin, USA - GEODES005 metaG | ecosystem: Environmental > Aquatic > Freshwater > Lake | place: USA: Sparkling Lake...
CTGGAGGGGGCGCGCTTTCACGCCGGGCGCCTCGCCGAGCTGCACCCCGATCGACCCGAGGGCGCCGCCCTTCTCGCCGAGTTGGGCGGCCCTTAGGGTGCGGCGGCTCTTTGTTCACGGGCGACTGACCGACCGTGGCGGGGCCGATCGCTGGCTTTGGGGGGTGTTGCGGCGGCTGGAGGGGCCCCGTCGCCTGCTGGTGGGATCGATCGATCGGGAGGCGCCGGCCGAGGTGCGGGCGGCGGCGGGCGAGGTGGTGCGCGTCAAGGAGCTCGATCGCAGCGGCCTCTCCGGGCCGCCTGGGCCAGGGCTGCGGCGAGTCTTGGCGGCGGCCATCGAGGCCTTTTCCCCCGACGTGATCATCAGCAATGACCTCGTCGACCCCACCGTGATGGGCCTGCTGGCCGAGGCGGCGCCCTGGTGGGCGATGGTGCAGGATCACCGCGCCTTCTGCCCGGGCATGGGCAAGTGGCACGCCGAGCAGCGGGTCTGCGCCGAGACGATGGGCGCCGCCTGCGCGGCCTGCCTGCCCGACCCCGACTATGGGCCGCGGATGCGGGCCCTCACCGAGGCCCGCCGCGACGCCCTGCGTCGGGCCACGGGGGTGACGGTGCTCTCCCAGGCGATGCGCCGGGAGCTCCTGGCGGTGGGCCTTGAGCCGGCGCGGGTGGTGGTGGTGCCTCCCTTCGTGGACGGTCTGCCAGCCCTGTCGCCTGGGCCGCTCACCCACCATCTCTTCGCCGGGCGACTGACCGCGCACAAGGGGGTGCGCCAGGCCCTGGCCGCCGCCGCCCAGACCCGCCTGCCCTTGCGGGTGGTGGGCGCGGGGCCCCTCGCCGATGAGGTTCGCGCCGCCGGCATCGCCGTCGAGTGGGTCGATCGGGCCGGCCTCGCCCAGGCCCTCTCGGGGGCGGCGAGCCTCTGGCTGCCCTCGCTCTGGGCCGAGCCCTTCGGCATCATCGGCCTGGAGGCCCTCTCCGCCGGCGTGCCGGTGATCGGCAGCTCCGTGGGCGGGGTGGGCGACTGGCTCGACGAGCGGGTGGGCTGCCTCGTGCCGCCCGGCGATTTGGGGGCGCTGGTGGCTGCCGCCCGGCGGTTGGAAGACGATCCCTCGCTTTGTCGCAGGCTGGGCGCCGCCGGAGCAGCTCGGGTAGCCGAAGGATTCGATCCGGCGCGGATCGTCGGGATGCTTCAGTCCTGCTGGCGGGTCAACGCGACGAGCTCCACGGCGCCCACCGGATAGCGCACACCGTTCACCTGCACGGCGATCTCGTGTCGCCCCGGGAAGTGGGTGCGGGTGCTGTGCTGAGCCAGGGAGATGGTCTTGCGGAAGGTGGCCCGATCGCCCTCGGCGCTGAGCACGGCGGCGCCGAGCTTGAAGACCTTGGCCGCCACAGCACCCCGGGCCTTGATGAAGAAGACCACGAGGTCGACCACCAGCGACTGGGCCGGGGCCTCCGCCACCACCGAGACCTCCACCGCGAGCTTGCCGCCGATCGGCAGCGGATCGGCCGGCAGGCGGGCCGAGACGTGCACCGCGGGGGCTTCGCCGCCACCGAGGAGGGAGAGGGCGCCGGGGTGGGCCTTCTTGATGAGGTCGCGCAGGCCATGACGCACCAAGGGGGCGCGGTCGGGGCGCTGATCCAGCCAGCCTGCACAGATCGCCACCGCGCGGTCGGGCTCGTCTTTGCCGATGTCGCCGATGTGGTTCGCCACCGAGCGCCGCACATCGGGGCTGGGATCGTCCACGAGTTGGTGCAGCAGGGCCTCGATCGCCGCCGGCTCTCTCACCCGCAGGCGGCTGGCCCAGGGCAGGCGTGGCCGGCTGCCCTCCGAGACGAGGCGCCGCACGAGGGGGCGCGGATCCTGGGCCCAGCGCTGCAATTGCGGCAGGGTCTGCTCCCAGGCCTGATCGAGGAAGACCCGGATGCTGAACTCGCAGGAGAAGCGCTGGGTGAGCACCTCCTGGGCGAGCAGCGAGGTGGGGATGTCGACGAGGCCGTGCTCAGCGATGAAGACGGTGTGGGGCAGGTAGAAGAAGGGGGCCATGCCCTGGCCCTCCATCCCCGGCAGGGGCGGGCCGGCCGATCGCACGAGGATGTCGACCGCGGCTGCGTAGTCGGCGGGCAGGTGCCGGTGCAGCGCCCGGGCGATGTGCCGGCCGCGGTCGAGGAGCTCCAGGGCGTCGAGGCCGTCGGTGGCGTCGGCGACGAAGGCCGCCGTCGGAAAGGCGGGGTGCACTGCCGCCAGGGACGCGCCCAGGGCGCGCACCCGCGCGGCGTCGAAGAAGGACTTCAGGCTCAAGGGCGCTCCAGTCGGCTGGGCACCTGTCTACCCGGCTGGACAGGGGCCGCGCCAGGGATCAAGCTGGCCGGCCGATCTTCGACGAGGGGGCCCTTGGCACGCATCCTGCTGCGTGGGTGGAACGGAGGTGTCGATGTCGCGCCAAGGACTCTGGCTGTTGTTGGGAGTGGCGGCCTGTTCGGAGGGCCAGGGCACGTGGAAGGAGGGAACCGACGACGACGCCATCGGCGGCGTGGTGGTGCCCCCGCCGGGCGAGGAGGAGGAAGACGAGCCGGGCGACACGCTCCCGGGCGACACGGACCCCGGTGACCCGGTTCACCACGGGGACCTCGCCCTCCGAAGCGACGCCGACATCGAGGAATTCTGCGCCCGCTACACCGCCGTGGAGGGAAACCTCTCGGTCGGCGGGGAGGTCGCCGATCTGAGCGGCCTCTCCTGTTTACAGACCGTCTCGGGCTCTCTGTCCATCGGCAGCGCCTTGCTGGAGACCACCGCCGGCCTCGACGGCCTCGCGGCGGTAGGCGGCGGCCTGCTGATCGGCGGCGAGGCGCTCGTCACCGTCGAAGGCTTCGCCGGCCTCACGGCGATCGGCGGCGACCTGCGCATCGAAGGCGCGCCGGCCCTGACCACCTTCTCCGGGCTCCTGGGCCTCGAATCGGTGGGCGGCGTCGTGGTGATCGCGAGCCTGCCCTCGCTGTCTTCCTGGGCGGGCATGGCCTCCCTGCACACCGTCGGCGGCGAGCTGCGCCTGGAGTCGCTGTTTGGCTTGCGGTCGGCCCCGGCCTTCCCCGGCCTCGTCGAGCTGCCGGCCCTCACCGTGCGGGAGGCGGGCTTTGTCTGTCCTTCGTTCCCGGCCCTGTCTTCGGCCGGTGAGATCACCATCGACGGCTGCGGCGAGGGCGTGGTGAACCTGCTCCCCGCGCTTGTCTCGGTGCAGGGGCCTCTCGACATCACGCTGGGCGAGGGGGTGCTCAGCCTGAGCCTGGCGCCAGGGCTCAGCGCTGTCGGCGGCCTGCGCCTCAGCCTCGAAGGGGTAGGCACGCTCGACGACTTTGCCGCCCTGGAGGCCGTCACCGGCGATCTGGCCCTCGTCGACAACCTGCGCCTGACGGCGGTGCCGGCCCTGCCGCGCCTGGGGGCGGTGGAGGGGGATCTGGTGATCACGGGCGGCACTTCGCTGGTCGACCTGGACGGTCTGGCCACGATCACCCGCGTGGGCGGCGACCTCTCGATCGAGCGCTGCCGCTATGTGGAGGGGCTCGATGGCCTCGCGGGCCTCGTCGAGGTCGGCGGCGATGTGTCGCTGGGGTACCTCACCCGCCTCTCCTCCACCGAGGCGCTCGCCGGGCTGACGAACGTGGGCGGCGGGTTGGCGATCGACGCCAACGCCCGCCTGACCACCCTGAGCGGCCTGATGCAGCTCCCCTCCCTGGGGGGAGACCTGGCCATCACCAACAACGGCTGGCTGCAGACCACCACCGCCGAGGCGCTGGTGGAGGCGATCGGCCGCGAGGACATCGCGGGTGATGTGATCATCGAGGGCAACCGCACGGAATAGCGCCGGAGAGCCCCTTGACAGGCCGGCGCGGCCGTGGGTAGCTGGGCGGCACCATGTCGAAGCCCTTCGCCCCGCTGTGCTCCCTGTCCTCCACCCAACTGGTGGCGGGAGCAGGAGCGCCTGGGCGCTGGGTTCGCGGGTAGTCCACCCCCACCCTTCGCCCCGGTCGCAGCCACCGGGGCGCAGCGGACCACAGGGGTTCGGGTGACACGGGGCGCGGGCGGGGCTCCTGGAGTCCCCGATGAGCGAGTTCCACATTCAAGTCGTGCGCCTCGGCGCGGTTGAGCCGCACCCCGACGCCGACACGCTCTCCATCACCCTCGTACACGGCGGCTACCCCTGCATCATCCGCACGGGCGAGCTGCACGAGGGCGAGCTGGCCGTCTATGTGCCGGTCGACGCCCTGGTGCCCGTGGATCGGCCCGCCACCGCCTTCCTGGCCCCGCGGGCCAAGAAGGGCTTCGCCCGCATCCGCGCCCTGCGCCTGCGCGGCATCTTCTCGATGGGCCTGCTGCTTCCTGCCGAGCCCGGTTGGGAGGAGGGCCAGGACGTGCGCGCCCTGCTTGGCATCGAGAAGTACGAGCCCCCCGAGCCCTCCGCCGCCGAAGAGGCCGCGCCGGAGCTGTCGATCCTGCCGGTCTACGACCTGGACGGTCTGCGCCGCTGGCCGAACCTGCTCCAGGAGGGTGAGGAGGTCGTGCTCACCGAGAAGGTGCATGGCGCCAACGGCCGCGCCTGCTGGCATGAGGGGGCTCTGCGGGTGGGCTCGCGCAACCAGATGAAGCTGACCGAGGGCGACACGATCTGGGCCCGCCTCGCGCGCGCCTGGGGGCTTGAGGAGAAGCTGCGCGACAGCCCCTACGCGCTCTACTTCGAGGTCTACGGCCCGGTGCAGGACCTGCGCTACGGCAAGGGTGAGCTGCGGGGTGCCGTCTTCGATGTGCTGGAGCTGCGAAGCCGACGGTGGCTCGACGTCGATGAGGCCGACGCCTTCGTCGCCTCGCTGGGCCTGCCCCGGGTTCCGGTGCTTCACCGCGGCCCCTGGTCGGCCGCCCTGTGCGCCCTGGCCGAGGGCCCTACGGTGATTGGCGAGGGCGCCCATGTGCGCGAGGGCTTCGTGGTGCGGCCGGTTCGCGAGCGGGTCGACCGCCGGGCCGGGCGCGTGGTGCTCAAGCTGCACGGCGAGGGCTACCTGCTGCGCAAGAGCGGCTAGCGGGTCCACCAAAGGAGCTGGAGCGGCGACACGATGCCAGCGTGGGCCGCCTCCACCGCGCCGTCGGGGCCCACCACCACCGTCGTGGGCAGGGTGGTGGCCCCCCAGGCGGCCTGGGTCGCCGCGTCGGCGCGGAGCACGCGCTCGGGGGGCAGGCCATGGCGGGCGACAAAGGCCCGTAGCGCGCTCGGATCGTCGTCGACCGAGACGTAGAGCACCGGCACCTCCTCGATCGCCTGGAGCATCGGCATCTCCGCCCGGCAGGGCCCGCACCAGGTGGCCCAGAAGTTGACGATCACGCGCTGGCCGCGCAGCGCGGCGAGGTCCACCACGGCGCCCGACTGGGCGGTCAGGCGCAAGGCCGGCGCGGCGTCGGCGAGGTCGGGGGCCCGCAAGAAGCCCACCCCCTGCATCACGGCGAGGCCGAAGAGCAGCGACAGGCCGATGTCCTTGGCCAGGCTGAGCGCGCGGCTGGCGAGGGAGGGGTCGGGCGTGGGGTCGAGCGCGGGGTCGAGGTCCATGGGCGGCAGCCTAGCCCGCCCGGCCTTGACAGGCCGCTGACGCAGATCGCGGGAACCGCGCCGGCGGACCGCGGTCGAGAGAGACATCCCGGCCAGAACAGAAAACCCCGGCCGGCGACTGGAGCCGTCATGCACGTCGCCTCGACGCAGGCCCCCCTGCGCGCGCCAATCGCCCCTCCGCCCCCGCCCCTGGCCTCGGGCGATAGCCTGCTGGCCGCTCCCTCGACCGCCGGTGAGGTGCTGGAGATCGGCTTTTTCTGGGAGGGCCTGCCCCTTGATCTCCGCCACATGCGCCCCGGCGACGCCCCCCTCTATGCAGGCGCTGGGGCCGCCGACTTCGTGCTGCCCGCCGACGAGGCCCCCACGGGCGCCCGCCCCTTCTGTCGCCGGGAGGCGGGCCGCTACCTCCTCTGTTTTCCGGGCTCCTGGACCGTGATGCTCGACGTCGCTGGCGAGCGGCTCGACCGGGCCGCCCTCGCCGCCAGCCGGCGGGCCGCCCAGGTCGAGCCCGGCCTCTGGGAGGTGAGCGTGCAGCCCGGTGAGCGCCTGCTCCTCGACACGGGCACGCTCTCTTTCGCCATCGGCCTCACCGGATCGAGCCCCCGCCTCGCCCAGCGCCTGCGCGATCGGGTCGACTGGGGCCTGGTAGGTCTGTTCACGGCGGTCAGCGCCGGGCTGGGTCTCCTGCAGGCCGGCCTCTTGACGATGCCCCCCTCGCAGACCACCGTGCTGGCCGAGGCCGACGCCGATCTGAGCGCCCAACTCCGCCGCTACCAGCCCATCCCCACCGAGATCGCCAAGGCCAGGCCCGAGTCCGGCTCGGCCCCAGCGAGCAAGCGCGAAGAGGGCCGCGCCGGCGAGCGCAAGGCCCGCGCCCAGCAAGCCCAGGGCAAGCCCCGCCCCACCGACAAGGAGGTGGCCAGCGCCGCCGGCATCTTGTCGGCGATGGATGACAACGCCGAGACGGCCGCGCTCTTCGGCAGCTCCGCCCTGTCGGCCGAGGTCGCGGGGGGCGTGGGCGGGCTGATCGGCGCCAAGGGCACCCAGGTGGGCGTGGGCGGTCTGGGCCAGCGGGGCCCCGGCATCGGCGGCGGCGGGCCGGCCGAAGGCCTGGGCGGCCTGGGCGGGCGCGGCAAGGATGGCCGGCGTGGCGACGGCGATGGGGGGGTGAGCCTGGAGCCCAAGAAGGAGGGCCGCATCAGCACGGCGAGCGAGCCCACCGTGCTGGGCGCCCTCGACGGCAGCCTGATCGACGCGGTGATCAAGCGCCACTACAACCAGATCCGCTACTGCTACCAGCGCGGCCTGTCCCGCGATGGCGACCTCGGCGGAAAGCTCGCTCTGCGCTTTGTCATCGCCAAGGATGGCACGGTGTCCAAGGCCGACGTGAAGAGCAACTCGGTGGGCAGCGAGGAGGTCGGCGCCTGCGTGGCCGAGCGGGTCTCGATGATGAAGTTCCCCGAGCCCCGGGGCGGTGGCATCGTGATCGTGACCTACCCCTTCCTCTTCTCGGCCGGCTGAGCGCGGCGAAAGAGGTGGCGCAGGGCCGCTGGCAGCCTTCGCCGCCAGTGGCGCTCGTTGTGAACGCCGCGGGCGTCGGGGCGCCAGCGCAGGGCGGCCTCGTCAAAGCCGCGCTGGCGCAGGATCGCGGCGAGGCGCAGGGCGAGGGGCCACATCTGGCCCTTCTCCCGCTGGCCCATGTCCAGGTAGAGCCGGGCATTGGGGTGGGGCTGGTGGGGCAGCTCTTCGAAGATGGCGCCCCGACCGACCCAGAGCGAGGGTGACATCACCAGGGCGCCGCCGTAGACCTGCGGCCGGCGCAGGTGGGCGGCCAGGGCCGCGAGGCCGCCGAGGGAGGCGCCGCCGGGAATGACGGTGCCAACGCCATAGCGGGCGCGCAGGGCGGGGAGCAGGTGGCGCTCGATGGCGTCGAGGGTCTGGTTGAGGTGACTCCACAGCTCGGACATGCGGGCGGTGCCGCCATGATCGAAGGCGGCCACCAGGGGGCGCGCGACCGTGCGCGGCAGGCGATCCACGGCGCCGTGGGCCTGCCAGCCGCCGGCGAAGCTGCCCTCGTCTCCGAAGACATTCTGGCCGTCAAAGAGCAACAGCAGGGGCGGTGAATCCTCCATCTTCGGCGGCACGTGAATGCGCACCCGGCGCAGGCCGCCGCCAAAGGGGAGGTGCAGGTGAAGAGGGTCAGGGATGGGGCCTCCAGGAGCCCGCGGAGCATCGACACCGACCTGCCCCCTGCCAAGGGGGCGCCCGCCTGCGGTACAATGCCTCAGCCTGGAGGCCTGATGCTTCGCGTCCTTTTGCCCGCCGCTCTCTCCCTGCCTGCGCTGGCCTGCGCCGAAAAGACCACCTGCGGTGCGGGGACGCACCTCGAAGGCTCGGCCTGCGTGGCCGATGGCGATTCGGCCGATCCCACGGGTGAAGAGGCGGACGCCGACAGCGACGCGGACTCGGACAGCGACGCCGACAGCGACGCCGACAGTGACGCCGACAGCGACGCGGATGCCGACAGCGACGCCGACGCCGACGCCGACCCCGTCGAAGGGCGGGTGGTGGGCTACTTCGTGGAGTGGGGGGTCTACGCTCGAGGCTACACCATCGAAGACATCCCCGCCGACAAGCTCACCCACATCAACTACGCCTTCATCAACGTCATCGACGGGCGCTGCGCGGTCTACGACAGTTGGGCCGCCTACGACCTGGACGGCGGCAACATGCCCAAACTGGCCGCCCTGCGCGACGCCAACCCGGGACTGTCCACCCTGATGAGCGTGGGCGGCTGGACGCTCTCGGCCGGCTTCTCCGCCCTGGCGGCGACCGAGGAGGGCCGCGCAGCCTTCGCCACCTCCTGCGTCGACTTCATGCTGGACCACGGCTTTGACGGCATCGACATCGACTGGGAGTACCCGGTGTCGGGCGGCCTGTCGGGCGGCGCGCCAGAAGACACGGAAAACCAGGTGCTGCTGCTCGCCGCGCTGCGCGCCGAGCTGGACAGCCGCGCGCCGGGCAGCCTGCTCACCATCGCTGCGCCGGCGGGGGCCAGCAAAATCGCCAACATCGACCCGGCGGGCATCGCCGCCTCAGTCGACTGGATCAACCTCATGTCGTACGACTTCGCGGGAGGCTGGGACAGCGCAACCGGTTTGCACAATCCCCTCTACGCGGTGGACGGCGCCCCCGGCGAAGACGCCGATACCAACAACGTCGACGCGGCGGTGCAGGCCTTCCTCGACGCGGGCGTGCCTCCCGCCCAACTCGTGGTGGGGGTGCCGCTCTATGGCCGCGGCTGGGGCAGCGTGGGCGGCACCAACCAGGGGCTCTTCCAATCGGGTGGCTACACCGGCGAGGGGACCTGGGAGGGCGGGGTCTTTGATTATGATGACATCGTGAACAATTACCTCACCGACAGCCGCTACACCCGCCATTGGAGTGAGAGCGGCCTCGTGCCCTACCTCTACAGCGAGTCAACCGGCGTCTTCATCACCTATGAAGACGAAGAGAGCCTCGGCTACAAGCTCGACTACATCAACAGCCTTGGCCTGGGCGGTGTGATGACCTGGGAGATCGACGCCGACACCGATGATCACGAGTTTCTCGGGCTGCTCGCCGACCGCTTCATCCCCTGAGCGGCAGCCCATCGGCGGGGTGACCCCCTTGGGCACTGGCCGGGCCCAGACGCAGATCAGCCCGGTGCGAGGCGGATCGAGATCAGGGTTCGGCAACTTGAAAGAGTGGTGCTTGTCTTGCCTTTCGATCAGGAGGTCGATACAGCAGCCTCATGTCGGAAAAGCAGCCGTCATCCCCTACAAGTCATGGCGAGTCTCGAACCGGAGACTCCAGCGGCCGAACCGGCAATGACTCCGGCGTCTGGCGCTCCCTGCACGATCGAGACCCGCTGATTGACAGCGTCATCGACGGGCGCTACCGCCTCGTCCGGCTGCTGGCGATGGGGGCGGTCACCCGGATCTACATGGGCGAGCAGGGGGGGCTGCGGCGCAAGGTCGCGGTCAAGCTCCTCATCCACGACCAGAACGCTGAGAACGATGGCGAGGTGCGCGCCCGCTTCCTGGGCGAGGCCGCGGCGCTGGCTCGACTGACCCACCCCAACACCGTGCGCGTCTTTGACTACGGCCAGTCCGAGGGCATGACCTGGCTGGTGATGGAGTACGTCGAGGGGCGCACGCTGCACCATGAGCTGCGCAACGCCGCATTTGCGCCCGCCGACGCCATCGAGGTGGTGGATCAGGTGTGTCGCTCCCTGGAAGAGGCGCACCAGTTTGGCATCGTTCACCGCGACCTCAAGCCCAACAACCTGATCCTCTACGCCGACGGCACGGGCGAGGTCTTCGTCAAGCTGATGGACTTTGGCATCGCCAAAGACATGCAAGACAGCTCGGGCATCACGCGCCAGGGCGCCTTGTTGGGCACGCCGGCCTACATGGCCCCCGAGCAGGTGCTGGGGCAGGCGGTCGACCCGCGCACCGACATCTATGCGATGGGGGTGATGCTCTTCCGGCTCTTCACGGGGCGCACGCCCTACGGCGATCTGACCGGCCACGCCGTGCTGATCGCCCATGTGCAAAACACCCCCTACAGCTTTGGCGAGTCGAGCCCGGGGCTCGTGATGTCGCCGGCCATCGAGTGGGTGGTGATGCGCTGCCTGGAGAAGGCGCGCAGCGAGCGCATCGTCGACGTGGCGGAGCTCCGGCGGGGGCTGCGCATCTGTCGCTACGCGCTGGCCCACCCCGACGAAGAGATCCCCCTCGCCCTGGTGAACGGCCGGATTCAGGTCGACGAGCGGATCATCGCGGAGTCGCCCGCGCCGGGGCCGATCCAGCACAAGCTCTCCACTGGCGCCGCGCGGGCGGGCGGCCTGCCCACGCCGAGCTCGGCCTCGCTCTCGGGTGACGGGTTGAGTTGGGGCAGCACCGGCGGCTTGCGGGGCTCGCTCTCTCAGCATGCCCCGGGCAGCGGACCGCCTCCGGCCGCTTCGGGGGTGGTGAGCCCGCCGCCGCCGCAACCGGCGCCGCCGCCGCCACCCGCCGAGCGATGGCCCTGGATCGTCGGCGGCATCGCCCTGATCATCGTGCTGTTCACCCTGGTTCGCACCTGGACGGGGGGGCCCTCCATCAGCCCCGCGGCCAGCCCCGCTGTGGCCGTCCAGCCGGCGGCGCCTCCCGCTGACGTGGCCGCGCCGGCGGCGCCTCCCGCTGAAG
>Ga0164294_10005564_pt1 | contig 10826 bp, 8 predicted proteins | sample GEODES005metaG_FD_111479 | JGI IMG/M metagenome (GOLD analysis project Ga0164294, IMG submission 111479) | Oligotrophic lake water microbial communities from Sparkling Lake, Wisconsin, USA - GEODES005 metaG | ecosystem: Environmental > Aquatic > Freshwater > Lake | place: USA: Sparkling Lake...
AGGGCGACCCGATTCCTACTGGCAACCGTTTGGAGTTATTTTTGGGTGCGGCCATTGGTGCCATCACCTTTAGCGGCTCGGTGATTGCTTTCGGCAAACTGTCAGGCACTTACAAGTTCCGCCTGTTCCAGGGCGCACCGTTCACCTTCTCGGGTCAGCACAAGCTTAACTTGGTGCTGGGCTTGATCACGGTGGGCCTGGGCTTGGTGTTTACGTTCACGGGAAGCTGGGAAGCTTTTTTTGCCATGCTGGCACTCTCTTTTGTGATGGGCGTGCTCATCATCATTCCGATTGGCGGCGCCGATATGCCGGTGGTGGTGTCCATGCTCAACAGCTACTCGGGCTGGGCGGCAGCAGGCATTGGCTTTAGCCTGAATAACAGCATGCTGATCATTGCTGGCTCGCTGGTGGGGTCTAGCGGCGCGATTCTGAGCTACATCATGTGCAAGGCCATGAACCGCTCGTTCTTTAACGTGATCGGTGGAGGCTTTGGCGGTGAGGCGGTGAGCGCCGGGGGTGCCAAGGCCGAGCAGCGTCCGGTCAAAAGCGGCAGCGCCGACGACGCGGCCTTTGTGTTGGGCAATGCCGAAACCGTGGTCATCGTGCCGGGTTACGGCCTAGCCGTGGCCCGCGCGCAGCACGCCGTCAAAGAGCTGGCCGCCAAACTCACCGCCAAAGGCATCACCGTTAAATACGCGATTCACCCGGTGGCCGGTCGCATGCCGGGCCACATGAATGTGTTGCTGGCTGAGGCCGAAGTGCCCTACGACCAGGTGTTTGAGATGGAAGACATCAACAGCGAATTCGGCCAGGCCGACGTGGCCATCATTTTGGGCGCTAACGACGTGGTCAACCCGGCCGCGCACACCAAGGGCAGCGCCATTTACGGCATGCCGATTTTGGAGGCCTACAAAGCAAAAACCATCATCGTCAACAAACGCTCCATGGCCAGCGGCTACGCTGGGCTAGACAACGAACTGTTCTACATGGACAAAACCATGATGGTGTTTGGCGATGCTAAAAAAGTGGTCGAAGACATGGTCAAGGCTATTGAGTAAGTCGCGCCGCGAGCGGTGCTGCCCGAGGCTCGGGCAGGCGCTAAAAGCGGGCTCACCCGGGCCTGCGATTGGCTTCTGAGGCTCTTTATTTCAACCAGCCCCGTTTGCCGAAATACCACATCGGTACCAGGGCGCTGCACACCATCAGCGCCACCGTGTAGGGGTAGCTCCAGGCGCCCAGAAACGCTAGTTCAGGAAACTTCAGGTTCATGCCGTAGACGCTGGCGATCAACGTTGGTGGCAGCAGCGCCACACTGGCCACCGAGAAAATCTTGATGACTTTGTTCTGGTTGATGTTGATAAAACCGACCGTGGCATCCATCAAGAAGTTGATCTTGTCAAACAAAAACGCGGTGTGCGAGTCCAGCGAATCAATATCGCGCAGAATTTGGCGTGCTTCTTCAAACTGCTCAGAATTGAGCATTTTGGAGCGCATCATGAAACTCACCGCGCGCCGGGTGTCCATTACATTGCGGCGAATACGTCCGCTCAAGTCCTCGTGCCGGGCAATCGCGCCCAGCGCCTCGCCCGCAATAGCGTCGGTCACGTCGCCGGAGAGCACTTTCTTGCTGACTTTTTCCAGCTCGTCGTAAATGCCTTCCAGCGTGTCGGCGGAATACTCGGCGTCGGCGTCAAACAGCTTGAGCAGCACTTCCCTGGCGTCTTCAATCAGCCCAGGTGCGCGCCGGGCGCGCATGCGCAGCAGCCGAAACACCGGCACGTCTTCATCATGGATGGAAAAAAGTACGCCCTTGCTTTTCAGGCTGTCGTTGACCAGGTTCAGGATAAAAGCGGCGCGCACGGTACGCGGTTCGTGCTCGTCGGCGATCAAAAAGTCGCTGCGAATATGCAGTTGGCCGTTGTCTTCGGTGTAAAAGCGGGCCGATTCTTCGATGTCCTCGTCCATCGCGTCTTGCGGGATCGACAGGCCGTAGTACTGCTGGATCCAGCGTTTTTCGTCTGCGGTGGGCGACTCTAAGTCGACCCAAATCGGTTGGAATTTAGAGAGTTCTTCCAGGGACTCGATTTCCTCCTGGAACAGGCGGCCGTTGGCCAATGTAAAGATGTTGAGCATGGGTGACGGTCTAAAGGTCAGGGGCCAATGGTTCGATTGGGCGAATGCGGTAATGCGGCTTTCGAACGAGGGGCCAAGGAGACCAAAACCATCCGAAAGCTACCGACTGGGGTAGTTGTCCAAGAAATACGCTCCAAAGTGGGTAAGCGCAAATTATCGCACCCAGCACTGTCACGCCCTCGGGGGCTGGGTCATGCCCCTTTTGCTTGGCCGCCGTGTGCGAAAAGCTTTGCATTTGGGGCCAAATGGGCGCATAGTGAAGTTGAGAACCCGGAAGTTTTTGGGTTTTCTTGGAGCTTGACCGGCGCCCCGCGGGTCGCCGGGTTTTTAACCTTGAGTCAATTGGAGGCTATCTATGAATCTGATAATCAGCGGCCATCATTTGGAAGTTACGCCGGCCCTGCGCAGCTATGTCACCGAAAAGTTAGACCGCATCACGCGGCATTTTGACCAGGTGGTAGATGTGAAAGTATTGCTTTCCGTAGAAAAACTCAAGGAGAAGGAGCGGCGACAGCGCGCTGAATGCAATATCCATGTGAAAGGCGGCGACATGTTCGCGCAAAGCGCGCATGCCGACTTGTATGCTGCGGTGGACGATTTGGTAGACAAACTGGACCGCCAGGTGGTACGTCATAAGGACCGCATTCAAGACCATCACCACGAAGCGCCCAAACGCGTTATGTAGCTCCTGGCGCTATGCCCGAGACGAAAAAACCGCCAACACTTTGGCGGTTTTTTTGTGTGCATAATCCGCTCCACCTATGAACCGCCTCGCGTCACTACTACCGCCGCCGCATGTACTCGCGCAGGTCGATGTCACCAGTAAAAAGCGTGCCTTCGAAGAGGCTGGTCTTTTGTTTGAGAACCTGCACGGATTGAGCCGCGCCTTGGTCACCGACAGCCTTTTTTCCCGCGAACGCCTGGGCTCCACCGGCTTAGGCCACGGTGTCGCCATACCGCACGGACGTATCAAGGGCCTGAAATCTCCTATGGCTGCAGTGTTTCAGTTGCTCAAACCCATCGGCTTTGATGCGCCGGACGACAAGGCCGTTGGGCTGATGATCTTTTTGCTGGTTCCAGAGGCAGCTACGCAGCGGCATTTGGAAATCCTGTCAGAAATTGCGGAGCTGCTCGGCGACGTGTCGATGCGTGAGCGCCTTGCCCGCACCACTGACTCCACCGAACTCCACGCATTGCTTACCGGCTGGCGTTCGGCTACGGTGCATTAGCCTAGCCAAGCGTCCGAGTGCACCAGGCGAGCCACCATGAAACCCACCGCTGTCAGTGCCGATGTTCTGTTCGAAGCCTTTCGCGCTTACCTGCAATGGGAATGGGTGGCCGGCCTAGGCGCATCTGAGCGACGGTTTGACGAAGTTGCGGTGCGTGCGGCACGCTCAGGCGCCGATTTAGTGGGGTATTTGAACTACATCCATCCCTACCGCGTACAAATTCTGGGTGAGCGGGAAATTGCCTACATCACCAACGCCACGCCGGAAGATTGCGCGCGCCGCATTGCCCGCATCGTCACCTTGGAGCCGCCCGTCCTGGTGCTTGCCGATGGGCAAATTGCGCCCCAGGAACTTCTATCCATGTGCGAGCGCGCACAAATACCGATGTTCGCCGCCAAAGGGTCGTCGGCTTTTGTGATCGACGTGCTGCGGGCCTATCTGTCCAAACACTTTGCTGACCGCGTGTCCATGCACGGCGTGTTTATGGACATCCTGGGCCTGGGCGTGATGATTACCGGCGAATCGGGTTTGGGCAAGAGCGAGTTGGGGCTGGAGCTGATTTCGCGTGGCAACGGCCTGGTGGCCGACGACGCGGTGGATTTGTTCCGCATCAACCAGACCACCATCGAAGGTCGCTGCCCCGACTTGCTACAAAACCTGTTGGAGGTGCGTGGCATCGGCTTGCTCGATATCCGCGCGATTTTTGGCGAAACCGCGGTGCGCCGGAAAATGCGTCTTAAGCTCATCGTTCATCTGGTGCGCCGTGAGACGCTGGAGCGGGAATACGAGCGCATTCCCTTTGAGCCACTCACGCAAGACGTGGGCGGTATACCGGTGCGCAAAGTGGTGATCCAGGTGGTGGCCGGCCGCAATATCGCGGTGCTGGTGGAGGCGGCTGTGCGCAACACCATCTTGCAGTTGCGCGGCATTGACACTTACCAAGAATTTGTAGACCGCCAGCGCCGCGCAATGGAGTTGGGCGACTGAGCGGGTTTTGGCCGCCTCAGGCGTAGCGCTTGCTGCGCAGGTTTTGCCGCATTTCGCTCAGCATTGGCTGCAAGGTGGTGCTACCAATGCGTAGCGCCACGGCCGTGACCAAAATATCAATGATCATCAGGTGCAGCAGGCGCGACACCATGGGGCTGTATTTGTCAAAACCCTCCGGGTGGTCCGCGCTGAGGTGAATATGGCCGGCGCTGGCCAGGGGCGAGCCGCTGGCGGTGATGACGATGGTGGTCGCGCCTTTTTTGCGCGCGATGTCGCAAGCGTCCATAAGGTCGCGGGTGCGACCGGAGTTACTAATGACCACCACACAGTCGCCGGGGCGCATGATGGACGCGCTCATAACTTGCATGTGGCCATCGCTGTAAGCGGTGGTGTTGATGCCTAGGCGAAACAGTTTGTGTTGGCCGTCTTGGGCCACGATGCCAGAGTTCCCCACGCCAAAAAACTGCACCTGATGTCCGGTCTTGTAGGCCTCTACCATGGCTACAACCGCCCGCTCGATGGCCATGGTACTGGCCTCGTTACGGTATTTCAGAAATGCCGCCACCGTGTTGTCAATGACTTTGACCGTGATGTCGCCTATTTTGTCGTCCACGTCGACACTGCGGTGTATGAACGGAACGCCTTCGTTTACCGTGCCCGCGAGCTTGAGCTTGAAATCCGACAAGCCGTCGTAGCCGACGCTGCGGCAAAAGCGCACCACCGTGGGTTTGCTCACGTGGGAGCGGTCGGCCAGTTCGCTGACTGGCAGCTTGGCAAAGGCGCGCGGGTCGGCCAGGCACAGGCGCCCGACCCGCTGCTCGGCGGGCGCCAGTGAGGGCAATGACGCTTTAATTCGGTCCAGCATGGTGCTTCCTTGGGCTTGATGGCTTGTTTTTTGGCGTTATGGTGCTCGGGCAATGGGTCTTGGGCCGGGACATCAGATCTCTTCGTCCCAGCAAAAGCCGTCGCGCGCAATCATGGCGCTCGACGCGCTGGGCCCCCAGGTGCCGCTGGTGTACAGGCGTGGGCCCTGGGTGTCGGCGTTCCAGTGGTGAATCAGTGGCTCCACCCAGCGCCAGGCTTCTTCTTGCTCGTCGCTGCGTACAAACAGATTGAGCCGTCCGTCGATCACGTCCAGCAATAGCCGTTCATAGGCGCCCACGCGCTCGGAGCCAAAGCGCTTGCCAAAGTCCAGGTCCAGGTGCACCGGCGCCAGTGTCTGGGCCGCGCCCACGCCCGCCGTGCGGTTGTTTTCACCCTGCGCAAAAAGGTGCAATTCCAGGCCGTCTTTGGGTTGCAGGTTGATGACCAGCTGGTTGCCGACCTGACTGCTGGATTGGAAAATCGCGTGCGGCGTGGGGCGAAAGTTCACCACAATGCGTGCGTCGCGCCCGGCCAGGCGCTTGCCGGTGCGGATGTAGAAGGGCACGCCGGCCCAGCGCCAGTTGGCGATCTCGGTGCGCAGGGCGACAAAGGTTTCGGTTTTGCTTTGCGGGTTAACGCCCGGCTCGTCCCGGTACGCGGGCACCGGCTGCCCGCCGCTGGTTCCAATGGCGTACTGGCCGCGCACCACGTCGCTGATGAGCGTCTCGGCGGTCCAGGGCTTGAGCGAACGCAGCACCTTGAGCTTTTCGTCGCGGATGGCGTCGGCGTGTGCGTTGATGGGCGGCTCCATGCCGATAGCGCACAGCAGTTGCAGTGCGTGGTTTTGCACCATGTCCCGCAGCGCGCCGGTGGTCTCATAAAACGCGCCCCGGCTTTCAACGCCCAGGTCTTCGGCAATCGTGATCTGGATATTGGCGATGTGTTCGCGCCGCCACAGCGGCTCAAACAAGGCGTTCCCAAAGCGCAGCGCAAACAGGTTTTGCACCGCCGGTTTGCCCAGGTAGTGGTCAATACGAAAGACCTGCTTTTCTTCGAAAAAGCGGCGTACCGTATGGTTGATTGTGCGGTTGGACGCTAGGTCGTGGCCCAGGGGCTTTTCCAGCACCACGCGGGTGTGGGGCGTGTTCAGGCCAGCCGCGGCGAGTTGCTCGCACACGGTGGTGAACAGCGAGGGCGCGGTGGCCACGTACATCACCACAGTGTCGGCCTTGCGCGCTTGCAGGCTGGCGGCCAGGGTGGCGTAGTCGGCCGGCTTGGAGAGGTCCATGCGCACATACTCTAGGAGCGCGGCAAAACGCTCAAACTCTTCCAGGCTGGGGCGTTTTGCCAGTTCAACCTTGTCAAAACGCGACTGGATCAGCGCGCGGTACTGCTCATGCGACTGGCCGTCGCGGCCCACGCCAATGATGCGCCCGCCTTCGGGCAAGGTGCCGTGGCGAAAGGCCTGGAACAAGGCCGGCATTAATTTGCGCCACACCAGGTCGCCGGTGCCGCCAAATAAAACAAGGTCGAAGCTCATACAAGTCCGAAAATTAGAGATTGTTGATAAGTTACATAAAATAAGCGCTTGTAATGTAACTTTGTTCCATTGATAATTCAAGGCTCTTTTTGTGCAAATCGGCACACTTCATTCACTTTTCGGTAAACATTGTCATGAACCAACTCGACGTGCTCAAACAATTCACCACGGTGGTGGCCGACACGGGAGACTTCAAGCAGCTTGGCGCCTTCCGGCCGCAAGACGCCACAACCAATCCCTCGCTGATTTTGAAGGCGGTGCAAAAGCCCGACTACGCGCCCTTGTTGGCCGCCACCGTGGCGCAGCACCGGGGCCAGCCGCTGGACGTGGTGATGGACCACTTGCTGGTGCGCTTTGGCTGCGAAATTTTGTCCATCATCCCCGGGCGCGTGTCTACCGAAGTCGACGCCCGCTTGAGCTTTGATACTGCCGCCACCGTGGCGCGTGGTCAGCGCCTTATCGCTCTGTACCGCGCCCAAGGCATCGCAAAAGAGCGCGTGCTCATCAAGGTAGCTGCCACCTGGGAGGGCATACAGGCCGCCGCGCAATTGGAGCGCGAAGGCATTCACACCAATCTAACCTTGCTGTTCTCGTTTTGCCAGGCCGTGGCGTGTGGCCAAGCCAAAGTGCAGCTGATATCGCCCTTTGTAGGTCGTATATACGATTGGTACAAAAAAACCGCTGGTGCCGCCTGGGTGGAAGCTGACATGGCGGGTGCGAACGACCCTGGCGTGAAATCGGTGGGCCAGATTTACAACTACTACAAGCGGCACGCAATCGCCACCGAGGTGATGGGTGCGAGCTTTCGCAATGTGGGTCAGATCACCGCCTTAGCGGGTTGCGATTTGCTCACCATCAGCCCCGATTTGTTGGCTATCTTGGCTGCCACCGAGGCACCGTTGACGCCCCGCCTAAGCGCAAGCGCTGCGCAAGCCAAGGACATTGCGCCGGTGCATTTTGAGGAAAGCAGCTTCCGCTTTGCCCTCAATGAAGACGCCATGGCCACCGAAAAGCTGGCCGAAGGCATACGCGCCTTCTGCGTGGATGCCGTCAAACTTGAGCATCTGCTGCTCGCGGCCTGAGCGCCGCCCCTGACCAGAAAGTCCTGCCCATGACCCGCACCCGCTGCGACCGCACGCCCGCCTGGGCGCAACTGCACGCCGCCTACCAGACCAGCGGCAAAGACTTTGACTTGCGCGACGCGTTTGCCGCTGACCCCCAGCGCTTTGCGCAATTCAGCCAGGCCGCGCCGCTGGTGTTTGCCGACCTGTCCAAAAACCGGATCGACACCGCCACACAAACTCTACTTTTTCAACTGGCACGTGACTGCGGCCTGCTGGCTCACCGCGATGCCATGTTTGCCGGGGAAGTGATCAACACCACCGAGCAGCGCGAGGTCTGGCACACGCTCTTGCGCGCGCCCGCAGATGCGGCCACCGGCAGCGCCCATGAAGCGCAGGCACTGGCCCAAGTGCATGGCATGCTGGACGCGATGCTGGCTTTTGCAGAAAGCGTGCGCGCCGACAGGGCGATTACTGACATCGTCAATATCGGCATCGGCGGCTCGGACCTGGGGCCGCAAATGGCGGTGCTGGCGCTGGACGCTTTTGCCACCACTGGCAAGCGCCTGCACTTTGTCAGCAATGTGGACGGCCACGAGATGGCCGCTACCTTGGCCAAGCTCAAAGCCGGCAACACTCTATTTTTGGTGGCGAGCAAGACCTTCACCACCATCGAGACCATGACCAACGCGCAGTCCGCCAAGGATTGGTTTGCTACGCAGGGTGGTGTTGACATTGCGCGTCACTTTGCGGCGCTGACCACTAACGTTACGGCAGCCAAGGCCTTTGGCATCACCACCACTTTTGGCTTTTGGGACTGGGTGGGCGGGCGCTATTCGCTGTGGTCGGCTATTGGCTTGCCGCTGGCCATTGCTGTTGGGGCAGACGGTTTTCGCGAGTTTTTGGCCGGGGCGCACGCTATGGACCAGCACTTTCGCCACGCGCCTTTAGAAGAAAACTTGCCGGTGCGTCTGGGACTGCTTGACGTCTGGTATCGCAACTTTCACGGCTTTAGCAGCCGCTCCATTGCCCCGTACCACAGCGCCCTGCGCCGCCTGCCCGCCTATTTGCAGCAATTGGAGATGGAGAGCAACGGCAAGCGCGTGGACGCCAGCGGCGCGGCGCTTCCCTTTGGCACCTCGCCCGTGCTCTGGGGCGAACCGGGCACCAATGGCCAGCACGCCTATTTTCAGATGCTGCACCAGGGCACGGACGTGGTGCCGGTGGAATTTGTGGCGGTCAAAAAAGCGCGCCACACCTTAGACTCCCACCACCCTCTGCTGCTGGCCAATGTGCTGGCCCAAGCGCAGGCGCTGATGGTGGGCAAGACGGATGCGGGTGGTCACAAGCACTTCCCCGGCAATCGCCCCAGCACCTTTTTGCTGCTGGATGACCTCACCCCCGCTTCCTTGGGCGCGCTGATCGCCTTGCAAGAACACCGCGTATTCGTCAGCGGCGCGCTGTGGGGCATCAACAGCTTTGACCAGTGGGGGGTCGAGCTGGGCAAGGTGCTGGCCAAAGACATTGCGCCACGCCTAGACAGTGGCGACAACACGGGGCTGGATGGCTCTACGGCGGGCTTGTTGGGGATGTTGCGGGCTTAACTTTTGGCCGGGGCAGCCGCCGCCCTCGCCGCAAACTCCGCCCGCAGCGCCCGCAGTTTCTCGCGCGGGTCTTCTTTGGCGGTGGCCTTGTCCAGCGCCATCTCGGCGATAAAGCGGCTTGGCAGCGCGGCCACCAGTTCGCGGCCTTTTTTGCGGCGTTTGGTCCAGCTTACTGCCAGGCTGCGTTGGGCGCGGGTGATGCCTACGTACATCAGGCGGCGTTCTTCTTGCAAATGCGCTTCGCCCGCCTCTAGTGCGCTGGCGGTGGTGGCGGGCGTGGCTTCGGCGTCAGCGGCCTGTTCGCGCAGTTTGAAGGGCAGCATGCCTTCGGTCACGCCCACCAGCATCACGTGCGGCCATTCCAGCCCCTTGGCGGCGTGCAGGGTGGACAGGGTGACCACGTTTTGGTCGTTCTCGCGCTCGCTGATGGTCGAGAGCAGGGCGATGGTTTGCGAGACTTCGAGCAGGTTTTTGACCTCCCGCGCGGTGCTCACGCCCGCCGTGTCGTCCAACTGGCCGCCGCAGCGCTGGGCCATCCAGTCGCAAAACTCCAGCACGTTGGACCACTTGGCGGCGGCGAGCTTTTCGCTTTCTTCGCCGTCACGCAGGTGCTTTTCGTAGCCAATTTCTTTGAGCCAGTCGGTCAAAAAGACGCGCGCGTTCTCGGCACCTTGCGTGTGTTGGGCGCGAAACTGCAGGTCGTTCACATAGCGGCCAAACTCGTGCAGGCTGCCCACGGCGCGCGCCTGCAACACGGCGGCCAGGGACGAGGAGAACAGGGCTTCGAACAAACTCAGCTTGTACTGGCTGGCAAACACACCCAGGCTGCCCAGGGTTTGGTGGCCAATGCCGCGCTTGGGGCTGGTGATGGCGCGCACAAAGGCCGGGTCGTCGTCGTTATTGGCCCACAGGCGAAACCAGGCGCACAGGTCGCGGATTTCGGCGCGGTCAAAAAAGCTTTGGCCGCCGGACACCTTGTAGGGAATATTTGCCTTGCGCAGCGCTTTCTCGAACGGTTTGGCCTGGTGGTTGGCGCGGTACAAAACCGCGAAGTCTTTGAACTCTCTGTATTGTTGTGCCCCCACGCTTGTCACTGCGTGTACTGCGCTGCCCCCCGAGGGGGCCGTGCCTTGCTTGGGGCGGCCCGGCGCTGCGGCGGGGCCCGCTCCTGGGGGTGTGCTTGCGAGGCCTTCCACCCGCAGGCTTTGGATGCGCGCCACGGTGCGCTCGGCCTCGTGTTCCTCGTTGTCGGCGTCTATCACGCGCACTGGCTCGCCTTCGCCCAGGTCGCTCCACAGGTTTTTGGGGAACAGCTTGGGGTTGGGGCCGATCACGTTGTTGGCGGCGCGCAATATGGCCGAGGTGGAGCGGTAGCTTTGCTCCAGCTTCACCACCTTGAGCTTCGGGA
>Ga0164294_10005566_pt1 | contig 10824 bp, 8 predicted proteins | sample GEODES005metaG_FD_111479 | JGI IMG/M metagenome (GOLD analysis project Ga0164294, IMG submission 111479) | Oligotrophic lake water microbial communities from Sparkling Lake, Wisconsin, USA - GEODES005 metaG | ecosystem: Environmental > Aquatic > Freshwater > Lake | place: USA: Sparkling Lake...
AGGCCGCGGCGGCCGCCGTGCCCACGGCGCGCCCCCACGCCGCCCGCGCCATCGTCTGGATGCTCGGCGGCTCCGCGCTCTTCTCGGCGATGGCCACCTTCGTCGCCTTCGCCCACCACCGCGAGCCCGACCTCTCCACCTTCACGAGCAGCGCCTTCCGCTCCGTCGTGAACCTCGTCGTGCTCGTCGCCCTCTCCTGGCGCGATCCCGTGCGCCTCTTCGGGGATGCCCGCCCCGCCCTCTGGGCCCGCGGCCTCTTCGGCGGCGTCGCGCTCCTCTCGTACTTTGCCGCCCTCCGCTACCTCTCCGTCGGCGAGGCCGCGTTCCTCAACCAGACCAGCGCGGTGTGGGTGGCCCTCCTCGCGCCCTGGCTCCTCGGGCAGCGCACGAGCGCGGCGGCGTGGGTCGCGATCCTCGGGTCGCTCGGCGGCGTCGCGCTCCTCGCCCACCCGCGCCCCGGGGTCCACGACACCCTCGGCCGCGCGCTCGGCCTGCTCAGCGGGGTCGCGGCCGCCGGCGCCTACGTCTCGGTGAGCAAGGCGGCGGCGACCAACTCGCCCTCCACCATCGTGTTCTGGTTCACGCTCGTCTCCTCCGTCGCCTCGATCGCCCTCTTCTTCGCCACGGGCGCGCACCTCCCGCACAGCCTCGTGGCCGCCGGCTACCTCGTCGGCGCGGGCCTCTCCGCCGCCGCGGCCCAGCTCCTCATGACGGCCGCCTACCGCGACGGGCAGGTGGCCTCCGTCGCCGCCGCCGGGGCCGCGAGCCCGCTCCTCACCACGCTCCTCGGGTGGGGCCTCCTCGATCAGGTCCCGGACGCCCGCGCGCGCGTGGGCATGGCCATCCTCGTCGTGTGCTCCGCGGTGCTCCCGTTCTGGGGCAGCCGCGGCCCCGCGAAGTAGGCCTCAGCCGACGATCTCCTCCACGGCCTCGCCCTTCGGGCGCACCACGGCGTAGAGCGCGGCCAACACCACGAGGATGCCGACGGTGATCCGCGGCGCGCGGGGGTCTGCGGCGGGGTCGAGCACCCGCGCGGCGATGAGGGCGCCGCAGATGAGCGCGCCCAGGATCGGCACGACGAGGGGCACCTCGAAGCGGCCGCGTGGCTCCGACGGCCGCAGCTTCAGCAGGACCAACGCCACGTTCACGACCACGAACGCGGTCAGCAGCAGCAGCGACGTGGCCGACGCCAGCGCGTCGATGTCGGCGGTGAGCATGAGCACACAGACGATGCCGAGCAGCGTGAGGATCGCGACGTACGGCGTGTGGCGCGTGGGGTGGACGCGCCCGAGCGCGAGGGGGAGCAGGCCCTGGCGGCTCATCCCGTAGAGCAGGCGGGAGCCCATCACGAAGTTCAGGAGGGCCGTGTTCGCCACGGCGAAGATGCCGATCGCGGTGAAGGCGCTCGGCGGGAACCACGGCGCCGCGCGCCCCACGACGTCCACGAGGGCGGCCTTCGAGGCGCCGAGCTCGGCGGGGGTGAGCACGGAGAGCGCGGTCACGCACACGGAGAGGTAGATCCCCGTCGCGATGACGAGGGCGATGCACAGGGCGAGCGGCACGTTGCGCTCGGGATCCTTGGCCTCCTCCGCGACGTTCAGCATGTCCTCAAAACCGATGAACGAGAAGAAGGTCAGGACGGCGCCCTGGATGAGGATGCGCGCGATGGCGCCGCCGTCCTCGGCGCCGACGGGCGGGGTCGTGAGGTCGACGCCGCCCCAGTAGGGGAGGCCCACCGCGATCACGAACAGCAGCCCGCTGACCTCGACACCGGTACAGATCACGTTGAACCACGTGCTCTCGCGCATGCCGCGCCAGACGATCGAGGCGATGAGGGCGAGGGCGGTGATGGCGAGCAGGGGGGTCGGCAGGTCGATCCCGAGTTTCTGGACGTAGCCCGCGATGACGCGGGAGCCGGTCGCCATCGAGGTGAGGCCGGACGCGGCCACGCCGAGGCCGACCAGCCAGGTGAGCCAGGGCTTGCCGTAGGCGCGCGCGGTCACGTAGGCGGCGCCCGCGGCGCGCGGGTAGCGGGAGCCGATGGTCGCGTAGGAGAGGCCGGTGAAGAGCGCGGCGAGCATCGCGCCGCAGAAGCCCGCCCACATCAGGTGGCCCATCAGGCCCGCGGCCTTGCCGATGAGGCCGTAGATGCCGGCGCCGAGCATGTCCCCGACGCCGTAGATCACGAGGGCGCCGAGGCCCATGGTCCGCTTGAGTTGTGCCGTCATGGCCGCATCTTCGCACGTCCGGGGGGCGCGCCGTCGTCAGGGGGAGACGTACTCGACCCGCACGGTGAAGTGGAAGGCGGCGTGGGAGCAGTCCACGGCGTCGTCGTTGTCGCCGAGGGTGATGAAGGAGAACTCGTAGCGGCCGGTGTCGTAGGCGTACGCGGAGAGCTCGGCGACGATCCGTTCGCCGAAGTCGAGGGCGATCGTGCCGGAGGTCTCTGGCGGGGGGATCTCGCAGGTGGAGAGGCCCTGGGCCTCGCCGAGGCAGTAGGCGTCCTCGTCGTCGAAGCCGATGGGGAGGCCGGCGAGGCGGTCCCAGTCGTAGATCCGGAGGTGGCCCTCCTCCCCGAGCGCGTCCACCAGCGGCGCGTAGCTCGCTGCCAACACGGCGTCGTCAAGGGTGAGCAGGAAGAAGTCGTCGTACCGGATGCTCTGTTCGTCGTCGTCGTCGTCGTCGGTCGAGCTGAAGTCGAAGCTGACGTCACAGATCGCGGCGCCCTCCGGCATCGCGACCGCCACGACGTCCTCCGTGCGGGCGGTCACCACCGACTGCGCGGGGTCGAGGTTCCCGCCCTCGCCCCAGTCGCACCCGGGCTCGCGCTCTGGGAAGCGCACCTCCATCGTCGCGATCTGCGTGGTGCCGTTCGCGCACGCGTCCACGATGGGGTCGGACTTCCCCTCCGGTGTCTCGGGATCGAGGTCGATCGTCTGGGCGCAGCCGCCGAGCACCAGCAGGCCGAGCACCGGGAGCGCGCGCATGCGGAACCTCTCCGGCCAGTATGCCCCGAACGGCGCGGATGGATCGTGCCCGTGTGGATACGAGCGCGGTCGGTGCCGTTCCCACGCGCCGCGGAGGCCCCTTGCCCCACCCCGGACCCGACTCCCGCTGGCGCGTCCCCTTCGACGGCCGCTTCCGCGTGGCGGACGCCCCCACGCACCACCGCCAGGACGACGCCGAGGCCCGGCTCGCCGCGGCCGCAGAGCGCCTGGACAAGCTCCAACGCAAGTTGTACGCGGACGATCGCTACTCGCTCCTCCTCGTCTTCCAGGCCATGGACGCCGCCGGCAAGGACGGCACCATCCGCGCCGTCATGCGCGGCGTCGACCCAGCCGGCTGCGACGTCACGGCGTTCAAGCAGCCGAGCAAGGAGGAGCTCGACCACGACTTCCTCTGGCGCGTGATGCGCGCGCTCCCAGAGCGCGGTCGCATCGGGATCTTCAACCGGAGCCACTACGAGGAGGTCCTCGTCGCGCGCGTCCACCCGGAGCTGATCGCGGGGCAACGGCTCCCCCGGCGCCCGGACGACCTCTTCGAGGAGCGCTTCGACTCGATCCGCGACATGGAGCGCCACCTCTATCGAAACGGTACGATCATCCTGAAGTTCTGGCTGAACGTGGGCCGGGACGAGCAGCGGCGGCGCTTCCTCGACCGCATCGACGATCCGGACGCTCGCTGGAAGTTCGCCGCGGGAGACGTCGCGGAGCGCGCGCACTGGGACGAGTATATGTCCGCCTATGAAGAGGCGTTGAACGCCACGTCGCGGCCGTGGGCTCCGTGGTATGCCATCCCCGCCGACGACAAACGCACGATGCGGTCCCTCGTAGCCGAGACGATCGTGAAGACGCTCGAGGGGCTGCCTTTGCGCTGGCCGCGCCCCGACGAGGAGGAGACGGCCGAGATGGAGCGCCTCCGGGGGCTCCTGGTCCGCGAGTAGCGGGCTTCACGGGCGCGCTCCTGGCGAGCGCGGTCCGTGGCGCGGAGGGGCCCCACCGATGACTTCGGCGTTAGACGTCGCCGCGTTCGGGGGCATCGGGCATGGCCGGCAATCTGAAGTACTTCACCGGGTCGATCATCACCGCGGTGCTCGGCATCCTGATCGGTGCCTACATCGGGCATTACTACACCGGCACGACCGCGGGCGCGCTCCAGTACGCCTTCATCGTCTTCGTGTTGTCGATCCTGGAGATCTCCCTCTCCTTCGACAACGCCGTCGTGAACGCGACCGTGCTCAAGGACATGGACGCCGTGTGGCGCCACCGCTTCATGACCTGGGGCATCGCCATCGCCGTCTTCGGCATGCGGATCGTGTTCCCCGTCGCGATCGTTTCCATCATCGCGCACGTCGGCCCGGTCGACGCCATCGTGCTCGCCGCCACCCGGCCCGACGAGTACTCCGCCATCATCACGAGCGCGCACATCTCGGTGTCGGCGTTCGGCGGGGCCTTCCTCGCGATGGTCGGCCTCAAGCACTTCATCGACGCCGAGAAGGAGGTCTTCTGGATCTCCTGGTTCGAGCGCCCCCTCTCGCAGCTCGGCCGCGTGGACGCCGTGCAGATCGGCATCTCGCTGCTCCTCCTCTGGGGCGTCTCGACCCAGCTCGCCGAGCACGAGCAGCTCACCTTCCTCATCGCGGGCATCGCCGGCCTCGTGACCTACATCGCGGTGGACGGCGTGAGCGCGTTCCTCGACGCCTCGAGCGAGGGCGTGGAGGCCGCCGTGCGCTCGGGACTCGCGTCGTTCCTCTACCTCGAAGTGTTGGACGCCAGCTTCAGCTTCGACGGCGTCATCGGCGCCTTCGCCCTCTCGAACAACCTGTTCGTGATCGCGGTCGGCCTCGGCACCGGCGCCATGTTCGTCCGCAGCCTGACCATCATGCTGGTGGAGAAGGGCACCCTCGCCGAGTACCGCTACCTCGAGCATGGCGCCTTCTACGCCATCATCGTGCTCGCGGTCATCATGTTCCTCAAGACCTTCGTGCACGTGCCCGAGGCCGTCACCGGCCTGCTCGGCGCCGCGTTCATCGTCGTGTCCTTGTGGAGTTCGCTCCGACACAACAAGCGAGAGGCGGCGCTGGGCGGCCCCGGCGCGGACGGCGGTGGGGGCGCGGCCTGAGGGGCGCGCGCCGCCCGGTCGGCGCCCCGGTGTGACGTCCTCTACGGGGGCGAGCCGCGCGCCTTGTCCCAGAAGGCCGCGTTCGGCTCGATCCCCTTGCCGTCCACCGAGTAGTCGGGGCGCACGCCCACCACGTAGAACATCTCGACGAGGCCCTTGTTCTTCGCCTGCACCTGCCCGCGGGACTGGAGCACGAAGAGGTCCGCGACGCGGGCGGCGGTCGCGGCGGAGATGTTGACGCAGCCCGGCGCCCCCGAAGACTCCATGCGGCTCGCGACGTTCACGGTGTCGCCCCAGACGTCGTACGCAAACCGGGTCTGGCCGACGACGCCGGCCACGAGGGGCCCGGTGTGCAGCCCGACCCGCACGTCCCACCGGGGGCGCCCCGCGGCGGCCCGCGCGGCCCCGTGTGCCGAGATGGCGCGGACGATGTCGAGGGCGGCGAGCACGGCGTCTGCCGGGTGGGTCCGGCGCGCGACGGGCACGCCCGCAGCGGCCATGTAGGAGTCCCCGATGGTCTTGAGGCGCTCGAGGCCCCGGCGCGCCACGATCGCGTCGAAGGAGGAGAAGCACGCGTCGAGGTCCGCCAGGAGCTCTTCGGCGCTCACCTGCTCGGCGATGGACGTGAACCCCACGAAGTCCGTGAAGAGGACGGTGACCTCGGGGTGCGTGCGCGGCTCCACGCGGTCCGTCGCCTTGAGCTCGGTCACGATGGGGGCGGGGAGCACGTTGTGGAGGAGGGCGTCGATCCGGAGCTTGTCCGCCGCGAGCTCGCCGCGTTGCCGGTCGATCTCGACCGACTTTTCCCAGCTCCGGCGCCGCGCGCGGTCGAGCGCGAGGACGAGGAAGGGCACGCCGACGCCGACGGCGGCGAGGTCCGTGAGGGTGTAGCGGAGCGCGGGGCGCAGCAGGTCCGCGCCGGTGAAGGCGCTCGTCACCAGGAAGAGCAGCAGCGCCGCCCCGTGGACGCCGAGCGTGAAGCGGCGCGCGATGGGGAGCGCGGGTGAGATCATCAGCACGATGAAGAAGCCGCCGACATAGGCGGCGTCTCCCGGGACGAGGCCCGCCGAGAAGGCCCCCGCGAGCTGCATGTACCCGCTGAGGCCGAGCAGCCGGAGCTGCGGCCGCACGAGGTCGCGCGCGAAGAAGTGCAGGAGGAGGACGATCGCGCTCACGACGGACAGGCCCAGGCGCAGGCCCGGGAGCGCCGGGACCTCGGCGTGGAGCGAGCGGTCGGTCACGATGTACGGCAGCCAGATCCACAGCGACATCAGCGCGCTCGGGACAAGCACGCGCGCGGCCTGGAGGTCGAGCTCCTCGTCGAAGGAGGGCGCACCTCGCTCCGCGCCGGTCAGGCCGGGTGGGAGCAGGATGGGGCGGGGCGAGGAGATGCGGGGCTCCGGTTGGCCGCCCCCTAACCGGAGCAGGCGCGCGGCGGCCGGGCGCGCGGCGTGACGGTACGCCGGGGTGCCCCGGACGGGGTATGGGAGCGCCTTCGAGAGCTCACGGATGCGGCGCTTCCTCAAGATCGTCGGCGGGCTCCTGCTCGCGTTCGCGGTGCTCGTGGTCGGGGCGGGGATCGCCACCTTCGGCGGGCTGCCCCCCATCCCGGACGGCCAGGACATCGCCGGCGTCGCCCGCGTGGTGAAGGACGACTACGTCGCCGCCTTCCTCCTCGACATCGGCGACGGCAAGGTCGCCCTGGTGGACGCCGGCAACGACCCCGCCGCCGCCGCCCTCCTCGCCGAGCTCGCGCGCCGCGGCCTCGGCCCCGCCGCCGTCACCGACATCCTGCTCACCCACGGCCACGCCGATCACACCGCCGGGATCAAGCAGTTCCCCGCGGCGATCGTCCACGCCCTCGGGACGGAGGTCCCCCTCGTGGAGGGCCGCGCGTCCGGCCACAGCCCGCTCACGCGCTGGATCCCCGCGAAGGACCAGGGCATCCGCGTGACCGACCCCCTCCAGGACGGCGCCCGGGTGACCATCGGCACGCGTACGGCGGAGGTCTTCGCGGTCCCCGGCCACACCGCCGGCAGCGCGGGATGGCTGGTTGACGGCGTGTTGTTCCTCGGCGACAGCGCTGAGGCCACCAAAGAGGGCACCCTCCTCGGCGCCAAGTACCTCTTCACGGACGACGCCGACCAGAACCACGCGTCCCTCCGCGCGCTCGCGGATCGCCTCGCCCCGCGCCGCGCCGAGATCAAGGCCCTCGCCCTCGCGCACACCGGCGTGCTCGAGGGTGGCGACGCGCTCTTCGCGTTCCGGTAGCGGGGGGAGGGGGGCGCACGGACCGCGCCAGGGCGCGCGGCCGGCGCGGGATCAGCGCGGGCGGGGCGTCTACCCCCAGCGCACCTGCCCTCGGATGACCGTGGCGCGGGCGGGGCCGGCGTCATGGTTGAACAACAGCGCGTCCACGAGGCGGCCGGCGTCGACCCCCGGTGGCGCGTCGATCGCGACGACGTCGGCGTCGTAGCCCGGCGCGAAGCAGCCCATGCGGTCTCCCGCGCCAAGCGCGACCGCGCCCCCCCGCGTGGCCTGCCACAACAACACCTCGGGGGGCACCGGCGCCCCGACGACCAGCGAGGCGTCGTACGCGCTCGCGGACACGCGCCGGAGCGAGAAGGTGCGGCCCGCGCCCACGTCCGTCCCGAGCGCCACCGGCACGTCCGCGGCGAGCGCGCGCGCGAGCGGCATGCACCCGCTACCGAGGAAGAAATTGCTGTCCGGGCAGTGTGCAACGATGGCGCGTCGCGACGCGAGGCGCGCCCACTCGTCGTCCGAGAGGTGGATACAGTGCGCGAGGATCGTGCGCTCGTGGACGAGGCCGAGCGCCTCGTAGACGCCGAGGTAGTCGCGCGCCTCGGGGAACAGGGACGCGGTGAACGCGAGCTCGTCGTGGTTCTCGGAGAGGTGCGTCTGCACCCACAGCCCGTGGCGCTCGGCGATGTCGGCGGCCGCGCGCATCATCTCGGCGTCGCAGCTGATGGCGAAGCGCGGCGTGACGCACACGCGCAGCCGGTCGTCGCGGCCGTGCCACTTCTCCACGAGCGCCTCGGTGGCCGCGACGGTCTCCGCGGTGCCGCGCAGGAGAGCGTCGGGCGCGTTCCGGTTCATCCAGGTGAGCCCGGTGAGCCCGCGCAGGCCGGTGCGATCGAGCTCGGCAAACAACGCGTCGGTCGCGCCGGGATGGCTCGAGCTGTAGATGCCCGCGAGGGTCGTGCCCTGCCGCAGCATCGCCGCGCAGAACTCGGCGGCCACGGCCTCGGCGTAGGGGCGGTCGCCGAAGCGGCTCTCCTCGGGGAACACCGACGTCTGGAGCCACGGCAGGAGCGGGCCGCTCGCGCTGCCGAGCACCCGCGTCTGCGGGAAGTGCAGGTGCGCGTCCACAAAACCGGGCACGAGCACGGTGCCGGGCCAGGTCTCCGGCACGGTGCAGCCCGGCGGCGCGTCCTCGACCGCGGTGATCCGGCCGCCCGCGTCGATGTGGACGAGGGCGTCGGGGTGGAGCGCGAGGCGGGCCTCGGTGGCGTGCGGGGCGAGGAGGCGGCCGCGGACGAGCGAGAGCGTGGGCATCCGGGCGGGTCTAACCCAGCCGGGAGGCCCTCCGCGGGCGCCGAGGCCGCCGCAGCCGCGGCGCCGCCCGCATCAAGCGGGGGCTACTTGGCCGGCGCCGAGTAGATCTCCGCGCCCTTCTCCACGAACTCCTTGGACTTCTCGTCCATGCCGGTCTTCGCGGCGGCGGCGGCGTCCTCTGCCGCGGCCATGTCCCGCACCTGCTGCGTGATCTCCATCGAGCAGAACTTCGGCCCGCACATCGAGCAGAAGTGGGCCGTCTTCGCGGCGTCCGCGGGGAGCGTGGCGTCGTGGTACTGGCGAGCGATCTCGGGGTCCATCGCGAGGTTGAACTGGTCTTCCCAGCGGAACTCGAAGCGGGCGCGCGAGAGCGCGTCGTCGCGGTCCTGGGCGCCGGGGTGCCCCTTGGCGAGGTCGGCCGCGTGCGCCGCGATCTTGTAGGCGATCATCCCCTGCTTCACGTCCTCCTTGTCCGGGAGCCCCAGGTGCTCCTTGGGTGTGACGTAGCAGAGCATCGCCGTGCCGTGGCTGCCGATGATGGCGGCGCCGATGGCGCTGGTGATGTGGTCGTAGCCGGGGGCGATGTCCGTCGTGAGCGGCCCGAGCGTGTAGAACGGAGCCTCGTGGCAGTGCTTGAGCTGGAGATCCATGTTCTCCTTGATCTTGTGGATGGGCACGTGGCCCGGCCCCTCGATCATGACCTGGACGTCCTGCTCCCAGGCGGCCTTGGTGAGCTCGCCGAGGGTGATGAGCTCGCCGAACTGGGCGGCGTCGTTCGCGTCCGCGATGCAGCCGGGGCGCAGGCCGTCGCCCAGGGAGAAGCTCACGTCGTAGCGCTTCATGAGCGCGCAGATGCGGTCGAAGCGCGTGTAGAGGAAGTTCTCCTTATGGTGGGCCAGGCACCACTTCGCCATGATCGAGCCCCCGCGCGACACGATGCCGGTCACCCGCTTGGCGGTCAGCGGGACGTAGCGGAGGAGCACGCCAGCGTGGATCGTGAAGTAGTCCACGCCCTGCTCGGCCTGCTCGTGGAGCGTCTCCAGGAAGACCTCGATGTCGAGCTTCTCGGGGCGGCCCTTCACCTTCTCGAGCGCCTGGTAGATGGGCACGGTGCCGATGGGCACCGGCGAATTGCGGAGGATCGCCTCCCGCGTCTCGTGGATCTGCTTGCCGGTGGAGAGGTCCATCACCGTGTCGGCGCCCCACTTGACCGACCAGGTCAGCTTCTCGACCTCCTCCGCGATGGACGAGCCGATGGCGCTGTTCCCGATGTTCGAGTTCACCTTCACGAGGAAGTTCCGGCCGATGATCATCGGCTCGCTCTCGGGGTGGTTCACGTTCGCGGGCAGGATGGCGCGGCCCACGGCGATCTCGTCGCGCACGAACTCGGGCGTACACCCCTCGCGGACGGCGACGAAGCGCATCTCTTCGGTGAGGATGCCCTGACGCGCGTAGTGCATCTGGGTGACGTTGTCGCCGGGGCCGCGGCGTTGGATCCACGGCTTGCGAAGCGGCGGAAGGCCCTTCGCGACGTCGTGACCCTGCGGCCCGTTGGTGTCGTAGAGGTGGAGCTGCTCGCCGTTCGTGAGGGTCACCTCACGGAACGGGACGCCGAGCTCGCCGGTCGTGACGCGGCGGCTGCCGGGGGTCGTGGGGGTCGTGGACATGGTCGCTTTCCTCCGCCGGTGCGAACCGGATCAGGTTCTACGGTGTGATCTCAGGCCAACCTCCACCGTGGAGGGGGGCCACCCGTAGCGCAGGGGCCCTCTAACGCGGGGGTGGGGTGGGGAGGGCCCACGGTGGGGGCGGTCGGGCGCGGGGCGACCCGACAGAACGGGCGCCACGGCGCGGGGCGACCCGACAGAACGGGCGCCACGGGGGCGCGTGGGCCTGGTTTTGTCGGGTTCATCCGGCCCGACGCGGCGGTGTCAAGGTCGGGTGGCCGCCCGGATATGGACGAACCTCGGGAATGCGTGGGCGGCGGCTCCCGCGACCCGACGGATTCGGCGTCACGGCCGGTCGTGGGCGGGGTTTTGTCGGGTGCCTCGGGGTCGGGCCGGGCGCCCACGCCTCCGTGCCGGGCGCCCACGCCTCCGTGCCGGGCGCCCACGCCTCCGTGCCGGGCGC
>Ga0164294_10005567_pt1 | contig 10822 bp, 4 predicted proteins | sample GEODES005metaG_FD_111479 | JGI IMG/M metagenome (GOLD analysis project Ga0164294, IMG submission 111479) | Oligotrophic lake water microbial communities from Sparkling Lake, Wisconsin, USA - GEODES005 metaG | ecosystem: Environmental > Aquatic > Freshwater > Lake | place: USA: Sparkling Lake...
CATAAAGATCTGCGACCGACATTTTTTGAAAAAAGGCCATGGAAAGTTCCTGAGCCTTACGCAGGGCGGCGACCTGCATGTCTCGGATGACTCGAGCACTGACCCAGGTCAGGCAGTAGGTGCTGAAGTAGCTGGCCATCGCCCGAAGGCCCATGACAAGTGGAAGAAGAGAAAAGCCGCCGAGCATCTGTTTCCAGGTAATATTTTGCCCCATTCGAGGGAGCCACTCGTCCGAAGCCGCAAGGAAACTGTCTTTGATGGCCACCCCTTTTTCTTTTAAAGCGGTCTTAAGTTTTGCGTCTAACGAAACGGTTTCGGTGGCGGGGATCGATTCGATCTGGGCAACGGGCGGAGTTTGAGCTGGAGTGGGGGTCAAGCGGTTGAACAGGGTATTGATCGACAAAACAAACAAACCGTTGGAAACACCGAAGAAAATGCTTAAGGCAATCCCGAGGACAAACCGAAAGCGATACGGCTTTAGGTAGGGAGTCCCAAATGCCCAAATTTTTTTCAGCTCTTGCACCCAATCAATCTAACAGAACGCGCCCTTCTTTTCGAATTCGATTTTACCTGCGCGTGCCGATCCCTGTCGAAGGGCTGCTGAAAAAAGTCACGTGATTTTGTCTGTAATATAACCGACCTTCGATCACAATAGAAATTTCCTGCGAGAAAATGAAAAATACCTCCCAGATTCTTTCTTGGTCCCCCGATTGGATTCAGGAGCCGTATCCTTGGGTTGGCCACATGCCATTTGCTTACTGGTTAATGGGAGAAGTCCAGCCCGGGGTTCTCGTCGAGTTGGGGACGCACGTCGGCAACTCTTATTTTAGCTTCTGCCAAGCAGTCCGCGACGAAAGCCTAACTAGCCGTTGCTATGCTGTGGATACGTGGAAGGGGGATAATCAGGCCGGCTTCTACAGAGATGAGGTGTATGAGATGGTGAATCGGCATAACGAAAGCCAATACAAAAGTTTCTCTACGCTTTACCGAATGACCTTTGATGAGGCCTTGGGTCAGTTTCAGGATCGATCGGTAGACGTACTGCACATTGATGGGCTACACACCTACGAGGCGGTGCGCCATGATTTCGAGGCTTGGTTGCCGAAGCTCGCGCCAGGAGCAATCGTTCTTTTCCATGACATCGCGGTTTATGGACAGGATTTTGGAGTTTGGAAGCTTTGGAGGGAGCTTAAAAACAAGTATCCTAGGGGTTTGGAGTTCCTCCACTCTGCTGGCCTTGGTGTTTTGCAAATCTCCGGAAGCAACAAGCGAACTCACCCGACGTGGCTTGAGCCAGGCTCAAACTCCAGAGACACAGTGATCAAAGTGATGGAGGCGGCTGGTGAAGCCTTGATGAGCAAGGATAAATCCAATTTCGGTCGGACAACAACTACACAAAGGCCTTACTCAAAGAATCGCCTTGGATTTTGGAGGCAGCTTGAGCAGAACATTCGTAAGCAAAGATATCGATGGACCTTGAAAATCTTATTTGATCCAAACTGGTACCGGAAGGCACATGCTGATCTGGCTGAATGGGGGGGCGATCCGTGGGAACACTATCTGAAGTACGGGAGGGATGAGGGAAGGGGTCTAAATAAAATCTTAAATTTCGTAACAACGAGAGTTTATAGACGAAAGAAATTTAAATCTTTTTCTAGGTGGCTTAACATAAACGATCAGGTTACTCCAAAAATAATACAAGACATGGAGAAAAAGATGGCTGCCTTCAGCCGCAGACCTCTCATATCTGTAATCATGCCCGTTTACAATACAAAGCCCGAGTGGCTGCGGCAGGCTATCGAATCGGTGTGCAATCAGATCTATCCGCACTGGGAGCTCTGTATTGCTGACGATGCCTCAACAGAGCGGAGCGTCATCGAGCTCCTTAAGAAATATCACAAAACAGATTTGCGCATAAAAGTCGTCTATCACGAAAAAAATGCCAATATTGTGGCTGCTTCAAATTCTGCCCTCGCCCTTGCCACTGGAGCTTTTGTTGCTTTTCTCGATAACGACGACAGGCTTCCTCAGGATGCGCTGTACTGGGTTGCAGAAGCGATCGATCGGAATCCGGAAGCCCGGTTGCTTTATTCTGATTGGGACGGTATTGATGAGAATGGAGTTCGACATTCAGGATATTTCAAGCCGGATTTTAACTACGAACTGTTACTAGCCCAAAATTATGTGTCCCAGTTGGGGGTGTATTGTCGTGAACTGGCGTGTGGGTTGGGAGGGTTTCGCAAAGATTACGAAGGCTCCCAAGATTGGGATCTCGCATTGAGGGCCGTCGCGGCTATTCGGCGCAATCAAGTCGTGCACATTCCCCGAATTCTTTATCACCGGCGACAACATTCTAGCAGTGTCAGTAAGACATCATCAGAAATGTGTGCTGCGGCAGGGAGGCGGGCGGTGGCGGAACACCTGCAGTTAGTTGGTGGAGGCTCTGTTGAGACAGCTCCCGGATGTGTTGGGTTTAACCGTATCAAATTTCCGCTGCCCACCACGCTTCCGCTGGTTTCGATCATTATTTGCACCAGAGATCAGCTGTCTTATTTGAGCGTCGCCGTGGAATCGATCCGCAACCGTTCGACATACCCAAATTATGAAATCGTGATCATAGACAACGGCAGTGAAGATAGAAATACGATTCTCTATTTGAAATCGCTGGCTTTGAAAAATAGAATTCGGGTGATTCGTGATGATTCTCCGTTCAACTACTCTCGCCTAAACAACTCTGGATTAGTCCATTCTAGGGGCGAACTGGTTTGCCTACTCAATAATGATATCGAGGTAATCACCCCCGATTGGCTTGAAGAGATGGTATCCCTTGCCATCAAGCCAGATGTAGGAGCGGTAGGTGCCAGGCTTTGGTATCCTAATGGAACTCTCCAGCACGGCGGGGTGATTGTCGGGTTCGGCGGGGTTGCCGGCCACTACCACCTCCGACTGCCGAGGGGAAACATTGGGTATTTCGGACGTGCAGTACTCCAGCAGGAGATCTCGGCAGTGACGGGGGCCTGCTTGATGGTTAGACGGAAAGTGTTCGACGAGGTTGGCGGCTTAGACGAGCAGATTGTAGTGGCCTTTAACGACATCGATTTCTGCCTCCGCCTGCGGGCCGCTGGTTATCGCAATATCTGGACGCCTTTTGCCGAGCTGATTCACCACGAATCGGCGTCACGCGGGCATGATGTTAATCCCGAAAAGATCGCGAGGTTCAGAAAGGAGATAAATTTCATGTATATGCGATGGGGCGAAACGCTGGAACAAGATCCGTTTCACAACCCGAATTTATCGACAACGACAGCCGATTATCCGATCAGACTAGTCTAATGCTCAAATCATTTAGAGATAACTTGGGGAATGGCCCCCAAGGGGGAGCACGTGGCAATAAGTTTGAAGGCGTGATGCAAAGGCAATCTTTACTGTATCGCGCCTATGGAGGCTCACGGGTCTGGAGTCGACTTTTCTGTAAATTCGAAGCACTATCATAATATGGTAATTCTTCTTGGAGCATCGGGCTACATAGGGCAGGCGTTTGCCAAAGAACTGGCACAACGGAAGATTCCCTTTCGAGCTGTCTCTCGTAAGGAGCTCAATTATGCCGACTACCGTGTCTTGCGAGCTGCCCTTCAAAAAGAAAAACCAGAGTTCGTTATCAATGCGGCCGGCTTCACTGGAAAACCCAACGTGGATGCCTGCGAAAATCAAAAAGGGGAGACGGTGGCTGGCAATGTCACCCTAGCCCAAACGGTGGCCCAAGCTTGCGACGCGGCCGGAATAGCATTGGGCTTTGTTTCCTCTGGCTGTATTTACACAGGGGCGAAAGTCCGGCGTGAGTGCGGAACCTGGGCGGTGGAAGATAGATTGACGGAGCCACTAGTTTCAGAACTGCTGTCCAAGCGATCGGACCGAGTCGCTGGTTTCACGGAGGAAGATGAACCCAACTTCTGTTTTGCCCACAACAACTGCAGCTTTTACAGTGGAACTAAGGCTTTGGCGGAAGAGGTAATGGCCGGATTTCCAGATTTTTATGTCTGGCGGCTGCGGATTCCTTTTGATGAGTTGGATGGGTCGCGCAACTATCTTTCTAAGGTTCAGCGCTACGCCAAAGTTTACCAAAATTGGAATTCGATCAGCCATCGCGGGGATTATGTCGCCGCTTGCTTGGATAGCTGGCTTCAGAAAATCCCTGGTGGAGTCTATAATGTGGTCAACCCAGGCTACATTTCGACACGAGAAGTTGTGGAAAAAATCCAGCAACGGCTGAAGTCTGGTTGGAAGCCAGAGTTTTGGCAGAGTGACGATGAATTCTATCGTTTCGGCGCCGTCACCCCGCGCTCAAACTGTATTTTGGACACCACCAAAATACTTAAGGCAGGGATTCGGATTCGTTCAGCAGGCGACGCGATCGAGGATGCTCTGAACCGCTGGGTTCCAGAAAAGAAGGGATGAGGCGTTGCCTCGAATCGCTGGAGGATCGCACGACATTGCGGGAATCAAAGGACCGGCCAGGGTTTTTGCGGAGGTTGGAGCGGAGCATTCGGAAAAGAAGAAAGTGGTTGCAAGCTTGGGTCGGTTTTGATCGGGGTTGGTACCTTAATAGTTATCCAGATGTGGCCGCAGCAGGCATAGATGCACTCTCTCATTATATGAATTACGGAATCAAAGAAGGGCGGTTTAAAAATAGCAAAGATGAAAAAAAGGCACGGCTTGTAAGGACAGGCACACAGCAAGACATCGAGATTACTAGTGATTTGGAATCCAGAAGTAAATCAAAGTATGAAGTCTTCATCCCTTCTAATTCGTTGCAGTACTTTGGGACTGTACAAACAGACATTCGGGCCATCGCCTTATATCTGCCCCAATTCCATGCAGTTCGTGAAAACGACGAATGGTGGGGAAAAGGATTTACCGAATGGACCAATGTGAAACGTGGAACGCCACAATACGAGGGCCATTACCAACCTCATGTTCCTCATCAAGATTTGGGTTACTACGATCTCAATGACCCGAGCGCAATGGATAAGCAGGCCGCTTTGGCCAAAGCAGCCGGAATCGAAGGTTTCTGTTTTTACTACTACTGGTTTAATGGGAAACGCCTGCTGAACATGCCCACCGATCGAATGTTGGCTAGCGGGAAACCTGATTTCCCCTTTTGCTTCTGTTGGGCAAACGAAAATTGGACACGCACTTGGAATGGGGGCGACAACGAAATTCTGATAGAACAAGAGCACACCGCCGAGAGTGACGAGCGTTTTATTTATGATTTGTTGCCGGCCTTTCGGGATCCTCGGTATATCCGTGTCGCTGGAAAGCCCCTGCTTGTAATTTATCGGCCGGGTTTATTGCCCAATGCTCGTCGAACCACGGATCGTTGGCGTGAAATCTGTCGCAAAGAAGGCATTGGGGAAATTCATCTTGCCTTCATGTTGGGCTTTGAGAATTTAAAGCCCGCATTGATTGGGTTCGATACTGCGATACAGATGCCGCCACTTCAGTCCGCTGTATCGGATTTGAGTAAAAGAATCAAAATCAAAAATCCAGAAAAGTTTTCAGGTGAAATACGCGATTACCGAGGGCTGCGTAAAGCTTTTGATCCGACTCAGATAGACGCCTCAACGTGGCCTGCTGTGTGTCCAAGTTGGGACAACACCGCTCGAATAATGGGGCGTGCTCATTCCTGGATCCATTCTTGTCCCGAAAACTATCTAACATGGTTGCAAGAGGTGGTGACCTTCCTTCGTAAGGATCGCCCCGCGGGGGAGAGGATTCTTTTTATCAATGCATGGAATGAGTGGGGCGAGGGTTGCCACTTGGAACCCGACGAAAAGTTTGGCTACGCGTGGCTCAACGCCACTAGAGGCGCACTATCCATGCGTAAAGAGAGTCAGAGCTTTAAGCGAAACCCGTTGGTGGCGCAGACACTTCGGAATAAAGCCCATTCTCTTGTGGGAGCCCAAGCCACAGAGCAACAAAATGAATTTCTGGCTGAACATGCAGCGCTAGTGGCAATTTTCCGAAATCAAGGAAATAGTTTTGCTGCCTCCGACGGTGGCCTTCTCGGAAAAGATAAAAAAACTGTTTTTTCAATAAAGGAACGCGCTGACCTTGAAAATCTTTCTCGATCTGTTTGGGGGAATCTGGAGGTTATGACTTTTTGTTTTGTCTTGCTCCAATACAACAGGTGGGACCAAACGCTAAAATGTGTCGAGTCCATTAAAAAGCTTGTCGCTAAGAATCACCCTATTGAGATCATCATCGTTGACAATGCCTCATCGGAGGATGTGCTGGTAAAGACACGTGAATTGTTTGGGAACGACAAGAATATTTCACTAATCTTCAATCCGAAAAATCTGGGTTTCTCTGGTGGGAATAATATTGGCTTTTGCTACGCCCGAGAAAGTTTTGGCGATGCGTTTATCGTGGTGATGAACAATGATGTTGTGATCAACGACTCGGAGTTTGTCGCGAAATCTTTTCAGTTATTTCGAGATTGGTCCTACTAAGTCCTCGGGCCTGATATTGTGACCCCTGACGGTCGTCGAGAGAACCCTTGGAATGACTACGTCTATGGTCCCGATGAGTGGGATGATTTTCACAACCTTTATGCCCACCAGAAAGAGGGCTACCTTAAAACAGGCCGTGCTGAGTTTCGCAGGATCGGAGAACGGAATCCGCAAAACAAAACTTCTGTCAATCCGATCCTTCAAGGAGCGTGCTATATTTTTTCTCCCATATTCACCCATTGTCACCAAAGACCGTTTGATGAATCTACTTTCCTTTATGGTGAGGAATTTCCGTTTGCAATTAGTTGTCTGACCAACGGTCATTTAATGCTTTATTCGTCTGAGTTGGCGGTAGCTCATGAAGAAGGAGTTTCCACGGGTTTGCTCAAGGAACAGAAAAAGATGCTGCAAGGCTACGATGGCGCCCTAATGGGGATCGAACTGGCCTCTCTGCGACTCCAAAGACAGGGCGATGCAACTGTCGGACAGCCCATCGGGGTTGAAGCTTGTTTGATCTGCAACCTTACATCCGATGGCAGAAGACATGTTTTGATCGACCTTTTTTTCTGCCAACCAGGCTTTCATGGTGGAGGGGAATACGGGAAGGCTGTTTTTTCAGGCCTCATCGAGGAACAACTCCGCCATCCCGATATCCAAATTTGGGCTGCTATCGATCCGGATCTCTTTATTGATGAATGGGTCTGGGATGAGTGTCGGCGGTTCTCAATCAATATTGTTAGGGTTAAGTCTTACGATGATATCGTGAAACTGGTGAACATGAATTGTTTCTACTCATTCTTTGCGCCTGCCATCGTCGTATATACTGGCTATGAGCACATGAAGCGTGTGGGGGGAGATTTGAAGTTTGATGACATAACCACAACACGAATAGTCGGAGCGTTGCTTGATTTGCGGGATTTTGAGTTGGCCTCTCAATGGGAGTCCATTGCTGAGGCCAGGCGCAAGGCCGGTTGCTCGCCAGAGTTAGAGCTCACGCCAGAACGGTTGGAAGCGGAAAAAGCACGGCAGGAAAAAAAAGCGCAAGAGCTAGCGCTGATGTATCAGCGGATCTGCCGCCACAAGGCACTCAAAACCCTAATAACGATTTCTTCTCATTCTGCGGAGAGTATCAAGAAAAATGCCCATTGCAGCCAACCAGTCGAAGTCCTCTTCGCGCCGGAAAAGAACCGAGCAAAACCTGAGTCGTTTATCTGGAGTGGGATCGATTTCGAAAATGATCTTTACCTTGTCATGTTAAATGCTGGCCGATTGGAAAAAAACGCCGCTTCTGCAGTAGCGGCTTTCGATAAACTTTTTTATCAATCTGATTTTGCGATTGTGAATCCGAATCTAAAGCTTGTGCTTGTTGGCCTAAATAAAGCCAGCGACCTGGGTGTCAAAAAGCCGCGGGAGCATCGCCGCATTGTTGCTCTCCCGCCTTTATCTCCTGCACGGCTTGAATACCTGCTGACCAAAGCCCGTGGGCTCATTTATCCATCTTTCAACGAGGGCTTCGGTTATCCGCCACTCGAAGCAATGTCGGTAGGAGTTCCCTGCGTCGTTTCTGATTGTACCTCCATTCCAGATGTCTGTGGCAATGTCGCTCACTACTGCGACCCATTCAATGTTGACTCCGTCGCCAGCGCAATTAGCGACTTGTTAGCACATGAGCCAAACGTAAAAAGAATGAAAGCTTGGACAGATACAATAAAGAGGAGGCAAACTGAAGATCTGCACAGGCTTTCGCTACTCATTTGCGGAGAGATTTCAACAGGTCTCTCCTCTCAAGCCGATGTTGGGGCAAAGGTTGAAGATGACCGTCGAGTAAAAAATGTTGTCCTCCGCAAAAATGGATGGTGCCCGATATGCGAAAAGCACAGGTCTTTTGCTGCAACTGACGCTTGGCTCCGAGACCACTATCTCTGTTCTGGGTGCGAATCATTGCCGAGAGAGCGAGCTTTAATGTACTTAATACAAAAAGTCACGCCGGACTGGCGTTTCTTACGAATACACGAAAGCTCTCCCGAGGACCGTGGCGCTAGCCGTAAACTTCGGCGCGAGTGCAACTACTATATTGCTACTCAATTTGACCCGACTTTGGGCTTTGGAAAACGTCATTCGTCTGGCGCCTATCAAAGCGAGGACTTAGAACAGCAAACTTTTGCAGATGAGGCGTTCGACATCGTTGTGACCCAAGATGTAATGGAGCATGTTTTCGATGCAGAGGCAGTTTTCAGGGAAATTTATCGCACACTAGCTCCTGGAGGCATTCACATTTTCACAACACCGCTTGTTAACAAGCACTCTCCGACAGCATGTCGTGCCAAGCGCATGCCTAACGGAAAAATTGACTTCCTTGCCCCGGCCGAATACCACGGTAACCCCATGTCTAGTGAGGGCTCGCTTGTCACGTGGCACTGGGGATTCGACATCGTGGATGTCGTTGCCCGAGCGGATGCGGGAGTAGCCAGCGTTATCAATGCTACAAATCAAACAATGGGCATCGAAGGGGAATACCTCGAGGTAATAATGCAGAAAAAAAGATGAAGAAAGCCCTCATTATCGGTATTTCGGGACAAGACGGTGCCTATCTGGCGGACCTGCTTCTTCGGAAGGGCTATGAGGTGCATGGCACCTCTCGGGATCACGAGGGTGTCTCGTTTGCCAATCTTGTGAAGCTGGGGATCCGGGACCGGGTGAAGGTGACCTCCATGGTGACGTCTGATTTCCGCAGCGTTCTGACAGCCTTGCAGCGGGCGGAAGCGGACGAAATCTATAATCTGGCGGGCCAGACATCAGTCGGAATGTCGTTTACCTACCCAGTGGAGACGTTTGACAGCATCCTGATCGGCTCGATAAACCTGTTGGAGTGCCTGCGGTTGCTGGGGCATCCGGTGAAGTTCTATAACGCCGGGTCGAGCGAGATGTTCGGTAACACTAAAAAGCCGGCCACTGAAGAGACGCCTTTTCATCCGCGGAGTCCTTATGCCACGGCCAAAGCAGCAGCGCACTACGCGGTCACTAACTACCGTGAGGCTTACGGCATCTTCGCCTGCACGGGAATTCTTTTTAATCACGAGTCTCCGTTGCGCCCGGAGAGGTTTGTCACGCAGAAGATCGTTTCCACAGCGGTGCGAATTGCAAACGGTTCGAAGGAAAAGTTAACTTTGGGCCGACTGGATATCCGCAGGGATTGGGGCTGGGCACCGGAGTATGTGGAGGCGATGTGGCGAATGTTGCAGCAGAAAAAACCGGATGACTATGTGGTGGCCACGGGAGAGGAGCATTCCCTTCAGCAGTTTGTGGCTGAGACGTTTCGACAGCTCAAGCTAGATTGGAGAAAGCATGTGGTCTCCGATCGAAAGCTTTTCCGCCCGTCCGACATCGAGCGGAGTTGTGGCAACGCCTCGAAGGCACGGCACAAACTGGGGTTCAAATCAAAGATCGGGTTCAAGAAAATAATTTCGTCTCTGATCCAGAGGGATCAGATTCGTACATGAGCAACACTCTTCTGGGGCAGGCGAATCCGACAGTTTTTGGTCGTGCCATGGTGTCTTTTCCTTTCAGTCGCGGAATTGGATGTAGCTATTGCAAGCGGTTATGCAACTTGTCATGACTACTGTGACGAGAAAGAAATCCGAACGCTCTCAACCGGCGCCACGATGCGGTTGAACACCAGACTCCGCGGATCCGATGCCGGAACATCGGCCCCTGTGCCGAGCAAGCGCAGGTCGAGAGTCCGGCTACCTGCCGCAAGGGGCACTGCGAAGGACCCCGTCGATTCCGTCTTGTCGATTCGTCCAACTACGTTGCCGTTGCAGATCACATCTAGGTGAAGCGCCGAGCAGCCAGCCCATTCCTTAGGGTTGAGCATCACATCCACTCGTGCGATGAGATTTTCGTTACGTCGTGAGCTAAGACCCTTGGGCACGTCAAGCCTGAGCCGAGCCTCGGGCACCATCGACCACCGCCACGTGTCGCCGGGCAGAAGGTAAAACCAGCCACTGCCCGAAGAAAGGTCTTCGGTGAGGCGCACGATGGTGCAGTTCTGGCTGTGGCTTACCGGTGGCAAGTCGTGTGCTCTCCACCGCTCGTGCGAAACAAAATGCGAGAGCCGGTCGACGAGTCGCTTGGCTTTCCACCGCTTGTGTGAGACGAAACGCGAGAGCCGGTCGACGAGTCGCTCGTCCTTCTGCAGGTTGCGCACGGCCGTGTCACGCAGCTCGCCCGCGCTAGGGTCAGCAGAAAACTCGGCAATGGCATTCAGCAAACTGATCACCGATGCGTGGCTGCGTGACGCGCGGGCCACCGCC
>Ga0164294_10005569_pt1 | contig 10817 bp, 9 predicted proteins | sample GEODES005metaG_FD_111479 | JGI IMG/M metagenome (GOLD analysis project Ga0164294, IMG submission 111479) | Oligotrophic lake water microbial communities from Sparkling Lake, Wisconsin, USA - GEODES005 metaG | ecosystem: Environmental > Aquatic > Freshwater > Lake | place: USA: Sparkling Lake...
GCCTTTGGGCTGCATGGCGGCATCGATCCGCTCTCAGCCTCACTTGCCGACTGGCAGGCTGCCGGGCGGCGGCTGGGCGTGGCAGCGGCACATGGGCAGCCGGAATCGGCAGATGGCTGGTTTGAGCTGTTGCTCTCCGAAGTGGTCGGTCCAAACCTCGGCCATGAGCGGCCGGCGCTCCTGGAGGCTTGGCCGGTGTCGCAGGCGGCCTTTGCCAGGGTCGACCAAGCCGACGCCCGGGTGGCGCGAAGGTTTGAGCTGTTTGTGCAGGGGGTGGAGCTGGCCAATGGCTGGGAGGAGGACACCGGCCGCGAAGTGTTGCTCGAGCGGATCGATGCGGCCAATCGGGTGCGCGAGCGCGACGGGCGAACAGCCCTGCCCTTACCCCAAAAACTTATCGAGGCGCATGGCGAGCAGATGCCCGAGGGAGTGGGGGCAGCGCTGGGGTTTGACCGGCTGGTGATGCTGGCCGCGGGGGCAACCACGATCGACGCCATCCGCCCCTTCTCCTCCCGCACGGCCTAGCAGGCTGTGGATAAAGTGCCGCATTGCTGGATGCGATGCTTTTTTTATCCGCCGCCGTGTGACGGAAGGCGAGTCGGCTCTGGTTCCCCGCCTACTTCTTCGCCGGGCCCATTTTCAGCCGGAGGCCCTCTTCCTGCTCCAGTTTGTGGCGCCTGTCGGCATACCGCAGGATGAAGTCGGAATCGGGATCAAACACATGCTCAGCCCGTGCGAAAGGCCCCTTCTCAGTCGACCACTTCGTCCAGGCGAGCCACTTGCGGTCGGGGGAGAAACCGAAAAACATCCTCGCTCCGGGCGTCGGTTGCACGAGGCTGCGGGGCACCGCTGCGGTGTGCAGCGCGGCGGCCGCAAAGCAGATCATGATCCAGCCGGCGAGGATTGCCACCAATGGCGCCCCCACCATCTCCACCTGCTTGACGAACTTCACCTTCGTCCGCGAGAGCCGGTCGGTGATCTCCCGCATCGCCAGCAGCACCAGCGCAAAGAGCCCCCAGATGGAGAAGAAATCGAACAGATAGGTGTAGGCGGGCGCCTGCGCATCGAGTAGCCGGGCGACCGTTTCATACCAAGCCGAGGCAACCGTGGTGGCCAACAGGATGTTGAGCAGCATGATAAGCGCGCTCCACAGCCCATCCCGAAACAGCGCCAGGGCTGTCGCCAAAAAGACGACGATGAGAAAAACATTGAGAATCATGGCATCCCCTGTATTCAGGCCCCGCTCTTGGCGGCCAACACGCGCTGCATCTCCTTGAAGCTCGTCACCCCTTCCAGCACCAGCCGGATCCCCTGCTCCTGCATCGGCTTCATGCCATCCTTCAGCGCCGCCTTGCGGAGCGTGGCCAGATCCGTTTTTTGGGCAATCGCCTTGCGAACCGTTTCGCCTGAGGCCAGTTCGAAGATCGCCGTGCGGCCGTAGTAGGAGGTGCCGCAACAGAGCCGGCAGCCGGTTTCACTCGCCTTGTAGAGATGCGGAAGCTCCTCGATCGTCTTCTTGAACCGGGCCAGATCCTCCGGGGGCGTGGGATATTGCTCCCGGCACTTGGGGCAGAGCTTCCGCACGAGGCGCTGCGAGAGCGACCCCAGCAGCGAGTTGGCCAGCTGCTCCGGAGGCACTCCGCAGGCCTGAAACCGGGCCACTGCCTCCACCGCATCGGCAGCCTTCATGCTGATGATCACCAGCTGCTGATCATCGGCGAGCTTGGCCATTTCCACGGCAAGCTGCTTGTCGCGCAGGTCGCGTGTCACCACGGCCCGGGGATACTCCCGCATCACCTGCTGCAAGACAGCCACCGGCGTCAGATCGGCCCGCGCATCGTAACGGGCCTGCTTCACGTTTTGCAGTTCGCGGGTGGGGGCTGCGGCATCCTCAATCGAGACAAAATCCCGCAGCAGCCGGTCGGCCGACAGCACGAGCACATCGAACGTGGTCGATAGCCCCGAGCCAGCCGGCGAGGAGAGGAGAAACAGCCCGTGCTCCAAAGTCAGCAACTGGGCGATCCGATCGGCGGTGGGCTGTGGCACGCCCAGATCGGTCATCCCCTTAAATAACGTCACGCTCGATTCGATCTGCACGATCATCTGTTCGCCGGTGGGAGCGGTTTGCACGGCGAGCTTGCAGTTGCGGGGCTTGCCGTCGACCTGCAGGGCAAACGTGCCCGTCAGCCGGCCCCGCCGCTCTTTCGGCTCCAGGCCGGCTATGGTTTTGAGCGTTGCCAGCACCGAATCACCAATCTGCCGCTCCAGCGGCGCGGCATCTCCCCACACCTCCGGATTACGGCGCGACCCGCCCGACTTCAGCTCCCGCGGCGCCATCCACACGCCATCCACCTCGTGCCGCACGTTCACGACCGTGGGGGTCCATTCGAGCATCATCGTCGAGGCGCGGGCCATGATCGCCCCCTGCATCACCTTTTTCGTCTCTTCAAAGCCGGGCGTGGCAGTGGCCTGCTCGAGTCGGGCCTTGTTGTCGTCGGCCGTCTTGCCACCCAGAGCCAGCAGGCTGACGGCGGGGAGCACATCCCCCGTTTCTTCCGAGGTGTCGATCGTGATGCCGAAGCGACCGAGGATGCCGGCGAGCACCCGCCGGAAGTGGCCGAGCGTCAGCACCTTTTCCGTTGCGATCGATTTGGCATTGTGCTGTGCCGAATACATGAACACCGGCACCAGCCAGGCCAGGGCCATCAGAAACTGCCCGGCCAGCACCGAGGGAATCAGCCAGGCAAGCAGGGCCGCCAGAGCAAACGGGAAAACCGCCAATGCTGCCCACGTGTTGGGACGCAGATTGAGCTTGGTGCTGTCGCGGGTGATCCAGTCACTGGTGCAAACCCACCCCACAACCCACAGCCACCAGCAGACCAGCGGCAGGATCGACAGCCCGCCTCCCTCCCCCCGCTGCACCCACTCCGGATTGGGCATCGGCCAGACATCATCGGCCCCCGCGGCGGCGGCACACAGGCACCACGGCACGCAGGTGCTGACCCAGGAGAGGAGCCTGTTCCGGAAAAAACCACTGCGTGCCATCAGATCACTCCGCTGACCGGGGCTGGCCGGAATAGAAGGGGCTATCCGGCGCACATGTTCCCATTCAAAACCGTCTCCCATCCAAAAACCTTGCGTGTCTGGCCAACGCCCGCCGGCATTGTCCAGGGGCTGGGCAGGCTGTTGTCGCCGCCTGCTAGGTAACCCCGATCCCCTTGAGTGCCATCATGAGGGCTTCGCGGTTGGGGGCGATCTCCAGAGCATCGTGGCGATCGATCAACCCCTGATCGATGAGGCTCTTGAGGCTCTGCGTGAAATCCTGCATGCCGTCGCGCGTCGATTTCTTGATGTGGTCGGCCAGCAGGTGCTCCTGCTCCTCCATCACATACTTGCGCACCAGCACATCAAAAAACATCACCTCGCAGATCGGCACCCGGCTGACGCCCGGCTTGATCGATTTAAGCAGTTTCTGGGCCACAATGCCCTTCATGTTGAACGCAATGGCACTGCGGATGGCGGGATGCTCCTCCTGCGGAAACAGATCGAGGATGCGGCCGATGCAGCTGGAAGCGCTGGCGGCATGGATCGTGCCGTAGACCAGATGCCCCGTCTCCGCCGCATGGATCGCCGTCTTGAATGTTTCCACGTCGCGCAACTCACCGACGAGGATAATGTCGGGATCTTCGCGGACGGCATGCTTCATGCCGATCTCAAAGTTCTTGACGTCGGTGCCGATCTCGCGTTGGTTGATCAGGCACTTGTCCTCGGTGAACACGAATTCGATCGGATCTTCGAGCGTGAGGATGTGCTTGCGGTAGTTCTGGTTGACGTAATTGAGCATCGAGCCGATCGTCGTGCTCTTGCCGGATCCGGTGACGCCGGCCAGCAGCACCATCCCCTGATCGAGCTGGCAGAGCTTCTCGATGCTCGGCGGCAGGAAGAGCCCCTTGAAATCGGGAATCTTGTTGTTGACGCGGCGGGCCACCATGCCCAGCGACCCCTGCTGGTAGAGCAGATTCACGCGGAAGCGCCACTTGATATCCCCCACCACGCAGGTGTGGGCAAAGTCGCAGCCGCCATCGAGCTCCAGGATTTTCTTCTGCCGATCGTCGAGCATCGCCAAGCAGAGCTTGCGCATCTGCTCATCGCCCAGCCGATCGGCCTTGAGGGGCTGGAGCGATCCCTTCACCCGCATGAATGGCGGCTGGCCCACCTTGAGATGGAGGTCGCTTCCCTCCAGCTTGACCAGCGCCTCAAACAGGCGATCGATCTCCAGGCGGGGCTTCACGCCGCCGCCGCCGCGGGAGGAGCCCTCGGTGTCCGTGGCTGGCTTGTCGGGAGTGGTTTCGATCGTCGCCATGGAAGCTTTTGATAGGGGGTGCGGGGCAGGCCGGATCAGGCAAGCGGTGGCCGGACGGGAATTCCCCGGCGCATGAACAGTTCCTTCACCTCACGGATCGTACACTCTCCGAAGTGGAAGATTCCAGCCGCCAAAGCCGCATCGGCCCGTCCCAGCTCAATGGCGTCGGCCAGATGCTCCGGCCGGCCCGCGCCGCCGCTGGCCACGACCGGAATCCCCACCGCCTGGCTCACAGCCGCCGTGATTTCAAGATCGTAGCCGTCACGTGTGCCGTCGCGATCCATGCAGGTGAGCACGATTTCCCCCGCCCCAAGCCGCTCCACCTCCCGGGCCCAGGCCACAGCCTCCAGTCCCGTGGGCTGCCGGCCGCCGCTGACAAAAACCTCCCATATCTCCCGACCGGCACGCACCACCCGTTTCGGGTCGATATTCACCACCGTGGCGCAGCTGCCGAGCCGGTCGGAGACGGCCGTGATCAGCTCTGGCGTGCGAACCGCGGCGGAGTTGATGCTCACCTTCTCGGCACCGGCCTGCACGAGTTGGCAGGCGTCGTCGAGCGTGCGGATTCCACCACCGACTGTGAATGGCATGAAGATCGTCTCCGACACGCGCCGCACCACATCGAGCATGATCGCCCGCCCCTCGTGGCTGGCCGTGATGTCGAGAAACACCAGCTCATCGGCCCCCTCCGCTTCATAGCGGGCAGCCACGGCCACCGGATCGCCGGCATCGACCAGCTCAAGAAACCGGGTGCCCTTCACGACGCGCCCCTTCTCCACATCGAGACAGGGAATGATTCGTTTGGCGAGCATGGTCAGGACCCCGCCCGCTGGCCGGTGGAGCTGTGACCAATGCGTCCCTCGTCGGGGCTCGAGGCGGTGGCATAGAGCCGCTTCGGCATCCGCCCGGCCAGATAGGCCTGCCGGCCCGCGAAGCAGGCCGCCTGCATCGCCTGCGCCATGCGCAATGGATCGGCCGCATGGGCGATCGCCGTGTTGAGGAGCACCCCATCCACGCCCAGTTCCATCGCCTCCGCAACATCGCTGGCGGTGCCCACCCCCGCATCGACGATCACCGGATAGTCAGGGTCACCATCCTTGAGGTATTCCAGGCAGATCCGCAGGTTGTTGGGATTGAGAATCCCCTGCCCGGAGCCAATCGGGCTGCCGGCCGGCATGACGCTCGCAGCTCCCAGGTTTTTGAGACGCTGGGCAAGCACCGGATCGTCGCTGGAATAGACCAGCACCGCAAACCCATCGGCCACGAGGCGCTCGGTCGCCTCCAGCGTGCCGACCGGATCGGGCAGCAGCGTGCGGGCATCTCCCAAACACTCCAGCTTCACCCACTCCGACCCGGCATTGCCCAGATCGCGCAGCAGTTCGCGTCCCAGCCGGGCCACGCGCACCGCCTCATCCGCCGTGAAACAGCCTGCTGTGTTGGGCAGCAGCGTGTAGCGGGAGGAGTCGAGATGGTCGAGGATATTTTCGCCGGCTGCATTGACCAACCGCTCGCGCCGCACCGCCACCGTCACGCAATCGGTGCCGGAGGCCGCGAGGCACTCCGCCATCTGGGCGTGCGAGGCATACTTGCCAGTCCCCACCACCAACCGGCTGGAGAGCACCACAGGCCCGATCCGCAGGCTGTCGCCAGCGGCAGTGAAAGTTGGAACTCCGGGAGGGGTCGACGGGGAAGAAGACATGGCATCACCGTGAGCGCACGCACGACTCTCCCTGCTTGGCCAGCGCTCCTCTGGCTGCGGGGACGGCCCGACCGGCCGAGGCTACCCGCCTCCCACCAGCGTGACGATCTCCACGCGATCGCCAGCCTGCAGCATACAGTTCGCCAGCCGGGCCCGGGGCACCACCTGCTCATTCACCTCCACCGCCAGAGGTCGCCCGGCCAAGCCGGCCGCCTCCACCACGTGCCACGCACTCGCTCCGGCCGGCATTCGCCGGGCCTGCCCGTTGACGGTGATCTCCAGCCCAGTGGCACTGCCGCCCGCGGGAGGCGCTTCACCAGGCAAATGGCGCTCGCTGGAGGACATGCGTCTGATCCTAAATAACAGGGATTTGGCGGTGGTCGGCAGGGAGCATTTCCACGCGTGTGAGTGGTTGCAATCAGGGGGCCTTGGCGGCGCCACCCCTTGGCCGCGCCACATCGAGCGGCAGCAATTCGGCCACAAACGGCGCCACTGCGGCACCAGCTTGCTGGTTCCAGGGAATGCCGTAGGCGACTGTCGAGCCGGTGGCGGAGTCGGTCACATAGAGCACTGATTGTGCCAGTTGCAGCGAGCCGACCCGACGCAGTTCCGCCTGACCGGCCACCAGCAGGAAGTGTGGGTTTTTCGCCTGGCCGGCCTTGAATCCCAGATCCTTGAGAACGTTGGTTTTGTAGGAGGCCGCAAACTTCCCCGTGGCCGGGCTGAGCACTCCCCCAGAGAGGTCGCCAGTCTCGAAATCGAGCATAAAGAAGCCCTCGGTGTTTCCCTCAATCGGCGCTGTGCAGACGGCAAACGAGCCATCCGACAGCGCCGTCATCGCCAACACCTTCTCCACCCGCGGCCCGCCCGCTGCCCGTTCCCCGAGCAGATAGCCAATGGCGACCAGCGCCACCGTCAGCAGGCCAGCGAGAAATGAGCGGGAGGGCATCGGCATGGAGGAACGCTTCCTTTCGATCGACTGTTTCACCTGCCACCGTTGTACCAGCCGCATGGAGCAACCGCAGAGCAAGCGATCGGGATGAGGCGAGCGCCGCTGCCTGCCGCCCGGGCTCACCCTTCGCATGGAGCAACTGCTCTTGCTCGTGGCGAAAGAGCTGTTGGGGAGCCTACGGCTTGGGGGCCTCGGCCGGCACCGGCGTCGGCACCACCGCCCCCTCCTGCAACACCGCTATGCGAAACTTCCCCAGGGCATGGGTGCCATCGACAAACTGCTGATCGATGGTCACCGCCAACAGGCTGCCCCCCGGGATCACCACATCGGCCGGGAGTTCCAACGTGAGCGTATGGTCTTTGCCGATTCCTTCGGCCACGGCCCAGCCGGTGTCGGGATTGTCGTCGAGCGTGCCGGCGGCGACATAGCCGGCCTGTTCGAAATCAGCCGTCGCAGCAGCGAAGCCGACCGGATTCGGGGTCGACGTGCCACCGGCAGGACCATGCAGCAGCACAACCTTGCTCACCACGAAGTTGCCGTTGGGGCTCCGGCCCGGTCCCTGGGCGGGCAGGCTCGGATCGCTGAGGGCCTCCAGACGCACCCCCTTCACCGCTCCGCCGGCAGGGGCTGTGGAGCGGATTGTATAGATGTCTTTGGCCAGATTGCCGCTGACGGTCACGACGCCATCGGCGGCGATCGCTCCGGTGGCCCCGGCGAGGCTTTTGAATTCTGCCGGAATGAGCGCCACCCACTGCGGGGCCGGGGGAGCCGGTGGCGGCGGGGGCGGGGGCACGAGCTTGGGCTCGGGGACCGGCACCATGCGTCCGCCGGCATGGCTGCCGACGAACATCGACTTCCCATCGGGGTGGATCGCCACGCTCCACACGCTCGACTTCACTGCCTCTGGCCCATATTGCTCCGCCTTGGCATAGAGATCCCAAAACTTCACGCCGCCGTCGAGGCTGCCGGTGGCCAAGCGGGCCCCGTCGGGCGTGAATGCGGCGCAGGTCACCCAATCTTTGTGGCCGGTGAGAGAGGCCAGTTCCTTGTTGTCGGCTGCGTTCCAGATCTTGACCGAGCGATCGGCGCCTGCGGTGGCGAGCTTGCTGCCATCGGGCGAATAGACCACCGTCCAGAGCGCGTCGCTGTGCCCTTCGAGCTTGGCCTTTTCGTTGCCACTGGCCACATCCCACAGCTTCACGAGCTTATCGCCGCCGCCGGTGGCCAGCGTGGCCCCGTCGGGAGAGAAGGCCACGCTCGTCACCGGGCCGCCATGGGCCGCGATCGTCTTGAGTTCACTTCCATTGGAGGTGTCCCACACCACCACGGTGCCATCCTCGCCGGCCGTGGCCAGCTTCGAGCCATCGGCGGAAAAATCGAGCGACCGCACCCAGCCCTTATGTTTTTTCAGATCATTTTTGAGCGCACGGGCGGGCAGGTCCCAGAGCTTGACCAGCCCGTCATAGCCCGCCGTGGCGGCCAGCTTGCCATCCTTGGAGGCCTTCACCGCCCAGACGGCAGTGGGATGCCCCGCCAGATCGGCGACGCGATTGCCATCGGCGGGATTCCACACCACCACATCCCCTGCCCTGTAGAGCAGGCTTTCCCCGCCGGCAGTGAGAAGCTGGGCGCCGTCGCGGGTGTAGTCAGACGCGATCACCCAGCGGGTGAAGGCGGGCAGGTTGGCAGCGGGAGTAGCAGGAGCTGCGGGGGCCGGTTCAGCGGCGGGCAGGCAGCGAACGCCCAAGCCACGCAGATCCAGCACGCCCAAATCCAGCACGCCTAGATCGAACGCCCCCAGATCGAGCACGCCCAGACAAAGGACCCCGGCCAGCATGGGGCGGACAAGCGACTGAAAAACGTATCGGCTCATGAACAACTTCTCCGCTAAAGACAGACACTTCGCCCATTCCTCCCCGCAGGAGGACCCGCAACCCTCGGCGGGGCCAAACACCCCTGCACCAGCCGCAGCGGGAGAGAGTATAGTTTCCCGCGAACGACCGATTCCAATCTGTGCCCCTCTGGCTGCCGTCAGCCTGCCGCGGGGCCAGCGCCGCGTTTTCCTCAGTTTTCCCGAAGGGGGGCTCTCCATGGCCGTTTCCAGCCGCAAACAGGCCGTTCGTCCGCTGCCCGCCGGCCGCAGCCGCCCCGGCACCCGCCATGCTGTGCTCGTGGCCAGCGGCGACCTGCGCGAGGGGGCCAACCAGGTCTGCTGGCCGGCACAGAATGCAATGGAGAACGAACTGGGGGAGGCGTTTGGCCGCTGCGGCTGGAGCCTCGTGCGTGGCCACTCCCCTGATAAAGCGCGGGGCCACGGCTTCATTGCCAGTGCCCGCGAGGGGTTGGAGATCTTTGCCGAAATCGATCCCACGGTGCCGCTGGTGGTGGCGGAGGCGGTCTGGCAATATTCCAACCATGTGCTCCCGGGACTCTCGACGCACACCGGGCCGATCCTCACGGTAGCCAATTGGTCGGGGCAGTGGCCGGGGCTCGTCGGCATGCTCAATCTCAACGGCTCGCTCACCAAGGCCGGCGTCCCCTATGCCACGCTGTGGGCCGATGATTTTTCCAGCCCCAGCTTCAACCGCCATCTCCAGGCCTGGCTCGACACCGGCAAGGTGCACCACGACACCAGCCATGCGATCCCACTGGCCAAGGTAAAAGTGCCGGCCAAGCTGGCGGAGATCGGCGCCTCTATCGCGGCCGACCTGCGCCGCCGCAAAGCTCTGATGGGCGTCTTCGACGAGGGCTGCATGGGGATGTACAACGCGATCATCCCCGACCATCTCCTCCATGCCACCGGCGTGTTCAAGGAGCGGCTCAGCCAAAGTGCCCTGTTCCACGAGGCGATCAGCGTGTCTGACAGCGAGGCGCGGGAGGTGTTTCGCTGGCTCGAAGCCGCCGGCATGGAATTTCACTTCGGCCGCGACGAGGAAGCCGATCTCACCCGCGCTCAGGTGCTGATGCAGTGCAAGATGTACATCGCCACGCTCCGGCTGGCCGACCGCTTCGGCTGCGATCTGGTCGGCATCCAATACCAGCAGGGGCTCAAGGATCTCCTTCCGGCCAGCGATCTGGTGGAGGGGATGCTCAACGATTCCAAACGCCCCCCGGTGACGGCTGTCGGCTCCTCCAAGCCGATCCTCAAGGGGCGGCCGCTGACGCACTTCAACGAGGTGGATGAGTGCGCCGGCCTCGACGGCCTGCTCACGCAGCGGGTGCACGAGGCGCTCGGCGAGCCGGTGGAAAACACGCTCCACGACATCCGCTGGGGCGACTGGGATCAGTCGGGCACGACCGACCAGTGGGTGTGGGTGTTTGAGATCTCGGGCGGCGCTCCCCCGGCCCACTTCATCGGTGGCTGGAAGGGGGCCGAGGGGCATCGGCAGCCGCCGATGTATTTCCGGCTCGGCGGCAGCACGCTCGCCGGCGTGAGCAAGCCGGGAGAGATCGTCTGGAGCCGGATCTGGGTGAATAATGTCGGCGGCCACGAAAAGCTCTGCATGGACATCGGCCGGGCAGAGGTGGTGAAGCTCCCCGCCGCAGAAACGCAGCGGCGACTGGATGCAACCACGAAGCAGTGGCCGATCATGCATGCGGTGACCTACGGCGTGTCGCGGGATCAGATGATGGCCCGCCACAAAGCCAATCACGTGCAGGTGGCCTATGCCAAGGATGCCGCCGGAGCCGATCGCTGTGCCTTCGCGAAGGCGGCGGCGGCGCGAGCCCTGGGGATTGAGGTTACGTTCTGCGGCACCCGCAACCATGGCGTGGCCGCCAGCTCCCGCTGGGATGGCTGAAAA
>Ga0164294_10005570_pt1 | contig 10816 bp, 5 predicted proteins | sample GEODES005metaG_FD_111479 | JGI IMG/M metagenome (GOLD analysis project Ga0164294, IMG submission 111479) | Oligotrophic lake water microbial communities from Sparkling Lake, Wisconsin, USA - GEODES005 metaG | ecosystem: Environmental > Aquatic > Freshwater > Lake | place: USA: Sparkling Lake...
AAACGGCACTGACGTTGGCCAGACAAAAAAACAAAGCCGATATTGCAGCCTACTTGGTCTCACATGGTGGTATCGAATGAGCGACCACAATCAACATCATAAAAAATCGCATTGCAACACTATTTCTCCATAAACGTTTCTCCCTCTCCAATCTACAACCTTCTAGCTGCTGGGGGTCTGCATCCGTTAGTGGGCATAGGCGTCATGTCTCTAATTTCAAAAATCTTCATCCCTGCCCCTTGAATACCCCGCAGGATCTGCCCCCTGCTTCGACTTGGGCCCTTTAGCCTCACCTCTGTGACCTTGAAGCCCTTCTCGACGGCTTTTTGAGCAGCAGAGCGAGCTATATCCGTTGCAGCTGAAGCTGAGGCGCGAGCTCGATGTTTCAGACCGATCATTCCACCTGAACAACGCGAAATTACCTCGCCATCCAAGGTAGAAACAGATACCACAATATTGTTCATTGTGCAGTTAACGTGAACTACATTGTCGACTTGTGAAGATGAAGAAGAGGCGGATGACGAACTTGTTGTAGTTGCTGCTGCTGCTCCTGATGGTGGTGCGCGAACAGAAGGATTAATGCTGGCCTTAACAGAGGTTGCAGCAGGCGAAACAGTTACAACAGGTGGTGAAGGAGTGAGTGAAGATGAAGAAGGGGGTGAAACGTTCGTTGAAAAAAACTTTGGTAAAAACTGAGATAATCCATATTTTTTCCCAACCAAGAGAGGGCGCAAAGCAAGCGCGCGAATTAAAGCAGACGACATTTTGAGTCTCACGCGGGTGTATCTTAACAAGGATATTTTCAAGTTGCGAACTTAAGATCCAAGATCTATCGGTCAAGAGACGCTAAGATCCAAGAGACTGATCCAAAGATATCTCGAAGTCAGATATGAATCTTATTTCGAGAAGTCTATTATTTACACCAAGTGTCTTGAGCCTCTTGGTCCTTCCTTCAGCACCTCTAGCAGGAATGAACACATTTGACAGTTACGACTATAAGACTCTTAATAGCTCGTCTTTGCTGAATCTCACGATAGTGTTTGCCAACTCTCCGTTACATCGTTTCGGTTACGAATCGCTAGTATTAGACGGCGGATGGAGTGCCTTCATCAACGGCACGCAGTACCTCGATTCATTTGGTCTACCATCTCCTGCTCCAGATCGCTTTCCGAATGGTTTTGGTGAAATTTCGGGCTATTTAAAGCAAGCCGGGCTGAAATTTGCCCTCTGGCACATTCGAGGTATTCACTCAAGTGCTGCAGCAATGAAACTTCCAGTCAAAGGAATGCCTCAATATACGCTTGATCAACTCGTTGATACAGGATCTATTAGTGGCGGAAAAAACGGAAGCTGTCTTTGGGCTCCCGAATGGCTAGGCGTCAATGCAAGCCATCCAGCTGCTCAAGCCTACTACGACTCTGTTGTTGATAAACTGGTAACTCTTGGCGCTGATTTCATCAAGGCCGATTGTTTCTTTTGCCGCCCTTGCTATAACGACGAGATGCAGCTTTTTACGAATGCAGTAAGAAACAGAGAAGAGTCGATCGTTCTTTATTACAGTCCCGGTGGCGGAGCATTAATAGAGGATGGAGTCTGGGCTGCAACGAATCAAATAGCGTCAATGTATAGAACCATCACGGATCTAGACAGTGCTGATTGGTACGACTGGGGGGGTTTACAACAAGCGTTTTTCATTGCAGGTAACTTTACTCAATCTAATTTACACGGTTCAAATGGTACGTGGGCAGATCTTGATATGTTGCCCATTTCTAAGGACTGGTGGACAGAGGGTGATCCAATAGAAAGAGCAGACAGAGGCCAGTCTATTTTCTCACTCTGGATGATTGGTCAGTATCCTCTATTCTTTTCTGGTGTTTTTCCTGTGGACACCCTCACCTTGTCCTACATGACAAACCCGCTCGCCTTGGCTCTTAACAGACGGCCTCAAAACGCGTCATTGTACTTCCCGACTCGTGTTTTATATGAAGGAAACTGTACGTGTGTTGGTGGAGAGGGTTCTTGCACTATTCCTCACGGACCTGATGACCACCCTCTTCATCCTTGCATCACAAAGTGGGTGTCAAGTTATTTAGGAGACTCGTCTACTGCTTTTGGAGTGATGATCTCCAACATTGGCGAGGATATCGCCGAATCAATAACGACCTCGTTTAGCGATCTTGGACTACCTCCAGCGAATCAATACGCGGTTGCTGATATTTGGACTAGTGAAGTTCTAGGGGTCTTTACTGAATCGTTCAATGTCACTCTTCGCCCGCACGCATCGCTTCTCTTGCTTCTTTCATCATTGTCCTCATCCTCTGTGACTTAATAATACAAAAAATTGGTTCAAAGTTATAAGGTGTATTATCTATGTTGTTGTATTATCGTGTTTAAGCAGGAGAGCTGTAAATGTTGATCTCCCTTCTCCTCAAGACTGGCCCTCCTCCGTAAATTCCGTGAAGAAATGCCCAGACCCGCTCGTTCACCCCGCGATAGTGTATCGCTGCCTTCAGGTTTGGAAGCGTTTTCCCGTTCTTGCCCAAGAGGCGCGTGTTATCGACAGGACCCGGAGGAAGCACTCCCCGTCCTGTGCCGTCAGTCTGTCCCTCGTTGTTTATGAAAGAACGCCACCTTGCTAGCCAAACCTCGCTCATTATGTACCACGTCTGTCCGTCCTCAAGTGACGTGGTGTCGACCTTCAAGATCCTGTCGCGCTCCCTCTTTCGACGCTCGTTGAGAGCATTAGCCTCAGCTACGCACTCGCGGCACGGCGTCATGTCGTGCAAGGGAGGCTCAGCTGCTCCATATGCATTGGCAAGAATCTCGTACTGGTTCGCAGATAGGCACACCGCTAGTTGCGGAAGCCGATCCCCGAGCTCTCTCTTTACGCTGCCGTGGTCGCAAAGAATGTCTGCATTTGAGATCGGGCCGGGGCAAGTAAGAGACAAGTGACGCAGCCACCAATTTCGAGATATGTAATAAGGCTTTGAGGACGTAGATAATGATGACAATGAAGATGATGATGCAGAATTAGAAGAAGACACAGAAGGAGCTTCTTTTGGAGGAAGTGTGACTGGAGCTAGAGGGCCAGTAGATGCGCGTTGTCGTTGAAAAAAGAGAATGTAAGCCTCCTTCTTGGCCACTGCTGCTGCGCCATCCCTTCTTCCTCCTCCTTCTCCGCCGAGAAAGCTAACGAATGAATCGTCAAAGGTCATGAATCGCTTATTGAATCGGTTCCTAGCGTGGGCCACGTAGTGTCCGCTGCCCATTCCTCCTATGTGCTGCACGACACTTACAAGATCATAGCGCGAATCACCAAGCGTGGCTGGAGAGACTCGTCTTGCCTGCGGAACAGGAGTGGGGGCAATTAGAGGACCGAGGCCTGCGCTAGGTCTAGGCATGAGGTAGGCCAGCGCGAAGGACAGTGGATAGCGAGACGCCTCTGAAGATGAGGACAAGTACCTTGCCAAGGGTGACTTGAGAGGTCGCGGCAAATCATCTCCAACGCTTGCAGTGACAATGCCGCTTACTCCTTTTTCTCCTCCTCCTCCTCCATCTGAAGCAGAGGATAGCTCTGCAGAGACTGTTTCAACTCCGGTCGCTCCTGTGGCCAAGGAGTGCCTGTGCAGAATAAATGCCCTAGCCTCTGGCGTCATCTCTGACACCATTCTTCGGATTAACGCTCTGCGACCCTTAGAAGTTGATGAAGCAGGAAGAGTTGATAATGATGAATTCGAAGAGGAGGAGGAGGAGGGGATTTTATCCACACCGTTTGAGAAATAATTGGCATCCTGATCAGCTAGAGCTCCTGAATTAGATCTCTTTCCAGTGCTATTGCTGCTGTTGTTGTTGATGATGCTTGCATCAATGTGATTGCTTCCAACTACACGAGAGCGAACGCTTGCACTAGTGGCACTACCAGGAGAAGAAGGAGTGTTTCCCCTGTTGCTGTTGCTATATCGTCGAGATGATGAGGAATTGGAGGTAACTGCGACTGAAAATGTCTCATCACGCATGATTGAGTCATCTGGCGAATGATACATGACTGTCGTTGATGAAGATGAAGACGTAGCAAATCCACTCGTGTCCATCGCAGGTGAAGGATATACCGCTGTTGTTGATGTCGATGATGATATTGCTGGAGGTGTAGACGATTTGTCACTGTCTTGGCTTTCTCCACTGGATCCAGCAACTTCACCTACTACTCCACCACCACCACCACCAGCCGATGTTGTTGTTGCTGCTGGTCGATGCTGAACTCTTCTGCCCGCTTGCTGTTCCTTTGCACGAGAGTAGGCTCGCACGGCCTGCGCATGCGTTCCGTTGAATAAGAAGGGCGAGAGGTCTAGACCAGACACAGGATACGCAACGGGGGAGGTATTTTTCGAGCCCGATGTGTCGAAATCAAATCGCTTCAAGTGAACACACAAGATGTCGGGCAAGGCAGCGATCGAATAGCGTCTGTCCGCGTCCACTTTCTTGTTGCAAGCCTCGCAAAAGTACTGATTCACGCCCTCTAAAGGCTCCCAGTCGAAAAAGTTGTATAAACAGTCACCTAGCCCGATGGGTCCAACAGGACCGTTTCGTGTGTTATTGCTTTGCCTGCCTCCAGATGATGATGAAGACGAAGAAGAAGACCTATCCACAGCACAGAACAACGACGACACAAGTCCTCCAATGCGACTCCATAGAGTAGGGTCAGAGTCGCCAGCTGTTGACGGTCCAGAGCCAACGCCAGCGCCAGTGTCACTACCTCTTTGTGAAGATGGTGAAGAATTAGCGGCCATTGCTGGTATTGTGTTGAGGTCCTCACCATCGCTTGCTCCGTCCATTTCATTGAAAGAAACCGGCAAAGTCTGAGTTTCTCTCTTGGAAGGCATCGACGCTGCACCAGGCATTGACGAAGAAGAAGAAGAAGAAGTCACGTCAATGGAGAGACGATGCGCTGCATTGGGGATGACAACCACAGAGGAAGAAGAGGACGAGTCCTTTCCTACATCGGAATTACTAACAGCAGCATCACTGACTCCATCAACCACGTCCATTGACATTGAATCCCGCCCCCCAACAGCGGCAGCAGTAGCATTAAAAGAAGAAGAAGAAGAAGCAGGTGATTCCATAGGAGGAACAAACGCTGCATCTAACTCATAATCGGTGCCGACTTGCTGCGACCAGGCTAGTGCCTCTGAAGGAACAGTGCTGCCATCACCTCCAAGACTGACCCTATGCTGCCGCCTTGGAAGCGGAAGGGATAAATCGAAAAAGTTTTCATAAGTGAGCGAGTCAGTGCCGCACTGTCTGCATCGAACTCTAGAGCAAAGCAATCCTTGGAAGAGGTCAGAGATCAAACTTCGCTGCACTGTGTCTGGGCCCGTATATGGACCGTCATGGAGCCAAGCGCGAGATGTGGAAGATCTAAGAGGCCGCGATGCTGCTGGACCTCCAAATGCAGAAAACACAGAGCCAGACGTGCTCGACGCATCATCTCGCTCACTTTCACTGGTTGTCTCTCCTCCTCCACCTCCAGCCCGCATGCGTCTAGAGGAACCTGCACCTCTACCTGAGATGCCCATCCTGCTGATCGATCCCACGGGACCGCTAGTTGATGATGATGATGGTGATGATGATGATGACTTTCGCAATTTGCTCATTGATGCTGCCCCTGTTCTGAACATTGAGGAGGAGGAGGATTTCAAGAGGCCTGAGGATGAAGACAGGTTTGATTGAAATGAGCTCTGCTCGCTTCCTTCAATAAAGGCGGCTGATGTCCTCTTTGGCAGCTCGTCTTCTTCATAACCCAACGAGAAGTAGTCGTTATTGTAGATTCCAACTGGAATTTCAACGGCCAATCGTTCGTGCATTTCTAGGAGGATCTTCTTCAACGCTTCGTGGGCATCTTGCTGTCCCCAGCCCTCAAACGATGAGTCGATTCTTCTTAGGCCAGCAAGAACGCCTGAGGGCTTGTACGAGCCTCCTTGGTTCACGCCTGAAGAGTAAGAACCAAACGTTGAAGAAGAAGAGCTGCTGTCAGAGGATAAACTCACTGCTCCCTCCCAAAGAGAGAGCACCGTGCCTCGAACAGCTGGACTCAAAGCAGCACCAGAGTCAGATCGAGTGCTCACAAAGGCAGCCTCTGTTAGGCAAATAGCAAACGGTTCTATATTACTCAAGGCTTGCAATGTCGCGTTTAAAAAACATGTATTGCCCATATTTGTGAGGCCCACCACGCCCGCATTGGAAGGGTAGGTGGGAAACAGCGTTGCAGAAGCCGTGTTTGCATCCTTGGAGTAGAGTAACGCGGTTGGGCCGAGTTGATGCGCGCCTGCAATCATGCTATATTTGACAGGAATCGCGCCACTCGGATGGTGCACCAAGAAGGCCGCCGTTGAACTGGAGGCTGATGTGTCGCGAACAAGGCTGGTGAAGGAGCGGATCTTGTTGTTATACGCTTGCGGTGCAGACTCGTTCTCCTCCACGTCGTCGTTGCAATCGTAGCACCAGATCGCGCCAGTGTTCAAGTTCATCGAGACGACGTGCTCGTTCTTCTTCGTAACCGCGTGCTGCTCGGCGTGCCCCTTTACGGTTCGGCCACACGCACTGTAGCCGCAGCCAGGCGCTAAACAGATCCACAACTCTGACCGGCTCGCCTTGCAAGACGGCTGCCTGCAGTTGGCCGTATCGACTATTTTGTCTTCGAGTCCAATCCAGGCTGGAGACTTTAAATGCCGACAACTCATTCTTTTATTCTTCTAAGTGTAAAGCGGCATATCGTCTAGCGTAAATAAAATGTCGTCTGTCGACCAGCCAAGTGCGTTCAACCCGGAAAGCCTGGGCTTAAAGTCTGAATTCCGACTGACGGATTTTTCAAAGCTAAAGGGTTGAGGATGTAAGGTGCCGCGCGACAAGCTTCTCTCGCTTTTGCGCGGCGCAGGACTCTTGGGTGACGGTGTAGATGAGCGCACTCACCAGCAACAGCGTGGTGCTGTCAATGAGACGCCAGGGATGGACTGCAGCGTCGTTGCGACGAGGCATTCTGGGCTCTATTCTGTCTCTACGACTGACTTCTTCTACCCAAACGTTGAAGACCCCTTCGTGATGGGAAGAGTCGCTGCATGCAACGTATTGTCCGATATCTATGCCACTGGAATCGTCAATGTAGACACTGTGTTGATGATCCTCGCAGTGTCCATGGACATGGCAGAGAATGAACGCGATGCTGTCACGTCTCGAATGATTGCTGGGTTTGTCGACGCTTGCACTCAAGCTGGAGCAAGAGTAACTGGCGGACAGACAATTCAGAATCCCTGGCCAATCATAGGCGGCGTCGCAACCTCAATTGTAACAGAATCAGAGATGATCCGGCCAGGCGGCGCTCGTTCTGGCGATGTTCTTGTGCTAACGAAGCCGTTAGGAACTCAAGTTGCGGCAAACTTATGGCAGTGGAGAGGAGGACAACGAGGAAGGCACTGGGAGAAGATTAAGAATCTCCTCGTTGGATATGCAGAAGATCCTGTAACGGCGGTTATTGATCCAGCAAACGTTTACAACCAAGCGTGCAAGTCCATGTCTACGTTAAATCTTTTAGCAGCTCAAGCTATGCACAAATTCCACGCACATGCTGCGACTGATGTGACTGGTTTTGGAATTCTTGGACATTCTGATAACCTAGCTCAGCACAGCGACGAGGAGAATGTGCTTTTTGAACTGACACGGCTTCCGTGCATAAAGGGCACGTTGGCCATAGAGGATACAATTGGCGGGGCGTTCCGTCTTCGTCTTGGTCTCAGCGCAGAGACGTCTGGGGGGCTTCTCGTGGCTTTGGCGCCAGAAGCAGCGGCTGCTTATATTGACGAGCTAGCTTCTAATGGAACCTCTGCATGGATCGTTGGCAGAGTCGTGAAGGCTGATGGCGCTGTTGATAATGGACAGCAGTATAAACGATCCATGATTGTTCCTGGGGCTGAATACATTGATGTCGAAATATAATACAAAAGAATAGAGAGAAATAAGTGAAGTGAATGAGAAGACAGGGTGTGAGAGTTTCTTTGAAGAAGTGAAGTTGAGAGGCAAAAGGTCAAATCTTTTTGAATTGCCTTTTTACTGAGATAAGAAAAGAAGAAGTGCTCACGTCTTGTTGAATGATTATCAATATCTTATGGATTGTGGTAATTTTTAGTATCCAAGGTGTTAATGCTGAATTTTCCGAGTCTTCTGTAGATGTGCCCCCTTGGCCTACATCTTTTGGTCCCACAGCTGGCACATCTACATCTCCATGTATTGGGCCAAAGGCTGGCTCTCTTCAGTGTCGATTTCTGAACTCGTCCAACTCGTGGACATCTAGATACGCACTCACTGGAGCGCCGTTACTGATATCGGCGACGCCTTCAGTATTGGTAATTGGTCAGCGAATCTCAGACCAAAACTACTCTCTTCTTTCCGTTGATGGAAAAACTGGGGAGCTTTTATTTGAAACAGCCATAATGGTAACTGATTCAAATGCGTGTGGAATCTCTTCTGCTATTCTAGATCCATGCGGAACGAGAGCATATGTTGCTATTGCTTGTGGCCCCGAGCCTCTAAATTTGAATAATTACATATTTGCTTTAAATCTCAAAGATGGATCAATCGCTTGGAACATAAGCAGTTTCGGCACTGGCGCCTTTTCTGCTCTCATGTCCTCATCCTCGTGTTTATCTATTTTTTCAACAGCTGGAAGTCGAGACACTCCAATCACTGGTGTTAGAATATCAGCAGAAACTGGCTCGATCATTGAAAGTTTCTCTGCAACATTATCGCCCTACTCAGGTCTAGAAGCCTCAAGCGCTGTCTTTACCCTGTCTCCTTCGTCTAGTGAAGGCATCGATGCGCTTGTTCTTGCTAACGAGCCTTCGCATCCATTTACATCCTTATATTACGTCGCTTCATCTGCAGGAAGCACTCCGAAGGCTGATCTGATTAATATGACGATGGGCGAAGGGGGCATTAAAAACTATTTCCAATATCGGTTTGTTCCTCAACCGATCATTTCTGATTCGCTCGGCGACAGCGTCATTGCATCATTCGATGCTGATTGGAATAATATTAATGGTAAATTAACATTATGGAGGTATGCCAGAACAAGCAAGGCAGAGTTACAGTGGGAAAGTAAGGTAGAGACTTCTCTCGCAAATGCAACAATAACTGCTATTGGATACAGTGCAAAAGCAAATGCTTTACTTATGCACGTAGAATACTATGCAAAGTCGTCAGAAATCTTTCTAGTCGACTCATTAACGGGAAAAGTCGCTCCAACAAAGTGCGCATTTGATAGTTCTAATCAAGCTTCTTCAAACACGATTGATGTGTCTCCGTTGAGCAGCACTGTCCTTCGTGGTCTAGTCATCGATGATGGAGCCGAAGGAGGCCCAATTGCGGCTTTTCTGGACATGACCTATGAACACTCACAAGATGAGAATCCGCGATATTATTCTGGACCACATAATGTGACTGCAATATTTCTTACCACATTGCGAATCGACGTAAGTGCAACGACATGTTCAATAATAACGAGGTTGAACTTGTTAGAAAAATTAAATGGCGCGATTGTACAGGCACCCACAGATGTTCCGAATACATCTGGACTCCTTCCTCACTTTTGGCCGTCGATTGCATTGGGACCGAGCAACGGCGAATACACTGTTTATATTCCTGGAGCTGCTGTCTTGACAGTTACCTCTCTATAGTGTGGAAGAGCCTTCTATCTACTAGTAAGATCAAGAAGATTCTCTGCCTTCTCGATAAGAAGCATAAGAAGAATACAAATGATGGAATGAGTAACGAGGTTTTAAATACATGTAAATCAATTAATCTAAAAGAAACTCGTGAATATCCTTTGCCTTTTCTACTTCAACGTCTCTCTCAGTCTCTTCATCGAGTTGCTTCTGCTTGTCATCTGCAGCCTTGCGCTTTGCTTCCTTCCTAGCACGTAGTCTGTCTTCAAGCGCTCTTGCCTGTTCAGCTCGCACAGCTTCTACTCGTTGTTCCACTGATCGTTGTTCAGACTCAAACTCTGTCATTATTCGAAGTCGATCCTTCTCATCAAGTCTGGATGCATTACGAAGACGGAGATCCTTTGCTTGAGCAATCTCTCCCATCCACTGTGCCTTGCGAAGCTTCAACTGAGACTCGTTCAATTTCACCTCTGCAGCAAGCTCGAGTTTGTATTCAACTTCCAAACGTTTTTGCTCAGCATCAGTTTCTCGTCGTATCTTATCAGCTACTTCATCGTGCTTTCTTCGAATAGCCTCGATTCGTAAAGTACGAGCAACTTCAAGAGAAGCAGTTAATGCTTCAAGGTCGTCAACAGCTTTTCGAGCATCCTCCTCTTCTACTGTTGCTGCTGCTGATAGTAGGGCTTCTGATTTAAGATCCGCTGCAGCTGCTTCTGCTGCACGAACTGATGTTCCCCTTTTTGCCTGTTTGAAGGATGCGATTGCTGCGTCGAGAGTCTCTAATATTTCATCAATTGTAGGTCGATCTCTAGGCTCTGGGTCCCAAGCTCGTTTCATTACCTCTACGATGCTCGATGGAGCGTCTGGACGAAGAACAGAGAGGTCTGGCCGCATCTTTCCAGTCACAATTGCAGTCAGATTGCGAAGTTTTGTTAGATCTTGAACTAGCTCACCGGCTTCATTGTGATAAGGGATTCTGCAGCTCAAAATCTCCCAGCAAACACAAGCCCATGCATAGACATCACTTGCTTTACTAGGCTGCATGCTTTGATCTTCAATCAATTCTGAAGAGAGCCAAGGAAGGCTTCCGCGAACTACGTTGCCAC